>Ga0068857_100001128_pt1 | contig 20820 bp, 30 predicted proteins | sample KBSCornC72_FD_66591 | JGI IMG/M metagenome (GOLD analysis project Ga0068857, IMG submission 66591) | Corn rhizosphere microbial communities from Kellogg Biological Station, Michigan, USA - KBS Corn C7-2 | ecosystem: Host-associated > Plants > Roots > Rhizosphere > Soil ...
TGTATGCTAGGGAGCGAAGCGTACCCTCTCTCAAAAATCACTGGATTCCTCTGCAAATTCGGTACTTTACGATGTCAACAAGTATTTGAGAGAGAGTTTGGGGGGAGAGGGGTAGATTTTCTCCTTAGATGGGGTAGAATGGGGGTAGGAGGAATGAGATGGTTGATATAGTGTTTGAATTAGAATCAGGTACTACCGGAAGCGTGTTAAACGACGTATTCAGTGAGCGTGAAAGGCAGGAAGAATTAAAACGTCAAGGCAAGTTTAAGTATAGCTGTGCTGACTTTGAACTAGACAATGGTCAGTGTTACATGATTCTAGGCGAGGAGTTTGGAGAGGTAGGACACGCTCTAAACGAGATGATTGGAAAGGTTTACTCTGGCAGGGAGATAGATTTTGCAATGCTTCCCGTTAGAGAAGAATTAATTCAAGTTGCAGCTGTAGCGGTCGCATGGGTTGAGAGAATCGATAAGGTTTTTCAGTCACGCGCCACGAGCAAGTCAGCTTTGAATGCTTTGCTCGAAGAAAACTATGCCAAAGTCGTTGACGCGGCGCACCGTACGTGACACCATCCCAGCTCGGCATCTCACTAACCCCGAGCGCCCAACGGGCCCCGATTCACAGCAGCGACTTAACGGTCGCCGCACCGAGTCGGGGCCCGTTGCCTTTTTATCCCCAGGAAAGCAGCACGAAACCAATGTAGGTTTGTGTGTGGGGAAAAAAGTCTCACCAAAAGACTTGACTGCTACGGGGTAGTGCTGTCACAGTCTCCACGGGTTAGTGACACAGCTTTTCAGCTGTCTCGGATAGGCTTCCGTGACTAAGCGAGAGTTTGCCGCAATTTATAAAAAGTACGGCGCAGCTGCGATTGCGTCAGTTTTTGGCGTGCCAGCGCCTTCCGTCCGCAGATGGGCGAGTAAGGGACCGCCGTCACACTTGGATTCATCCTTGCGGATGCTAGAGCAGGCTCGCCGGCATGAGGGTTACGAGGAGAAAGCCTTACGCGAGATGATGAGCTTGGCCGAAGAGCAGGGGAAGCTCATTAAGGTGAAGAACTACTCTCGTAAGCGCGACGGAGAGAGAACCACGGGCTATGAGGTTTCGCGCGCAGACCACGGCTTTCTCAACGAGGCTACACTGCTCAAGCTTCGGCATCACCTTGAGACGGCCAAACTTGCTAAGGGGCTTCCACACTATCTTGCTTCAGTGACCGTTTCTGCTTTTGTCGAAGAGGCAGAAAAAGGTCTCTACATGGGTAAGATTGTCCAGGTGGACCACGAGGCCGCTAATCAATTCGTTTCAGAAGCAATCATCTCCTCAGGCTTACGGGGTTCGCGCCAAGAGATGATAGACGGCATTATTGCGTCCTTGCGGCAGAAGATGCAGGAAAGTGACGCTAAGTTTTATTTGCACGGCAGCTATATGTCAACCTATCAGTATAAGACTGAACAAGAGTCGAAAGACCTTCAGACTCAGCGGCGCAAGCGTCGAAAGGCGAGGAATGGCAAAGCTAAATAAGTGTGAAACGTGCAAAGGTGCTGGATACGTCTACACCATGATTGCAGGCGACAAGCACATTGCGGTCTGTTTGGACTGTGAGGGTTACGGCACTTTTACGAAACAGAGGCCTCGAGTAGAGAAAGTCAGTCAAGAGAACTTCGGAAAAATTGACCTCGACTCAATCTTGGCCGAGTGAAACAGGATTACCTTACTCCTCTTACTTCCGACATTAAGCGCCGGAAGTTTGCGACTTTTGACCTAGAGTCAAAGGACGGAGAATCAGAAACTGTGCCTGGGTTCACCCGGGTCTTTCTTGCGGGGTTTTATGATGGCGAAACGTACGAGTCCTTTAGAGGCTACGATTGTATTGGAGACCTCCTGCTCTTCATGCTGCAACCAAGATACATTGGTTGGCATCTATACGCGCACAACGGTGGCAGGTTCGACTTTCTTCACTTGCTCCCATGGCTTGCAAGTGAGGGCCGCACTCTTGGCTTTAGATTCTGCGCCATACCAGCGGGTAAGAGCGGCGGAATACAGATTCTCGATATCTGGAAAGTAAATGAGAAGGGTAAGAAGAGCGGCAAAGGGAAGTGGCGCCTGCTGGATTCAATTAAGCTTATTCCCCTTGCACTTGAGAAAGCTTGCAAGACATTCAAGCTTCCGGGTAAGGACTCGTTACCCCTTGAGACGCATGAGGCTGACCCCCATTGGGAGATATACAATCGACAGGACTGTGAAGCCTTGTGGTCGGTGCTTGGCCGCTTCCACACGATGGTGGAAGATAACTTGGGCGGGGAAGTTGGGATTACGACTCCTGCAACAGCGATGAAAACTTGGAGGAGAAAGTATCTCCTCCACAAGATACCTCGGGGAGAAGATGCTCACGAATTCGTTTTTTCGACCTACTGCGGTGGAAGAGTTGAGGTCTTTCAGCGAGAGGCATCCTCACTATCGTACTATGATATTAATTCCTCCTACCCGGCAGTCATGCGGGAGCCCATGCCTTGTGAGGAGCCGATTTGGTGGCATGGCGAGCCCCCTCGAGTCTTCACTGATGTCGGCAGTGAGTATGTTGGATTCGTTGAGGCAGACGTTGAATTAGATGAATACATCCCACCCCTGCCAGTCAAACGGGATAACAAGCTATTGTTTCCTACCGGTCGTGTTTCGGGGAGATGGGACTGGGCAGAGCTTTCGCTTGTACGCTCGGCCATTAGGAGGTGGGGTAAGAGTGTCTGGTTCAAGAGTAAGCCGTTGCTCAAGTCGATGGTTGAAGATCTGTACCCCTACCGAGACAAGTCCCTCCCGGGATACGACGAGGGCCTAGCGTATGTCGTCAAGATTCTCCTCAACTCGCTATATGGGAAATTTGGCCAGTCTGCGGTCCGCCGAAAAGTCGTTCCGTGGTACCCGGACTTGCCTAAAGGCGCTATCCCTGTTGACGGTACGAGTGAGTCTGCTGTCTGGTATATCGACGAGGAAGTTACGGCCCCGTATATCATGCCGCAAATTGCTGCTCACGTTACCTCACTCGCGCGTATCAAGCTTTATCGGCACATGGTCGCGGCCGGTAACAATCTCGCATATTGCGATACTGACAGCATCATTACGTCAAGCGAACTTGCGTGTAGCACACAGCTGGGAGAGCTAAAGAATGAGTACCCCGGCGTCACATTTGATGGGACTTTTCTTGCTCCTAAACTCTATATGCTGCGCGGTAGTGACGGCTCAACCAAAGTGGTGGCCAAGGGCATCCGCGAGAGAACTGAGGCTACTTTTCATACTCTCGCTTGCGGTGGTACTGTCTCTTCTATGGAGCTTGAGAAACTAGGTAAGCTCGCTCACGCAAACTTCCGCAAGCCTCAGATGTTTGAACTGAAAAAGTCCCTTAAGTTCAAGTCAGTCAAACGAAACTGGGACGGCAATCGCACTCTACCTATTAAGTTTGAGGACTGGTAATGTCTATAACTCTAATCAAGGCCTTAGCCAAAGAATTCATTGAGCTTAACGGCGAGTCTACCGAGGACCTTGAATCTCGAGTGAGAGACTTTATCGTCCTTGCTAAAAGCAGCGAAGTTTCCGCAATCGCTACATACTTACGAAAAGTTATAGACGGTCGGAAAGTTTATGAGTCTGTTCGGCGTCGACTGGCGATTAAGAATCGTGCTAAGCAGGGAAGCAAGGGAAGCAAGAAGCCCCAAACACTGGAGAGCTTCGCGGAAAAGGCGCTAGCCGCTGCAAAGAGCAGCAAAGGTAAGTGGCACTCAAAAGCATATATCTATAATGCTTGGGAAGCCATGCCCGGAAAACTGTCTTTAACTGACTTTAAAGTCAAACTACTTCAAGCACATAAAGCTAACTTACTAACGTTGAGCAGGGCTGATTTAGTTGAAGCTATGTCGGCTGACACTCTTAAGAAGTCTGAGATTGAAGTTCCTCACTACAGTTTTCACTTTATTGAGTTAGAGTGACTGCCGAAGACAAGATACTCGTCTATCTCATGCGACACCCGTCCGGGGTTTCGGGGGCGCAAATAGACGCATGGCTCGATAGCTGCCGAAAAGATGGCGGCTTCACCTATCAACAGATGTGCGATGCAAAGCGGTCTCTCCGAGACTCAGGGCGCATCGTATGCACCAATAAAGTTTGGTGGCTCAAAAACATCCCAACCGCACAGAAAGAGATGGCCAATGAACGAAAACAACTCGCCAAGCGACGAAGCGAATCAAGAGCCCGTGACCGAAAAGCTGGATGAGGCGCATCCAACGGAGCCTCCGCCTCCAATTACTAATCACGGTTGGCTCGACCAATTCCAAGCTTTCAGTTCTGAAGCTTTCGAAGAGATGAAAAAGGTTGCCTCCGAAGGCCTGCAAGAGTTTGAAGCTCGCGTGTTAGCTGAGCTAGCAGTTAAACTTGTCACGCTTGCTGAAGAGCACTATCCAGGGCTCGCTAAAGAAGTCTCTGAAGAGCTGAGCAAGCTTTAAATCCTTACCTCTTAACTTAAAAACCCTACCAACCAAACAACCAAACAACCAATCTGAGAGACAACAATCACTATGTCAAAAGAAGCAACCGCGAAAAATCTCCCTCCCGCTAACACCGCCCCTCTCAAGAAAACCTACGCCATTCCAGAAGGGCTTCGCCGCTTCACCGGCGACGTGCTTGGCTTCCACGACTTGGAGACTCAGGGTCCCATTTATGGGATTCCTCGAGGAGCCAAAATCAGCGATTCCAAGTTGGACCCGACGAAGCCGTCGAGTTTCGTCATCTTCGAGGTCATCGAGCCTTGCGAATACACGGAAGGGACTGGCGATGAGTCGGTTACCCTGACGGCGAAGAAAGGTGAGATGGTCGGAGTTTGGACGAAGGGCGGCATGCGCGGTTTGCGTAATCTGTGCGACCTGCACGTGTTCATGGTTCACACTGGAGAGCGCAAACTGAAGGGCCGTCCCGCGGCTCAATCGGCCATGAAAACGTATGACTTTCATGTCGGCAAAGGACCGACCAAAGCCATTCCTATCATTGAAGACACTCGAGAGAAGAGCGCCGGGGTTAAGAGCATGTTTGACAAGCGCACTACTGCCGCCCGTGAACCGGGCGAGGATATTGATGAAGAGGTGGGCTTCTAAAACTCTCCGGCTCGCGACCGGTAAACGGCGGAACCCGTAGCCGTAAGAGAGCGGGGAATAGGGGAGCCTGGGTAATTGCGCCAGGCTCCCCGGTACTAAACTGGGGTTAGAAATGAAAGAACTTGCGTTCGTAATTTTGTTTTCTATTGTTGCTATAATTGTAGTGACTGTACCTCTTGTGTTAGTTTCTAACTGGCAAGACCGAAAAAGATGTGAGGCTTTAGGGGTCTCGACTGGGCATCAAACCCGATGGTCTTTTTATACAGATTGCCAAGTGAAACTGAAAGACGGTTGGACTCCGGCTGCTAATTGGCGCGCTGTTGAGTGAAACCTCCCCCTCCACGCGCAGCAATTTGGTGGAAGCGAGGCATTCTCGACGGCAAATCATGCGCAAAAGGTCGGCGCGCCCGGTATTTTCAAATCTACCTCGAGGCCGCGATTGAAGCGCTGAACCCTGGCGAACTACAGGGTGAGTGTGAGTGCGTATATCGAACGGCTTTCCGCCACGGGTATGACGCCGAGAACCATGCGCGGGAAGTCCGCAATACATTCTCGCCCCGTCCTAAGAGACGTGGTAGCCTCAAGCAACCTTGAGGCGATTACCGGGGTTTTATAGGAGATTCTAGGCTCATGAGCGACGCTGAATTACAGTGGCATCCACTCTTCCCGCCAAGCGATGACGAAGCAGAAGACCCGGACGCAGTACCGCCGGATATTCAAGAAATTCATGTTCAGAGAAAAGAAAACGGGAGACTTTTTACGGCTCCGCGCACTTTTCTTTTTAACGAGCTGACAAGCATACCGGCTCTCTATGCTGAATTTGGGGGAGGTGAGTATCATCTGCTCGCCCGCAATCCTCGAAAGCAGATTGTGAAGCGGACAGTAGTTACTATCCCTGGACCTTCAAAGCCGATGTTTGACGACGGTCTACCTGTTCAACCTAAGCAGGCTACGCCGGTCGCGCCGAATCCCATGGCAATGTTTGCTAATATGGGAACTGAAGGAGGAATCATGCCGCTCATCATGATGATGATGCAAAACATGATGACTCAACAGCAAGAGGCCAGTAGGCAGTCAATGCAAATGTTCATGGGCTTTATGCAAACCATGGCATCGGGCTCTCAAGCTGATAAGCAGGCTGCTCAAGAGGCAATGCAACGCCAAGCCGAGAGAGACCAAAGGGCCGCTGAGAATCAAATGAAGATGATGTTAGAGCTGACCTCTGCCCGTCAAGCAGGCAACTCTACAGGCGGCGAAGAGAGCTTTTTTAAGGGGGTCGAATTCATGCGCCACTTTGCAACTCAGCAAGTGGAGATGATGAAAGCTCAAGCTAAAGGCGGCGATGGTGGCGGCTTAGATCTGGAGTCAATCGTTGATACAGTTGTTCAAGGTCTACAGGGTTTCAACGCCTTCCGAGAAATGGCTAATGGGGCGGTTCCAGCCGTGCCTGGCGCTAGTGAGGTAGTCTCGTGATAAGTCTCTGGAAGACTTTACGCTCATTCGTTCGATTATCATGGTGGGTTAGACGGCACAACGGTCCGAGAATGCGAGTCAAGCGTGCGTAATCAATACTCCCCCGATATCGACTCTCAACACAAGTGGGCTCTCCTTCAGGAGATGCCAAACATTGACAGCAAGAACCCCAAACTTCGCCATATGGCTGACTTGATATGGGAACTGTCAGAAAAACGTCCTATTCGTTTCTTCAAACTCGCTTTAGCCGTAGCGAGAGACGGAATTCGCTTTGAATCGGACATCAAACAATTCGGACATGAGGACATCGCAGGAGTTACCCGTCCACCTGAGCCCGATGACGCAATTGATGCTTACGAGCGGGGCCACGATGATTGCGATGCGAAAGCAAGGTTATTCGTGGCTCTCTGCCTCGCCAAAGGGTTCAATGCTCGTCTCTGGCCGCTCTGGAAAGGTTCAGACCTTTCTCATGTCGCCGGAGAAGTTGAATATAATGGGGAGTGGATACATGCTGAAACTATTCTTGCTAGAGCAAGATTAGGAGAGATGCACACTGATGTCCCCAAAGAGCCAACCACTGGAAAGTGGAAAATGGCATGAGGTGTGAAGCTCTCTTATGCTTCCGCTCAAAAACAGTACGTTATCCTGTCGGAGGTCAATGCCCCGAGCGCGCAATCGATATCTCCGGCCTTTGCTGGGTCCACAAGCAATCTGAAACTCTCGAGAAAGTCCCACGAATATGCAAAGTGCCTTTGCTCCAATCTTTCCAGGTTGGAATGTCTGGCAGGTCTGGCAGGTAAAAGACTTGCCTTTTTCAATTGCCATGCTCGGAGTTTCCCCAGATAGGCAACTTCGTATCTGGGTAGAAGATGAGGTGAGGCTGCACTCTGCCTCAGACGTAGCAGACCCGATTGATTTGAAGGGCGGGCAAGTCGAAATCATTGACTCGGCTCCGGGGCTATCAGCCGCTATGCGGAAAGAGGACGTGCCTGGAGGGCCCGCTTTCGTTGTGGATGGCCCGGCAGAACTGAAGACTGTTCGTTTCTTTAACAAGGCCGGGCAAACTCAGATTGCTTGGCCTCATGATGAAAGCTATCTTCTAGAGGCCGTACTTGAACCGAAAGCCGACAATCCTGCAACAAGTGGCCCGGCTCCGACGACCATCGGTCAAACGGTGGGGGGCGGAATTGCTAAGCCAATCGGGGAAGCTTTTGGAGAGATTCCTTGGTATGTGTGGGGAGGAGTCGCGTTCATCGGAGTAGGACTCTTAGTCGCTTCACTGCCCGGGGCTGCCAATCGTACTGTTACTTCAATCAGGAAAGTGAGAAAAGAACTTGGAAAACGGAACCGATAAAGAACAGAAATCGCATGAACCCTTCGATATTGAGGGCATCGGAGAGTTTCGTGCTAAAAAGGGCACTGCCATTCACGAGCTAGCCGGTGCGGCCAGCTATTGGGAACGTGAGTGCAAGACCATTGAGGCCCGCCTCACTGAAGAGTTTTCCAAAGTCTTCGCCCAGTCGGAAAAGACCTTTGAGAGAGTAAGCAAAACCAAATGGCGAGATGGCTTCTTGACTGGAGCTGTTTCGACAGCGGCTCTTACTATTCTAACGATTGTCTCGCTGCGATTGTTCTGGTAAGCTTCTTACTAGGAATGAGTATCGGCGTTATACTTACAGAGTAAGAGATGCAATTCAGAATTATCCACACAATCGAGATAGAAGCAGTGGAAGGGCCCAGTCAAGGTCCCTCTCCGGCCCTTGAGATGTTGTTAGGCTTCTTGCCTTCTCTTCTTGAGGTCTACTTAGCGAGGAACAATCATGCTCAAGAAAACGGTCAATCACGCCAAGAAAGTAGCCAAGAATCTCAAGAAGAGAGCAGCGGCAGCGGAGTCGCGGGCTAAGAAGCTCTCCAAGAAATATCACTCTCAAAAGTGAGTAGGTAAGGCGCTGCAAGGCGCCTTTTCTATTTGTATGAAATACCTGTTCTTGTTTCTCGCCGCATGCGGTGGAACTGTCAATCACTGTCCTGTCAACACTGCCAAAGTCGCTCTCGACTGCAAGCTAGAAGTCCAGAAAGGCACTATGACCAAAGACCAATGTTACAAGTTGATTGAGGAGAGCTGCCCGTGAACGACCTATTAGCAGCCGGTAAGACACTCTTCGAGCTAGCAGAGAAAACCCCAGTAGCCGTGCGAGCAGTCCGAATCTTCGGAGAGCACGTGCTGAAAGGGGAAGGTGTAAAAGAGGCGCTGGTTAAGACTGGGGAGATTCTAGCGCTAGAGGCGCTTATCTAAATCGCGATAACGCAACTCCCCGTCGGGCAGTAACGAGCCTTAGGAATCGTAACCTTAGCCTCGTTACTGCCATGCTTAGCAAACTTAAATAGATAGTCGGGCCAATGTTCTACCGCCGTAGTGCCTGATACTTCGTTTCGCTTATTAGAATGAGCAACCATAAAAACGATGCCGTCATGAGCTTTAGCCCAAGTGCTCAACTCATAACAGGCCAAAGGCGTCTTGGTTCCTTTAATCACTTTCTGTTTTTGAGAGTAGTGGAAGGAATCAAAGACTACACAACGCGCGTGAATGGCCGCAGCTTCTCGCTCCCAATCAGTCTCGCTTTCTGTCACATACAACTGACTAAGATTAGCGCGCGCACTTTTCGCCGAATGAACCGCAAGCTCAAGAGGCATCTCTAATGATACGAGTAATGTCGGTCCGATGTTTGTCGCCCATCTTATGCATGAGCGGCTCTTGCCCGTGCCACCTCTCCCAAAAACTGTGCTCGTGCTCGGGGATACGAAACCGCCTAGCAAAACGGAATCTAGTTCTTGGTCCCCAGTTCCGGCGCGGGTTGGTTCGTTTAAAACGATATCTAGCGCGCAAATCGAACCAAGTCTCTTATCCTCTGTCTGAGAAATGAGAGAGTAAGTATCTGTTCGTCCGCACTCGTTACAGTGCAGCGGCCTAATTCGGAGTGTCTTCTGATGTAGGCAAGCAACACACTCGTAAAGGGCCACGAACTACCTCCGGAACTTTCCTGGGTCATCCTTGACCCGGGGCAAGTTGACATGCTAGCACTAGAAGCATGAACGTCGGAGCATCACGATACGGTTTTGACCCCTACTCTGATTCGCCCGACACAGCGGGGCTGTTTTCCAGCATCAAACATGCTGTGAGTAGTGCGGCAAAGTCGGTCGCGAAAATTGCTTCGGCTCCGGAGCGATTGGCCATCTCGGCCGCGCAGAAAGCCGGAGTGCCGGGCGCCAAGTACGCTCTGACCGCGATTGCTCCGGGCTTGGCTGCCACGACTCAAGGCGGACAAGTTGCGGCCGGAGTCCTCAACTCTATCGCAAACCCTAACTTGAGGGCACTGGCTGCCAATGCTCAGCAAGTTCTTAGAAACTCTGGTCCCGCTGGGATGGTTGCCTCTGGCGCTCTGGGCGCTATGGCTGCTGGTCTCTCAGGAAAGAATCTCGAGGCGATTGCGTGGGCTGCGGCTGAAGGTGCGGCTCCAACTGGGATTGATACTGCAATCCGTGCGGCTGAAGCTCTCCGCCATGGGCAAAGCGTGCTCACGACAGCTCTCAATGCTGCCGCTCAGAGCTTCACTCCCGGTTCTACTGAGAAGCTTGGTTTCGACACGGCCATTGCGACTCTCAAGAAGGCTGCCAATAAAGCGGCGCTCGGTGTTGCGCGTAATGCACTGCCAAGCGAAGGCGCGCGCCGCGCGTTCGATGCCGCTGTAGGAGTGGTAGCCAAAGGCGCTATGAACGCGCCGTCATTGAGCAACTTGGTTCCGAGAGCTGGCACTATCCCCAATATTCTGGTCAATCGCTCTAAGACGGTCTTGTCCGCAATTCCGTCTGCGACTCAGAACGTTCTTGACGCGATTCGACGCAATCCGACTTTGCTTGCTGGCAATCGCCAATTGCTAGCTCAGGCAATGCGGACCAATGCTGCAACCGTCAATGACGCTATGGCTCTTGCTCATGGGGCAAACAAGAGTCTGCTTCCTTGGAAGTCTCTTCAGCCGCATGTTGTTTCGTTTATCAAGAAGTATGCTCCGCAAGCGCCTCTAACCGCGCTGCGTCACGGACATACGAATATTGGCGGTCTTGACGCTTCCGGCACTGTCTATCTGGTAGAGAAGGGGGATGGCCCGTGGGCTATCGCTCAAAAGCTCACTGGTAATGGCAATCGCTGGAAGGAGCTTCTTGATTACAACAAGGACAAGAAGCCGACTGTTGATAAGAACGTTTGGGTGGGAGAGCCTTTGAATCTCCCTCCGAGTTGGCAGAAACCGCGTAATGCTGCGCCTCCTCCCGTGTCAGCTCTCCCGAACGCTCCTGCCGTTCCGGTCCCCACGATTGCTCCCACTACTGATGTTGTGGGCCAAGCGACTCAGGCCGCAAACAACATTGTTCCGGGCATTCTTCAAGCCAAAGCCATCTTGGCCGCTTGGGGAAAGACCGATGGAATCAATCAGGCTGGTCTGACTGACTACGGGATGAATCCGGCTGACTTGTCCACGACCATGGGGCCGCGAGATGTCTTGCAGCTCACTAGCTTTCAGGTGTGGGACAATAAGACTTTGAATGACGGTCTGAACACGACTGGCAATCTTGACGCCAAGACTCTTCAGGCTCTTCAATCATGGGTGACAGCACGCGCCACTGCCGCAACCCCCGCAGCCTCTCCGACTCCAGTTGTTTCAAGCCCTGGTATTCCCACTGCGAGTTTTCCTGATGTTCCAGCGCCAACTGGAATCACGGTCATTCCGGCTGGAGTCATCGGCGGGACTGACTCGACTCCCAAGACGGCGACTCCTGCTGTGGCGAGTCCAAACAATCCAGCAACGGGCGGGAGTGGCGCGCCAATTGCCATTGGCGCTGTAGTCGGCGGTTTGCTCTTTGGCGTGCCGGGGGCTCTCATTGGCGGCGCGGCTGGCGCGGCAATCTCGTAATCTCGAGATGCCTCTTCATGGGCCTTTAACGAGAGACCCTAAAGAGAGTATCGAGAGAACTGTAACTATCCTAGGCAGGAAAGTTCAAACCCAAACCCTGATACTCTCAGGAACAAGTCTCGCAGTAGCAATTGCGTTACTGCTCAAGAAAGTAGAAAACAACGATGAAACTCCGCGGTCTGACTAAAGGTGTTGGCGGTTCGGCCATCGAAGGTGCAGCTGGCGTCATTGCCTTTTACGGGCATCGGATGCTATCATCCAAGGTGGCTTTCGTTCAGAATCATCCCCTTGCGGCTCCAGGCGCAATGTTGGTTTTGGGTCACGTTCTTAAGAAGAGTGGTAAACTCGCTCCTCTCGGTGGGGCTCTTTGCGGCATTGCGGGCTATGCCGGCGCGCAGGTTTTCGAGCTTCAAAAGGCATCATCGGCCGCGAGCAAGCCGGCCACTCCTCAAACGAGCGGCTTTGACGATGACACGGGCGCTCTTACTCAAGCCTCTGATATTGGCGCTCTGATTCAAAGCTCCGATATCGGCTCTTTCGGCTACGCGCCGACCAACGCTTCCTCTTACGACGACGCCGCGACACTCGGGCTCTGAAGTAAGCGGTCTATAAAAGACATAACGTTTCACTCCAAAACATAAACTCTGTCCCGAGGAAATCAAATGAGCTCTAAAGTCGGTTTCATGACGCAGCGTACCCGCCTTCTCGATGCATATGAGAAAGCCGGTCAAGCAATTACTTGTCGCACCATTCCCTATCACTCGACTACGTTCTTTCAATTGGACGTTGTGAATTTTGCGAACAATGCCGCTCCTGGCGTGGGTTACGCGGTCGCTCGTCGCAATCAAGCGCGCACTCTTTTCAACTATGGCGTGGGCAACCAAGTTACTTTGGGAGGCCTCGGAGGCCAATCCACTGCAACTGAGGCCGACACGAACCTGGGCAAAGCCAGTTCAACGAATGGCGCTGAAGACTTTGTGATTGAAGGTGTCGGCTTTCATCAGCGCGGAGTCCGAGTTGCCTATGCGGCAGGTACGGGCAATCTCTACAACGGTGTTGGCGTGCCGACTGACCCTACAGTCCTCGCGTCTTTGGCGGGCGATGTCGCTATTTATGACCCGGCCGCTATCAATGCGCCTCCTCAGTTGCAAAGCCCGTTCAATCTCGAGAACGGCATTCTCAATGCGCTCTTGCCAAATATCTCGGTGAGTTTCTTGTTTGACCGCAAGCGCACTGAGAAGATTGGCACTGTGGACGTGATGCCGTGCACCAGCGCGAAGAGCTATCTCCGCGCGAATGGTGAGCCGTCGCAAAACAATATGTATCGTATTCCGGAAGGCTATCTCTGGCGCCGCGATGGTCAGCCGGATTCGGAATTCACGGCTCAGTTGAACTTGGAGCGAGACTTGGTTGTGCCAATCTCCGGCATTGTCCCCTACGTGACGGGCTCTGGCCAGGCCACGGCTGCAGCGCCTGTGACTCTGTGGGTCGAAGTGACGATGCGTCTCTTCGGTCTCGCGGTCGACTTGCCGTCTGCCAACTAAGTAAGAGACAGACTGAGCTACGGCTCTTCAAGTGCTGTCATTGGGCCGCTAGCAAGGGTTTTTCCTTTCCCCGGCTAGCGGCCCTTTCTTTTATCCTCTGGAGTTTCGCCAATGAACGACAATCCGCGTTTCCGTAATGACTTGCACGTTCCTCGCGTCAAGCCATTCAGCAATGACACTTGGGAGGCTTCAGCCTCTTTACTCGGCTCCCAGATTCAATCTGAAGAGGAGCCGATTCTGTTTCCTCGCTCGTGCCGAATCGTTGGGCTTTACCCTTCGATTACTCTCAATGACGCGACTAATCTACTTGTTCCTACCGCCGATGACATCATGGTCAATCTGAGTATGAACCAGCAGCGCATTTACACGAGCAATGTCGGTCAAACCTCTCAAGCTCGTAACGGTTCAGGCTTCGTCACTCTTGCAGCTCTAAACACGTTGATTCGTGACCTGAATATTGAAGTGGATTCTCTTCGACCCCAAGCGAGTATGCAATTTCGCTGGAAACGCTTTATTCAAGGTACTCCGCTTTATCGCGACGTGATTGTGTCTCTGGCCCTTTTCGTTGAGATTGCATGAAAGTCCAAGCCAAAGCCGGCTATGCTTTCGCCTCACTGGACGACAGTGATGCCGGCGAAGGTTTGGCTATCTTCTTCTCTCAATCTGCTACTGACACTCAGCGCTGGCGTCTAGAGGTCTACGCGACTCTAGACAACGGGATGAACATGTTAGTGGGCTTCTTTTATGTCAGCCCGCCAAACGCAATCAATCCTCCGACTGGCCCGTTGAGTCGACAGGTCGCTGCCGCTGTTTGTCCAGGCGCGAAATCCTGGGAGGTCATTGCTAGTGCGGTCGGCGGCTCTGCCGCCGCAAACAATGAAATGGCGAGTATTCACCTTGCTTCTAGCAAGTGCTGTACTGCGCCAGTCGGAGTTACTCGAGTAGGGGAGCGCTACGGGTTTGAATCAGGTGTTGCTGCTGCCCCTACTAACTTTAACGTACTTCCTGGAAGAACTATCACTCGCATCACTGTGAGCGGCATTGCCCCTGGCGGACAAGTTAATCTCGGATACGGGACTCTAGCAACTGTTCCCACTGGAGTGGTCTTAACTTTAGACCCGAAGGCTCCAATTGTGAGCGCTCAAATTTCATTCAATCTTGTCAACTATGCAGTTGAATATCTGGAGAGCGCGTAATCATGTTTCGATATAATCCGCCTTCAGGATACAGGCTTCCGGCGCAACCATATTCAAGCTTTGGATATGATGGTAATCTATGGGTTCCTGGTTTGCTAGGCAAGATGCGTTCGGTAATGCCTGGAGGGGTTAGGGGCTTTCTCCGCCAAGCGGCTAAACGCTGTTATACTAATGGCGCGGTAGCTAGCACTCCTACGGACTTCTATAATGTTCGTATGTTTAACACTACCTATGAGACTGTTAGTCAGGTTCAGGTTGGCTTTCCAGCATGGTATGATGCCGGAGCCGGAGAGACTAGCATTACTGGGACTCTCACAGTTCAAGCTTATTGGCAGTGGGCCGGAAGTTCAGTAGTCACCCCGCTGTCATTCCAAGGGGGGAATGCCGTAGGAACTAAATCCGCCGGCAATGTTGCTACTGATGATATGGTAATTCACTCTGACCTTTGCAACATTCCTCCAGGTAAAGGGAAATTTTTTCTAAATTATTATCTCAAGAATGTTACTACCGGCCAAATCCCGTTTGGCCTATTTAACACTTCTGGAGCTGGGTATGTTGCCGGAGGCGATGCCGTAGCAACCGGAGCAAATGTTGCGCAAAACGGTGCTTTTGCGGATGCTGGAATTGCAGAGACATTTTTTCTCTGGCCTTCTTACATTGCCGCAATTGTAAGTGGTCACATTCCTGCTTACGGCATTTGGGGCGACAGCCGATGCTGTAGTGAGGGAGGGATTGTCCTTAGTACTACTGGCGACATTGGAGAAGTGCCGCGAGGTATTGGAGGGGCAATTGCTCAGGGAGTAGCAGGCGGAGGGGTTCCTTATCTCAATACTTCTAGAGCTGGGGCTAGCGCTCTCGCCACTACAATTAATGAGCACGTACAGAGGGCACTACTTCTCAATCGCTTTTGCGATAGAATCCTATTTGACCTTGGAACCAATGATTTCGTAGCTGGCCAAACTGCCGCGCAAGTGGAAGCTAACCGAGCAATCATTCAAGGTTATACTCCAGGAAAGCTTTTTTATCCTACTACTGTTTCGCCTCGCACTACGTCTTCTGATTCTTGGGCGACTGCTGGCAATCAAACTGTGCTCGCCTCTGAAGCTCAACGTACTACCTATAATAACAATCTTCTCGCGACAGGGACAGTTACTTACGGTTTCATTGGTAATCTCAAACCGTTCAATGAGGTTGCGGCTGGCAAGTGGCTTACAAATGGCGCTGCCAACTATCCGACTAACGATGGTGTGCATGGCTCTGGCGCCATTAATCAAACTATCTCTTTGGTATTGCCAGCATGACCGCGGACCAGGACGCATTCAAAGCCGCTTCAGCCATTCCAGGCTTGTCGCCTGAAGCGGTTCAATATCTCGTCACTGTAGCGCGAGGAGAAGGCTTCTATGGGCTTGGTTGGGGCAATCCTAGCGCTAAGACTATTGCTGACTCCAAAGCATTCGGACTTACTGGCTTCGAAGGAAAAGGTTCGAACAATTGGGGAGCGGACCAGGGCCAAGGAACTGCGGGTAGTTTTCAGCATGTTGATTATCACGCGGACGGTACTCCGTACGTGGGTACTTACGCCGCGTATAAGACTGCCTCTGATGCCGCTGCTCGTATGGCTCGTATTCTCCTTAAGCCGAATGTCTTGCTCGCTCTCTCAATGGGAGACTTGCACGGCGCTGTTATGGCTCAGCATGATAACGACTACTTTGAGCTGGCGCCAGAGAAGTATTACTCTGCAGTAGTCAAAAACTATCGCGCTTTGCTGCAAAACTTAGGCTGGCCGAATCTGCTTTTGAATCCAGCCAATATCTCGCCTACGGCCCCGGAGGTGCCGAATTCCCCGCTCCCTTTATCTTTTGGGTTTCTAGCCTCGGAGTGGGGGCCGCCATCTTCTGGGGTACTCTCAGAATCAGACCTGCTAGCACACGCGGAAAACTATCTCCAAGGAACGCCTGACCATGCCGAAAAAGAAAACGCCTAGCTGGCTGATTCCCGCCGCGCTTGTGGCTGGCACGGTCGCGCTTTTTGCTAAGTCGGCAGGCGCCAAGCCTCTCAAGCCGACTCCAAGCAACGTACAGACCGCTACTGTAGGGAATCGCGTTTATTCGGTTGCTCGGCTTGGACAAGGGACCTATCTTGTGTCTCTACTGTCGACAGGAGGAGTCGTTCAAACGACCCCCGTCACTTTTACTTTCAATCAGTCAGGTCCTATGGGGGACTTCGGCGATGCTGATAAGGTCGGACAGCTCAAAGCAGACTTAAATCTAATGAATCTCAATTTTGCAGCGTAGGAGTCGGTCTCATGTCAGCTACCGTAATTACCAATCGTCCTAAGTTGCCCGCTGGGTATAGAGTTTATTCGGCCGTTGCAATTATTCAATACAATCCGTTTAACGGTGCTAAGTCAGCATTCAATCCTGGACTCTCTCAGTTTGGCGCTACTCAAGATATCTCCGTTTCCGCAGTTCCTGCCGACTTGAGCTTGTTAGTTATCAATGGGCCGGACGGGAAAGCTTATACTTTCCAATTTGTTTACAATGCTAGTGTGTGGTCGGCAGGTATTAAAGTGCCATTGCCCAACTCTGGAGCAAGCACCGCTGCTCAAGTGTCAGCCGCTTTGACTGCTGTTATGAATGCTACATTTGGCACTTCATTTGGCGGAGTAACTGTTCCTTTCCCTTGGACAGCCGCTCAGACAGCTGCGGCTGTGACTACTCTATCTTGGACCATTGCGGGGTCTCCCGGAGCTCCTACGCTTCCGGCTGGAATTGGTAATGTGAATACTCAAGGCGGCTTTGGTCGTTCCGCGGTAGTTCCGGCGATGCTTAGTCCTGGAGTTTTTGCCTTTCTTCCTACAGCATGATGGGAATTGAGAATGGGTTTTCTAGACTTTCTGTTTGGCTCCCCAAAGCGCCGTAAAAAGGCAGCTAAGAAAAAGCCAAAGACAAGTAAGAAGACTTCTGAAAAGAAAGTCAAAGGTCTCAGGAACTTCGTCATCTTTGACGGAGATACAGATACTAAGCTAGCGGAGGTGTCGGCCAAAAGTGAAACTCAGGCTTTCAAGTTTTGGGCTAACAACCATAAGACTGAAGCTGAGACAGCTAGGATTGTTTCCAAGAAGCGTTGGGATTCCTATACATGATTACTGCAGTTACGACGTGTATGGGGAGACTTGAGCATCTTCAGCTTACTCTCCCGTTTATGCTCGCTGAGTTTGACCGCGTAATTGTGGTTGACTGGAGCTGCCCCGATGGGGCGGGGGACTACGCGACGTCACTCGGAGCAAGCGTCGTCTATCAGCGTAACGAGAAGTACTTTCACCGCTCCAAGTCTCGCAATCTAGGTGCGAGACTCGTAACGAGTGAATATATTGCTTTCGTGGACGCAGATACGTTGTGCATGCCTGGACTCAAAGATGAGTTAAAGACACTACGCAACAATCGAATGTTGCTTTCGGCTCGCACTCCTAAGGGTTATGATATCCCCAATCTGTTCGGATTCGTCGCTTGCTCTACTGACGCCTTTTGGAACGTGGGCGGTTATGACGAGAGCTTCGAGGGGTGGGGGCATGAAGACTCAAAGTTTCGCGGAGCGCTGTTTCTAGAAGAGAAACTGACTCCGTTTCGTTTGTCAGGAATGGCGCTTGGAGCAATTGCTCATGGTCATGAGCTTCGAGACAAGAATCATGAGGAGAGCCTTTATAAGACCTCTCCAGTTAACTTCAAGAAGCTTTATGACTACTTCCAAAACTTTGGAATCAGTGACTGGATGAAAGACCCGCGGACTGATTCAATCACGTTCAAGAATGACCCGGAGGCGGCGTTATGATTGATGAAGACGAAACTACGCCAGTAGACGGGACTATCTGGACAATGCATCCGAATGCGGTTAGGACTGAGCCTAAAAAGGATACAGTTCCTCTAACGGGTGGCGAACAGAGACGTCTAGATGAGATTCTGAACGTTGTAACTAACGTTCTAATTGAGTCTAGGACTATCCGAGAGCATGCTCAGACGGCGTGTGACCGAGTGATTGCTGCAGTTGATGAGATTCCTCGTCTAAAAGCGCGTATGAATCGCGTTGAGATGATTGCTATCGGGGCGACAATCATCAATATTGTCATGCTCTTTGTAGCGTCATGCGTTCGATAGGCTCATACTCCAAGGTAATCTCAGAGACTGGCCCGGGGTCGGAGCCTCCTCAGAGCGTTAAGCATGCTCAGGAAGCGGCCGACGACCGCGCCACAGTGCGCCTCATCAAGGGCCGAGGCGTGGCCGTAACCTTCTCGTCACACTTCGCAATCGCGGTCGTGGGGGCAGCTGTGGCGTATTTCGCCAGTCACAAGGCCGACCCGATTTCGGCTGACGTGGGGAGCGAGGCCCGTAGATGCAATGAGTCAGTGACTCAGCTACGGGCAGACTTCACTCAGTTCAAAGCAGAGCAGTCGATGCATAATCTTGCTTTTGAAAGCAAGATGAATGAGTTACTTGCTAGAACTTGGAGTGCTAGTCCTGGCCAACCAAGCGCGCCTTCTAGCCAACTGGGTATTAACGTTAGTCGCCAGCTGAGCCGCTGAGGCAGCTTCATACTTCTTGCAGTCGCAACGCGCGCAAGAGGCAAGATTGTTCGTGTGATAGTGCACTCCCACGGAGTGCCCACATTTACAGATTGCTAATGCCATGGGGTAGTGAGAGGGAGTTGAACCCTCATGACCGGCCTGGTTACCTTCACCACCTGTCCCGTATCGTGGGTCCGACGCTTGGCTACATCCAAGTTTTATAGTCGAGCTTCGACTCTATCAGAGAGGCGGAGCACTGTGGCTCGCGCGTCTCCTTAGATTACGATACCCTTGAGAGACATAGACTTGTAATAGATGCGCTCTTCACGGCAGGTCGGAACGTAGTCGGTGCCATCGACCGTGAGCTTCACGCGGCCGAAGGCGCGCAGGGCTTCCAGGGAAACTTCGGTCTCTTCGGTTTCGAGTTTCTTCAACTCGTCGAGTAGGGCGGCTTTCTTTTGCTGAAAGGCCTTGAACTTCGAAGCCGCAGACTTCTTGTCGCTGGCGTTGGGCTTGGCCTTGGGGTCCAGGCTCTTCATGTATCGTACGAGGGCCGATTCCTCAGAAGCAGGGGTAGTGGTCTCAGTCGTCGGGGTCGTTGCGGGAGCGTTCATAGGTTGTTTCCTTTGCAGCAATTTTGGTAGGCTTGTGTTGCCAGGGTCAGATCTTGATACCCCTCTCCGTAGCACGGGTCAAGCGGAGACTGGGCAGGGGGAGCGTTTTTCTCTCTCATGCAAGAGAGGACGGCTTTGCAGCCCGGGTATGCCGAGCCGGTGCAGACTGTGGCGCAGGTGTCGGTTTCAAAGCGAGCAAGGCACTCTCGGCTTTCTCCCACTCTCCCTCCCGCTCCGCCGCTAGGAGTAGCAGAATCTCCGCCTGAGCTAGTTCCTCCTCCGCTACCCGCATGCGCGTCAGGTAGTCCGCCTGTAGCTGAGAGGCCGCCTCCGATTGGCTGGCTTCCAGCGCTTCCAGCTTCTGGGCTGCCCGATGAACCGCCCGGGCTAGGATTTTCAGTCTTTCCTGCGAGTGAGTCATTTGCTTCCGCGGTGAATGGGGCTCCGCAAGCGCTCACAAGTGCAATCATTAGGAGAAAGATTGCAGGTGTCACACATTGCAATTGTTTCATCTTGTTCTTTCTTACTCTCTTCGGGAGAGGTTTCTTCCTCTTCATTCTCTGTTTCATCATCTCCAGTGAAGAAACAGCTAAGTTTCTCAATACACGTAGGGCATAAGTCTACTTCTCGGTCAGCCAATGTCTTAAAGCGAATAACAATTGTTTCCACTTTGCTACTATCCGATTCACATCGATCACAGATTCTAATTAAAGCCATACTTCACTTCCTTTCAGGCTTGATTAGTTTGATGAACTGCCAGGAATAGCCGTTGTAGGCCCAGAGGGTTTTATAGCCGTTGGGGTAGAGGCGGACCATCATAGCGTCGATATGTCCGCTAGAGTCTAGCAAAACAATAGAGTTTCCAACATGCTTTGCAGTAAGGCCAAGTTCGCTGTTCTCTTGAGCGCCGAGGCTTCTTACAATTGAAGCACTTATAATACCGGTAAGCGCATGTTTTAGTTGAGCGTACCATCATGGTTTCCTTTTCAAGACTTTAAAATTCTACCCATACTCTCTCAAGGATAGTTGAGATAGTGCCAAGCCAAGTCCTTTGACGCTCTCTCGGCTTCTTTCCAGCCATGCATGTATTCTTTACATGTTGGAAGACGAGGGCCTGCCTCATTCCGAAAAGTGTAGTCATTCGCGCCTTGGGCAAACTTGTCTTTATCACCCATCAGTCACCTCCTACCCCCATCATACCATGTGGAGAGACAAAATCTACCCCTCTCCCCCCAAACTCTCTCTCAAATACTTGTTGACATCGTAAAGTACCGAATTTGCAGAGGAATCCAGTGATTTTTGAGAGAGGGTACGCTTCGCTCCCTAGCATACA
>Ga0068857_100001129_pt1 | contig 20819 bp, 23 predicted proteins | sample KBSCornC72_FD_66591 | JGI IMG/M metagenome (GOLD analysis project Ga0068857, IMG submission 66591) | Corn rhizosphere microbial communities from Kellogg Biological Station, Michigan, USA - KBS Corn C7-2 | ecosystem: Host-associated > Plants > Roots > Rhizosphere > Soil ...
GAACGCTTGGGCTCGCCATTGCGATCTACACTTTGAATCAGGGCACCTCGTGACCGCGTCAACGCAGGCCGACACTGCCCGACGCCGGACGGACCTTGATCCGAACTAGTGGCGCGTTCGTGCGCCGATGTGCGGGCGAGTGGCGTTGCCGATCAGTTCGGCGAAGCGATCAGCGGCCATCTCGAGAAACTCTTGATTCATGGGGAGGAACCGTCGCAATAGCACGCCCACGCGCCGGCCGTCGCGGTCTTCCAGCGCCCGGTCCAGTTCGCCGGTGAAATCCGGCTTACGAAGCGTGCGCCACGTCTCCGTCATGTTGCGCAGTCGAACGGCCTGCACGGGCGTGAACACGCTCGCCATTTCGTCCTCGCTGATGGTGCCGCGCGAATACCAATCGGTTTGAATCCTCTTCAGACTGATGTCGCAATGCTCGACGTCCGTTGCGTTCAGATCAGGCCTGGCGAATTGCTCGAGCACCTCCCATCGGAAACGGAAGGTAAAACGAAGCAGGCTGGCCAGCACCGCGAGGTTTCGCGGCATTGCCGCTGTATCCGGCGAGCTCACCTCCTCCGCGAAGCTGATATGAAATGTTTCGATCGGGCCGAGCGGCCCGGCGCGGTCGACGGCCAGCAACACCGGTCGACAGATGCGCCCGTCGCACCCTTCGAAAACTGCTTGCACTGGGTAGAACGCGTGGCCACGCGCTATTTTGTTGATGACATGGAATAGTCCTGCACGCCATCGGCCGTCGTCGCGCTCTAACACCCGCTGTCGGACGCTGCCGAAGGTGTCGCACGGCACAAGGAGTCCGAACAGCGCGAGTCCCTTCGCATTGGCCGTAACAAGTTGCGCACTATCGAGATCTTCGGGAGCCTTCAGCGCGCTGGCATCGCGCATACGAATCTCGATCCAGGGCTCGAATATGTCGTGACACATGCGACGCTTGGGCCGCACGGCATCGCCTCTTTACCAGACTGAACCGCCTGCCATCCGGCCCTAGGGCCACACGAAATGCGGTTACTTCGAGACGGTGCGCGGCAGCAGTCCGTTGACCGTGCCAGGTAACTTGGCAGCGTCATCGGTTGCGGTGCCGGGCACTTCACACGTGGATGTCGCCGCATCGGCTCGCTGCGGCAGCAATGGATACATCAATTGACCAGCCAGTGAAGGCGGAAGCGTCGCCTCTATGCCGTATGCCGCCGGCCATTGGTTCCGAGGCAGATGCAATGTCCCGAACATCCAATCCATCAGCGGCAGCATCGAGGCGAAATTGCGGTCGCGCTCGCCTCCGAGCGTGTGGTGCCAATGATGGAAGCCGGGCGTGGCAATCAACCATTCCAGCGGCCCCAGCCGCCAGCGCACGTTCGAATGGATGAAGAAGCCCCACATAGTGGCGACGATGACGATCATGATCGGGACCAGATTGCCACTGGGCGTCAACGGACTCGCAACGCCGAAAACGTACGCGGGCACCAATCCGCAAAGGCGGATGAACACGTTGTCAACGGGATGTGCACGCGCACTCGTAAGGAAATACACGTGCTTGGCGCTGTGATGGACTGAATGGAAGCGCCACAGGAACGAGATCTGGTGCACCCATCGATGGCCCCAGTAGAAGCCGATCTCGCCCACGAAGAATCCAACGACGATCCGCTGCCAGAGGGGCCATGCCGCGACGGCCGCCTGCATCCGGTAAGGAACCAACGCGTGCGCGCCGACCGCCACCATCGACAGTGGTAGAGCGAGCAGGAGACTAGGCACCAGACTGCTAATGAAGTAGTAGCCGACGTCTTGTCCGAGCGGCTTGCAGAAGAACTTGCGCGGATGTAGCGCAAACAGGCGCTCGAGCGGCACGAACACGATCGCGAGTAGCAGCAGCCACGCGCACTGCCGTGCAATGCTCGTTAGACCCGGCAGGAGATGGTGCGAGTCGATCAACGCAGCAGCAAACGTCCCGGGTCGAGGGGAATACAGGACATGTCGATCGCGGGGGCGTTGCGGCCCCGCGATCGACATCCGATCCTAAGCGGGCGTACCTCGACCGCCTTTGCGGCGACGCATGGACATGGCACCGAGGCCGATGAGCGCAGCCGCGCCGAGCAGGAACAGCGTGCCAGGCTCCGGGACACCGTTGAGCCCGGGTTGCGAGTTCACGCCGGCGAGAAAGACCATCGGCGGCAGATTGGCCGTGGTTCCGTCATCGCCCCACGCCAAGAAGCTCAGCAGATCGCTCGTCGCGTCCGCTGTCAGATTGACCGACACGAAATTCCAGTCGGTCAGGCCGTGAGAGGGCGTATGCATCAGCGGCGTCGCCACGACCGAGGCATTGGGATCGGGGTTTGAATAGGTGCTCTGATTGCTGCCGAACGTCGGGTCGAACGGGCCGCAGCCGTTGCAGAACGTCAAGCCCGAGAGACCGAGCGAGACGATCCACTGCTCCGTCGTATCGCCGGAGAATGCGCCACTGAGCGGTCCTTGCTGGCTCGCCGCCTGATAGAACGTGAGGCTGTAGGTCGTACCTGGCGTCAGCCCAGTAACAAGATAGTTGAATCCACTCTCAAACCCGGGGTTGCCATCCGCTTCCACCTCGTTGTATCCGCCTGGGATCGCCAGCGTGCTCGGGCATCCCCAGGTGCTGAGATAGGTCGGACCGCACGCCGTCGCGGGATCGGAGGTGGACGTTCCCGGCTTGTCGATGAATATCAGACCGTTTCCTCCGGTCCATCCGACCGGGTTAACGGCGTTGAAGCTGCCCTTCGGCGCCTGCCCCGTGTATTGCAGAAAGTTGAGGTTCTGCAGATTGGGCAGGGAGGGATTGGCATAGGCCAGGCAAGCCCCCAACGCCAGGACAGAGCATCCGACGCGCATGACGAACATGACCATGTCTTGCCTCCTTTTATAGACAAACCATCGTTCGGCTACTCGTGCGATGGCGCCGGCAAGCATGATCCGCGCCGTTTTTTTTGCGGTGTAATTTCAATACGCTAGCGTTCTCGCGTCACAGTGACTGTAAGTCAATTCGACGAATCGGTGCGCTAGAAAGCTTGCAAAAACCTGTCGGTTCCTCAATTCTTGCTAATTGCTTGCGACGCGCATTTGGTATTAGGGCTCGGTGCCCTTTGTTCATCGAAACTATGACGGACGTCGAATAGACGTCGCGCTGCGTGCCTGGGTAGTCGCGGCATACTGCGCGCAGCTCGATTCCTCTTTCTGGCGAGCGCTCGTCCGCCGCGCGCGTTAACTTAATCGTTAGGCGTTACAAAATATGCACCTGCCCAAGCGACTCGTCGTTGGCGCGCTACTCCTCGCTGCTCCGATCGCTGCCTGGGCGTTGGTGAAGCCACTGCGCGTTCTCGCGCCTCAGCTCGAGGGACTGGCGTGTGATGAATGGGTGTGCATCGATGACGCTTCGAGGCGTGCTGAGGCAAAGAGGCTCTATCGCGATGCGCTGAACGCCGTTCAGGCCTCGGTAGGCGAATTACATTCGGCCCCCCGCGCCGTGTTCTGCGCCACGGCTGCCTGCTCTGCCAAGTTCGGCTTTGCGGAAGCGCTTGCCTACGACGTCGGGACCTTCGGCATCGCAATTAGCCATCGTGCCTGGCGTCCATATTTGATCCGTCATGAGCTCATTCATCATCTTCAGAATGAGCGCCTGGGTTGGCTTCGAGCGCGGCTGCTCAAGCCTGAGTGGTGGAGAGAAGGCATGGCGTATTCACTGAGTCGAGATCCACGCAGGCCTTTGCCGCAACCGCTCGAAGGGTACCGGGCACAATTCGAGGCATGGTTCCGGCAAGTCGGACTCGACGGGCTTTGGGTCGCAGCTGAACACCTATGAACCAGACGTCTAACCACGCGCTGTACCGAACCGCGGACGTATCGTTTCTTGCTTGCGCGCTTCGGCGATCCTTCGCGTGATCCATCCTGCAAATCAGCAAAGAAAATGACGCGCTGCGGGAGCCGAGCCGCACGCGATGGCTGCGTACATGGCAGTGCGCTGAGCGCTGAGCTGACGATCGCTAGTGCACGTCGCGTCGGCGATATTCGCGCTCGAACAACGCCGCGTCGGCCGCCATACTTGCTGCGAGCTGACGCATCGCGTCGGCCTCCGGACCCGGCTCGAGCTGAGCAACCGCAGCGGTTAAGACGTCAGCCAGTTCCCCGCAGTGCTGCACGAGATCCGACGTATCCGCATCGTGGCGTCCCGCACTGAGCCGCGAAGCGACCTCCGCAAATGCTCGACGCAAGCCAAGGGAGAAGACAACGGCCCTCGCGTCTCTGCAAGCCGCTGATTAACGTGCTCGTACAGCACGTTCAAATCAGTGACCTCCCGGTTCGTACCCGGATTTTTGAGTCAAAAGCGCCATTATTATCACCAAGTTGCGCCACGGCGGACCCTGCATCGCTTCCGTACCGCGCGCCACTGAGCCGGACTGATTTACGCGATTCTCACGGGATGATTTCGCCGGCGCAGGCAACAGGGCAAAACTGGCATGCATCTCGCTCATTGGCCTTTGCCAATCCAGACTCGGACGCTACGATTGGTTCTAGAGGAGAGACAGCTGAAACCCTTGAACACGTCACCGCATTCATGATCTGGATTCTCACCGTGTGGGCGGTGATCATCGCAGTGGGGAATACTTACTCAATGGTCCTACCGGTCAGGCGCTGCTACGCTTGAGTACACCCTCTTCAATCGATCGCATGCGTACGCCGACATAGGCCTTGATCGCGGCCACTGTCAGGGGGGCCGCACCGAAAATAATGAACACTAGATCGCCGGGCAGGCGCAGCCATTCGATCGTATGCGCGGTGTCGGTCCCGATGTAGGCCAGGCTCCTGGCATGCCAATAGCCGTGCTGGACGACGTCCCAGACTTGCAGCACGCCACCCGGGAAAAGGCTCAGCGCCACCATCATCAACAATCCGATGTTGGTGCCCCAGAAGCCCACCATGATGTATTTTTCCATGCTCTTCCAGCGAACATCATTGGAGGTCTGGCGCAGCACGAATACCATCAGCGCGATTGCCAGCATTCCGAAAACGCCCATCAGCGCCGCATGCGCGTGATTGGGTGTCAGTATGGTGCCGACTTCGTAGTAGCTGATGATTGGCAAATTGATCAGGAAACCAAACACGCCGGCGCCGACGAAATTCCAGAAGCCGACCGCCATCAAAAAGTAGAACGTCCACTTGTGCGGCACCGCAACAGGCTCGCCGCAGATGTCGCAGTTACCCCGAGTGGTACGCACAAAATCCCAAGCATCGAGAGTCAGCAAGGTCAGTGGCACGACCTCCAGCACCGAGAACATCGCTGACATCGCCATGTTGAATTGGGAATGGCCGGTGAAATACCAGTGGTGGCCGGTGCCGATGACGCCACCGACAAAGTACAGAATCGCATCCAGATAGATCACTCGTAGCGCAGTGTTCAGCCGCGTCAGACCTAGCTGGAAAAAGGTCAGCGCAACAATCGTTGTGGCGAAGAATTCGAAGAAACCCTCCACCCAGAGATGAATGATCCAGAAGCGCCACGTGTCGACCACCGTGTAATTGGTTTTGGCGCCGAAGAGGAGTGCGGGTACATAGAACACCGGGATCGCCAACGACGCATACAGGAACACCCGTGCCAGCGGGCGGGCCTGCCGATTGACGACCTCGCCTGGCCATGCCAACGACCACAACATCGCGAACCACGCCAACAACCCGATCACCAACAGGTACTGCCAGAAGCGACCGATTTCCAGGTATTCCCAGCCTTGGTTGCCGAACCAGAACCAGCCGTCACCGAGCAGAGAGGACATGCCGACCCATTCGCTGAGCAAGCTGGCGCCGATGACCAATGCAAACGCGGCGAAGAGCAGATGAATTGCAGTCACCATCCAACGCGGCTCGTTCGTCCGCAGCGAACGTCCAAGGAACAAGGCGGCGGCAACATAGGCGGTTGCGATCCAAAAGATTGCGGTTTGCAAATGCCAGATGCGAAGCAGGTTGCTGGGGAAAATTGCTTCCAGTTGGAAGCCGTAAAAGCTGCGCGGATCGGCACGGTAGTGTGCGACCCCGCCACCCACCAGCGTCTGCATCAGAAACAGCAGCGATACCACGACAAAGAACTTGACCAGCGCGCGCTGGCCAGGACTTGCGTTTCCGGGAATTACTTGCGGGTGCACATGGTGACCGCGCGTGACCCAGCCCAAATAATCGAACTTGCCGAATGCCAGCAGCACCACTGCTATGCCACCGAGCAAAACGCCCAGACTGAGCGCGCTCCACAGCAACGCGCCAGGAACCGGCACGTTGCCAACATCGGGATCGTAGGGGAAATTATTGGTATAGGAGTAATCGGCGCCCGGACGGTCTGCGACCGAGGCCCATGCCGCCCAAACGATAAACGCGGTGAGCTGGTGCAACTCGGCAGGATCGGTAATAAGGTCGGCCTTGAGGCCGCCGTTTTTGGCCGGGTCGTGGAAGTAATCTCTCCAGTAGCCGACTTGCTGTCGATAGGCCACCGCTTCCGGCGCGGTCAGCTGCAGTGTGTTGCTGGCGACGTCGTAGCGGTTGAGCTTTAGGGTCACCGCCACTTCGGCGCGTATCGCCGCCGCTTGAGTCGGTGCTAAGTCGGAAACAGGCTTGCCATATTGCTGCTGAGCCAATGCCGTAGCGGTCTCTTCACCAATGCGGTGCAACGCTTCGGCAGAATAATCGGGGCCGAGATACGCACCATGCCCCCAGATGGTGCCGTTATCCATCAACCCGTGCTGCAGGAACAGTGCTTGGCCATCGCTGATGTCGTCGCCGCTGAACACGACGGCCCCATTGGTATCCAGCACGCGCCCCGGTATGGGTGGCGCATTGCGGTATGCGAGTTCGGTGATCGCTACGAGCCCAGCGAAGCCTGCCACCATCACGATCAGCACCGATCGTATCCACCAGGGCGACAGTGGGGACTCTTCGGGTTCGTTCTTGGGTTGCGCGGCTTCCGCCATTTTGGTCTCTTACAGTAGGGAGTAGTGGAGGCAACCAGAGAAAGAACTGCACCCTTTGCCAGCCAATGAACCGGCCAATAGGGGACTAGAACAATCGTGTCGCAACATGCAACGGCGACAAGCAAGGCACATTCACGGTCCGTTTGTTTATGGAAAATGAACCGTTATGATAGTTGCTGCCGTCGTGCCCAAGGCGATTTGCGTCGCTGGTCCTCATGGCTGAGCCGGCTTCTTCGAGCCGCCTAGTCCTGGGAAATGGCAGTCAGGACCCCGAGTTCGATACCGAGTTGTCGGCGTAAGAAACTCGGCATGACCGTGAAGTGGATCGCCCCTGCGACGGAAGGAGTCATGATGCGCATTACCAACTGTAACTTCATTCTCATTCTGTTCGTGCTCGAGCTTTGTGCCGCGCCGAATTCGATGTGCGCTGCTACGGTCACCGATCGGACCGCCGAGGCGCCACGGCCGCCTCGGACTACTGCGCTCGCCGCGAGCAATTATGCCCACGCCGAGTGGCTCGTCGACGCGATTTGGCTGCAGGCGCACTTGAACGATCCGAACGTCAAGGTGATCGCTCTTATGGGAAGCTCGGAATTCAAGAGCGGTCACATTCCCGGCGCGGCGCAGATTGACTGGCCAGCGCTCGGCCTGGCCGACACGTCGGCTTCGTCAATCACGCGTTGGCAGGCGGACATCGAGCAAAAGCTTTCCCGTCTGGGCATCTCGCAGTCCGATACCGTCGTCATCTACGATGACGGAACGCTCTACGCCGCTCGCCTTTGGTGGATCCTGGATCGCCTCGGGCATCGGGACAAGCGCATCCTGAACGGTGGACTCGTTGCGTGGATGAATGCCCGTGGCAAGATCGAAAAGGGAACATTCACGAATCACCGTCGCACCCAAGCATACAAGAGTCCCCCCAGCGCTGACGCCCTCGCCACCCTCGACGACGTGAAATCGGTCCTCGAGGATCCGAACGTGGTCCTGATCGATGCCCGTACACCGGCGGAATATGCCAAGGGACACATCCCCGGCGCGATCAACATCCCGTTCATCGACAACGCGGTCGCGACCAAGCCCAGAGTCTGGAAGTCTGGCCTGGACCTTCGCGCCATGTACGAAGGCGCCGGCGTTACTCCCGACAAGACCATCATTCCCTACTGCTCGACCGGCGTCCGCTCCGCCGCCACCTACTTCACGCTGACTCTACTCGGCTACCCGCGCGTCTCTCTGTACACCGGCTCCTTTGACGAGTGGAGCAGGCACCCGGAGCTGCCGACTTCGATCGGAGAGAAACCGTAACGCACTCGCGCGTCACCCGGCCCCGACCTCCGGCCCTTCGGCACGTACGTTCCTGCCTGCGATCGGAACGCGACTACGAGTCGATTCCAGCCGTTGATCGCGACGATCGCGAGCGTCAAATCAACCAGGGCCTTTTCATCGAAGTGCCGCCGCACTTCCGCATAAAGCGCGTCCGTGACGCCGTTGACCGAGATTTCCATGAGCGCTTCCGCCCAGGCAAGCGCGCCCCGCTCGCGCTCGGAATAGAACGACGCTTCGCGCCACGCCGCGAGACGTGTAATCGCTGCTCCGCTGCGCCGCCCGCCCGCGCGTCCTGAGTGTGCAGGTCAAGGCAGACGCGCAACCGTTGATCTGAGATACCCTCGTCTTGACCAGCTCGAGCAGCGGATGCTCAATTCCCGAGCTGCGAGCGTAAGCTTCGAGAGCCAGCATCCTGTTGTACGCATTGGGCGACAATTGCTCGTAATCGATGCGCTGTTGCATGCCCTGCTCTATCGCACGAGCTTGGCGTCCAGGGTGATCGTGGTACCCCCGAGCGCCTGCGACACCGGGCAGCCCGCTTTGGCGGCCTCGGCATGCCTCGCGAACGTAGCCGCATCCACACCAGGCACCGCAGCCTCGCAGACCAGATGACTGTTCGTGATCCTGAAGCCACCGTGCTGGGGTAGGATCGTGACATGGGCGGTCGCATCGATGTACTCGGGTTCGAATCCTGCACCGCCCAATACGAGCGACATTGCCATTGCGAAGCAGCTCGCATGAGGCCGCGCCGAGCAGTTCTTCGGGATTGGTGCCCTTGCCGTCCTCGAAGCGCGACTTGAACGAATACGCGCTCCTGAACGCGCCGTTTCCGAAGTCGACCTGGCCCCTTCCCATTCCTTAACGCTTCCCACCCAACGTGCGTGTGGCTCGCATGTTGACGGCTCGTTTTCTACGCCACCAAAGATCCATTCCTGGCGCCCACCGCCGCATCGTCGCCCTGCAGCATTACTTCTTGCGGCGGATGATTTGGCCGTCCGACAACGCCTTTTCCTGATCATGCTGGGTAACCGGAACCCTGACAGGGCGCAACGCCGGAGCGGCTATCGTTCCTGGCAAAAATGGCGCGAACGGCATGGACGCCGTGCGCGGACGTACAGGTCGCTTGTTCTTCATGAGAATCTCCGTAGTGACAAATCAATGGACCGTCGTGCACTTCGCCTAAAAGTGTGTTTTGCCGAATCGGCCAGGCGTGACGGTCGACTGCGGGCTTGAGCCTACAGGGATGCCGGCAACGGGACTATCGGCAAGTCTCGACAACGGAGGTCAGGCATTCTCGACTCGAATGGGGCCACTCAGAGATCGATGATCACGTCGCTCCGTGGTCGCGAGCAGCAGATGAGGAGGCTGCCGTCGGCGGGGCGGTTCGAGCGGATCGTGGCACGACCATCTGACGAGAACGTCGCAGGCTTCGGCAAGCTCCAGCAGGCTTTCATACTTCGGATGCCAGCGAATCGCGAGATTGCTGCGCGTGACCGACACGAGCGGTTCCGCTGCCCGAGGCCCCGGCAGATGAATGCACCAGTCGATAATGCGACTCGACGATGCCCGCCGTGCGGCGTTCCCCCGAGCCGAACGTTTCGATATGGATTCGCGTGCTCGGGGACGCTCCGGTTGGCGAGGTCGGTGCAGAGCGCGCGCGTGAATGCCGTTGGTCCCCATACATAAAAATCTACGGCCCGCGTAACCTTCAGCGCATCGAACCTCGCTACCGCCAGAGGACCCGCGGCATCGAAATTCCGCCCGACCCGATCCTCGGCAGTCGGTCCGCTATACCAGATTTGACTGCGGCCATGTGACAGGCGACGCAATAGTTCGCGCGACTCGGCCACAAAGGGGTTGGGTTCCCGAAAAGAATCATGCCGAGTAGCAGGGTTCGGACCGCCATGCAGCGTGCGTGGCGGCGCACCACCGTTTCACGCATTCCGGCCGCGGGGCACGCCACCGCATGTTGAAGCGGTTCCGCCAAAGGGTGTCAGGGCTCAACAGGCAGACAACTGCGGCGGCAACGCACCGCTGCCGCACGATTAGCGGATCGCGGCAAGCGGTTCAACATTGCTCACCGCAGCAGCACGTCCACCGCTTCAATCAAGCAAGGCCTGTGAGTAATGATCGCGACTCGCACCAAATCATACGACTACGCGAGCCGCCCCTACGTGAGGCCATCGGCGCGCAGCTGTTTCGCGCTGTTGGTGTAGCCGTGTGCCGCGAGCGTCGGGCGTGCTCTGCTGCGAGCAACCGGACCGCAATCGCAACCGCCATGAACAGCGTTAAGCCGAGGAAGTCATATCCCGAGGCGATGGCAAATAGCGACACAGCGACCATCACGAGCATTGCCCCGATCAAGACTTGTTCAATTGCAGCTCCACGATTCATGCCCATCTCCTTGAAGAGGCGCAACCGCCGCAAAATCGCCCTCCTGGCCAATGCAAAACTGCGCGCTCAGCGATTCGCCTACCCAAAGATATACGAACGCAGACTTCCTCATAAGAGGACCGTTCGGAACATCACTGTTTCTAAGGCTTGCTTAGGGTCGCCGCACAAGACAAGCTTTCGCTGATCAGCGCGCGATCGAGCGTTTATGGGGAGGACGCCAAGGGTAATGTCGGTCTCGTGTTCGACGACATTGACATTGGCGCGACGGCATCGTAACGAAGATCGAATTGCTGCAGATGCAATGCCTATGCGACAGGACGCTTGGGCTTTCCAACCACCGACCCGCGGCTCAGACCGCGCTGCGGGCCTTTTGCGTCCTCCGCCCGGTGGACACGCGTCGCCCGGCGAGCCAGCCGCCGGGCGTCATTAACCGAGCAGCCGGTCGTATTCGGCCCTGACCACCGCATAGCACTCGCATACACGCTCTTCCAGTTTCGCCCGGTCTAAAACCGTGATGTGGCCGCGGTGATAGTCGACCAGGCCATCGCGGTGCAGTTTACCTGCTGCCTCGGTCACACCGGTGCGACGTACGCCGAGCGTGTTGGCAATCAGCTCCTGCGTCATCGCTAGGTCGTTCGACCACAGCCGGTCGTAACTCAGGAGCAGCCAGCGACAAAGCTGCTGATCCGCGGAGTGGTGACGACTGCACACCGCAGTCTGCGATATTTGTGTGATTAGCGCCTGGGTGAAAGCAGCAGCATGCGCTGCCGCATGCCGCCACGCCCGAACGCGCTTTTAATAGTGGACCCTTTCAGACGGTAGCCTGATCCGGAGCTTTGTAACGCCTAATGACAGCTACGCAGGCCATCCTCAGGATAATATGAAGCTCGCGAGACTGTTGATGCGGCGCGCTGTTCGCCCGTCGTGTCGCGCGAAGACCCATGGATGAGCTGATCAACCTAGATGGGATGGACGTCCTGCTGAGACCCATGCGGGCCGACGACGCGCCGCTGCACCAGGAGTTTATCGCGCGGCTCAAGCCCGACGACCTGCGTTTCCGCTTCGGCAGTCGCGTCAATGAAGTGCCGCATTCCCAGGTCCATCGCATGACGAGGGTCCATCACGAAAGAGAGGCGACCTTTGTCGCGATAATGCGGGCAGCCACTGGAAGCTGCAAAATCGCCGGCGAAGTACGGGTACACGAGGATATAGATGGCGCGCGCGCCGAGTTCGCCATCGCCGTGCGATCGGACCTCCAGCGACAAAGGCTCGGCCGAATCCTGCTTCAGAAGGCCATCGCGTTTTGTCGCGAACCCGTGTGAGGTTGCTTTACGGGCTGGTAGATCCGTCGAACACGGGCATGATCGCGCTCGCGCGGCGGCTCGGCTTTGATGTCGATGAAGTGCCAGGGGGCGCCACAGTCGTCGTATCGCTTGCGCTGTGAAGCATGGGAGGCCCGTGTTCGCGTCTGCTTCGATTTCGATGGTGAACGGACCCTCGACTGGGATAACGAGCCAGGTGCCTCGGAAGGCGTTCGCCCCGGTGTCGGCGGACGGGCACGTCTTTCGATGGTTGGCGACCGGCGCCGCCGCCTTCGATACCATGGTGCGCCACATCGACGGGGCGCAGTACAGCGTTGCGATCGAGTTCTATATCTGCAAACGGGGAGCCGTGCTCGATCGTGTTCGCATTGCATTGATCGCGGCCCGGTTGCGCGGCGTACGCGTTCAAGTGCTGCTCGACGCCTTCGGCTCCGACGAAGTCGCTCGCGGCTATTGGAGCGAACTTGAAGCGTGCGGGGGGCAATTGCGCTGGTTTAACCCGATGCGACTGCTTCGCCTGACCTTTCGGAACCATCGCAAGGTCGTCCTGACGGACGGCGCGACGGCGATTGTGGGGGGCCTCAACCTCGCTGATGAATACGACGGCGATGGCGTGGTCCGGGGTTGGCGGGATTTCGCGCTGGAGCTGCAAGGACCAACCGTCGATGCACTGTCCCGGAGCTTCGAGCGCATGTGGGCTCTGGCGCCGTTTGGGCCTTCGAACTTGCGTCACTTCGCCTTGGGACGATCGACGGTAACGGGCGATACGTCGCTTCCGGCGCTCCTGCTCGCAGGGCCAGGCTCCGGCACCGATGAGCTTCGGCGACAGCTACACGACGACTTGCGCACGGCTTCCAACGCGACGATCCATGCTGCGTACTTTCTTCCCTCGCGCGAGCTCGGTCGTTTGCTGGCCAACGTGGCACGCCGTGGTGAGGTGCGGGTTCTGCTGCCCGCGCGTAGCGACGTGGCCTTGGCCCAGCTTGCCGCCCGGCATGCGATAGCCCGCATGGGCACCACCGCCATCCAGTTCTTCGAGTATCTGCCGCAGATGATGCATGGCAAGCTACTCGTGATCGACGATGTCGTGTATATCGGGTCAGCCAACCTCGATGTTCGCAGCCGTGTAATCAACTACGAGCTACTGCTGCGCCTGCCCGTCCCGCTGCTCGCGTCGCAGGCACGCGAGATGTTCGAAATCGACCTGCTGTACAGCCAAGCCGCGACCATCGCCGCACGAACGTGGTTACAGAAGCTACGGCAGCGCGCTGCTCACTGGCTGCTGGCGCGGTTGGATCCGTACGTCGCCAGCCGGAAGATGCGGATGCTGCATTGATCCTGCGCTGATCTCACCCGTTGACACGACAGCGCCCGGCGCAAGAAGTCCCGCGGCTCATCCAACATGCACTGTCGTAGGCGGCGAACCGGATCCCCTCGTTCGATCAAGCCAGTCCAGGCAGGAGCTCCTTCAGACCTTCACCGATCGTCTGCATCGCCATCGCGCCAAGGAGCAGCCCGAGGATTCGGGTTGCGATGTTGAGTCCGGTTATCCTTACCCGGGCAGCGATTGCGTGTGCTTTCGTGAGCGCGACCGTTGAGACCAGGCACACAACCGCAATGCACCGGATCAGCGCGAGATGGTGCGCAACTCGGCCGTGCTCGCCGGCAATGATCACGGTGCTGATGGCCCCGGTCGCGCTAGCAAAGGCACCGTCAGCGGAACGATACCGCTAACGTCACCTGTCTCGAACTCATATATCTCCGCCTCGGACTGGCGACGGCCACTCGCCTGCGCGTTCAAGATCGCGAGCGCCATCAGCAGCAATACCCAGCCCACCAGCCACCCGAAATGCCGGCAAGCTGGCTCCGATCAGGGTCAGTAGCGCTTCACCTATGAACGTCGCTTTCGCAAGCACCAAGAAGACGGTAAGCGTCACCACGCGCGCGGGCCGTCGGCGCTCGGTGGCCCCACGAATCCTCGTGAACGCCAGGAAGAACGGAACCGCGAGAAAGGCGTCCACAACCGCTGTAAGCGTAACAATGAACGTCACATATTCAGTCACGCCAACCAAGCGTTTACCTCGTCAATGTTTCGCGTCCAGTCAAACCCGGCACACCCAATGTTTCTAAGCCGTGCGTCGCAACGAATTCGTCATACCGAGGCGTGCATTCAGGCCGCCGGCACGTCGACCAGAGATGGCGTGTGCCGTGCTTGACGACTATCCCTGCCCGCGCAGTCGCGGGACCGCCCGGACCGTTGAGCTGCGGCGAGCGGCGAATGCTCCATCTGATCGCGGACGCAAACGAGCGCCTAGGCCGGAAGATGTTGTCTCTGGCGATGACGATCATCCCCCCCTGTCGTAGTTGAATGCTGCAAAAAGTCGCGTACCGGGGTCTTCAGCTGATCAATTACACGGTTCGGCACGGCTCACAAGCTCGACTGCCCATCGCGCGGTTTGCGTGCTTCCCAGCTCTCCCTACACGAATCATCGAGGATTCCTGATGGTCGCGCCATACCGCCGCCGACCACACTTGAAGCAACGCATGTTGCGCCAGGATACCGGCGCCGCGGTTTACATAAAGGGCGCTGAGACGATGAAAACCTTCACACTGCAAGTCAACGGCAATGGCCGGCAGGTAACGGCCGAACCCGACATGCCGCTGCTCTATGTCCTGCGCAACGACCTCAATCTCAGAGGCCCCCGCTTCGGCTGCGGCCTCGGCCAGTGCGGCGCGTGCACCGTGATCATCGATGGCAAGGCGGCGCGCTCATGCATTACCCCCCTCTCCAGCGTTGGCCGCAAAGCGGTAACGACGCTCGAGGGGCTGGGATCCAGTCGCCGACCGCACAGGATCCAGAAAGCGTTCATCGATGCACAGGCTGCGCAGTGCGGCTACTGTATCAATGGCATGATCATGACCGCCAAGGCCTTTCTGGATCGGAATCCGCGGCCCAGTGAAGGCGAGGTCCGGCGTGCGCTGGCTGGCAACCTGTGTCGCTGCGGGACTCACCCACGCATCATCGACGCCGTCATGCGCGCCGCGCGGGAGTCCTGACATGGGCGCCGCGTTCGCGGTAACGCGCAGGCAGTTCCTCAAGACCGGTGGCGCGCTGGTGGTGGGCTTCAGCCTTGCTGACTCGATTGCAGAGGCGATGGGGCATTCGATGCCGTTTGTGCCCAGGGACTTCAAATCCGTAGACGCGTGGCTCGCAATCGACGGCAACGGCCGCGTGACGGTGTATAGCGGTCATGTGGAGCTTGGCACGGGCGTTGAGACCGCATTGACGCAAATGGTGGCCGATGAGCTCGACGTACCGTTCACCGCGGTTAGCATCATTCAGGGCGATACGTTGCTCACACCGGATCAAGGGCCCACCTGGGGCAGCCTCACGATTCAGGTGGCAGGACTGCAGTTGCGCAAAGCTGCGGCATGTGCAAAACGGGCGCTGCTGGCTCTCGCGTCGAAGGAGCTCAGCGCAGCGTCCAGTAACCTCGAGATCGAGAATGGCGTGATCTCTGGCGCTGGCAAGCACATTACGTACGCGAGCTTGACCAAGAGGCACGCGCTCGAGGTGCCGTTCGACGAGAAGGTGGAATTGAAAAAGCCGGACGCGTTCAGGATCGTCGGCAAGCCGATCGCACGTGTCGATATTCCAGGCAAGGTGACCGGCGAGTTCATCTATATGCACGACTTCGAGGTCAGGGGCATGCTGCACGGACGCGTCGTGCGCCCGGCTGCAATGCAGGCCAAGCTCGAATCGGTCGACGACGTCGCGGCGCAGAAGATATCCGGCTTCGTTGCAACGGTCGTCAAAGGCAACTTCGTGGGCGTGGTCGCCGCGACCGAATGGGGCGCGATCAAAGCGATGGAGGCGATCCGATGCAAGTGGTCGGACTGGTCCGGACTACCGGCGATGGATCAGGTTTATGCGAGCGTGAAGAAGACGCGGGTCGAACAGACCATCACGCCGATGAAGGAAGGTGACGCTGCCAGCGCACTCGACAGCGCGGCGAAACGCCTCAAAGCCACTTACGAATACCCGGTGCAAACGCACGGATCGATCGGTCCATCCTGCTCGATCGCCGATGTCCGGCACGATCGCGTGCTGATCTGGTCGGCCTCGCAGAGCACACATTGGACGCAGCGCCAGATCGCAAAGATGCTGGGCATGCATCCCGAGCAGGTGCGCATTATCTATCTCGAGGGTGCTGGTTGCTACGGTCGCAACGGTCACGAGGACGCCACCGCCGATGCCGTGGTGCTGTCGCAGGCCATTGGCCGCCCGGTGCGGGTGCAATGGACGCGACAGGACGAACACGGTTGGGACCCGAAAGCGCCGCCGTATGTCGCCGACCTCGAAGGCGCCTTGGATGCAGATGGCAACGTCCTCGCCTGGAATTTCGCCGCTTGGCTGCCGTTCCGCATCGGGGGCACCGTCGACGTGCCGTTGCTGGCACAAGATCTCGTGCAGGGTGACGTCGCCGTCCAGGCGTCCGACAACATGAATGCCGGGACGATGGAAAGCGACGCCAAGCCACCGTACAGATTCCCCAACGTACTGTCGACCGTGCACAGGGTTGCGAGCACGCCTTTTCGGCCGTCTTGGCTGCGCAGCCCGGGACGCATGCAGAACACGTACGCCAACGAATGCTTCATGGACGAGTTGGCCGCGGCCGCGGGTGCGGATCCGGTGGCCTTTCGTCTCAAGCACCTTAAGGACGATCGCGGTGCACACTGCATTACGACCTGTGTGAAGGCCGCCGGCTGGCAGGCACGACCCTCACCCAACAAGGACGCGGGCACCGGCGACGTGGTTAGCGGACGCGGCTTCGCGTACGTTTTCTATGACAACGCGCGAACCTACGTTTCGGCCGTGTGCGAAGTCGAGGTGAATCGAAAGGATGGCCACGTGCGCGCGACCCGCTTCGTGATCGGGCACGATTGTGGTCTCGTGATCAATCCCGATGGCGTAAGGGCGCAAATCGAAGGCGGGATCATTCAAACGCTGTCGCGCACGCTGATCGAGGAGGTGAAGTGGGACGCATCGCGTGTCACGAGCGTCGACTGGGCGAGCTACCCAATCCTCGCCTTCGATGCCGTGCCAAAGATCGAGATCGCGCTCATTGATCGTCCGGACCAGCCGGCATGGGGCGCCGGCGAACCGATCTGCGCAGTGGTGCCGTCGGCGCTTGCGAATGCGATATTCGATGCAACGGGCGCGCGTATGCGCACTGCGCCGTACACACCGGATCGCGTCAAGGCGGCGCTTGCGCGTCTGTGAAGCTCAACGGCTCGCGCCCTCGTATTCGTATTTCTACCGACTCTTCCCTTCCGCCGGCGTCGCAGGTCGATCGCTGTAGGTGGGCGTTTGCGATAATTCGGCCGGCACATCCCACATGCGGGCCGCATACCAGACGGCCCAAGCCACGACGAACAGCGACAGCACCCACACCCACACGGGAATCAACGCGCGGGCCTCTGCCCGGCGTGGGTCGAATGGATCGTCGGCACTGAAGGCGTCCACGGTGAAGCGCACGTTGCCACGCCGCGTCGCGTGGGGGTCTAGGCCGGAAATGATGATGCCCGGACCGTTCCTGACCTGAAATGGAATCTCCTCGATGCCCTCCCGGCCGCTCTGGTCTTGAGCACGTATCGTCAGCCGATGCGATCCGTCCTCCATGCCGCGCGTATCGAGGACCACGTCCGTTGGCAGTTCCCGGTCGACGATGGGGCGTGGATCATCGTCGAGAAACACGCGAACACGCGGTTTGCGATCGCCTGCGACCGATTCAGCCGTCGTCACGCAGAACCTCATATTTTGGATGATGATGGTCCGCTTCGCCAGGGCGGAGCAGCATCCGGATCATGGCCACGAAGCAGGCGACCGTTACGGCACCCGCCATAGCGACGATGACTGCCACTCCAAGAACCGGCCCGATCACATGATCATGCACGACATTCCCCAATCTCATTTGCCCTTCGCACGTTCGGCCGCCACTTGTTGCGGCGTTACCGGCGGCCCGTGGTTGCCCCACGAGCGGCGCTCGTAATTGATGATGGCCGCGATATCTACATCAGTGAGCGAGCCGGCGAATGGCGGCATCGGACTGGAGTAGACGACGCCGTCGACATCGGCACCCTGCAGCCCATGCAGCACGACGCGGATGTGCGTTGTCGCATTGGCGTCATTGACCGCTGCATTGCCTTTCAGGGGAGGAAATGCTCCGGGAAGGCCCTCACCGGTTGCTTGGTGACAGGCGGCGCAGTTGGCCGTGAACAGCGCCTGCCCCTTGACCGCGTCATCGTTGGCACTGCCAGCGGCCAGGGCCGCAGATCCTGCTGCTGTAGCCGTAACGGCCACCCCAGCGTTGGCGGCGCTGCTCGCGCCCTCGCGAGGCGTAGCCTTGGCCGGCATGGCGCTGCCGTTCTCTCCGGCATCACCAGGTAATGGAGGCTGCTTCAGCGACAGCAGATATGCGAGCAGCGCCTGCGCCTCGTGCGATGGCACCACCACACCGTCCGCCGGCGCATACGCCTTTGGCAATGCGATCGGCGTTACGCCAGGCGGCGCATGGTCGACGACCTGGAACATCCAATCGAAGGCCGGCATTATCGATTCCGGCACGACAGCACGCGGATTGTAGAGATGAATGTAGTGCCAGACAGCGCTTGTCTGGCGCACGCCGATATTGGTCAAGTCCGGCCCGGTGCGCTCCGAGCCAAGCAGCTCCGGCGTCTGGTACGCGAAGTCTCCTGGCGCTGAGGGGCGGCCATATATCTTGTCCTGTGGCAACGGGCGGACCTGCTGCGTATGGCAGTAGCTGCAGCCGTTTGCAACATACACGTCGCGACCTTCGGCTTGCAGCGCGGTCAGCGGCACGACACCGGGACCCGGTGCCGTTCCCGATAGCGTTATGCCGGGCAACACGCCCATTACCACCGCCAGGACCGTGTAAACCAGCGTGGAACCGCCCGCGATCAGGACGAGCTTGTTCATGCAGCGGTCGCACCGGTCGGCAGCGTAGCAAGCGGTATGGCCTTCGCGGTGCGACCATAGGTCATGCGCCAGACATTCCAGGCAAACACGATGTGACTCGTGAACATCAGCGAGCCACCCACGCCACGCCATACGTGGTACGCCTGCATGTCGACGACCGACTGGATGAAAGGCAAGCCGCTTTTCCAGTTGATTCCCTGAATCGTGCCGCCAATCGACAGCGAGATCACGTAGATAAAACTACCGACGACAGCCATCCAGAAGTGCAGCATCAATCCCAACCGACCGGGCGCTTTGCCTGTGGCGAACGGCAGTAGCGCATAAACGCCACCCCAGATCCCGAACGTGACGAAGCCGTACATGGTCAAGTGCGAGTGGCCGACCGTGAAGTTGGTCAGATGCCAGACCTCCTGCAATGAGCGAAACGCTTCCACCGTGCCCTGCGTCGAGCCCACCAGATAACCGATCACGGCGACCAGGATGAACATGAGTGGATAGGAATTGGCGAGATCGCGCACGCGCCCGCGCATGGTCAGCAGGAAATTCGCACTCCCACCCCACACCGGCACGAGCATTGCGACGCTGAACACGATTGCCGTGGTCTGCAGCCACCATGGCAGCGGGCTGAACAGGAAGTGATGCGCGCCGATAATCGGGTAGAACACGAGGTTGGTCCAGAACGCGAGCACCCCGAGTGCGTAGGAATAGATTGGGCGACTGAGCAGCCTCGGCAACGCGTAGTAGAAGATGCCGAGAGCGAGCGGCGTAAACCACATGCCGACCGCATTGTGCATGTAATACCCGGACACCGACACCTGCCCGAGACCGTATTGGTACCACGGAAGAATCGCCACCAGCGCGATGACGCAAGTCCACAGCACGCCGCCAATCGTGTACCAGTTGGAAAGGTAGATGCCTGCGGTGCTGCGTCGCGCCACGGTGCCGATCAGATTGCAGGCGGTGACGACCAGCGCCGCCAGAAAAATGAGCCGGATCGGCCACGGCCATTCCCGGTATTCGAGGTTGCCGTCGTTGTACCCAAGATCCAGCGCAACCGTACCGGCCACCGCAGCGACGTTGAACAGCACAAGCCCCAACCACGCGAGCTTCACGCTGTACAGGGAAATGCGTGAGCTGCGCGCCGCAACGTAGTACGCCAGTCCCACCAGCGCGATGCTAGCCCAGCCATAGAACGTTGCATTGGTATGGATCGGACGCAGCCGTCCGAACGTCAACCAGGCACCCGCTCCGAAATCAGGTGCGCCGAATTTGTAGGCGAGAACGATGCCTACCGCGGTCGCAAACAGCAGCCAAAGCGTCGCGGTTATCGTATAAGCGCTGAATATCGATGCCAGTCCCCGATCGTCCTTCTCGCTGAGCCCGGAATCAAACGCCGCGACCATTGCCGGCATTGTCGGAGATTCCATTCAACGGCTACCATCACGCCCGCAGGAGCGGGACGCGGCATTCGGATTGCGATCGATTTTTTCGCTCGCATGGTGACGCCGCGCGACGGCGCTGCTATGTTCGGTCCACATCACTGTCCCACACAACAACGTCGCCTATGCGCGAGGCGGCCGCGATAGGCGTCCACGATTCGCTGCGCAGCCAATTCTGAACGGACGCTGGAACTCCGGTTTGGACATGCCATGCTGAAATCCGTCGCGCGACAAATCGTTCGGCAGCACATCCTAGAGCCAGTCGCTGAGCTGCAGGATTCCTTCCTGGTTCCGTGACGCGTCGAGCGCTCCACCAGGAAGCGAGTTCGGTTGGTCAAGCGTGCTCGTACACCCGCAC
>Ga0068857_100001132_pt1 | contig 20806 bp, 17 predicted proteins | sample KBSCornC72_FD_66591 | JGI IMG/M metagenome (GOLD analysis project Ga0068857, IMG submission 66591) | Corn rhizosphere microbial communities from Kellogg Biological Station, Michigan, USA - KBS Corn C7-2 | ecosystem: Host-associated > Plants > Roots > Rhizosphere > Soil ...
GGAGAATATCATGATCGTCAGCCAGGAGTACGCGCGTGGTTGTTCCTGGTGGCGTTATGCTCTCTTCAGGCATCCTCTTCCCCTTTTCTTGCCTCATCTGGCAACGGCAACGTTGCGCTGATGGTCGTGCCCTGACCCGGCGTGGAATGCAGGTCGAGCTTGCCGCCGAGAAGCGTCACGCGCTCGCGCATTCCCACAATACCCAGGCCGGAGCGTTGTTTACCGGTATCGTAGCCCTGGCCGTCATCGTGAACGCGCAGCCTGATGGATTTCTCATCTTGATCAAGTGTCAGCGTGACCTTGCTGGCTCGCCCATGGCGGGTAGCGTTGGTCAGGCTCTCCTGAGCCACACGAAACAGCGTCGTTTCGTACATCTGTGGATAGGTGGCCTGGTTCTCTGGAGGAGGTAGCATGAGATCGATATCGACCCGGAGACGTTGACGGCAATCCTCGGCTAGCCAGCGCAAAGCTGCATAGAGTCCTAGATCGTCCAGCACGCTTGGTCGCAATTGGAGGGCAAGCGAACGGATACTCTCCAACGTTTGTTGCGCCAGCAGCGCGAGTTGTTCCAGACCCGTCGCGAGTTGGGCCTGGACAGCAGGGTTGATAGAAGTCGCGGGCAAGCCCTGAAAGGTCTGCTGAAGGATCTCGATATGCACAAGCAGCGCCGTCAAATTCTGGCTGCTCTCGTCGTGCAATTCAAGTGCCACGCGCCGCCGCTCTTCCTCTTGAGCCTGCCAGATCAATAAAGCATGGACCCGGCGCATGCTCTCCAGGCGGTCGAGCATACTATTGAAGCCTTGAGCCAGTTCGCCGATCTCGGTATCGGTGGGCAGATCAGGCGCGCGTGCCTCCGTCTTGCCCGCGCTGACCAGGCGAATCGTCTGGAGCAGGCTGAAGAGTGGACGAAAACTTGCCCGCAGGAGTAGAATGTTGACCAGGACGCTGATCACAGTCGCCAGCACAATAAAACCGGTATCGATCAAGTAGTGGTAGCGTTCGAGCAAATGGCTCGTCACCCAGACCCCGACGATCGCTTCGCCAACCAGAACCAGCGCGTTAATGCAGATGACTTTCTCAAAAAGTGAAAGCCGCCTGCCTCGCGTCAGCTTGCGCAACCCTTCTCGTACAGACACGCTGCTTTTTGCCCTTTCCTGGACGGAAGAAGTCTCTAAAAAGCTCATATGTTCTCTTTCTTCCGCCCCGTTAGACTATAGCGATTCGCAGTGGAGGTGTCAACGCAATCAACAGATGGTTTCTACGCGTACTCCACTGGCCAGGTTGGCGGCTGGTCGCTTTCGCTTATCCTATAGGCGACCGCGTCAGGCTGTGGTAAAGATTAGGGATTGCTTGCTGCTGGCAAAACCAGGCGCGTTGACTACCACGTCCAGTTTCCACGTTCCTAACATGGAGAGTGTGCAATGGGCCACGTAGAGACCATGACCGAGCGCCTGCACGCGCATACGTTGCTGTCCCATAGGCATCGCGGGCATTGAAACGTGTGGGGTAATCTGGGCCTGATCGATTGGCAAACCTTCGGTATCAGTGAGATGCAGATCAACCAGGACGGCGCCAGGGGTAAGGGTAACAACCGGATCGATCTTGACCTGCATGGGCAGCGTCTCCCAACAGCGCGTCAGCACGCCAGCGAAGGTCAGTGTTCCAATACAGATCGTTGCCAGGAATATCCAGAAAAAAGGTCTTACACGCATCGTTCTCTTCCTCACCAGGAGAATACCACCTTTCTCACCACCTCACCTATTTTTGCGATCCCTAAAAGTATAGAGCGAAGAGCATCCTCTGCCTATAGGGATGAATCCCTATTTTTGCTTCCAGGTCTGGTCTGAAAGCGTGAATGTTAATCCGCCAGGGTTTGCCAGGAAGTTCCTCCGTTTGTGCTGCTCAGCACCAGGCCCGGCCAGAAGAATCCCGCGAAGAGTTGGCGCGGATTGTTGGGGTTGAGAACCAGTGCGATCATATCGCCGCGCGTAAAGTGCCAGCGATGGACCCAGTTCGTTCCCTGGTTCCCTGAGAACCAGAGATCTGAGCCAAAAAGCGCGTAAAGATTTGAACCGTCGTGGCTGATGATCAACCGTGTAGCAGGCGTTGCAACAGGTGTAGGAATAGCACTCCAGACGATACCTTTCTGCTGTTGCAGACCGCGATAGAGTCCCTGCTCGGTCGCGCAAAGGATAGTGCGTGAGCCGGTCTGGGTTGGTTGTGTCGCGGCCAGGGCGAGCACTGATCCACTAAAGGCGGTGATTTGTTGCCAGCTCTGTCCATCGTTCTCGCTCTCAAAGAGGCCCTGATCTCCACCGATCAGCAAATGAGCAGGATTGTAAGCGTCGGTCAGAAGCGAGGGGTTCTGCATGTTTGCGAAACTCGATGGTGTCAGAGGCGACCAGTGCTGTCCCAGGTCGCGTGTTTCAAACCAGCCTGCCGATGAGAAAAAGACGAAGAAATGTCCGCTCGCGCCTGGGGCAGCCTGGATGGTATAAGGATAGGCATTTGGTGATAGATTTTTGGGCAGCGTGAAGCGCCAGTTTTTTCCCGTGTCTGAGCTGACGTAGATGCCTGCCTGAAGCTGTCCGCTGACTCTGGGAACCGCCAGGACCGCGAGCAGGGCTGGATTTGTTGGGCTGACAGCAACTGAGGTAATCATCGCGCTATTGAGTGCGCCCTGCTGTTGCGGCCACGTGTGCCCTCCGTCGGTACTTGTAAAAATGCCAAAATGCGTGCCGAGATACATCACTCCGGGTCGTCCACCCAGTACGACAGCGTGCAGGTGTGTTTGGCGAGATGCCAGTGGTCTGCCTACGATCATGCCGGTCTGCTGCTGATAAAACACTTGCCAGGCAATCGCGATCACGATGACCAGCACGATGAGCACGAGAAGAATCGGCCAGCGCCGCCGGCGCTTCTGATCTGGTATTTCTGTTTGTGGAACAGGCTCTTCCGCTGTTTTTGAGGATACTGACATGGGTTTGGCGACTCTTTTTCCTAATCTATCACGTTGTCTGGCATCAGTATAGAGGTGTTGCGGTAATTTGCCTATCGGGAGAACACTGTATTTTTTACTGGAGGATTTCTTCTTATTATACTGATCCCAATCAATGTTACTATGCGGAGGTTGATCTGATAGATAACAGGGGTGTCAATAATTGGGTCGATAGTGGAAATAATATACCGGTATCTAATGGTAGCGAATGTGGCAAGTGAGTAGACGTCGCTAATTAGAAGCCGCCTCAGGATAGATTCTCAAATGAGAGGCCGGTTGCATTGATACGCAACCGGCCTCTCATTTGATTTGTTGTGGTTTTCCCTGGCGTTATTATTTCACAGGGAAAATTGCTAAGTTCTCGAAAGTTGCCTGTGCTGTTGTCTTTGAGTATGTCGTGTTGGAAACAAAGAGGGCAATCACGCCACTCTTGTAGCTGGTATCCGTGAAGGACGTGATCGCCGTTCCATTGACCATAAACTCGAACGACGAACCATTGGCTATGATGGTCAGGTGATTCATCTGATTGCCAGCGTTAATCGCTTTGTTTGGACCTGCTTTTGCGGATGTAAGCGGATCAGGATCTTCTGGGGTTCCATCTGCTTTCTGCATACCTTTCCAGACCACAAACGAGCCATCACCATAGACCTCGAAACGGTAGTACAAGCCAAGATCGCTCGTTTGAGTTGACGCTCCTCGAATGAAGATCCCATAGCCGTTTGCTGCATCTCCGTGCGTTAAGCCGGTATCGACATCCAGGCGGAAATTATCGTAGGTTTTCCCTCCTGGGAGTATGACATCGTAGAGCTCTTTATTGTCGGATTCCATGACCAGTTTGCCGTTATTGGCCAAAGTGATTTTCGCTCCGGTTGGTGCTGTAGTATCCCAGCCAGCGTTATTGTTCTTGAACGTTTCGCTAATGAGTGGTGTGCCCGTTGGCGTTGCAACGGCAGGGGTGTTGGTCGAAGCGGTTGGCGTGTTGTGCGGCTTTAGAAAAACTTTATAGACCCCAATGCCACCGCCAACAACCATCACAACCACCAGGATGATGATGAGTGTGACCAGGCCCTTGTTGGGCTTCTTCTTCGGTTTCTCGTCGTCCTGGTCCTTCATCCATGCTGGCTTTGCCGGGCTATTCGCGCTTTGCCAGCTATCTGTGCCAAAACCGTTTTGTTGCATTCCATTGCCAAAACCATTTTGCTGTTGCGTTGCGTTGAAGAAAGTATTGGGCGAAGATGGAACGCCATTTTGTGGAAATGCGGAGAACGAGTTGTTGATCGAAGACTGGTTCGGCGCACCAAAGCCGTTATTTTGCGTGCCAAACATATTCTGTTGCGGAGATTGTTGACTTGGCCCGCCAAACAAATTATTCTGCTGTTGTGGCCACGCGCCGCTCTGATTAGGCGCGCTCCAACCAGGATTTGAAGGCCCCATCGCACCGGACCAGGCGGCGTTATTGCCAGCCTGGGGAGATTGTTGAGCCTGCTGGCCCCAACCAGGACCAGAAGCCCCTTGTTGAGACATTCCAAACTGCTGTCCCTGGGGAAGCGGATTATATGTTCCACACCGGGCGCACTGGCTCTCTTTGGCTCCCAGGGGGTTGCCACAGCGCATACAAGACCGAGCCGCTGCTCCGCCAAATGGATACATCGAAGACATACAAAAACCTCCAGTACATGGGACATTACCCTAATGCTGAGTATCGCACATTCACCGGCTGCCTGTCCACCGGTTAGTAGAATCGGGTGTTTACGCGCTTCCTCTTGAACCAGCTAATAGGTGGGAGTTCGTGAAGCTGCTTGATTTGCTCATACTGTCCTGCTCCGCCCCTCTGCTTCCTCGGTCGGTAAATATGCAACAGCGTACCGTTTGCCTATCGTACTGTCAAGTTTTCCGCCAAAAGTGGTGTCCAGTAAAGGTGACTCCCCACCAGTTCATGGTTTTCCATCTCTGTTTGCTCGCCATGATCTCTGCCGACTTCTGCGTACCCTCTCTCTATTTAACGCCTACGTTTCGTGGGATGTTTCAATTTAGCCCGTTTTGTTGCCTGCGGTTTCGGAGCAGGCGTTGCCGTTGTTGCAGACGATTCACAAGAACATACCATCGGCGGCGGTGTCGGCGTGGATGTTGGCCCCGGTGTAGGTGATGAAGACAGCACTGGCACGGGCGTTGTTGTCAACGTGGGTGTCGCTGTCGCTATCGGATCTGGAGATGGTACCGGGGTTGGCGTTGGGTCCGGCGCTTGTGAGAGCGTGACTTCGCTGGACGGTACCCACCCCTGACGATGGTTATAATCGATCTCGTACCAGAGATTATTCGCTCCATCCTCGGTTACGCTGTAGCCGGAAACAAAGATTGCTCCGGCTGGGGCGTTCCCAATTACATACTGGTTTGGAGTAGTGCTGGTCGTGGGTTGACCATAGATCAGCGGAGTTTGCCCATTAACCTCGTGCAGGGTGACGGCGGTCCCGATGCCGGGGCTGGCCGCGCCGTGTGGAACGGCCAACCAGACCGCTTTGGCGTGCGCGTACATGCTTGGATTGGTGGCATGGGCTTGATCCTCTACACCATACCAGATTTTATACATAGTGTCTCCGGTTCCATCGGGATCGGTAACTTTTGTGAGATAGTAATAGCTCATATCCGGCTCAACATTGTCGGTGACGTCGGTAATGTCGCTACTCGTGTTTTGCCGGGGAATACGCCCGGATGCGGTACTTGGACCATTATAGAGGTAGAAGAAATTAAAGTTGGCGCTGGTCTCGGCCCCGTTTTTGCCATCTGGACTGCGGTCGGTTGCTGGCCGCAGCATGAAAATATGTGGGTCTGTTGAGGTGGCCGGGTAAGCTATCCCCTGTTGATGGATCAGACCGAAATAGTAATCCCAGAGCCAGTAAGGGCCGGGATCGACATGATTAGGCTGGCTCGTGGCTGAAGGCGAAGGAACAGTTCCATGCGCAAGAATGTGTGCTCGATCCAGGGGCAGATGGTATTTTTTGAGCAGATAGGCGGCCAGTTTGGCTGAGGCCAGATATTCGGTTGCATTATACCAACGGTACCCGGTGGAGTCGAAGCCAGTATGCTCAATGCCGATCGAATGCTGATTGGACCAGTAATCGCCATCATGATAGGAAATATCTTTTTCCCGTACTATTTGATAGATGGTGCCATTACTATCGACGATATAATGCGCGCTGGCCTGTGATTGTGGATTCTGGAAGATATCGAGCGAGCTTGTCGCCGAGCCTTCGATATCGTGAATCACAATCTGGTCGATTTTACATGGTTGGGTTACAACAACATTGGTTGGACTATAATCGACGGTGCAATTGGTTGGGCGCGTGGAGCCAGTGAAATTGCAGGCCGTTGTGGGAGTAATATTACAATCGAATGTATTGGGTGCGAGCATGCAGTCGACTGCGCCAGGATAGTCAACGTTACTGTCAAGCCTGCACCCGGAGGGTAGGGTTGTCGCTCCTTTTATCGCAGCAGCGGTCGCGGTATCTGGTTGAATCGACTGCGGCTGAAGGGTAATAATCTCGCCATCATCTGCCGACGCGCTAAATCCCTGGCCTAATAGTGTGTACACGGCATCAGCGTACATCAAAGCAGTCGAGCGCGTGGTTGCGTCACTATACATGGCCACCGCGCCATACCAATCAGCAAGCCGTATCGGTAGACGGTGTGCAGGGGAGAGCTGGAGGGCGTCATCATGCAGAATCGCGGCCCCGCCACGAATATTCATTGGGGTGTCCCGTTTAAGCTGGTTGACATTGACTTTCAGCTCCTGCGCGGCGCGATCCAATGTGTCGAAATGTTTGTTTTTGACCAGGTGCATGCAGCCAAAGCCTTGATCAATGCTGGGATCGCCATCGTTAGCGCTCATGTGTCCTTCCAGGTAGCAGAGCGTCTTGAGAAGCGCGACGGGAACGTGAAACTCGCGAGCCGCCTGGTTAAATGCCTGGCTCACGTTAGTGGGTACGGCAGGGTTTGCAAGGGAGACTGGAATCTGAGAGAGAAGCGTATTCAAGATAATAAGAGATAGGATGAGAGCCGCGCTCAATAATCCATATAAATTATTTCTCACGAGAAAAAGAGAGCTTCGTCTACACACACCAACCTCCAGGGAGAATGCTTTGGGCTATTTATTCATGCGGGCGTCAGGGATCGTGTTTCGAGCGGTATGCTTGCTACCTGCATAAAGCGTGCGATGTTTCTACCCGCTACTATGTCGCTATTCCTAGCGTAACATGCACGAGTACGAGGCAATTTACATGAATCGCTCTATCCAAGCAGTCGATCAATGGAAGAATTGAGGGAAATAAACCATGCCGGTCCAGGTCTTAAGGGGATGCTGTCCGGCATGGTATTGCTTTGGTTAAACGTTGAGAGAATGGGTTTCTGGGTTTTAGAGAATCCTGGACGCAAACGGAATCTTGCGGACCAGAAAAGCGAGGACGAAACAGAGTGGCACCCCAATCAACGTAGCCAGGGCGAATTTGAGCAACGACTCAAGATGGACCCCGCGCAACGCGAGAGCCAGCAGGATAATCACAGGAATATGAATGATATAGACGGTAAATGCCTGCTGGGATAGGAAACTGCCAAAGCGGGTCTGGCGATTGAAGAAGTGGCGGAAGCAAGTGAGCAGAGCCAGGCATATTCCCACAGAGAATGTGCTGTCCCAGAGCGCATACGCCGCAGATTGCAGGGTTCCATGACCCAGAAAGTCACCCCCAGCGGAAAGTGCCAGGGGAGCAAGTACGATTGTCGCCACAAGCGCGACCACGCATCCGACTATTCCCATGGAGCCAGGGATGGTCTGGAACCAGTTTCGCCGAAAGGCGAGAGCACCAAGCATGAAGAAACTCAGATACTGCGGCAAGTACGCCAGCGTCGGAAAACCGAGGATCGGGATCGTCATGCCCATGGGTACCACCATGCGCATCAGATAGCTCGAAGCTGCTAGCACCAGGATAAACAGACCCACGGCCAGGTAGCTGGGCGGACTGAAGGCGCGCCCGGCGGATTTGCCCCTGGTACGTCTCGCCAGCCTCCAGATGACGTAGCCCAGGCCAAAGAATAACAGCATCTCCGCAAACCAGAGTGGGCCAACGCCGAGTGCGAGGGGGAATTTCTGCCAGGTAAACGGAGGTGTCACATGGAACACATCCGCTGGCGTCGGATCAAGGTAAGGGCTAATTGACGCAACGGGACTGAGTACCAGCACATAGATGACCAGGGGTATGCCCAGACGCAGCAGGCGATCTTTGTAGAAGGCTCCAGGTCCCTTGCGATCGAAGGAACCGGGCGTGAAATACCCGGAGATCAAGAAAAAGAAGCCCATGAAGTAGGACTGGTTGACGAGCACGAACACCGCGAGCAATAGGGAAGCCAGATGATCGTTGGCTTTGGGAGGCTCTACATAGTAAAAAGTTGTAGCAGCCCCGTAGATCACCGCCAGGTGATGCAACACCACCAGAATCGTCAATGCAGTCCGCGAGTGGTCGAGAAAAAAGAGACGTACCCGGTTAGTCGTTTGCGACACAATAGGCTGGGTTGGAGTCGTATTTCCAATAACGCTCTCTGGCGTGGTTTGTTCCGGGAGAGATGACATAATGGATTTTCTTCCTTTCAGAGCAAGAGAATATTTCATGCCTGGGTAGTATAGCCAGATTGAGCAGAACAACGCATGATCCGTCGGTCACGAATCACGGGCCTATTTCTGTTTACCAGGGCCTATGACGCTAGCCATAGGCCCTGGTAATAGATCTATGACTGTAGACACTAGCAAGCAGAAAGGCCCGTAGCGTATACTACGGAAAACATGCGTGTCTCATAAAGGCGGTGGGCGGATCTATGAAATTGAAGCAAGGACTGATTATCCAAACGCAACCCATGCCCATGCAAGGCTGGTATCTTCGGTGGGGGCGTCCGTGGGTTGCCTCTGGTTTCGCCTGCGTTGGCTATCTCTCCGGAATCTTGAGTACGCGTTCTCTCACCCTGGTGAGCGTGCTTCTCCTCACGGGGATCTATGGGACCTGGCTCGTGATCTATCAAATCGGGCAACGACGGCTCGCGATAGGCTGGTTGCTGGCCCTGTTTTGCCTGGCCGTTGCCTCCCAATTCATCCCCTTGCCGGGCACGAATGTCTATTGGCTTCCACTGCTGCCGGTCATCACGTCGAGCTTGATGATGGCGATCAGGCCACGGCTTTTCGGGTTGGGGCTTTCCTGTATTCTCTGTCTGAGTTCCTACCTCGCGATCCGCCGTATCACTCCAGACTGGGATGTCAGCGGCCAGATCCTCCTTTTGCTCGCGTTTCTCACCACCTATGGATACGCGGCGATCATCCGCGAACTTGCTCTGGCCCACGCGGCGAAGGATGTTGCCAACGCCAGACTGGCCGAGGCCCATACGCGCCTGCAGGAGTATAGCACCCAGATAGAGGAACTTTCGACCGTCCGCGAGCGCAATCGAATTGCGCGTGAGATCCACGACACGCTTGGTCATACCCTGACACTCCTCTCGGTCCAACTAGAAACGGCTACGCAGTTCGAAGCGCGTGGCGATTCCCGCCTGCACGAGAAGTTACTGGAGGCTCGACGAGTAGTGAAAGCATGTCTAACGGATGTTCGTCACTCGGTCGAGGCGCTTCGGCCTGACGAGGCTTCCAGCGGATCGCTTCCAGAGCGACTCCAGCGATTGGCAAAGGAGTTCGAAGCGACATGCCGTGAAACTGGTATCACCCTTGATATAGAAGAGGCAACTTACCCTCTGATCCCGGAACAATGCCAGGCACTGTATCGCTGCGCGCAGGAAGCGCTCACCAACATTCGTAAGTATGCGCGGGCGACAAAGGTGTTGCTGCGCCTCTCCACCAGCGGTGGGCACGATGGAATGGTCGAGCTGACGGTGCTCGATAACGGCCAGGGGGGCTCGCCCCAACATGAACAGAACACGTCGGGCTTCGGCCTGGTGGGGATGCGTGAGCGTGTGACTCTCCTGGATGGGACACTACGAGCGGGGCCAGAACTTGGACACGGCTGGCGCGTCGAAGTGGTGCTTCCGCTCAAGCAGCGGGGTCAGGTGGATACCACCATGCCCATCGGGTAGAACTAGGGAGAAGATCTCATCATGGCAGAACAGATCCGCGTAATGATTGTGGATGACCAGCGCCTGTTGTGCGAGGGCTTTCGGGAGCTGATTGAATTACAGCCAAACCTGGAGGTGGTGGCCATAGCAGGAGATGGAGAGGAAGCGTTGGCCACGGTTGAACGCCTCCAGAGCGAGCAAATGGCTCCCGATGTGGTGCTGATGGATGTGCGCATGCCGCGTCTGGATGGTATCGCTACAACGCGCGCTCTTAAAGAACGCTGGCCCGAGACTCGCATTATCATTCTGACGACCTTCGATGATCGAGAGCTGATCCACGCTGGTCTGCAAGCAGGCGCACAAGGCTATATCCTCAAGGACATCACAGCCGAGCAACTTGCCACGACCATTCACGTGGTCGCCCAGGGCCAGGTTCTCCTGCATCCTGAGGTTGCCCACAAGATCCTGGCATCTCTTTCCTCGACCTCCGGCAAGCCCTCCACGATGGTTCCTGTCTCCCCGGCCTTTGTTGGCGGGAATGATGTGGCGCAGTTGACCGAGCGTGAGCGGGAAATCCTGGCTTTGCTGGTACAGGGGGCTTCTAATCGTGAAATCAGTGAGACCCTCTATATCGCTGGTGGCACCGTCAAGAATCACCTTAGTAACATTCTAGGGAAGCTGGGGGTGCGCGACCGCACGCAGGCAGCCCTGAAGGCTAGGGAACTCGGCTTGTTGTAGGGTCCATGGCTATAAGAAATTTTGTGGCTCGCGCGCTCTTTGAAACTTACACGCTTTGAATCACCCGCAAAGCCTCGGTGATATGCTTAGGCGAGTTGAACATATCATTGAAAATGTGGCGCACAATCCCTTCCTTGTCGATCACATAAGTGACACGACCCGGCAGAATGCCCATCGTAGTCGGCACGCCATAGAGTTTACGAACTGCGCCTTTCTCATCGCTCAACAGCAAAAACGGCAGATGGTACCTGGCCGCGAAACGCTGGTGCGAGTCCGCCGAATCCGAACTGACGCCGATCACTTCAGCACCTACATCTTTGAAGGCCTCGTAGCTATCGCGGAAGCTGCAAGCCTCTGTTGTACATCCCGGCGTGTCATCTTTGGGATAGAAATACAAGACAATCCATCCTTTCCCAAGAAGATCTTCCAGGTTCACAGCAGCACCATCCTGGGCGTGTAAAGTAAATGCAGGAGCATGTTCTCCTACCTGCACATTGCCTTTCTTTGCACTCATCGCGAAAACTTCTTTCCCCCGACCTTGAAAAATCCAGGTCAGATTTAAATTGTACACAATTTAATATTTAACAATGTTATAGCATGCTATTTTAATATTGTCAATGGTAGGTCAATCTGTCGCGCGGACGAAGTAGCTTGTACTCAATCGAATTGTGTGTGATATAATTGTTTCTATAGTTATCCTTGCGGAAGGGAATCTCTCACCCTGAAACGCTAAGAGAGAAGAGAGCTGATGATGGAAGAGCAAAAAGACATGCAAGCCCCACGGATGCCAACGCTTGATACGCAACTCTGCTTTGCACTCTACGAAGCATCGCGGGCAACGATTGATATTTACCGCCCATTTCTCGATGAAATCGGCATCACTTATCCTCAGTATCTCGTTCTACTAATCCTTTGGGAACGCGGAACCTGCTCAGTCAAAGAGATTGGTCAGTTGCTCCATCTCGACTCCGGCACACTCTCCCCCCTGCTCAAACGCCTGGAGGCGGCAGGCTTTGTACACCGTCAGCGGCGGCCCACCGACGAACGCATCGTGGATATCTCGTTAAGCGAACAAGGGCAGGCTATCCGGGAGCGTGTCGCGGCGCTTCCAGAGAAGTTTCGGTGTGCATTGGAACAGCTCGACCTCTCTTTCGAGGACTATATGAGCCTGTTCACAGGTTTGAAAAAGCTCACACGATTATTACACAGTCGAACGAATACCAAGAGCGGGCGATGAAATTCAACACGTATTTCATCGCCCGCTCTTGGTATTCGTTCGACTGGCTCGAGTTAGCTCATAAAGCTAGCTCATATTTTTGTACATAATCGTGGTTGCATCAAGACGGTCTTTGATCTGTACCGCTGGAAGCATACGGTTGCGCCAGAATGTTTCACTATCGGCTAAGGTAAACGGCAGGACAAAACCGATACTGGCCCCATCGTGAACACAGGCACCCTCTTTATTGAGCACCAACGACGCGATGCGGCACATATGGCTCTTCCAGATAAGTGACCTCTTCCTGGCTCAGTTTCACGGAAAGCGCGCCGACCGCATCTTCCAGATGCGTAGTCTTCGTCGCCCCAATGATTGGTGCTGTCACCGGCTTCTTCTGCAACAGCCAGGCCAACGCGATCTGCACACGCGGAACCCCGTGCTGCTCTGCGAGGTCTGCGACTCGCGAAATTACCTGTTGATCGGTTTCAGCAGTTGCATCGTATTTATGTTTCGCAGTTCGGTCGGTTTCAGAGCGCAACGTGCTTTCCGCCGCCCTATCTCGCGTCAAGCGTCCAGCAGCCAGGGGACTATATGGGATCACCCCGATCTTCTCCTCGCGGCAGAGCGGCAACATCTCCCGTTCCTCTTCGCGATAAATAAGGTTCAGGTGATTCTGCATCGAGACGAAGCGGGTCCATCCATGCTTTTCGGCAACATCCAGCGCCTTCTGGAACTGCCACGCGAACATGGCAGAAGCACCAATATAGCGGACCTTGCCAGCCTTGACTACATCGTGCAGCGCCTCCATTGTCTCCTCGATGGAAGTCTGGTAGTCCCAGCGATGGATCTGATAGAGGTCCACATAATCCGTCCCCAGCCGCTTGAGGCTATGGTCGATCTCGCTGAGGATCGCTTTGCGTGAAAGTCCCGCTCCATTCGGTCCATCATGCATTCTGATACAGACCTTTGTGGCAATGACGATCTCATCTCGCTTTGCGAAATCCTTCAACGCGCGTCCAAGAATTTCTTCGCTCGCTCCGATGGAATAGACATTGGCGGTATCGAAGAAGTTGATTCCCAGGTCGAGAGCGTGCTTGATGATTGGTCGGCTGTTTTCTTCATCCAGCACCCATTGATGAATCCAGCGTTGTGCGTCCCCGAACCCCATGCAACCGAGACAGATGCGCGACACATCCATGCCAGTGTTTCCGAGCTTCGCGTATTCCATAGAGTTGTTCTCTCTCCTTATCTTTGCTCAGGTCCATTCCCTCTTAGCCCTGGTATTGTTCGTCGCTGACGTGCTCCAGCCAGTCGACCGCCTTGCCGTCGAACCGCTCTTGAATGGCGATGTGTGTCATGGCTGTGGTTGGCGCGGCACCGTGCCAATGCTTCTCGCCCGGCGCGAACCAGACGACATCCCCTGGTCGAATCTCCTCAATCGGGCCACTCCAGCGTTGGACCCGGCCACAGCCCTCCGTCACAATCAAGGTTTGGCCCAACGGGTGCGTGTGCCAGGCGGTTCGCGCTCCCGGCTCGAAGGTCACGCGAGCACCAGCCGCGCGGGCTGGATCAGGAGCCTCAAAGAGAGGATCAATGCGAACTGCGCCAGTGAAATACTCGGCTGGTCCTTTTCCCGATGGTCGTGAATCATTGCGTTTGATCTCCATGTGTTGTTCTCCTCCATATCATCGTTCTTCAGGTAGTATAGACCCCCCGAAACGCAGAGTGATAGAATAATTCTCGCAAATGGTTGTCCGATTCTGCAAATTCCCCAGCCGGATTAAGTCTAACCATAGTTCCTTGACTTCTTCATCCGAAATCGCATATGGTACGTGCAGGAAATTTGATCCGGCTGAGAACACACTATGCACCAACTCAAACGCATCTTATCACGTATTCTGAAACAAAAACGGCTTTGGAAGCGCTATCTTTGGGATACGCTGCTCGCGCTTCTAGGAGCCTTCGCCTTGACGATGGCGATCTATAGGCTTCATCTCTATCCACGCATCCCCAACATCTCGATGCTCTACTTGATCGTGGTCCTGACACTGGCCAGCACACGCGGGTTGTATCCAGCCATTTTCTCCTCAGTGGTGTCCCTTCTCGCTTTCGACTTTTTCCTGGTCCCACCATTCTACACACTCTCAATTGCCTATCCTGAGGAATGGCTGGCTCTCTTTATTTTTCTCTGCACGGCCATTATCACCGGGCAACTGGCCGCTGCTCTCCGCCAAAGAGCTAAGCAAGCCAGCGCGCGTGAACGTGAGTCGCGCACGCTCTATGAACTGCTCCGCGACACCAATAACCAGGAGGAGCTGGATCACCAGTTGCGTGTGATTGCGAATACCGTTGTCGAGGCGTTCGCAGATCGCGGGGTGCGCGACTGTCTGATTCTGCTCCCGGAGGAGAATGGCAAGCCAGCGTTGCGGGCCAGCGCCAGTCAGTTAAAAGTAGGGCAGCTTACCTCTGATGAATTGAGTACCGCAGCCTGGGTCATGCGCGAGGGCCAGGCTGTCGATCTCTACGATCCTGCGCAATTTGCTCGCAAAATTGCTGGTCAGGCAACACGTGTGGTGGTCCGCAGCACAGCCGCACCTCAAGCTTCTCATCACTACCTCAGTTTCTTCCCACTGAAAACCGGGGTAAAGATAGTTGGCGTCCTTGGCCTGTTTATGGAAGAAGATCCAGCCTTTCTATTACGCAAAAAACGGCTGGGCAGCGAGGCGAATCGCTCCGAGCCTGCTTCGGCCTTTTTCTGGGCCTTTCTCGACCAGGCGACTTCGATGATCGAACACGCGCGCCTGCTCCGTGAAAGCTGGCAGATGGAGGTATTGCAGCGCACCGATGAATTGCGCGCCGCGCTGGTCTCTTCGGTTTCGCACGATCTGCGCACACCATTGACATCGATTAAGGCCGCCGCCAGCAGTCTTTTACAGGACGATGTAGCATGGAATGAGGAGGAACGGCGCAGTTTTAGTCAGACGATTGAACATGAGGCCGATCGTCTCAATCGCCTGGTTGAAAATCTCCTGGATCTCTCGCGCATCGAAGGCGGTGCGTTGCAGGCGGAAAAAGAGTGGTATCCAATCGACGAACCGATCCATGATGTACTCGGACGCATGCAACCGCTCTTGCAAGGGCGCGCGATAACAATCAGCATTCCTGCCGATCTGCCGCCGGTGGAACTGGATTATCTGATGATCGATCAGGTACTGACCAATTTGCTTGAAAATGTTTTGCGTTACACCCCTGCTGGCTCGCCAGTCGAGATTGCCGTGAGAGCTTCCAGCACTGAGATAATTCTTTCTATCGCCGATCGAGGTCCAGGCATTCCACAGACCGATCTGGAACGCATCTTTGACAAATTCTACCGGGTGAGAGATAGTAAACAGAGCACCAGCGGCACCGGTGTCGGGCTGGCCGTTTGTCGTGGCTTGATCGACGCGCATGGTGGACGTATCTGGGCCGAGAATCGACCGGATGGCGGTGCAATCTTTCGCTTTACCCTGCCCTTGAGCGAGATTCGAGACTGAACGAGAAGGAAAAGCCTGCATGAGTAAAAGTGGCGCACGTATTCTGGTCGTTGATGATGAAATCGAGATTCGGCGCGCACTCCAACGCAATCTGACCGCGCACGGCTACGAAGTCTTCACAGCGGGAAGCGGTGAAGAGGCACTGGCTGAAATTGTGCAGCACCGTCCCGATCTGATGCTACTTGATCTTGGCCTGCCCGGCATCAGTGGCCTGGAGGTGTGTAAAAAAGTGCGGGCTGAATCGAATCTCCCCATTCTCGTGCTCTCGGTCAAGGACACTGAGCGCGACAAAGTGCTTGCGCTTGACCTGGGAGCCGATGACTATGTTGCCAAACCGTTCGGTATGAACGAGGTCCTGGCGCGGATTCGTGTGGCCCTCCGCCATACCGCTCAGCTACAGTCTGGAACCGAACCGACCTTCACCACTGGCCCCTTAACGGTCGATTTCGAGCAACGTCTTGTCACGGTCAATGGCACGGAAGTGAAACTCACGCCGACCGAGTATGATCTCCTCAAAGCCCTCATTAAAAACACGGGCAAAATTATGACTCGCCAGATGCTGCTCTCACAGGTCTGGGGAACGGGCTACGGCGCGGATTCCCACTATCTGCACGTCTACATCGGCCAGCTCCGCCGCAAAATCGAACCCGATCCCGCACACCCTCGTTTCATTCTGACCATCTCTGGCGTAGGGTATCGCTTTAGCAGCGACGAGTAAAAGAGGATTAATGTCTGGTTGCAGAGGATGTCTCAGAGCCAGTCCACGTCTCTCGCGCCTTCCCGTTCGCTCCATATAGCCTCAATGGCTATATGAAGGCTAGAAAAAGCAGTTCTCGTATGTCATAGAAACAGAAAATGCCGGATATCCTCCGGCATCTCTTTACAGCTCCATTATACGATAAATGTCAAGTAGGCACATCGTCCATCTGGCCGATGTTTTCTGGCGACTTCATCGGGTATACTTCCAGGGCATTTGATTTTCCTGAGTATATTTTCCTGGCTATCATGCGCTCTTTTTCTGCTTGAGAGTAACATGCCGGGAAATTGTCTGCCTTTCCACTGATCCGCGATAAAGGAGGCCGGATGAACCTGCCTGTGAGGCGCTACTTCGCCCTGCTTGTGATCTATCTGAAACCTCAGTGGCTCAAAGTCTGCTTGATGATCGTCTGTTTGCTGGCCGGAATCGGCCTGGATTTGTTCAATCCACAAATCATTGGCTACTTTATCAATACTGCCAGCGCGCACGGCCCGGTCGGAGCACTTGTCGCGGCTGGCGTGCTCTATCTGTGCGCGGCTCTGCTCAACCAGGGCGTCAGCGTGGCCAGCACGTATTTCACCCAATACGTCTCATGGACAGCCACCAACCAGTTGCGCAGCGACCTGATGACTCACTGTCTCTCGCTGGATATGAGCTTTCACAAAACCCATACCAGCGGCGAGATGATCGAACGCATCGACGGCGATGTGGATGCACTCTCGAACTTTTTCTCGCAATTTGCGGTCAATCTATTGAGCAATCTGCTGCTCCTGGCCGGGATGCTGGTCTTTTTCTTCTTCGTCAACTGGCTATTGGGCCTGACGATGAGCCTGTTCGCGCTGCTCGCCCTGACCATCCTCTCATTCATGCGCAAACGCTCGACCCCGCTCTGGAAAGAGCAGCGGCGGATGAGCGCCGAATATTACGGCTTTCTCGGTGAACGGTTTGATGGACTGGAAGACGTCCGGGCCAATGGCGCGGAAAAAGCCTTCTTACGCGATTTTTATCGACTCTTGCGCTCCTGGCTGCCGATTTTCAGTCGTGCCAATATCGTTGGGGCCGAGATGGACATTGCCATGCTCTTTCTGTATGTCTGCGGTGTCGCTCTGGCTCTGGGCATAGGACTCTATCTCTGGGGTCTGCACATAACCAGTCTCGGCACTGTCTACGTGATCTTCGCCTACACCAACGCGCTCGCGCAGCCGCTCAACGCGATCCAGAACGAGATGCAGGATTTGCAACAGGCTGAGGCGTGCATTCAGCGTGTCGAAACGCTCTTGCACACATCCTCAAGCCTGCCCGATACCGAAACGCTCACGCTACCAAACGGGGCGCTCAGCGTAGAATTTCGCGAGGTCGAGTTTGGCTATGAGGAAGCACATGTCCTACACAGACTCAGCTTCAAAATCGCTCCCGGACACGCGCTGGGCATCATGGGACGCACCGGCAGCGGCAAGACGACGCTGGCCCGTCTGCTCTTCCGCCTCTACGATCCCCAGGCAGGTGAGATCCGCGTCAACGAGACACCGCTTCGTGAAATCGGCCTGCACGAGTTGCGCCGCAAAATCGGCATGGTCACGCAGGAGGTCCAGATCTTCCACGCCTCCGTCCGTGATAATCTGACTTTTTTCGAGCGCAACATTCCCGACGCACAAATCAGCACCCTGCTGGAAGAAATCGGGCTGGGAGCATGGTATCGCGGCCTGGCGCATGGACTTGATACACTGCTGGGCAGCGGCGAGGGCGAAAGCGGTCTCTCGGCGGGCGAGGCGCAATTGCTGGCCTGTGCGCGCGTCTTCCTGGCCAACCCCGGCATCATAATCCTGGATGAAGCCTCATCGCGCCTCGATCCCTCCACCGAAGCCCTGATCGAGCGGGCGATCACCCGCCTGCTGGAAAACCGCACTGCGCTGATTATCGCGCACCGCCTGAGTACCCTCCAGCGCGTTGATGAGATACTCATTATGGAACAGGGGCACGTACAGGAGTATGGCCAGCGCGCGACTCTGGCAGCCGATCCAGTTTCTCACTTCGCCCGCCTCTTACGCGACGAGAGCCGGGCAACACATACAGACGAGTCACTAGAAACCGCACGTTAGCGGAGAAGGATTGCTCAATATGAAAGCTCTGGGCTTTGTCGGACGATTGCTCCGCTTTCAGCCACAATACTATCTCTTATTAATCGGGGCCAATATCGTCTTTTATGCCACCCGGCTCGCGTTCGGGCTAATTTTGCAAGCCTTCTTCAATGCGCTACCCTACTCGACCTCGACAAGCATCTACCTGTGGAGCATGATTGGCGCGCTCGTTGCCGTCGCGCTGGGCAGGGCAATTTATTCTTACTTTCGCGTGCGGGTCTCACAAACCTATATGTTCAGCCTGCCGCGCCTGGTTCATCGCAACCTGCTCCGTCGTCTGTTGGAACTGCCTGGGGCGCGGGCAGTCAATGGCCCTCCAGGCGAACTTATCAGCAGTTTGCGCGATGATGTGACGATCCTCACGACGATGTTTGCGCTCATCGCCTCGAATATTGCGCTCATCCTCTTCAGTATCGCGGCCTTCGTCATTCTCTGCCGCATCAGCACGCTCATCACCCTGCTGGTCTTCTTACCGCTGATCGTGGTCGTCGCGATCGGGCAAGCCATGAAGCAGGCGCTGGACAAGTACCGCCGGGCCAGCCGCGAATCGACTGCACGGCTGACAGGAGCCATCGGCGAGATTTTTAGCGCGGCGCAGGCCATCCAGGTCGCGGGAGCCGAACGCCCGGTTCTGGGCTACTTCGACAGGCTGAGCGAGGATCGCCGCGCGAAGATGGTACGCGATGGCGTTCTGGGCAGCGCGCTCAACGCGGTGTTTAACAATACGGTCGGGCTTGGCACAGGCGCGATCCTTTTGCTCGTCGCGCTATCCTCGCAGCACATGGGAGCCGGAGATCTGGCGATCTTCATCAGCTATCTGGGGAGCGTGGGCGACTTTGTGACCAATCTCGGCTGGTTCCTGGCGCAGAAAACCCAGATCAATGTTTCCTTCGATCGCCTGAGCAATCTTTTGCAGGGCGCGCCCGCTCAGCAACTCTCAAACATCGATCCGCTCCCACTCGCCGGGCCTCTGGCGGAAATCGCACGGCCAGAACGCAGTGAGCATGATCGTTTAGAGCAATTGGAAATCACGGGCTTGAGCTATCATCATCCCGAATCTGGACGCGGCATTACCAACATCGATTTGAGTCTATCTCGCGGCTCACTGACCGTTGTCACAGGCCGCGTTGGAGCTGGCAAAACAACGCTGCTGCAAACGCTGCTCGGTCTGCTGCCAAAGGAACAGGGAACGATCACCTGGAATGGTGCGAAGGTGGATGATCCAGCGACATTCTTTACACCGCCGCGCAGCTCCTACACTGCTCAGGTACCGCGCCTCTTCAGCGACACACTCAAAGCGAACATTCTGCTCGGCTTGCGCGGGGATCAGGCCAATCTGGAACGCGCCATCCATACCGCCGTCCTGGATCGCGATATCGCAGGTTTCGAGCAGGGCCTGGAAACGCTCATCGGCACCAGGGGCGTCAAGCTCTCCGGTGGCCAGGCGCAACGCACAGCAGCCGCTCGTATGCTGGTACGCGAAACCGAGTTGCTGGTCTTCGACGACCTCTCCAGCGCGCTCGACCGCGAGACCGAAGAGGCGCTCTGGCAACGCCTCTTCGCCGCGCAAGCGTTCACCTACCTCGTCATTTCACACCGTCAGACCGTCCTCCAGCGCGCCGATCACATTGTCGTCCTCAAAGATGGCCAGATCGAAGACCAGGGCAAGCTTGAGGAATTGTTAGAGCGCTGTGCGGAGATGCGCGCGTTATGGACTAAGGAGGCAGTGCACGCATGATCTCACTCATGCTCTTGCAAAAGCGTCTTGAGCAACTCAGCTTCACGTTCCTTTGACAAACCAGCGCGTAGCGTGTAATCGGCGGGGCGTGAGATATCCCAGGCCAGGGTTGCGCGGATAGTTTCGGAGAGCGGACGGTAGATCAGGCCAGCGTCGATGGCGTGCTGGCAATTGACGGCACCTATCCCAATCTCATTCGCAGGCGTCCAGATTGGCAAATCAACCTTGTGCTCCTCCAGGAAGGCTTCGTCGGCCCAGATGAAGTGCGCGTCGCTATTGGTGAGTTGCTTGCACTCGGCTAACAAACGACCCAATTCAAGCCGATAGTCGGGGCCGGTGGCGTTATAGCAGCCAGTAGAGCGCTCGGAGACGAGACGCACAACCCATTCGGCGAGATCGCGCACATCGATAAACTGCACTGGCGATTCGGGATCGCCTGGAGCGAGCATTTCGCCCCCCAGCGCCACGCGATGCGGCCAGTAGGTGAAACGATCGGTAGGGTCATCGGGTCCAACGATATAGCCAGGGCGAATAATCAAGGCACGGCCCGGCAAAATCTCTTCAACCGTCTGCTCACAAAGCGCCTTGAGCGG
>Ga0068857_100001139_pt1 | contig 20729 bp, 21 predicted proteins | sample KBSCornC72_FD_66591 | JGI IMG/M metagenome (GOLD analysis project Ga0068857, IMG submission 66591) | Corn rhizosphere microbial communities from Kellogg Biological Station, Michigan, USA - KBS Corn C7-2 | ecosystem: Host-associated > Plants > Roots > Rhizosphere > Soil ...
TGGCCATCAGCTTCCTGGACGACAATTTCAAACAGCTGGCAAAAACGGATAAATTACTGGGAGACGCCATTGGCTTCTTTACCCTGCTGGCCATATTTTTGGCGACATTGGGTCTTACGGGTCTCACCCTGTTCACCATCGAAAGACGTACCCGGGAGATTGGCGTCCGGAAAGTGCTGGGCGCTACCATTCCCGATATATTGGCCCTTGTGTCAAAGGACTTCGTCAAGCTGACATTCGTAGCTTCCGGCGTCGCACTGCCCCTCAGCTGGTGGCTTGTACACCGCTGGCTGGACAATTTCGCCTATCGTGTATCTGTCGGCTGGTGGATCTTCTTTGTCACCGAAGCCATACTCCTGGTGATAGCGTTGTCTGTCATCAGTCTGCTGGCTTTAAAGGCGGCGACCGTGAACCCCGTGACGACGTTGCGAACGGAATAATTTCAGTATACAGGCCATCCGGGCTACGAGTGCGAAACCGGTGAAAAGTTTGAGGACGGCGTGAGGTATAAGTATATTGGATACTTTTATAAATTCAAGAGATCTAATGCTTATGACTATTTCTTTATTTGCTGGGTAATATTTTGTATTCTACTTTGCGCTTCTTCTATTTTCTTCCGTTTATTGTACACATCAACCTTTTCGTCAAGTATTAATTCGATACCTACTTTCAACGCCTCAAAATGTTTAAGGCATTCTTGTTCATCAAGTTCATGTATCCCCACACTAAGGATTGAATAAATAGCTTTATTCGCGACCAAAAAAGGTGGTAAATGTTCCTTTAATAGTTCAATCTTTTCGACCATTCTTGACCCTCGATATTTACTCTCGTCCCATCCCTCATCTCCTTTCGCAGCCCCTTTTAAATCGTCAAAGCACGTGCTATATAGGTCCTATAGAATATTTTAAAGCTGACGAACTCTGATTTTTTTCGTGGTAATAGTTGCAAAAAAAGGGGGTTCTAATTTTTGTGTTTTCAACAGATACAAAAGAGCCTGCGTTATTTCTGCGTATTCGTGAAAAAAATATCGTAGAAAAAGAACGCTCAGGCCTTTAACATGATGAGCAAACACCCATTCGCCAAAATCTTTGTCTTCCGTAAGAAGCAGGTAGTCTAATTGGATGGCAAGTTCAATTACTTTATCGTCCTTCATACTGCTGGCAGTCTCGGCAATCGACAAGACTTCAAAACCTTCTTCCCGCAAAGTTTTTATGATATATCCATGGATGTTCTCATCAGCCAGGATCATGCCACAGCAATTACTGTTTCATTACCAATAACATCTGAGGCATACGCCAGAGCGGCGTTAAGAGAAGCTATCGTAAGTTTAGGATAGGCAGCAATCAACTCCTGAAAAGTAGCTCCTTCAGAGAGCTTCTTTAAAATCAAAGCAACAGTAATCCTGGTATTCTTAATAACAGGTTTGCCAAGCATGATATCCGCATTTGATTCTATGTGCTGCGTATAATCCATAAAGTAGTTTTCCATACCAAATTTACTAAAATTTTGAGATTTTTCAACAAAATTAACTGCGGCTTGACGCATCCGTCCATTAGTTCTTCCATAAATATTTTCCTCTCGCTATATTCTGGTTTACTACCATCAATCACTTTAAGGAAAGGCCCGCCCCCATCATTCAACCCCGTTTCCTATATTCGCTCCTGCCGGACAGGTGCACCCGCTCCATCCGATGGGATCCCGATCCGCGAAAGTGTATCGTTTCCGGACAGTTCCTGTATCAAAAACAGAACTACCTCGGGGCCTATACTCAGATAAACTATTTATTAACAGCTGGTTAGCACTCTGGCATGTCATTGAAAGAGTACTACCGGCACAACTAAACAAAATGATCGATCTAAAGCGTATTTCCAAATGGGTTATGGTAGGTGGTAAACCCAATTTTATTTTAAAAGACGTCCATCTGCACATCAAGGAAGGAGAATTCGTCTCCATCATGGGACCTTCCGGCTCCGGCAAATCCAGTCTCCTCAACGTCATCGGCATGCTGGACGACGCCTCGGAAGGCGAATATTTTTTCCTCGAGCAGCCTGTACATACATTGAAAGAAAAACAGCGTTCCCAGCTATACAAACAATACATCGGGTTTGTATTCCAGGCTTACCACCTCATAGATGAGCTCACCGTGTACGAGAACATCGAGACACCTCTCATCTATCAGAACATTAAAGGCTCCGAAAGACAGGCCATGGTAGCCGACATATTGGACAGGTTCCAGATCGTTGGAAAAAAAGATCTCTTTCCCACCCAATTGTCCGGCGGTCAACAGCAACTGGTAGGCATCGCCCGCGCCCTCATCGGCAAGCCCAAGCTTCTTCTGGCAGACGAACCCACCGGCAACCTCAACTCCCGTCAGGGCGAAGAGATCATGGAACTATTCAAACAGCTGAACAACGAAGGCGTCACGATCATCCAGGTGACACACTCGGAAAAAAACGCCGCCTACGGCTCCAGGATCATCAACCTCCTGGATGGTAGGATTGAGAATAATTAATTAAGTGCATAATGAACATGAACAGACATCTTAGCTTATTCGTAGGTATAGCCGTACTCTTCTCTGTTACAAAAGCTCACGGACAGACCACCCTTGGGACAGACACCGCCGACCAGGTAGGCAGCTCCCTCAGCCTTAAGGAGGCCGTCGCCATTGCTATCAAGCATAACCTCCTGGTCAACCAGGCCGACATCACTGCACAGGGAGCAAGGATCAACTACCAACAGGCCTGGGACTATATGCTGCCCACCCTCAATGGTAACGCCAATCAGGCCATCAGCAACGGACGAAGCCTGAACCCTTATACATATCAGTATACCAATACACAGGTCAACTCCGGCAGCTATGGTCTCAACAGCAATCTCACCCTGTTCCAGGGTTTGCAGATACAGAATAGCATCAAACAATACGGCTACAACCTCGACGCGAGCAAGATGGACCTTCAGCAACAAAAGGACAATATAAGCCTGAACGTGCTGCTCTCCTATCTCCAGGTGCTCAGCGCCCGCGATCTGCTGGCCATCGCAAAAGAGCAGGCACACGTCGACGCCATGCAGGTAGGCAGATTGGATACCCTCAACCAGGCAGGCGCTCTGCTCCTGCTTTCCAACCTCACCGACCTGAAAGGACAGTATGCGGGTGACGTCGCCAACATCGCCATTGCCACCAATAATCTCGAAGCAGCCAAGATCACCCTATTCAATTACCTCAATGTCCCCTATAAAAGGGACGTGGAATTTGATCCCAATGCTTTTACCCTGGACATAGCCGAATACAGCGAAGACCCCGACAGCATCTACAGGACATCCCTCCGCACCATGCCCACCGTCAAGGCGGCCGATCTGAGGGTCATGGCCTACCGGCGAGCCCTGTCCGTAGCAAGAGGCGCGTATTACCCCACGCTGACCCTTTATGGCAGTATCAATACCTCTTATTCGAATCAGGCTACGACAAAGGTTCTTACCGGCACATCGAATGATCTCACCAATCAGTATGTCACCGTCGCCGGCACCGACTACGATGTCTATGCCAAGAACCAGAACTACGCCGATCATACGATCCCCTTTGGCGATCAGTTCAAGAACAACAAATACACCCAGTTCGGGCTACAGCTGAACATCCCTATCCTCAATTACCTGCAGGTGCGCAACAGGGTGAAGCAGGCAAAGCTCAACCTGAAGAACCAGCGGCTGCTCAACGAGAATACCCGTCTGGTCCTCCAGCAGAATGTGGAAACGGCTTATCAGAATATGATCGCGGCTTACAAACAATATAAATCCTATATCGACCAGGCAGCCGCTTATGCCGAATCCTTCCGCACGACGGAGATCCGATTCAACGCGGGAGTTATCAATTCAGACGTGTATATACTGGCGAAAAACAGAGCGGATGCGGCCAATATAAGCCTTTCCCAGGCCAGGTATAGCTATATCTTCCGCACCAAAGTATTAGATTATTATCAGGGCAAATTGACCTGGTAAGATTACGGTGAAGATTGGTCGTTGGTCCATGCCTCCGGTCAGATCCGGGACATCCATTGCTTCAAATGCTTTCCGATCGTCTCGCCTTCCACCATGAACCCGTCATGCCCATACACGGAGTCGATCTCTACCAGCTCCGACGCGGGTAGGTGCTTCGCGATAAAACGCTGCTCTTCCAGGGGACAGAGAATATCGTGATTGATGCCGATGACCAGGGTGGGCTGAGTAATGGATTGCAGCACCTCTTCGACTGACCGCCCCCTGCCCCGGGACAGATGGTGACTGTCCATCGCCTTGGTCAGCAGCCAGTAGCAATACGCGTTAAACCGGCTGACCAGCTTGTCTCCCTGGTAGATAATATAAGAAGAAGCCCTGTAATTATCCAGCTTCTCGGGGTCAGGGTCTGTCTGCTTCTGTACCATGATACCATAGTTCCGGTAGGTGAGGATACCGATGGCCCGGGCGGCCTTTAGTCCCTTCCGTCCTGCGGCCGGTGACGCCTCACGCCAGGTAGAGTCCGCCTCGATGGCCAGCCGCTGCGCCGTGTGAATGGCGATGCCCCAGGCGCTCTCCGTAGGGGAAGTGGCTATCAGGAACAGCTTTTCGATGCGTTCGGACTCCATGACGGCCCATTCCAGCGCCTGGTATCCACCCATGCTGCCCCCCATGAGAAGATGGATCCGCTCGATGCCAAGGTGTTTACGCAGGAGAATATGCGCACGCACCATATCCCGTATAGTAATCATGGGAAATTCATGATAATACGGTACGCCCGTGCGGGGATCCGGGCTCAGCGGCCCCGTGCTGCCATAACAGGAGCCCAGTATATTGGCGCAGACAATAAAGTATTTGTCCGGCGAAATGACGCCGGATGGACCCACCACCCCAGGCCACCAGGCAGCCGCATCGGAATTGGCGGTCAGGGCATGGCATACCCAGACGACATTGCTCCTGTCTTCATTAAGAACCCCATACGTATTATATGTAATGGTAATTCCAGGTAGAGATTCTCCACTTTCCAGTTCAAAGGGCTGTTCGTAATTAAGATGGTTCATGTAGGTGTCAAATGATGTCAACCGCCCTTGGGACGGTTTTAGAGGTGCAAAAATAAAGGCCCGGACACATTACCATTGAAAAATCTTTGTGGAGCACGGATTCACTGGCCTACCTTTGCCGAAATTTTATTGTTTATGACTCATATTGAGGTATCCAGGGTTCATGGCGATTATGGCTTTGAGGCAAAGGACGGGAACGGCCATATTGCCCATATGGACACTAGCCCGGAGACAGGAGGTGAAAACTTTGGTATCCGCCCTATGCAAATGCTGCTCATGGGTTTAGGGGGATGCAGCGGCATCGATATCATATCCATTTTAAAGAAACAGCGCCAGACGGTGGAAGGCTTTCGCATGCTTATAGACGGCGAGCGCGAGCCCGGCAAAGAGCCCTCCCTCTGGGCCGATATTCATGTTATTTTCGAGCTGAGTGGAAATATCGACCCTGACAAGGCATACAAGGCCTGCGCCCTGTCCATCGATAAATATTGTTCCGTAGCAGCTACCCTGAAGGGGGCCGGGGGGAAGATCACCTGGGAAGTGAAAGTCCGGCCAACGGATTCCTGACAAATTTAACCCGTCGGCCGGACAGGTCTAATGATGGGCCTTCGGCCAATGAACCCGTGGTTCGTTCTGGTTAATCCCTGATCCGGCCAGCCCCTTATCCCGCCAGCCAGTTACGTTTTATCTATTTAGTTCATCTTTTTATATAGCATCTCATGTCCCAACATCGTATCACTCAAGCCATTCGTATCCGCACCGACCGTACAGAGGAAAAAGAACATTCTTCTCCTCTCTACCTCACCAGCAGCTTCTGCTACGACGACGCGGAGGAAATGCGTGCCGCTTTCGCAGATGAGATAGAGGCCAATATATACAGCCGCTTCAGCAATCCTTCGGTACAGGAATTTATCGACCGGATGTGCGCCCTGGAAGGCGCCGAAGCGGGCTTTGCCACGGCCTCGGGCATGGCGGCTGTCGTAGGTTCCTTTATGAGCCTGCTGAAAAAAGGCGACCATCTGCTGGCCTGCAGCTCTATTTTCGGCAGCACGCACACCGTCATCACCAAATACCTTCCCAAATTCGGCATCGAATATACTTATGTGCCTGCCGGCGACCAGCAGGCCTGGGAGGCGGCCGTCCGTCCCAATACGAAGATGATCTACCTGGAAACTCCGACCAATCCCGGTTTGGAGATCATCGATCTGGAAGCCGCCGGCCAGCTGGCCCGTAAGCACAACCTGATCCTCAATGTCGACAACTGTTTTGCTACTCCCATCGGCCAGGCTCCCATTCAATACGGCGCCGACCTTGTCGTTCACTCCGCCACAAAATGGCTGGATGGACAGGGCCGCGTACTGGGAGGTATCGTGGTGGGTAAAAAAGAGTTGATCCGTGAGATCTATCTTTTTTGCCGGAGTACCGGCCCCGCCCTTTCACCCTTCAATGCCTGGGTCCTGAGCCGCAGCCTGGAGACCCTGGATGTACGGATGGAAAGACATTCTTCCAACGCGCTGTATATCGCACAACAGCTGGAAGGGCATCCGGCCATCGCTTATCTGAAGTATCCGTTCCTCCCCAGCCACCCCCAGCATGCCATTGCCAAAAAGCAGATGTCCAACGGTGGCGGCATCCTTTGTTTTGAGTTGAAAGGGGGACTGGAGGCAGGCCGCATATTCCTGGATCGTCTGAAAATGCTTTCCATGACCGCCAATCTGGGCGACACCCGCAGCATTGCCTCGCACCCGGCCAGCACGACCCACGCCAAACTTAGCCCCGACGAAAGGGCTGCGGTCAGTATCACGCCGGGGCTCATACGCATCTCTGTGGGATTGGAGCATCGGGATGATATTTTGAATGATATCCTGCAGGCGCTTAGCGTCTGATAACCCGAGAATCAAATGAAGATACTATAGGCAGTATAACGACAAACAAGATCGATCCTGAAGCAAAAAGGGTTGCCTCAAAATTAGGGATCGATTATTTTGAGTTTTATGCGGCCAGCGCTGAAATCGGTCAACAGAGGATTGAAAATTAGTTTCAATCTCCCCAGATCTCTCCTTCCCCTTTCAACCATTCCTTCACCAGCTCTGTAGTGACTGACTTCGGTCGCTCGAGGGGGAATCCCAGCGCCCTGTCCCAGCAAAGGCTGGCCAGCACACCCAATGCGCGGCTAACGCCAAAGAGCACCGTATAGAACTCATACTCCACCATTCCATAATGGACCAGGAGAGCTCCGCTGTGCGCATCCACATTTGGCCAGGGGTTCTTGATCTTGCCAAGAGATTGCAGGATAGGCGGCACCGTATCATAGATATTCCACACCGTCTGAACCAGGGGGTCGTTCGGCATGTGCTTTTTACCAAATTCCATCTGCGCCGTAAATCTCGGGTCCGTCTTGCGCAGAACGGCATGACCATAGCCGGGCACCACCTTCCCTTCACTCAGGGTCTTCTTTACATACGCCTCTATCTGCTCGCTGGAAGGCAGTTCCACCCCCAGTTCGGTACGCATCTCCAGTATCCACTTGATCACCTCCTGATTGGCCAGACCATGCAAAGGACCCGCCAGACCATTCATACCCGCCGCAAAGCTCAGGTAAGGATCACTGAGCGCAGATCCCACCAGGTGTACCGTATGCGCGCTTACATTCCCCCCTTCATGATCCGCATGTATCGTCATATACAGACGCATCAGCTCCCGGAACGTCTCATCCTCAAAACCCAGCATATGGGCAAAATTCCCCGCCCAGTCCAAAAGACCGTTGGGGTGTATATGATCTTCATTCTTATACTTTCTACGATAGATATACGCAGCTACACGTGGCAAACGTGCTATCAGATCCATGCTGTCATCGAACACTGCCTCCCAATAATCCTTTTTACTCATTCCCTCTGCATATCTTTCTGCAAACTTGCTCTCCGTCTGAAGGGCCATTATGGCTACCACGAACTGGGTCATGGGATGCGAATCCTTCGGCAGCGCCTCGATAGCGGCAAATACGTGATTGGGAACATGGCTCCGGCGTTGCCAGTTGGCCGTGAGGTCATGCACATCTTCCTCGGTAGGCAGCTCGCCCAGCAACATCAACAGGAAAAGACCTTCAGGAAGGGGCTCCGTTCCTCCGGGGGCCTTAGGCAATTTCTTCTGCAGCTCCGGAATGGAATATCCTCTGAAGCGGATCCCTTCTTGCGCATCCAGCAGAGAGGTCTCGCTCACCAGGCCGGTAATACCACGCATGCCCTGATAGATCTGGGAAAGGGTCACCTCCCCTATCGTCTTACTTCCATGCTCTTTCAACAAATCCTTTATTTCGGCAGAGAGTGCGTCCGCCTTGCTTTTAAACCTTTCTCTTAATATTGCCATATCGAAGCTGTTTTACCGGTTAAAGTTACTATAGGAACTGTTGTAATACAAACGATTCGCCAGGATTTAGATTATTTTAATACTCGAAAAAGTTTCGGTGACGTGGAATAAGTTTACCGGTGCGTCCCCGGCTTACTTCGGCGTTCTCGCATACAACCAAAAAGCCACCCCGCTGAAGATAACATTCGGCAACCAGGCAGCGATCATAGGTGGGAACTCACCCTTCGTGGAAAAAGTAACCGAGAATTTGTCCATCACGACAAAGATCGCCGCAAGCACTATACCTACAGCCAGATGCACACCACTGCCTCCCCGGATCTTCCGGGTGCCGATCACAGCCCCCATCAGGGTCATGATGATGACGGAAAAAGGAGTGGCATCCCGATGATAAAGCTCTACCTTGAAAGTATTCAATCCCTCGGCGCCCCGCACCTCCTCCATATGGATGAATTGATGCAGCTCGGGCGTAGTCAGCTTATCCTTTAAATAGTCATCCCTTCTCAATTCCTTTGGCAGCACATTCAGGTTCACATGGAGACTATCCAGCTTGGTCACGGTTTCCTTCAGCCCATCGATCTTTCGTTCGATGACTCCCTGCAGCCGCCAGTCCTTTTTGTGCGCGTCCCATTTGACGGTCTCGGCCCGCAGATTGTAATAGACCTTGTTGCCTTTCAGCTTCTGCATAAAGAAATTGCTTGCCGACTTGTTCACGGTATCGTAGTACCGGAACCCTACGTAGGTAGAGGGGTCCACACGGAGGTAAAAATTATTGGTCCGGTAGTAATCCGAATTATAGGAACTGTTACGATCCACATAGACAGCCTGAAAGTCCGTACGGATCTCATTGGCCCTGGGCACCCAATATTGGCTTGCCCACCAGAATATCAATGCCAGTATGACGGAACCGAGGAAATAAGGCCGCAGCATCCGATTGTAACGCACCCCTCCGGCGAGGATGGCGATAAACTCCGACCGCCCCGCCATCTTGCTGCTGAAATAAATGACCGCGATAAAGGTCATTAGCGGGAAGATCATCGACATGATGAAGGGTACAAAACCGATGTAGTAGTGGATCACCAGCTGCCAGGCCGTCATTCCGGACTTGACAAAGTCGTCCGCCTTTTCGCTGGTATCGATCACCACGGCGATGACCGTGATCACCAGCAGGGTAAATATAAATGTCCCCAGGAACTTCCGAAGAATATATCTGTCCAGCAGTTTAAGCATGCGCCGCGAAGGTACGGCCGGCGTTTCATAATCTTCTCCTAAAAATGTCCGGAAGACGGGGTCCTTAAAAATATATCCCGTCTTCCGGAAAAACATCTAATGTCTGAGGCCTTCGTCGGAGCTGCTTCGCCACGGAGCTACGCTCATAACCTTCGTTGGTTCCAACACTGTTGGACCCGCCTCGGTTACCTCGGTCGTAACCTTCGTTACACTCGGTTATGGACAACGAACCTCCGGTTCGTTCTGAGTTATAATCTTGTCTGCAATATGCCCACCTGCTCATTCTTCCAGCTGACAAAATCCCCCGTCAAAATATGCTTCCGCGCCTCCGTCACCAGGTGCAGATAGAACGCCAGGTTATGCACGCTGGCAATGGTCAGCCCCAGGATCTCCTTCGACTTCACCAGGTGGCGCAGATACGCCTTGCTATAATACCGGCTCCACTCGCTGTCGATGCCGTCGTCGATGGGTGAAAAATCCTTCTCCCACTTCTTATTGTCGATATTGATCACACCTTTGGAAGTGAACAGCATTGCATTCCGCCCATTACGGGTAGGCATCACACAGTCGAACATATCCACCCCCCGGGCGATACATTCCAGGATATTCCAGGGAGTGCCTACCCCCATCAGATATCGGGGCCTGTCCGCCGGCAGGTCCGTACAGCAGGCCTCGCAAATTTCATAAAGCTGCGCCTCCGGCTCCCCGACGCTGAGCCCTCCGATGGCATTCCCTGCCGCCCCTTTGGAAGAAATATAGGCGCAGGACGCCTTACGCAGGTCGGGAAAAACGCTCCCCTGTACGATAGGAAATAGATTCTGGGTATACCCGTACTTATCCGGCGTCCCATTAAATCGTTCAAAGCATCTGTCCAGCCATCGATGGGTAAGGTGCATGGACTTCTCCGCGTAGGCGTATTCACTTGGATAGGGAGGGCATTCGTCAAAAGCCATGATGACATCTCCCCCGATGATCCGCTGGATATCCATTACCTTCTCGGGGCTGAAGAGGTGCCTCGACCCGTCGATATGGGACTGGAATACCACCCCCTCTTCCTGTATCTTGCGGGTGCCTGCCAGGGAGAATACCTGGTATCCGCCACTATCTGTCAATACCGGACGGTCCCAGCCATTGAATTTATGGATGCCTCCAGCCGCCTCCAGCACTTCCAGACCCGGCCGGAGATAGAGGTGATAGGTATTCCCCAGAATGATCCGGGCCTTCACATCCTCCTTCAGCTGTTGCTGGCTGACAGCCTTTACGCTCCCTACCGTACCCACCGGCATAAATATGGGCGTAGGTATCTCCCCATGGTCGGTCACCATCCTTCCCGCCCTTGCCGCCGATTGCCGGCAATGTCCTTCCAAACTAAATGTTAGTGCTGCCATAATGCTTCTCCCCCTAATGAACCTCCCTGATCGGACTTCCCGATCCTGGACGCCGGCCGGGGCCCGGTTTGGGGCCGCAAGATACCCCCGTCCCGCCGATTTTCCCTGCAGCCATCCGAATTTCCACTTACCCGGCCCTCTTTCGCAGCCCAAATGGTAATTTTACTATAATAAATTGACGGTTATATGTACTTTCGCGGATGGATTGGAAGTTTATGTCTGACGTCCTTCGTCAGAAACTTTCAGTTCTTGTCGAGCCGCCCGTGGCGGTTCCGGGCCCCAATCGTAGAATGCTTATGAATAGACTTGGCGTCTCCTTAGGTGAGATATTTTTTATACTGTTCTGTCTGGTCACACTGACCCAGCTTTTTTATTATGGTTGGTTTTTCAGGCGCCTTGCCTTTTTCAATCCCGCCGAAAAGACCAGCTCCCAGCAACATCCCGTCAGCGTCATCATCTGCGCCCGTGACGAAGCGCCTAAGCTCCTCACCCATCTCCCGGGAGCCCTCTCCCAGACCTATCCCAGCACGCATGAGATCATCGTCGTCAACCACAATAGCCAGGACGAGACCCGATTCCTCCTGGACGAATTCAAAAAGACCTTCAAAGGCCTCCATATCGTCAATCTGGAACAGGAAGCCATCGGCATCCCCGGCAAAAAGTACCCTCTCAGCATGGGTATCAAGGAAGCCAGACATGAAATAGTGCTCCTCACCGACGCCGATTGCATGCCCGCCAGCGAATTCTGGATGCAAAAAATGCAGGATGGCTATAACAATGGCATCGAGGTGGTCCTGGGCTATAGCCCTTATAAAAAAGCCCCCGGCGCCCTCAATAAGATCATCCGCTTTGACACCTTCCACACCGCCATCCAATACCTCTCCTATGCCCTGGCCGGCATCCCCTATATGGGTGTGGGACGTAATCTCTCGTACAAAAAGGACATATTCTTCAAGAATAAAGGATTCTCGGCCATCAACCATATCCCTGGCGGGGACGACGACCTGTTCATCAACAAAGTGGCTACAAAGGAAAATACCACCATCGTCGTGGACCCCGATACCTTCACAATGTCGGAGCCCAAAAAGACATTTAGTGACTGGTTCCGTCAGAAGACACGTCATTACAGCACGGCCAGGTATTACCGCCCCCGTCATAAGTTTTTACTGGGGCTGTACTCCTTCACCCATGTCCTTTTCTATCCCTTGTTCATAGCCAGCCTCTTCTTCAGCTGGCAGGCTGCCCTTATCCTCTTTGCCGTCCGCCTGATGGTGCAAGGTTATATCTATTACAATGCTATGAACAAGCTTCAGGAAAATGATCTTTTTGCCTGGTGGTGGCTCCTGGACATCTGGATGTTCGTGTATTATCTGATCTTTGTACCCACAATATGGAAAAAACCACGGACCACCTGGAATTGATCCTCCGTTATTTCGACGATTTCACGCCCCGGCAGCTGCAGCAGCTGGCCGCCCTGGAAGAGCTGTACAAGGACTGGAACAATAAGATCAATGTCATCTCCCGCAAGGACATCGACAGCCTGTATGAAAAGCATGTTCTGCACTCCCTGAGCATTGCCGCGGCATTCCAGCTCGAAAAAGACATGCAGGTCATCGATATTGGAACAGGCGGCGGCTTTCCCGGTATCCCCCTGGCCATTTTCTTTCCCGACACCGCCTTCCACCTGGTGGACAGCATCGGTAAAAAAATAAAGGTCGTCGAGGCTGTACGCGACGCCATAGGGCTTACCAATATTACCACCCGGCATGGACGGGCAGAAGAAATAAAGGACCGTAAGTTCGATGTGGCTGTGTCGCGCGCTGTGGCGCCTTTGAAAGAGCTGCATGCATGGTCCAGGCCATTGTTGAAAAAGCCTCCGCGCCGGCAAGCCCCACCCATCGGCCCCGCCTCACCCACCGGCCAGCCGGCAGGCAATCCGGACCCCACCGGCTCAGACAACTCCCAAGGCCTCCCCATCCCCCATGGTCTCATCTGTCTCAAAGGTGGCGACCTTGCCGCCGAGATCTCCGAAAGCCATACACGCCCCCGCGTCATGGAGATACACGATATTTTTGAACTGGACTATTTCCGGGAGAAATATCTTCTGTACGTACCTTCCTGATCCGACACCACTACGATGAAATGTTTTTTTTGTTTGCAAGCAAATTGTAAATTTGTTGCAACCTTGCATCAAGTGCACTTTTTTGAGCCTTTTTCCCGTCCTCCTTCCAACCTTCATTAAGGATTCACAATTAATTTTTTTACTGTAAATCTTTTTAAAATGAAGTCTCCTTCTAAAAAGAGAGCTATTTCTCCATTCGGCAACCTGGCCACCGCTTTCATTCACACCGTGCATTTTGACATGGACTTTAACTACATTGGAGAGAACGTCGACCAAACCATTATTTATCCGGGTGCGGACGAAAATTGGGAATCACAAACCTGCACTGAGATCCCCCACATCCGGTATGAATATACCTGTGTCACCAAAAAGAGCCCCGAAACCAGTCAATCCGGCCTGGACCGGATAGAGCAGATCAGAAAAAAGGTAAAATTCCTTGCTGGTCTGAAAAAAAAGAATTCAGTACTAAGAATCGTCAAAGAAACAGTCCAGACAGAATTCGCTCCGCCCTGTCAGGTCACCTATTACGCTCTGCAGGAATCCTATGCCAGTTTGTGCTCCGACAAGGTTGCCTCGAAAAAATAGGAGGCCCAAACACATATTTCTTACCGGTAAAATGATATCAACATGCTTGACGCTAAGCTTGTATTGCCTTACAAAGACGACGAGGGCAATATCCGTGGCGAAACAGTACCCGCAACAAAGGAAGGCGACTACTATCGCATAAAAGCTATCCCTCTACACGCCGCAAAGATCGCCTTGTACGATCTCATCGCTGTTCGCAACCGGGAAGGCGTTCTGTATTTTCAGAGCATCATAGAAAGCTCCGACCGCAGCGTCATTCAGATGGATGTCTTCAAAGAATTGCAAATCAATGTCATCGTGAAAGACCTCGAGCATCTGGGATGCCTGTGGCGACGTGGCGATAATAAACGTCTTATCGCTTTTGATATCCCCAAGCACGTATCCTATCAGCCTATAAAAGATTGGCTGGATCTGGGCGAAAAGGAACAACGATGGAAGTACCGGGTAGCTTGCCTGTCACATCTTATCTAGTCACGAACCGGTGAGCCCTTCGAGCAGTACCCGCTAAAGCTCATCCCTACCCCCTGCCGCCAGGCCCACTACCCAACCATCCTAAAAACTACCACAAAATGGTATTTTTTTCTCGTCAAAGCCACTGACCTTTGCATCATGACCATTTCTGTTTGTATTGTAGATGATAACAAGGACATCCGCTCTGCTCTCGAGCAGATCATTCTGATGGCCGAAGGCTATACCCTGGCCGGAAGCTATGCAGATGCGGAAGAGGCGCTGCAGAAAATACCTCTCGCAAACCCCAATGTCGTGCTCATGGATATCAACCTGGGCAACGGTGAAAGCGGCATCGATTGTGTGCGGCAGCTAAAACCCTTACACCCCGAGATCCTCTTCATGATGTGTACGATCTACGAGGAAGACGAAAAGATATTCGAAGCCCTGACAGCCGGAGCCAATGGCTATATCCTCAAAAAGACAGCCCCCGGCAAGCTCCTGGATGCCCTGCGCGAACTCTATGAAGGTGGCGCCCCCATGAGCAGTCAAATTGCCCGTAAGGTGGTCAACGCCTTCCAGGTCCGGGCCGCTGCCGCCGACCCCGCTCTGACCAGCCTCCAGGGAAAATCCATCAGCATTCTCTCCAACCGGGAGAACGAGATCCTGGAACTCCTCGCTAAAGGCATGTTATATAAGGAAATAGCTGGGCGCCTCTTTATCAGCCAGGAGACGGTTCGCAAACATGTATATCATATTTATGAGAAACTACATGTGAACAACAGGGTGGAAGCTATCAACAAGTTCTACGGCAGGTAGGTCGCCCGGATGGCCTGGCCTGTTATCCAAACAGGATAAAACTACCATAAAGTGGTATTGTTTTACCCTTATAGAGCACCTAATTTTGCCCCTGAGGGCTGTTCCCTAGATCAAATGCGTTAGTCATTTTACCTTATTCATAAAGAGCCCGCCTACCGGCGGGCTCTTTGCCAATTATTTCCCTCCCCCCACCACAGGATTCAATCGCACATATTTATTCGGCCCGTCAAAGCTCACTACATAGTCAGACTTGAACCGCGTACTCTTCCTATAGTAATCGGTGGTAATGATCTGCGCTCCCGAATTGCAGGCAGCCAAAAATTCACTCCTGTCGTTGGTGCGGGCCTCCCTCGTATCCGCATCCGCACGCGTACGGATAATATACCCCTTCTCCACCAGCCTCTTTATCTCCGCATTCGCAGGATTATTCAGGATCATCGTTGCAGCTTCCGGCATACCCGCATCCGCATCCACAAACAAGACCCTTCCCTTCAAAGACGGATGGCCCGCCACATACATATCCCTCTTTTTGCCATGATCATCCATGATAAAAAGGAACTTCCCCTTTGCAGCCTTCAGGCTTGGCCAGTTGTCGCTGAGGACCGCTGCTTCCAATGTCGGATAATGTCCCCGTACCACATCGGGCGTGATCAGGTGCTCCTTCCCCAATCCATCTTCCAGCGCTCTATCCAGCTCGTCAAAGACGGCAGGAGTATAGGGCTCCGACTCCGTCAAATCCCTCTCTTTTTCGTTCTCATGCGTAATGCCATCCTTTGGCTCCAGCGTGATAAAGACAGGATAATGATCCGGATGCCTGTCCGACCATGCCCTCAAATTGCGCAAACACTGCTTCAGCGTCAACGCATCACTGCGGAAATCCAGGTCAGGGATATGCAGGATCTTAAAACCCGGCTGATTCATCACGCCTTCCGGATCATAAGGCGCCTGTCCCTTCACCCACTCCAGCCCTTTCGGATGCGCGTAACGGCCCCCCTTCTCATCCACATAACAGTCCAGCTCCAGGTTCAGCAGTCCCATATCCAGCTGATCCGTCAGCGGAATATGCTCATAATCCAGCGACATTGCATCCGCGGAATCCCGCTGCCGGAACATTTTGAACAGGGCGGGATCGATGGCTTTCTTATAGCTGTTGTGACTGCCAATGACCTGAATTTTATTGATAGGCAGGTCGTCCGGAAGGTTTTTGTCCGCGGCAGACAGCAACAGCAGCAGCGCAGTACTTAGTAAGGTCTTCATTTCTATAGAAATTATTATCTGGCCGGCCAGGTCGACAAAAGTCAGGCGCCCTGGTGGCCTCGGTCACTTGCCAGGGTACCCGTCATTTTAAACTACCACTTCAGCTCCAGCTTATTATTGCGCCTGTCCGTATCCGCCATCCGCTGTGTCGGATCGATCTCCACTATCTTGACATCCAGCAGACGCCTGTCGAATGAGAAAGTATAGGTGGGACTGGTCCATTTCCATGGTTCATATTGTGTACGCGGGATGCTATGATCTTCCACCGGCTTGGCGCCAAACATAAGATATTGCGGGATATAGGCCATCAGCTTCGATCCATCCTTAAAGGTGAGCAGCACATCGATGGGCATGGGCATATCGCCGTCCATCCTCAGCCGGATAAATGTCCGAAAAACGGGCGCCCCGGGCAATGTAGCCCGTTTTCCGGAAAGGTCGGATGTCTGGGCCTTCGTCGGAGCTGCTTTGCCACGCTCCTCCTCGGTCGTAACCTTCGGTCCCTCGGTTACAGACAACGGGCCTCCGGCCCGTTCTGTGCTCTTCCCATTCTCTTCCCATAGACTGTCGATGGCATAATCAATGGTTTTGGTCGTATTGATCCAGTACTCTTTATACCAGTCCAGCTGTATCCCGCTGACCTTTTCCGCCACCCGCATAAAATCATTGGCGTTCGGGTGCTTGAACCGCCACTCGCGATAATATTCCAGCAGGATCTTATCCCGCACCGAATCGCCGACGATATAACCCAGCTGCTCCAGGAATATACATCCCTGGGAATAGGCGGCCGTCTCGTAAGTCATATTGGTATGAAAATGGTCCGCATGTGTCGTCAGCGGTTCCGTCATACCCGCCTTTACCAGGTTGAAATAGCCTTCATACGCCTTGGGCTGGATCAATGGCAATTGTGTCCGCCGCTTGTTCACTTCATCTTTCAACCCTGCATTGTCCGGATGACGGGCCAGCATCTGCTCATAATACCAGGCCGATACCCTGCCTTCCGCATAGGTGGTAAAACCTTCATCCATCCAGGCATACATGGACTCATTGGTTCCCAGCATACCCTGGTACCACGAGTGCATCCACTCGTGAAAGGCGCCTCCGAGACTGGGCCCTGCCAGCAGCGTAGACATAGGATATTCCATGCCCCCGTCTCCGCCGTGTATAAAGGAATATTGTTTATAAGGATAGGGACCGAACGTCTTCTCTATATACGGCAGCACGATCACCGCTGCATCCGCGAGCGTCGTCCACAGTGTGTCCTGCCTGGGATCATTGTCCTTGTTCTTATACAGCACGTTGATCACCGGTCCGTTCGGTATGCGTCTGACCAGGTGATGATATCCCGGATCGGCCGCCCACATAAAATCATGCACATTGGGGGCTGAAAAATGCCACTGCAGCTTATTTCCGGCGGGACGCGCCACCTTCGTGCCCGGGCTCTCATACCCATAGCCTATCTGGGCCGCATTCTCCAGGTAGCCCGTGCCGCCTAAGATATAGGTCTTGTCGATGGTGATCTTTACATCATAGTCGCCCCAAACGCCATAAAACTCCCGCGCGACATAGGGTGTAGGGTGCCATCCCGCATAGTCGTATTCACACATTTTGGGATACCACTGGCTCATGGAATAACGAACGCCCGTCTTGGGATTATCCCTTCCGCTGCGACGGATCTGCAGAGGCACCTGCGCTTCGAATTGCATATCGAAGGTGACGGTGGAATGTGGTAAAATGGGCCTGGTGAGATTCACCTCCAGGATAGTCTCTTCTACCTGGTAAGGCTGCGCTACGCCATTCATGGTCAGCGAGATCACCTTCTGGTAGCCGATCTCATCCGGGCTAAGGTGCTGGATACGGTCTTTTACACGGGGGTCCCAATCCTGCTCGTGTCTGCCGCCTTCCGTCCTATATGATATCTTACCCAGCTCACGGCTATGCACATCCATCATGCTGCCCGGCTGAAAAGCATTCCAGTACAGGTGATAGAATACCTTTCTCAGCGTGTCCGGCGAATTATTGGTATAAGCCAGCGTTTGCTTTCCCGTCATCCGATTGGTAGACACGTCCATATTGACGTCCATGGTGTATTTCACATGTTGTTGCCACCTGTCCGGCCCCTCGGTCGAACCATCTCCCGCGGTTCCGGAAAAGCCAAAGTACGGCAGGGATAATGCGACCCATGCCAGAAAGAATATTCTCATGCTCATGTGTGATTGGTTTATTGCCGTGTTCCGCTATAGCGTCATATTATCCTTCAGCAACTGTCCATCGCTGGCGAAAGTAAGGTTCTTCCGGTTGATATCGCTCTTGCTGACGAAGATGATATAGACGGTCTTGTTACCCGGCAGGTATCGTTCCGTCACTGTTCCTACCCTCCAGTCGGCATATTTGCTCTTGGCGAGACCGTCCTTGACAGCCGCAGGGATCGCACTCGACTGTATCTTCTTTTCCGTGCTCTGCCATTCTCCCTTTTTGCTGTACCTGGCGGTGTAAGTGGAGCTGTCCAGCTTGAAAGTAGCCTGGAATGAGCCTATATTATCTCTCCAGGTCACCGACTTGGCAGTGGGATATTTGATCTTGAAAGAATCCGTTACAACACCCGGAACGCTCCCAAACTGAGCGTGCGCAACAGTGGCCATCAAAAAAACAGTAGCGGCCAAAAATAGTAGCTTCTTCATTTTATCAATATTTAAGGTTGTTTATTACTCCTGTCTGTTTCCCCCCGCGCCTCCTTTCTCACACCCTCCATCCCCATCCTCTATCTCTTCTGCAACATTATTCCTTCATTTCACGCTTCCTCATCTTCTTCGTTCTCCGCCTCTTCCACCGCGTGCCCCTTTTTCCGGACGTCCCCTGCTCCGTCCACTACGATGACGATCTCCCCTTTTACGCCCTTCAGCCGGAAATATTCACACACCTCCCGCAAGCTCCCCCGCTGATTCTCTTCATATAGTTTGGTCAATTCCCGGCTGACCGAGCACGCTCTTTCCTCCCCAAAATAAAGAATAAAATCTTCCAGTGTCTTCACCAATCTCATAGGACTTTCATAAAATACCATCGTCCGTGGCTCTGTAGCCAATTGCTTCAACAAGGTCTGGCGGCCTTTTTTTAAAGGCAGGAAACCTTCAAAACAGAATCGCTGCATCGGCAGCCCGCTATTCACCAGGGCGGGCACAAAGGCAGTGGCGCCCGGCAGACATTCTACTTTCACACCCGTCTTGATACATTCCCGTACCAGCAGGAATGCAGGATCGGATACACCCGGCGTACCTGCATCCGTCAGGAGGGCCATGGATTTTCCCTGCAATAGCTGATCCACCAGGTGGCGCAGTATCTTGTGCTCGTTGTGTTGGTGATAGGGGGACAGGGGCCTGATGATCTGATAATGATTCAACAGCCGGGAAGAATTCCGGGTATCTTCCGCCAGGATAAGGTCCACTGACTTCAACACCTCCAGCGCCCTTAATGTAATATCCTGCAGGTTACCGATGGGAGAAGGAACTATATAGAGCAATGCCGTGATTAGTTTACAGCTATCTCGAAGTATTCCATAACAGGATTGGCCAAAAGCTTCTTACCGGCCTCTTCCGCGATCTGACGGGCCTCATCGGCCGATCCGGCTTCCACCTGTAAGGCAATGCTTTTGCCGATGCGCACATCGCTGACACTCTTGATGCCCAGGCTTTGCAAGCCGCTCATCACCGCCTTGCCTTGTGGGTCTAACAATTCTTTTAGGGGCATAACTTTTACCTGTACAGAGAAAGTCATATCAAATTTTTGGTTTTGGCGCCCGGCGTAATAGGACACCGCCCGGCTAGGTCCTGTTAAACGATCTTTTTTCGGAGACCAAAGATACGATAATGTAGAAAATGAACACCACCGGCACTGCCAACCATTTCAAAAATACGGCGGAAACGATGGCCAAAGCCAGCAGGATCAGCTTGGGAAGATTGGTCTTTACCGTATAATCCGTGAACTTCAGGGCCATCAGCGGGAGGTTGCTCACCATCAGCCAGGCCAGTACGATGATCACGCCATACAGCACCCATTTGTTCAACAAAAGAGCCGTCACCGTCTCACTACCTGTGTACCAGTAGATCAAAGGGATGCTGGCAACGACAAGTCCTGCCGCAGGTGTGGGCACTCCTTTAAACCCATAGGTCTGGCTCTCGTCCACATTGAATTTCGCCAGCCGGAAAGCCGACGCACAGGGGAACAGCAGCGCCGGGAGAAACCAGAGAGGGGAGATATCAAAGCCATCTGCCTGCCGCGCAAAGCTTATCCGGAGGAACTGGTAAAGGATCATACCGGGCGCTACTCCAAAGCTCACCACATCCGCCAGCGAATCCAGCTGCTTGCCCATGGGAGACGTAGCCTTGAACATCCGTGCTACCAGCCCATCCAGGAAATCCACCAGCGCCGCGGCGCCGATGAACAGGGATGCGATCCCCATTTTTTCCGGCATATCGA
>Ga0068857_100001141_pt1 | contig 20708 bp, 14 predicted proteins | sample KBSCornC72_FD_66591 | JGI IMG/M metagenome (GOLD analysis project Ga0068857, IMG submission 66591) | Corn rhizosphere microbial communities from Kellogg Biological Station, Michigan, USA - KBS Corn C7-2 | ecosystem: Host-associated > Plants > Roots > Rhizosphere > Soil ...
AATGCGCTGATCGATCAGGGGCATTCCATCTTTGTCATCGAGCACAATACGGATGTGATACGCAGCGCGGACTGGATCATCGACCTGGGACCCGAAGCGGGGGATGGCGGTGGCAGTCTGGTGTATGCAGGCGTCCCGCAAGGTTTGAAGAAAGTGAAAGAGAGCTATACGGGGAAATTTCTTTGATCCTGGGCCGGCCGCCGGCGACGAGGTAGGAGCCGGCGGGTGAAGCCGAGTGATCGGCGGGGTCAGCCCGGGGCAAAATAATAAGGGCCGGGTAGCTTTGCTCTCCGGCCCTTTCCATTCGTTAGATTCTTCTCCTTTCTTTCGATCTTATCCAGTCTAACGTACCATTCAATATTTTCTTAGAGTGAACCACGGTGTCGTGGTCCGGACTATTTCCATCCGCCGCCCAGGGACTTGTACAGTCCTACGACGGCATCCAATTGTTCCCTTTTCAAAGAGGCCAGCTCCAGCTCGCTTTGCAGCACATTGCTCTGGGCGGTGATCACTTCCAGATAGGTGGCCAGGCCATTGCGGAAAAGCATGTTGGCGTTGTTGGTAGCCTGCTGCAGGGTATTTACCCGGGAGGCTACGATCTCCTGCTGTTGTTTCAATTTTTCGATCCTGCCCAGCGCATCCGAAACTTCTCCTACGGCTACCAGCACCGACTGTCTGAACTGTATCACTGACTTTTCCCTTTCCACTTTAGCCAGCTCATACTGCGTCCTTAGCTCTCGGCGTCTGAACAAAGGCTCTGTCAATCCGCCGCCGACGACTCCAAAGAGAGAGGCAGGGATATTGAACCAGTTGCTGGCTGTGAAGGTGTTCAGGCCGCCTTGCGCCGTGATGGTCAGGGTGGGATACATGCTTGCCTTGGCGATGCCGACATTGGCATTGGCGATGGTCAGCGCCAGCTCGCTGCTGCGTACGTCGGGACGACGGCTGACCATGGCTGTTGGTATGCCTGTAGAGATATCTGCTTTTACGGGCACCTGCTCGAGGGTAGTGCTACGGGCGATGCTGTTGGGCAGCTGTCCTGCCAGGATGCTCAGCGCGTTCTCCTGCAGCAGGAGCTCCTGTTCCAGCTGAGGGATCAGGGCAGCCGCTACTTTTTCCTGTGCCTCTGCCTGCTGTACAGCCAGGGCTGTCACCTGTCCCGCATTGTATTGCAGACGGATGATCTGCAGGGTGCTGTCATTCAGCGAGAGGTTCCTTTTGGCGATGGTCAGCTGTGCATCCAGCATCAGCAGGTTGTAATAACCCTGTGATACGTTGGATACGATGTCTGTTTGAACTGCCTTGCGGGCTTCCTCCGTCTGCAGGTAGGATGCCAGAGCGCTGGCCTGCCGGTTGCGTATCTTACCCCAGATGTCTGCTTCCCAGGAGATGGCGACATTGGCCGAATAGTCTTCGAGGGTCTTTGTGCCATTGCCGAGGAACAGGCTGATGGATTTTCCATTGAGACTGTTGTCCGACGGCCTTGTAGAAGTCGCCGTAACATTCAGGTCTACCTGTGGAAGATAGCCCAGCTTGGATTGTCTCAGCACCAGACGGGCGGACTGGATGTTCTTGATGGCCAGCTGCATGTCATAGTTACGTACAATGGCGCTGTCGATGAGCTGCTGCAGGGCAGGGTCAGTAAAAAGATCCTTCCAGGGCAGGGCCGCGATACCTGCGCTGTCGGCGGCATTGGCAGCTGCTGTCGTGGTCCGGGCCGACTGTTGGAAGTCGGTGGGCAGCTGCGGTTGCGGCGTAGCTACATCTTTAGATACTTTACAGGCGCTGAATGCCAGCGTTACGATCAGGCCCAGCGCTACCAGGGGGGTACCCATGCCCAGGGAAGGGATGGAACCACCATGACCGGAAGGCCTTGGAGTTACGGGTTGTGTCGCGGGAGCCAGGGGCGCTGCCGGAGCGCTGGGAGGCGTTGGCGTCGGCTTGCGGCCCACCTTCTCCTGTAAATACTGGAAGATGATGAAGAGCACGGGAACGATGAATACACCCAGGATCACACCTGTGAACATACCTCCGATGGCGCCTGTACCTATGCTGCGGTTACCAAGAGCGCTGGCGCCTTTTGCTACCAGCAGGGGTCCCAGACCGGCGATAAAGGCAAAGGAGGTCATCAGGATGGGGCGAAGACGCAGCTGGGCGGCTTCCAATGCAGCATTGGTCAGCGACAGACCGTGACGGCGTCGTTGTACTGCGTATTCCACGATCAGGATGGCGTTCTTAGCCAATAGACCTACGAGCATGATCAAGCTCACCTGTACATATATATTATTATCCACACCAAGTAATTTCAAAAATGCAAATACTCCAAACACACCCACGGGTATCGAAAGAATGACAGCCAGCGGGAGAATATAGCTTTCATATTGGGCGGAAAGCAGGAAGTAAACGAATACCAGACTAAGGATAAAGATAAAGATTAATTGGCCACCGACCTTTTCTTCTTCTCTTGTCATACCTGTCCATTCAACGTGATAGCCTCTGGGCAGCGCCGTTGCGGCCGTTTCCTTGATGGCGCGGATAGCGTCCCCCGTGCTATATCCGGGTTTGGGAATACCGTTGATAGTGACGGCATTGTAGAGGTTGTTACGGGTAACCGTTTCGGGTCCATACACCCTTCTCAGGCTGATGAGCTGGTTGACCGGCACCAGCTGGCCGCTCTTGCTTTTTACGTATATACCGTCCAGCGAGGCCTTATTGGCCCTGGAAGAAGCTTCGGCCTGGGCCATCACACGATAGTATTTGCCAAAGCGGTTAAAGTCGCTGACAAAGCTGCTGCCATAATATATCTGCATGGTCTTCATGAGATCGCTGACGGAGACGTCGAACTGCTTGGCCTTGTTGTAGTCTACGTCCATCATGTATTGAGGATTGCCCGAGGCAAAAGTAGTAAAGGCATAGGCTATCTCCGGCCGCTGGAACAAGGCGCCGATGAATTCATTGGCTGTCTGGCCTAATTTATCCAGAGAGCCGTTGCGCTGATCCTGGAGCATGAACTCGAAGCCGGCTACGTTACCGAAACCCTGTATGGTAGGGAAGGTAAAGAAGAAGGCATGCGCATCTTTCACCTGGGTGGCGATCTTGCCGGACAGGTAGTTGGATATGGCTGTCGCGTCCTTCATCGGGCCCCGTTCGTCATAGGGTTTCATCCGGATGAAACCGGCGCCATATGGAGCGGCGTTGGCGTTAGAGATGAAGTTCAAGCCATCCACATTGTATCTTCTGTCAGCAAAGGGTTCCTGTCTTACCAGGCTGTCGATCTCTTCCATCGCCTTGCTGGTCTTTTCCAGAGAGGATCCGGGAGGCGTATTGACGGCATAGAGTACGAATCCCTGGTCTTCCGTGGGAATAAATCCCGTGGGCGTTTGCTTCGCCATGAAATAGGCGGCAACGGCGATGATGATCAGGCCGCCGAGGGCGATCCAGCGCTGACGGAACAGGAATTTGAGGCTCTGAAGATATTTATTGGTCACAGCCCGGAAAGAGGCGTTGAAAACGTTATAGAAGCGCCCCAGGAGCCCTTTCTTCTTTCCATCCGCTGTCGTCTGGGGCAGCTTGAGGAACAAGGCGCAAAGCGCGGGGCTCAATGTAAGGGCGTTCAGGGCCGAGATCAGGATGGCGATAGCCAGCGTAAAGGCAAACTGGCGGTAGAACACACCCGCGGGTCCCTGCATAAAGCCTACGGGAATGAACACCGCGGCCATTACCAGGGTGATGGATATGATAGCGCCGGAGATCTCGCCCATGGCTTCGATCGTGGCCGGTCTGGCGGCCATGCCTGTATGTTCCATCTTGGAGTGAACCGCTTCCACCACGACGATGGCGTCATCCACCACGATACCGATGGCCAGCACGAGTGCGAACAGTGTCAGCAGGTTGATGGTATAGCCAAACAATTGCAGGAAGAAGAAAGTACCGATGATGGCTACCGGCACAGCGATGGCCGGGATCAGGGTGCTCCTGAAATCCTGAAGGAATACGAATACGACGATGAACACCAGGATGAAGGCTTCGATCAGGGTCTCTTTTACCTGTGAAATACTGCTATCCAGGAAGTCCTTGGAGTTATACATGATGGTGGACTCGACGCCTCGTGGGAGGTCCTTATCGAACTCTTTCAGCATGGCTTTTGCCTGTGTGAGGATATCATTGGCGTTGGAGCCGGCCGTTTGGAAGATGGCCACACCGGAAGTTGGATATCCGTTGAGCTTGCTGTTGGAAGAGTAGGTGTAGCTGCCGAACTCTACCCGGGCCACGTCTTTCAGCCGCACGACAGAACCATCTGCGTTGGACTTGATAATGATATTCTCATAGTCCTCGTTCTTATTCAGCTTGCCCTTGTACTTCAACACATATTCGTACACTTCCTGGCTGCTTTGGCCAAAACGGCCGGGAGCTGCTTCCAGGCTTTGATCGCGAATGGCGTCCGTCACTTCCAGCGGAGAGAGATTGTTTGCTACCAGGCGGTCGGGCTTCAGCCAGATGCGCATGGAGTAATCTTTGGAGCCGAAGGGCTGTGCGTCACCTACCCCGGGTATACGCTGTAATTTGGGGATCAGGTTTATCCGGATGTAGTTCTGTAAGAATGTTTCGTCATAATGGGCGCTGTCCTTGGAGTAAAGACCCACGAACATGATGATGCTGTTCTGTTGTTTCTGGGTGGAGATACCTGCCTGTATTACCTCCTGCGGTATCTGGCTGGTGGCTTTGGCCACCCTGTTCTGCACGTTGACGCTGGCGATGTCCGGGTTGGTGCCTTGCTTAAAGTACACCGTGAGGGTCATCGAGCCGTCGTTGCTGGAGTTGGAGGTCATGTAGGTCATGTTCTCCACGCCGTTGACGGCTTCTTCCAGCGGGGTAGCTACCGAACGGGCCACCACTTCCGCGTTGGCGCCGGGGTAAGAGGCTGATACCACTACACTGGGCGGCGCGATGTCCGGGAAGAGGGTAATGGGCAGACTAAAGAGGGACAATCCGCCCAAAAGAAGTAAGATGATAGAAATAACCGTTGATAACACCGGCCTTTCGATAAATTTCTTAAGCATACAATTCTCTTTGTTATTAGTGCGGGAATTGGTCTTGTCCGAAAATTAGCCCAATTCCCGCATTTGGCTAATGTCTGTCCTTCGGACGAACCGCTTACCGCGGTTCCTGTAGTTATACGACTGCCAGGTGAGCCTTGACAGGCCCATTAAAGGCAAATGTTCTGCGACAATTTTGGGTTCCGGGAGGTGCGGATGTTTACAGCGGCATAGCGCGACGCACACTATCGGCCGACAATACCTGCGGTTGGATCACTGCTCCGTCCCTCAGGCGGTCCATACCGGCGAATACGATCTTCTGGCCGGGCTGCAGCCCTTTGTCGACGAGGTAGTAAGCAGTAGTCTGTCCGCTGATAGTAATAGGCTGGCTCATAACTTTATTGGAGTCTCCCAGGATATATACAAAGACCTTATCCTGGATCTCGTAAGTAGACTGCTGAGGAACAGCCAGTGTGTTGCCGGAAGCGTGAGGGATCCGGATCTTGCCTGTGCTGCCTGTGCGCAGAAGCCCTTCTCCGTTGGGGAATACAGCGCGAAACTGGATAGTGCCCATATTCTTGTCAAACTGGCCTTCCATCAGCTCGACCTTACCCTTGGCGGGATAGATGGACTTATCGGCCAGCTGCAATTCCACGGCGGGGATGCCCTTTATTTTTTCGGCGATGGTCTTACCTGCCGACTGGCTGGTGAATTCCAAAAAGTCCTTTTCGCTCATGGAGAAATAGGCATATACTTCTTTCACGTCGGAGAGGACGGTCAGGGCTTCTGTTTCGCCTTTGCCAACCAGGGCGCCTGTTTTGAAAGGTATCCGGCCAATATAGCCGCTGACGGGAGCTTTGACTACTGTCCAACCCAGGTTGATGCCTGCATTGTTGCCGGCGGCTTCGGCTTGCTTGACAGCGGCTTTGGCGGCCTCGTATTCTGCCTGTGCAGCCTTCAGCTGTACGTCGGATACCACTTTATTGTCAACCAGGGGCTGGAGCCTTTTGACCTCGATGTCGGCTTTTTCCAGATTGGCCTTGGCAGCCAGGACATTGGCCTGGGCGTTGTTGACCTGCTCGTCATAAGGCCTGTCGTTGATCTTGAACAGCGGTTGGCCTGCTGTGACATAGGCTCCTTCTTCTACAAAGATCTTATCCAGGTAACCACTGACCTGGGGGCGGATCTCCACGTTGGTCTTACCTTCCAGGGAAGCGGAATACTCCTCGTAGGTAGTAGTGGAAGCGGGATCCAGCTGAAGTACTGGCAGCGCGGGCGGAGGCGGAGGTGCCTGATTGCCTTGTGCTGAAGAACAGCCAGTGATAATGGCGGCTGTTACGATGATAAATAGCGGGAATAAAACTAGACTTCTCATAACGTTATTAAATTGTTTAATGATGTTAAGCTAAAGGCATAAAAAAATTGACCGTCTCTAAATAATTTACCACTGTTAAATCATTGAGTAAAAAAAATGCTCGATTTCATATGGAGCATGATAGGTCTCCGACGGCGGCGGGTTGACCAGGGTCCTTCTGCAGTTTGGTGTTTGTTTCAACAGACAATTGTCTGATTTGTTCACTGTCGTCCTTGTGACGGGCAAAACTGTTCGGGATCCTAACTTTTAAGCGATCGTGTGATACCGGTGATCGCATCCTTCAATATCTGGCGGTTGATCTCATCCGATGCGCCTTTGCGGACGATGTTTATCGATACCAGACCGTGAACGATGGACCAGTAGGTATAATATTTGGTACATACCCGGTCGTCTTCCGGGTCGCTGATGCCCATCAGCTGCATGATAGGCTTCGTGGCGATGCCATAGGGAGTGGATTCAATAGGGAGAAGATCTTCTATTACACAACAGTTGACCTGGACGCCAAACATCAGCTGATAATATTCCTTTTCTTCAAAGGCAAAATTCCAGTAAGCGAGCCAGATGGCATCCAATTGTTCTTCGGGGGTATCGTATTTGTCACGCGCCTCTCTCATCTTTTCCCCCAGTAACAGATATCCTTTTTTGGTAAGCTCCAGGAGAATGCCTTCTTTGTTGGCATAATATTCATAGATCATGGGGGCGGTATACTCGATCTTCTCAGCAATCTTACGCATGCTCAATGCCTGCCAGCCCTCTTCCTTTACTATCTCGTGAGCTGCGTTGATGATATTGACCTTTGTATTTTCCTTTAATCGATGTATTCTTTCCTTGCTCCCCATGTGGTGGCGTGTTTTACTATCTTAAATAATTTAACACCGTTAGACAAAATTAGAACTAAAATACAATTCACCAAAAGAATTTTTTCGATATTGGATAGGGAGGTTCTTAAATATTTGGTTGTGAATGAAATATGTTGGCTGAGACCGGGAAGCCTTTGGCAGGCTACCGGAGTCTGTCTGCGCTTTTTACCAGCTTCTCATCTCTTCGGATATTGCGAGCTGCCATGAAGAGCAGGACCGGTATGGCAAACGAGAAAAGCGCACCGAGGCTATAATTGCCGGACTCGAAGGGCGGAACACCACTCTTCCACCAATAGAGAAGGATATTGAGCAGGGACAAGAAGATGAGTCCGATGGTGATCCACAGCTGTTTTTTCCTGGCCTTGAAGTTGAAGATATTGATAAGAATGCCGGCAATGATGATCACTGTGACAAGCAGAATCAGGATGCTGCCGGCACCGGCGCTGACAGTGCCTGCGCCAAATGTTGGCACTGCCTTTACCTCCAGCGGAGCAATCCCGTTCAGTCCCACCTTCATATTCCCAAAGTAGAAAGCAAATTTAAAGGTCAGTCCTGCGGAGACTGCTGCCAATAACATCCATATGGTTTGTATTCTTTGGAGCATAACGGCTTTTTTTCAAATTGATGAGCCTGCCTTTGCAGGCCGGGCGCTGGAACCGCACACTTTATCCCAGCTCGGGATAAAGTGGGAACTGCTTCATAAAGCTGTTGACCTCTCCTTTCAATGTTGCCAGAACTGCCTCGTCCTCTGCATTCACCAGCGCTTTATCGATCATGTCCACTACGGTGCGCATATGTGATTCTTTCATGCCGCGGGTGGTGATGGCGGGTACGCCCACCCGGATGCCTGAAGTGACAAAGGCGCTCTTATCATCGAAGGGGACCATGTTCTTATTGACGGTGATATCTGCTTTGCCCAGTGCGATCTCGCCTTTCTTACCACTGATATTCTTATTGCGCAGATCGATCAGCAGCAGGTGATTGTCCGTGCCGCCGCTGACGATGTTATATCCTTTCTCCAAAAAAACTTTCGACATTGCCTGGGCATTTGCGATGACCTGTCTGGCGTATACGGTGAAGTCATCCGAGAGTATTTCTCCGAATGCCACGGCTTTGGCGGCGATGACGTGTTCCAGGGGACCGCCCTGTGTACCGGGGAATACGGCCATATCGATGAGGTTGCTCATGGGACGGATGTTTCCTTTCACATCCTTTAGTCCAAAGGGGTTGTCGAAATCCTTTTTCATGAGAATGATGCCGCCACGGGGACCTCTCAATGTTTTATGTGTTGTTGAAGTAACAAAATGACAATGATCAAAAGGACTGTTCAGCAGGCCTTTGGCGATGAGGCCGGCAGGATGCGCCATATCGCACATGACAAAAGCGCCTACTTCATCGGCAATCTTGCGGATGCGGGCATAATCCCAGTCGCGGCTGTAAGCGGAGGCGCCGCAGATGATCACCTTGGGCTTTTCCGCCCGCGCTACCTTTTCCATCATGTCATAATCAACCCTTCCGTCCTCTTTTTTCACACCATAAAATACGGGACGATACAGCTTGCCGGAGAAATTTACGGGTGAGCCATGTGTGAGGTGCCCGCCCATGCTGAGGTCCAGCCCCAGGATGGTGTCGCCTGGCTGAATGAGGGCCAGCAGAAGAGAGGCGTTGGCTTGTGCCCCGCTATGTGGCTGTACATTAGCATATTCGCAATTAAAGATCTTTTTCAATCTGTCGATCGCCAGCTGCTCCACCTGGTCAACGATCTCACAGCCGCCGTAATACCTTCTGCCGGGGTAGCCCTCGGCGTATTTGTTGGTAAGTACGGTGCCCATCGCCTGCATTACCTGCAGCGATGTGAAGTTCTCGGAGGCTATCAGCTCGATGCCGTGGCGTTGCCGTTCCAGCTCTTTCTGTATCAGATCAAATATCAGGGTGTCTTTTTGCATGGCGCAAATTTATGTCAACTAAGTGAAAATTCACTATTTTACACGCGCTTAGGAAGGAAAATGTCTGTCCTTCGGACGACGAACCGGAGGTTCGTCTGGCAAAAAACAAACACGGATGAAAGCGATCATTCCAGTAGCCGGCGCTGGCACTAAATTAAGGCCACATACTTATACACAGCCCAAGGCGCTGATCCCACTTGCAGGAAAGACAATTTTGTCCATTATCGTCGACCAGCTCCTGGAGGCAGGGATCAACGAGTTCATCTTCATCGTAGGCTATTTGGGAGAGAAAATACAGGATTTCGTCAAGCAGAATTACCCGCAGCTGACGGCGCACTTTGTATACCAGAATGAGCGTCATGGCATCGGGCATGCCGTATTGCTGACCAGGAGCATCGTGGGGGATGATGAGATATTCATTGTGCTGGGCGATACGATCTGCGAGTATGATGTGAAGGAAGTGCTCAGCAGGCCTACGTCCTTATTAGGAGTCAAGCGGGTAGACGACCCCCGCAACTTTGGGGTTGCGGAGCTGGAAGATGACGGGAGCATCGAGCGGGTGGTAGAGAAGCCGCAGATACCCAAGTCGAATATGGCCCTGGTGGGGATCTACCGTATCCGGGAGACGGGTGTTCTCTTCGATTGCCTGGAGAATAATATACGCAATCAGCTGACCAGCTATGGAGAATACAATCTTACGGACGCCATTGAATGCATGATACGCAATGGCGTGATGTTCCAGTCTTTCAAGGTTCAGAACTGGTTCGACTGCGGGAAAAAGGAGACTTTGCTGGAATCCAATGCCAAGCTGCTGAAAAAGTTTGGCGGCACCATTGCCCCTGACCACCAGTTCGAGAACACGATCATATTACAGCCCGTCAGCATTGCTCCCGGATGCGATATCCGCAATTCCATTGTCGGACCCAACGTGGCCATCGGGGAGAAGACGAGGGTCAACTATTCCATCATCAAGGACTCCATCATCGGCAGCTTTGCCGACCTGTATGACATCGTCCTCACCCATTCCCTTATTGGCAGCGACACGGAGGTGAAAGGGGAGTCCCGCAGCCTGAACATCGGGGACAATACGGAAATAGACCTGGGGGAGTCCTGAGGAGGCAAGGCAAGTGGGGGTATTCTTCCCCGGACTTGCTGGAATGGGAAAAAACAGGTAAATTGAGGGGGACGACTATACTCTAATCTGATTGTCTATGGGAAAGAATAAAAAATGGCTGTTGCTGCTGCTGGTCTTTCCACTGGCGCTTTGCTCCAGGGCAAATGCAAATACCGTAAACGGGAAGATTGAGGGTGTCGTTCACGGCGTTGTTACAGATGCGATCACGAAGAAACCATTGCCTGGCGTCACTGTATCTGCGCTGATCCCCGGTACCAATAATTCACGGGAAGTAACCACGGATGCGGACGGCTACTTCCGATTTGTACAGTTACCAGGCTCACAAGTGACCGTGCAATTCGACAAGAAAGGATACCAATCCTGCAAGCGTCCCAATATTAGCGTAAAAGAGAAGACTGCTGTAAAATTAAATATTGAATTCCTGCCAGAAGAGGTGAGCCCCGACGCCGATGATGCCAATGCTGAATATCCGGTGCTACGGATGATGCAGACCAGCTTATAGTACCGCACTACATTGCCTGCTGAAGAAAAATCCGATGGGTTGTACCAATAATAAAACAGGACTGGGAACAGTCCTGTTTGTTTCTACTACACATGAGGCTTAAGATCTATTGATATCCAGCCTTATATTTTTTTCGCTATTGCCACACGTTTGCGTCGTTGTATTCCTGCAAGGCCTTCTGCACTTCTCTCCGCACCCTGGGCATTTCCGCCCGTACGGCTTCTATGATGGCCTCTGCTTCTCTATGCAGCCGGTAGTCATTTATTCCTTTTGCCTGGTCCTCCTCCAATTCTGAACGCAGGTCATCCATTTGCTCTTTCAGGTTCCTCAGCTCATTCCATATTTCCTCGTCGATGTTGAGGTCTTTCAAGGTTTGCAGGTCGTCTTCCGCGATGACCATATCTTTCAATTCATCCAGTTCATCCATATCTATCCTGCCGGGAATGGGGGGAAGGCCAAAGTGTGCGTTGAAGCCTTTCAGTGCTTCCAGGTCAATGGCAGGCATATCCAGATCGATATTCAGGTTGTCAGCGGCATCCATCTCCCGCAATTGGGGCATGCCTTCCGTATCATCGATGTCCATACGGAGGTCCAGCTCCCGGGCCACCCTGCCTTCTTCCGCCTGTTTTTTGCGTTTTGGCGCCTTTTTAGGCGGTCGGGGATGGGATGGGACCGAGTCCAAGCCCTGTGCTGACGCGGGTTGCAGGCGATTGCCACCTGACCAGGCCAGTGCAGAAAAGGCTATGCTGACAACCACTACAATGGCTATGACGCGATATTGGGGGAGGAGGTTAACAGACATGGCAAATTATTTTTAGCTAATTACGACATCCTTCGTATAAAAGTACGTATCCTTTCGTAAAATGTTGCACCGTCACCATGCTTTTTTGACCATTCGTCCTAATGGCGCCCTGGGGGCAAGGCTTCCGATGAATTTTATGGACCAGCTGTCCCGGCGCCTCAGGCCAGCGCCAGGTGGTTTTCCATGGCCTGCTCGCCTTTGGTGAGCATCTCCTGCATTAGCACCGGGTCGAAACTGAGTCCATCAGGGCCGCCGCCCAAGGGTAGCTCGGGCCTGATTATATGAAGCTGTACGGGGCGCTTGTTATAAAAGGGGTTATCTGCCATCCCGGTATCGAACCACTCCTCGATAAGGGATGCCGGCACTCCCTGCTGCATTATCTTCTTTTTTACCTCCTGGATATAGTGAAGTCCTTCATTATACAGGTTAGGCGTGATATGCAAATTGTTCGCGGTGTCGGCAGTGAAGATCTCCAATGCCTCCTGTAGAATGGAATAGATGTCATGATATTCCTTGTTCTCAATAGCATGTGTTACGGGTGATTGCAGCAGAACGAACACTTCGGTGGCTCCAGCCAGTATGGCCATTTCTATGCCTGCGTATTCGCGCGGACCTGCATCGATGTACTGCCGGATGGGCTCTTCCTGTGGAAAGATGCGGATAGGAGGGAGTAGAACAGGCTGGCATGCGCAAGCCAGCAGCACCCGCAGGAACTGGTCATAATTCTCGAAACGCCGTTGTGTGCACAGAGAGGTTATGATGGGGTTGATGCTGGGAGAGAATACCGTCATTGCATGCGTCTGCAGGCACATCGTATTAAAGTAAAGTTCCTTGCCGGAAGCGCACAACCTGTTGTACAGGTTATGGTTATAATAATGATCCAGCAGGCCCCAGAGAGGGCTGGCGTCCATTATGGAAGCTTCCTGTATCCTCTCCGACAGGGAAAATTTCTTTATGATATCCCTGTTATGCTTAGTGGTAAATATTTCTATCAGGGGCTTTATTTCTTTCAGGGCGACAAGGGGGATGATCAATGAACCGGCGCCGCCACCTGATAGGATATCGAACCGGAGCTCAGGCCTGATTTCCATTAGCTTCTTTATCGCACCCACCGCAAATGCTCCTCTGGAAATACCGCCATGGATGACCAATGCTGTTTTACTCATGCTTATCGATTTAGAACAATGCCTTCCCCAACAGGCGGACGTGATTGCTTCCGTGGTGTTTGTATAAAAATAACACCCCTGATGAAGGTGGGTCAATTTAAGGATTGGAAGGATTGCAAAAAATACAACTTTAGTGGTATTTGCTTCCGGGGTATTTGTATAAAAAAATAACACCCCTCCAGCAAATGTCTAATGATGGGCCTTCGGCCAAAGCGCCTGTGGTGTTTTTTTTGACTCCAGGGCGCTTGTATAAAAAAGTAGCGCCCCTCCGTCAAATATCTAATGATGGGCCTTCGGCCAAAGCACCTGTGGTGTTTTTTTGCCTACCATTATGCCTTGAAGGCCCATTTCCACATGGTCCGCCAGGTAGGTTTTTTGCCGTACATCAGGATACCCGTACGGTAGATCTTGCCCGCCATCCAGACGGTGAAGAGGAATCCTGCCACCAGCAGCAGCATGGATAGCCCCAGCTGCCACCAGGGTACTGTTCCCGGAACGCCAAAGGGGATGCGCCCCATCATGACGATGGGGGAGCTAAAAGGGATGATGCTGGCCCATACACCCAGCTGTCCGCCGGGATCGCGCATGACGATGGTCATTATAAAAAAGGAGAAGATAACGGGCATGGTAACGGGCAACATCAGGGACTGCGCCTCCTGCACATCCTCGTTCACAGCGCTGCCGATGGCTGCAAACAGGGCTGAATAAAAAAGATAGCCGCCTATAAAGTAGAAAAGAAAACAGAAGATGATCAGGCCCCAGTTGGGCGTATTCAGAAAGCCTGTAAATGCGGCAACCCTTTGCGCCGCCGCGCTGACACCCGGCCCCGTAGACATGCCCATGGCATTGGCCTGCTGCTGCCGGGCCACTTCCATCATGAGCTCATGCGATAATAATCCCTGCGCAAGGAGCGACAGCCCGGCCAGGAGAATTATCCAAAGAAAGAATTGCGTCAGTCCAACGGCGCCGATGCCCAGTATCTTGCCCATCATCAGCTGGAAGGGTTTTACGGAGCTGATGACCACTTCGGCTATACGAGTGGTTTTTTCTTCCATAACCCCACGCATGACAGCGGCGCCATAAATAAAGGTGAGCATATAGATCAGCGTGCCGCAGATGTATCCAATGGCGGTGGAAGTACCCTGGTTGGAGGCCTTGGCTATCTTACCCTGATCTTCATAGCTTGTCAGCGTGGCAATACTGGCGCTCTTCCGAATGGAGTCGAGCCTGGCCCGGCTGACACTGGTCTTTTGATAGATCATATGGTCGACAATGGCATTGTCGATCCGGCCTTCCAGGTCGCTGGTGCCTTCCATCCCCAGCTGCTTCTTATATTTCAACCGGTAGGTGGTCTTTTGCCCTTCGGGCAGGACGGGTATGATCAGCACGGCCGTATTCCCTTTCTCCCCATAGTTCACCGTATCCAAACCCGGTGAGAAATCAAAGCTGATGGAGCTGTCGCTCTTCAAATAGTCCTTGAAATAGCCATTGGCATCGATGACGGCGATACGGTGCCTGCTCTTACCCTGCAGAGATATCCATACGAAGACTGTTATTGAGAGGATGATCGCCAGGGGAAGAAGGAAGGTAGAGATCAGAAAGGTCTTATTCCTTATCCTGGTAAGGTATTCACGCCGTGTGATCAACCATATCTTATTGCTCATAATTAATTTCGATTAAGCTGTTATGGGTTGAAATTGACGAGCCAGGGGAGTACCTTCCACCAGCCGGATAAATATATCGCTCAGCGAGGGAAGTATTTCCGTAAAGGCGGTAATATTCTGCCCTTCATCGATGAAATGCGACAATACATCGTTGGAACGATAGCCATCCCGGATCTTCACGATGAGACTGCCTCCCCTGTTACCAACCACTTCGAATGCTTTGGCGGCCGTAAAGGAACTTTCAACCGCCTGTTCCAACGTGATACTAAAAAGGTTTTCCTTAAATTGTTGCTTTACACCAGCCACGCTGCCATCCAGAATCTTCTGCCCCCTGTTGACCAAAATAATATGATCACAGATCTCTTCCACCTGCTCCATTCGGTGGGTGCTGAAAATGATGGTGCTGCCCGCCCGGGCCAGCGCATAGATCTCGTCCTTTATAAGATTGGAATTGACGGGGTCCAGTCCGCTGAAAGGTTCATCCAGTATGATGAGCTTTGGCTCATGCAATACGGTGGTGACGAACTGGAGTTTCTGTCCCATGCCTTTGCTAAGGTCCTCTACCTTTTTATTCCACCAGCTCTGCATTTCAAATTTGACAAACCATTCCTTTACCTTTTGGGTGGCTTCCTGTTTGCCAAGCCCCTTTAGCTGCGCCAGGTAAACGGCCTGCTCCCCTATCTTCATCTTCTTATAAAGGCCCCGTTCCTCCGGCATGTATCCGATGTGTGTGATGTCTCTTTGTGGATCGAAAGGTCTGCCTTCAAAAAGTATCTCACCTTCGTCAGGATAAAAGATACCTGTGATCATGCGGATGAGGGTTGTCTTGCCCGCACCATTGGGTCCCAGCAGCCCGAAGATAGACCCTTTGCCAAGGGTGAAGCTGATAGAGTCCACTGCCCGCTGGGAGGAGAAATATTTCTTCAGGTGACTGACTTGCAGGATGTCCATAGCAACATAATATATAATGATCCAATGCGGTAAATTACAAAAAAACACCATGTGCAGGGAATAAGTCGCCAACCCGTACGAATTATTACTAAAAAGTTATTAACGGCGCCGTGGGGGGAGCAGCGGCTTTATATTTAATGTACCTTCGGTCATCATGAAACGAACGCATTTCGCCCTGATCGCAGGTCTGTTACTGATATTTACCTGCAGTAGCTGGGGGTATTTGGTGCATCGAACTGTTGCTCAGCTTGCTATTTATGAGCTGCCATCCTCTATGAGGGATTTCTTCTGGAAGAACAAGGATTCCATCGTCAGCCAGTCCATCCGGCCGGATGTGCGTCGCAATACCGACAGGAACGAATTTCCCCGCCATTTCATCGACCTGGAGAATTACGGCGATTCTGCCGCCTGGAAGATGCCGCTGACCGAGGGAGCCGCCATACAGACTTATTCACTCGACACGCTGCATAAATATGGTTATGTTCCATATGTTGTACAGGATGTATTACAACAGCTGACGGAGGCCTTTCGGAAGGGAGATAAGGACAGCATTCTCTTCTATGCCATCGATCTATGTCATTATATCGGCGATGCCAATGTTCCGCTGCATACGTCCAGCAATTTTGACGGTCAGCTCACCGGTCAGCGCGGACTGCATGCTTTATGGGAAAGTACTGTGCCCGACCAATTGATGAATGGATACAAGCTCAGAGACGGACACAAGGCACAGTATATTGCAGATCCTGCTGCTTCTATCTGGGAGAGTGTGCGGCGTGCGCATATGCTGGTGCAGCCGTTGATCGATGCTGAAAGGGCGGCTTCGAAAGAGGCGCCGGATTCCATCAAATATCAGATGGTTCACCGGTATGGAAAGGATATGAAAGTGTATACAGCCGCCTTTGCGAAAATATATGGAGCGCATCTTGGCTCGATGGTCCAGGATCAGCTATTGCATTCCGCGGATCAGATAGCAGATTTTTGGTATACGGCATGGGTAAATGCCGGCAAGCCCGATCTGGATAACTTATTATCTCAACCTCTTACTAAAAAAGACAAAAAGGATCTCCGGACAGAGATGAAGGCCTACCGTAAGAACCGGCTGGTCGAAAAAAACCTTTTGTTGTCCCGTCATCAACCGGGTTGGGAATAGATAGCCTCAGCCACCCGTTCGCCATCCATAGCGGCGCTAACAATACCTCCCGCATAACCGGCCCCTTCGCCACAGGGATAGAGATTTCCGATCTGCGGATGTCGCAGGCTGTGCGCATCTCTTGGGACACGCACCGGGGAGGAAGTTCTCGACTCTGTAGCGACAAGCACTGCTTCGTTGGTGAAATAGCCTTTCATTTTTTGCCCAAAGAAGGGAAATGCTTTTCGGAGGCTGTCGTATATAAAGGAAGGCAGTACTTGCTGCAGGGAGGTGGAATGGATACCCGGTACGTATGAGCAGGCAGGCAAGCTGGAAGAAACCTTACGTTCCACGAAATCTACCATGCGTTGAGCAGGAGCGACAAACTTACCTCCACCTTGTTGGTAGGCTTTACGTTCCACGGCCTGCTGGAAGTAGATGCCAGCCAGGGGGCCATGCTTTCGGAAGGGAGTGAGGTCTTTTTCTTCCACGGTGACCACCATGCCTGAATTGGCGTAGGGATTATTGCGTTTGGACGGCGACCAGCCATTGACCACCAGCTCGTCCGGTGATGTCGATGCGGGAGCGATTATACCGCCCGGGCACATGCAGAAGGAAAATACTCCGGTGTGATCGACCTGCTGAACGAGATTATAGCTGGCAGGAGGAAGATACGGGTCACGGACTATGGGCCCTGTTGGCGGGCTATGGTATTGGATACGATCGATGAGCTGCTGGGGATGTTCGATACGGACGCCCAATGCGAAAGGCTTGGACTCGATGAGTATATCTTTTTGATGCAGAAGATGAAAAATATCCCGGGCGGAGTGTCCTGTCGCAAGGATAAAGGCGTCTGCTTCGAAGCTATCGCCATCGGAAGTAACAACGTGGTTTAACCTCCCTCGTTGTAGTACAAAATCTACAACTTTTTTTTCGAAAAGGAATAGTCCTCCACAGTCCAATATTTGTTGCCGCATGGCCTGGATGATCAGGGGCAGCTTGTTGGTGCCGATGTGTGGGTGAGCGTCTATGAGAATGTTTTCATCTGCCCCGAATTGTACCAGCAGATTAAGGATACGGTTGATATCTCCGCGCTTGTTGCTACGGGTATACAGCTTGCCATCGCTGTAGGTGCCTGCGCCTCCTTCACCAAAGCAATAGTTGCTTTCCGGATGGAGCACACCTTGTTTATTCAGGGCGGCCAGATCTCTTCTGCGGGATCGAACGTCTTTACCTCTTTCGAGCAGGATGGGTTGCACGCCTTTTTCGATCAGCTTAAAGGCAGCGAACAACCCAGCGGGTCCTGCGCCGATGATGACAACTTTTTTTTCTGCCCGGGATACATCGGGGAAGTGTACGGTTTTAAATGAACGTTCCTGGTAAGGCTCTTCGACAAATACATGGATCGTTAAAATAATATGGGGCTGTTTGGACCGGGCGTCGATGGAGCGCTTGAGCAGCTGAATGCCGGAAATGGACCTTATGGGACGTCCAATGGCTTGTGCTGCGTAGGCCCGGATCGTGTCCTCGCTGGCTGCTTCTGCAGGAAGCAATTTTATCTGAAGGGTTCGTTGCATGGTCAGGTAGTTATCCTAAAGGTGATAAAGGTAGTGCAATTCACTCTGTCTGTTTGAGATAGATGATACCCATTCACCCGGCCGATAAAAAACTTATCGGCTCCGATAAAAAAGTTTCGAAGAAAGTTTCGTAAACTCCGACGCTTTCAACGGCTTGTAGAATTTTTTAAAAAAAATTTCAAGATTGAAAAAGACAATCAAATAATTTGTATCTTCAATTACTTCTCAAAAAAACTCTACGTATATGAAGAAAGGTTCGTTTACCTCGAAGCTCACTCACTCTTTCTTCGTACAAAGTAAGTTTAATCAATTCCGGCAGGGGCTACTACGTTACGCTGAATCCCACTATTGTCGATCGCCACACCTCACGGGAGGAATACCACGAATGACGCTGTCGCCCCGATGTGAATAAGTCTTAATGAAGGGGTCATTGAAAAGATTAAGAGATTCTAAAAAGCAATGGATATTATCTTTATCAAGGTCTAATTTCAACCAGGCTGGCTGTGAGTTTTATTGAAAATCAAATATGAAATTGTAGCAAAGCTCAAACTGTATTCGAACCAAAAAAAAGAAGTGAATAAAAAATTTTTTATTTCATGAAAAGTTTTGATATTCGCCGCCCTGCACAAGTTTTTAAAATCCGGTTCCAGCAAAAAAATAATTACAAATACAATTCTTAAATCGGCATAAAAATTGGTTACTGTACAAATGGCAAAGTCGTTCGAAAAAGTATGGAGCAATTGCTTGGAGATTATCAAGGATATTGTAGAGTGGCAGCATTATAAAACATGGTTCGAACCGATAAGGCCAGTTGAGTTGAAGAATAACATTTTGGTGATCCAGGTACCCAGTCAGTTTTTTTACGAGTATTTAGAGGAGCACTATGTAAATTTATTAGCTAAAACGTTAAGGCGCATTTTGGGTAAGGAGGCAATGCTCGAATATCGGATCATGGTAGACAGCGGTAATCACAACAATAAGCCTTTGACAATGGATGTGCCTGCGCATGGTTACAAAACTTTTTCCAATAATGAAATGGATTTTCCTCTTATCATAAATAACCCCGTCAAGAATCCTTTTGTCATTCCCGGATTGAAGAAGATGCAGATCGATGCACAGCTCAATCCGGTGTATACATTTGATTCGTTCATCGAGGGGGATTGCAACCGGGTGGCTCGCCGTGCTGGTAAGACGGTAGCGGAAAAGCCGGGCGCCAATTCTTTCAATCCGCTGGTTATATATGGAGGGGTAGGGTTGGGCAAGACGCATCTGGCGCAGGCCATCGGGAACGAGGTAAAGCGTCTCCATCAGAATAAGGTGGTGCTTTATGTCAGCTCGGAGAAATTCATCAATCAGTTCATGGATCATAGTCGTAACAATGCGATCAATGATTTCATACATTTTTACCAGCTGGTGGATGTACTTATAATAGATGATGTACAGTTCTTCAACCGTGCGGAGAAATCCCAGGACGCCTTTTTCGCTATATTCAATCACCTGCATCAGTCCGGCAAGCAGCTGATCCTGTCTTCGGACAAGCCTCCGAAGGATCTGGACGGGCTGCAGGAGCGATTGTTGAGCAGGTTCCGCTGGGGATTGAGCGCTGATTTACAGATGCCTGATTATGAGACCCGTATAGATATCCTGGAAAGGAAAATGAAGAATGACGGGCTGGAGATGCCGAAGGAGGTTGTAAAGTACCTGGCGTATAATATCAGCAGCAATGTCAGGGAGTTAGAAGGGGCTTTGATCTCACTTTTGGCACAATCTTCGCTCAATAAGAGGGAAATTGATCTTGAATTGGCGAAAAAAGTGCTCCGTAATTTCGTGAAAACTAGCAGTAAGGAAATCACTATCGAAACTATACAGCGTATGGTGTGCGAGTATTTCGATGTGTCCTACGACAAACTACTGCAAAAGACCCGTAAGCGCGAGATCGTGCAAGCGAGGCAAATTACTATGTACCTGGCCAAGGCGTTTACCAAGAATTCCCTCAAGACCATTGGGGAGCATTTTGGCGGACGGGACCATACTACGGTGATCCATTCCTGCCAGACGGTGAAGGATCTGATGGATACTGACAGCCTGTTTCGTGAGAATGTGATGGAGCTGCAGCAGAAGGTACAATTGGCTGCTATGTAGGATTACGAGTCGGAGATTCCAAAGGACAAACATAAATGAGCCCGTTCTGAAGTATTTCAGGGTGGGTTTTTGCTTTTTGGAGGTGGGCCTTCCCGAGGTATGGGAGCGCGGATCTATTGAAGGATGGCCATATGCGGGCCGTCGAGGACCCTGATAGGGAGCCGGGGCAGGACCGAAGGTCCTGATAGCCAGGCGAGGAGCCTATACGGTGGGGACCATAAAAAAGTAGGGGTCATTTTGGGTGCATAGCGAATTAATCTTTATTTTTGCCTCCCCTTCGAAGGAAGGGAATCCGGACAATGAACCTTCGGCTTGTTTGGATATGTTCGGAGAGGTGCCTGAGTGGCCGAAAGGGCCGGTTTGCTAAACCGTTATACGAGCTTAAACTTGTATCGAGGGTTCGAATCCCTCCCTCTCCGCAAT
>Ga0068857_100001150_pt1 | contig 20634 bp, 19 predicted proteins | sample KBSCornC72_FD_66591 | JGI IMG/M metagenome (GOLD analysis project Ga0068857, IMG submission 66591) | Corn rhizosphere microbial communities from Kellogg Biological Station, Michigan, USA - KBS Corn C7-2 | ecosystem: Host-associated > Plants > Roots > Rhizosphere > Soil ...
GATGTCCGGGTGGTCGGGGTTGAGGCGGCGGGCTGCGCTCCCTATGTCGCGTCGCTCCAGCAGGGCGCTATCCAGCCCGCCCGGCAGACCGAGACGATCGCCGATGGCATCGCCGTCAAGCGGCCGGGGGAGATCACCTTCCCGATCATCCAGGAGCTGGTCGACGACGTCGTCACCGTCACCGATGCCGAGATCGGCCAGGCGATCGTCCACCTGCTGGAGCGCTCGAAGTCGGTGGTCGAGGGAGCCGGCGCGGTCGCCCTGGCCGCCCTGCTTGCCGGCCGCGTCGACGGCCGTCGCGCAGTTGCCGTCCTCTCTGGAGGCAACATCGATACGCCTCTGCTGATGCAGGTGATCCGCTTCGGCCTCACCAACCAGGGGCGCTACCTGGTGCTGCGCACCCGCCTGGTCGACCGCCCCGGTGCGCTGATGACCCTGCTCAAGGTGATCGCCGACGCCCACGTCAACATCCTGGTGGTCTCCCACCACCGCGAGAGCGTCGACGTCGCCGTGGCCGAGACGGGCATCGAGCTGATTCTGGAGACCCGCGACGAGGCCCACGCCGAGGAGATCGTCCACGAGATCCGGGCACGGGGATATCCCGTCAACCGGATGCGATGACAGAAGCTCCCGAGAGGCGTCAGTCCGGGTATTCGTCCTTCCGCCAGGAGCGCGGCTCGGCCGGTTGCGGCTTCGGCGACCGCTCCAGCAGGAAGGTGAAGTACGGCGCGACGAACGGGTCGGGCGCCGACACGGTGTAGGTGTGGTAGACGGTGCCGTTTTCGCGCGCGAAGGCGATCCAGCTCGGGTTCTCGCGCAGCCCGTCCTTCAGCTCGGCCCCGATCTGGCCTGACCACTGCTCGAGCCACTCGGGCGGCCCATCGATCATCTCCTTGAGCTCCGGGATGCGCTCGGCCTGGTCCGGCGTCAGCGCGAGGCCGAAGTCGAAGGCGAAGTCGCTGCCGTACGTGGAGACGTATGGAAACTCCCAGCCCATCCGCTGCTTGTAGGCGGTCAGCTGCTCGATCGGCGCCCGCGAGAAGCAGATCAGGGTCACGTCGCGGTGGTTCAGGTGAACGAGCGAGCCGTTGAGCCCGTCGGCCAGGCTGGTGCAGCCGGGGCAGGCGCCGAGCGTGTAGTCGGGGCCGAACATGATGTTGTAGGCGAGCAGCTGCGTGCGCCCGTCGAACAGCTCCGCGAGCGTTCGCTTTCCGTCCTCGGTGTCGAGCTCGTACTCCTTCTCGACCGGGACCCAGGGCAGCGCGAGCCGCTTCTGCTTGACCTCCTCGTTTCGCTCCGCCTGGTCCGCCTCGAGCTTCGCCAGCTCGTCCCGGGCAGCCTGCCATTCCTCGCGAGTTCCGATCGTGTGGTCGGGCATCTCATTCTCTCCCGTCGGGGTTTTCGGGGCACCAGCTGAGACCGGCGCTCCCCCGGAAACTCATCGCCAACCGTGCTCCGAACCGTTCGTGGAGCGGCGGATGACCGCGACTGCGTCGGCTGTTCCGGGTGGCGGTGCTCGCGCCGGCGACGACTCAGGCCACCGGAACGCCTGCCTCGTACTCGTCGTGGCGGCGCAGCCAGTGCGGCTGTGAGCCGCCCTCGTCGCGCCCCCTGGGCGTGCGGTCGAGGAGGGCGTAGTACACCATCGCGGGCTCGAGACCGCGAGCCGTGCTGACATAGGTTCGGTAGACGGTCCCGTCCGCGAGCGTGTACACGCTCAGTCCCGGTCCCTCCGAGACGTAGCCGGCGGCGGTCGTTCCGCACATCTCCGCGTTCTGGACGACCGTGGCAGGGATCTTGCCCTCCAGGAACGGCTTCAGCTCCTCCTCGGTGTGGAGGAAGCCGAGGTCGCGGTTGAAGTCGCTGCCGGCGCTCGAGACCCACTCGATGTCCCAGCCCATCCGCCGCCTGAAGGCGAGCAGGCTCGCCAGCGGCCCGCGGGAGGCGAGCAGCAGGGTGGTGTCCTTGGCCCTCAGGTGCGGAACCTGGGGGGCGAGCGTATCCGCGATCGAGGAGCAGACAGGACATCCCGCCTCATAGGACGGCCCGAACATGAAGTGGTAGATCATCAGCTGACTTCGGCCGGCGAACAGATCGGCCAGGCTCTTCGTGCCCTGGTCGGTCTCGAACCGATAGTCGTTTTCGACCGGAACCCACGGCAGCCGACGCCGTTTGTCGGCCAGCTCGTCGCTGCGGGCGGTCAGCTCCTTCTCCTGCCTCAGCAACTCGTCGCGCTCCGCCTGCCACTCCTCCTGCGTGCCGGTCCTGTGCTCCGACATCCTCTGCCTCCTGTCTGATGACGCGGACAACGGGGTCTGACCCGTCGTTCAGTCCGCCTGTCAGTGCGGTTCGCGCAGGGACGACGCCTGGACGACGAGCTCGAACCGCTCGACGTGGGTCACCGATCCGCCGTTGCGGCTGGCCGCCTCGGCACGGAGCTCCCGGGCACGCTCGTCGGTCGCGTGCAGCGAGTCCAGGTTGTCCCAGAAGGTCAATGCCAGCGTCTCGCCATGGTCGTGGTCGACCAGCAACATGGCGTCCATGAACCCGTCCATGTGCTCGAGCTCCTGCAGCAGCTCCTCCTGGAACCATGCGCTTGCCGCGCCGACGCGCGCAAGGTCTCCCCGAATGCGTGTCACCCGTGCATACATCTATTACCCCCGCCCGGCCAATGATGTGCTGATCGGCACTATACCGTCTGGCGCCTACAGGCCGATGTCCCGCACCTTTGTGGCCAGCGCCCGGTGGTAGGCGCCGCGGACGGTGGTCTCGGCAGCGCCCAGCAGGAGGCCGAGCGCCGCGATCTCGAACCGCCCCAGCACCTGGCCGGCGGCGAGGGCGAGGACGGCGCCGACGACCAGCACGATGCGTCCGGCGGTGGTGATCGGCTGCGGCTCGATCCGCTCGACCTGCTGGAGCACCTCGCCATAGGTGGCGTCGCGATGGAGGCCGAGCAGGCGCCGCACGCCGTCGCGGTCGGCGCGTCTCAGCTGCCGCGTGCGGATCAGGAAGTAGCCGCCATAGCCCGCCGCGATGATGGCTGCCCCAGGCCAGATCCGCCCCCGCAGGTACGGGCCGGTGATCGCGATCAACGGGGCAGCGCAGCCCAGCACGATTGCCAGATCCTCAGCCCTGCGCCGCCAGGCGCCGAAGGGCAGCAGGCGGGAGATGATCGTGCCCAGCAGGACGGCGAACGCCAGGACGCTGCCGGCGACCTGCGCCGATTCGAGTGTGCTCACAGCCCCAGGCCGCGGGCGATCACGAGGCGCTGGATCTCGTTGGTGCCCTCGCCGATCTCGAGCACCTTGGCGTCGCGGTAGAAGCGGCTGATCGGGTACTCGTCCATGAACCCGTAGCCACCGTGGATCTGCAGTGACTCGTTGCACGCCCGGCGGGCGAGCTCACCGGTGTAGAGCTTGGCGATCGCCGCCGCCTGGGCGAAATCGCGGCCCTCGTCCTTGAGCCAGGCCGCCCGGTAGACGAGCTGGCGGGCGGCATCGATCTCGGTCGCCATGTCGGCGATCTTGAACTGCACGGCCTGGAACTTGCCGATCGGCCGGCCGAACTGCTCCCGATCCTGGGCGTATCGCAGCGCCAGCTCGAACGCGCCCTGGGCCATGCCCAGGCCCAGCGCGGCCACGCTGATCCGTCCGCCGTCGAGGATCTGCAGGAACTGGCGGAAGCCCTGCCCACGCGGCCCGAGCAGGTTCCCCTCGGGCACCCTGCAGCCCCGGAACACCAGCTCGCGCGTGTCCGACGACCGCCAGCCCATCTTCTTCAGCGGCGCCGACTGCTCGTAGCCCGGCGTGCCGTTCTCGACCACGATGTTCGAGACCTCGTCCTCGCCGGTGCGGGCGGTGATCGTGACGAGACGCGAGAGCGGCGTGCCGGCGTTGGTGATGAACATCTTGGTGCCGTCGATCACCCACTCGTTGTCCTCGAGGCGGGCCGTCGTTCGTGTGGCGCCGGCATCCGATCCTGCGCCGGGCTCGGTCAGGCCGAACGATCCCAGGCCCCTGCCCGAGGCCAGCTCGGGCAGCCAGCGCTGCCGCTGCTCGTCGGAGCCGAACATCGCGATCGGCTGGGTGCCGAGCGAAGTGTGGGCCGCGACCGTGATCGCGAAGGAGCTGTCGACCCGCGCCAGCTCCTCGATGGCAAGTGCGTAGGACACGGTGCCGGCCCCGGCGCCGCCCCATTCCTCGTCCAGCGGGATGCCCAGCAGCCCCAGCCCGGCCGCCTGCTCGACCAGTTCGACGGGGAACCGGCCCTCCCGGTCGAGCCTCTCTGCGACGGGCGCCAGCGCGCCCTCGGCGAAGTCGCGCACCGTGTCGCGGAACAACCGCTGCTCGTCGGAGAGGTCGTAGCTCAGCACAGCGACTCCGCCAGCTCGACCAGCAGCCGCACGCCGTAGCCGGTGCCGCCGCGGGCGTAGTAGTCGCGGGGCCGGGGGATGTCTGCGGTGCCCGCCATGTCTACGTGCGCCCAGGGGCCGTCGCCGGCGAACTCCTGCAGGAAGCGGCCGGCGTAGCAGGGGATCGCCATCCGCATGGTGGAGGAGTTGGCCATGTCGGCAACGTCCGAGCGGAACATCCGCTTGTGCGTGTCGTGCAGCGGCAGCGGCCACAGATGGTCGCCCGAGCGGTCGCCGGCGGCGCGCACCTGCTCTGACCACTCGTCGTCGTTGCTCATCAGCCCGGCGTGGTAGTCGCCGAGCGCGATCGTCGCCCCGCCGGTCAGGGTGGCCAGATCGATCAGGTGCGTCGCCCCCAGCCGGCGGGCATGGTGAAGGCAGTCGGCCAGCACCAGCCGGCCCTCGGCGTCCGTGTTGGTGATCTCGATCGTCTTGCCGTTGGCCGCGGTGACGATGTCGTCGGGACGGTACGCGTTGCGGTCGATCATGTTCTCGACGGAGCCGACCACGGTGACGACGTTGATCGGCAGCCCCAGCTCGGCGATTGCCGCCGCCGCCTCCAGCGCCGCTGCGCCGCCGCTCATGTCGAACTTCATCGTCGCCAGGCTGCCCACCGGCTTGATCGAGTACCCGCCGCTGTCGTACGTCAGCCCCTTGCCCACGATGCCCAGGGTCATGCCGCTGCGCGCCTTCGCCGGCCGGTAGTGCAGCTCGATCAGCCGCGGCGGCCGGCCGCTCCCCTGCGCCACCGCCAGGAAGGCACCCATGCGATGCCGCGCGATGCCGCGCTCGTCGAGCACCTTGCAGCGGAGTCGGGAGTCACCGGCCGCGATCTCTCTCGCGCGCTCCGCCAACTCCTCCGGCCCGAGCTCGTTCGGCGGCGTGTGCTGGAGGTCGCGAGCTCGGTTGACCGCCGCCGCCACGATCCCCGCGCGCTGCGCCCGCCTCCGGGCCGCCCGGTCCGAGGTGACCAGGGTCAGCGACCGGGGCGGCTTGGGGAGGTCGTTCGCGCCGACGGTCTTGTAGCGGTCGAACCGGTAGCCGGCGATCGCCGCGCCCTCGACCGCCCATCCGGCCGCGTCGGCGGCGTCCACCCCCAGCCCGTCGATCACCAGCGCCAGGCGCGTCCCGCGGACCGACTGCATCGACCGGCAGGCCGTCGCTGCGGCGTTTCGGATCGCCTCCGCGTCCACCTTCGCCGCGGCTCCCATGCCGACCACGGCCACCCGCTTCGCCTTCACCCCCCGCCCGGCGGTGTGGACAACCACCACCCGGCCCCGGTTCCCGCGGATCTCCCCGGCCGCCGCCAGCTCGGTCAACTGGCCGCCGATGGCGTCGTCGAGCGCCGCGGCCGCGCCCTCCAGCTTCACGGGCAGGGTGACGGCCACGGCCATGAGGTCGGCGGCAACCGCGGTCGGCGGGCTTGCGGAGGTCGAGATCTTCATTGCCCCTCGTTGGTCGGAAACCAGGTCGGCGGAAGCCTATCCGCGTCTGCGGGGCGGTCGGCGGGCTGACCGGTGCGGCGGTATCCTTCGCCCTTCGCTGCCCCACCCCGAAGGAGGGATCCGATGCCGGACACGAAGATCGTGCTGCCCGAGAGCGAGATCCCCCGGAGCTGGTACAACGTGCTTGCCGAGGCGCCGACGCCGCCTCAGCCGCCGCTGCATCCCGGCACCGGGCAGCCGATCGGGCCCGACGACCTGGCGCCGCTGTTCCCGATCGACCTGATCCTCCAGGAGGTGTCGACCGACCGCGAGATACCGATCCCCGAGGAGGTGCTCGACGTGCTGCGACTGTGGCGGCCGACGCCGCTCTATCGGGCGCACCGCCTGGAGCGGGCGATCGGCACTCGCTCGCGGATCTACTACAAGTACGAGGGCGTCTCCCCGGCCGGCTCGCACAAGCCGAATACGGCCGTGGCCCAGGCCTTCTACAACGCCCGGGCGGGGCGCCGCCGCCTGGCGACCGAGACCGGAGCCGGCCAGTGGGGCAGCTCGCTGGCCTTCGCCTGCGGGCAGTTCGGCCTGGAGTGCAAGGTGTACATGGTCAGGGTGTCGTACGGCCAGAAGCCGTACCGGCGGGTGATGATGGAGACGTGGGGGGCCGAGGTCGTGCCCAGCCCGTCGCCCGACACCGCGGCCGGTCGCGGCATCCTCGAGGCCGACCCCGAGTCGCCCGGCAGCCTGGGCATCGCCATCTCCGAGGCCGTGGAGGACGCCGCCTCCCGCGACGACACCAGCTACTCGCTGGGCTCCGTCCTGAACCACGTGCTGCTGCATCAGACGGTGATCGGCCAGGAGGCCCAGCGGCAGCTGGCGCTGGCCGGCGAGCGGTCGGTGGACGTGGTGCTCGGCTGCGTGGGTGGCGGGTCGAACTTCGCCGGCATCGCGCTGCCGTTCGTGGGCCAGAAGATCGCCGGCGACGAGATCGAGATCGTGGCCTGCGAGCCGGCGGCCTGCCCGACGCTGACCCGCGGCCCGTTCGCCTACGACTTCGGCGACACGGCGCAGCTGACGCCACTGGTGGCCATGCACACGCTGGGCCACGACTTCGTGCCGCCCGGCATCCACGCCGGAGGCCTGCGGTACCACGGGGTGGCGCCGATCGTGTCCCAGCTGCTGCTGGACGGCCTGATCCGGGCCGAGGCGCACAACCAGACCGAGTGCTTCGCGGCCGCGCTGGAGTTTGCCCGCAGCGAGGGCATCATCCCGGCCCCCGAGAGCTCGCACGCCGTCAAGGGCGCCATAGAGGCGGCACGGCGGGCGGACGAGAGCGGCACGGAGCAGGTGATCCTGTTCAACCTGTCCGGCCATGGCCACTTCGACATGGGAGCCTACGAGGCGTACCTCCAGGGCCGGCTCGAGGACTTCGAGCTGCCGGAGGACGAGATCGACCGTGCGCTGCGGGCGATCGAATCGCTGCCCAAGCCTGCGGGGACGCCCGCCTGACGGTCGACGCGCGCCTGATCTGCCCCGCCTGCGGCGGGCCGGTGCCCGACGGGGCGCGTTTTTGCCCCAGCTGCGGAAGGCCGGTGTCGGTCGGCGGTGCGGAGGAGCGGAAGCTGGCCACCGTGCTGTTCGCCGACCTGGCGGGCTCGACCGAGCTCGCCGGCCGGCTGGACGCAGAGCGGATGCGGGCGCTGCTGGGAGAGGTCTACGACCAGCTGTCGCTGGCCGCCGGCGCCTTCGGCGGCACGGTCGAGAAGTTCATCGGCGATGCCATCATGGCGGTCTTCGGCGTCCCCGTGGCTCACGAGGACGACCCTGAGCGAGCGGTGCGGGCCGCGCTCACCATGCGCTCGCGGATGGCCGCGATCGCCCGCCGGCACGAGGTCGATGTGGTGCTGCGGATCGGCATCACCACCGGCGTTGTCGTCACCGGGGCCAGCCCCGGCCGGGACTTCCTGGTCACCGGCGAGTCGGTCAACCTGGCCGCCCGCCTGCAGCAGGCGGCCGAGCCCGGCGAGATCCTGCTCAGCGAGCGGACGTTCCGCCCCGTCCAGCACCTGGTGCGCACGGTGGCTCCCCGTTCGCTTGCCGTCAAGGGCCGCAGCGGGCCGGTGCTTGCGTACGCGGTCGAGGGCATCGCTCCCTCCACCGTCTACCGGCGGCGCCGCGCACAGGGGCCGTTCGTCGGCCGTGCGGGGGAGCTGTCGCTGATCACCACGCTCTGCGAGCGGGCCGTCGAGCACCGTCGCGCTCATCTGATCACCGTGGTCGGCGAGCCGGGCATCGGCAAGAGCCGGCTGGCCGAGGAGGCCGTGATCGAGCTGCAGTTCCGGCCCGACCCACCTCAGGTCTGGATCTCGCGCTGCCGGCCTTACGGCGAGGGCGGCGCGTACCAGCCGCTGGCGGAGCCGCTGCTGCGAAGCGCGGCCGTCGAGCCACGAGCGCCCTCCCGGGAGGCCCGCCGCCAGGTGATCGGCGAGCTGCAGGCCCTGCTGGGCGAGGGCACGGAGGCGATCGTGGCCGACCTGCTGCGCAGCGCCGGGCTCGACCCGGGCCCCTCCGAGGAGCCGGCCGAGGCGGCGGTCGAGCTGGCCCGGCGGGCGCTGGACGCCTGGCGGACGGTGCTCCTGCGGCTGGCCGAGCGGTCGCCTCTGCTGCTGGTGATCGAGGACGCGCAGTGGTCCGAGCCGGCGCTGCTCGACCTGGTGGAGGCGATCGCGTCGAGCGACCAGCGGGTCCCGCTGGTCATCCTCTGCCTGACCCGCGACGAGATGATCGCCACCCGGTCGGACTGGGGCACGCGCTCGCGGAACGCCACCGTGCTGGCGCTGGACACCCTGGGCGAGGGCGACATGCAGCGGCTGGCGTCCGCGCTGTCGGACGACGAGGAGGCGGCCGCCGACCGCGCGATCGAGCTGGCCGGCGGCAACCCCTTCTTCCTCGAGGAGATCCTGGCCATGCAGGACGAGGGCGGGCGGGTGGTGCCGGAGACCGTCCAGGGGGTGATCGCCGCCCGCCTCGACCTGCTGAAGCCCGAGGAGAAGCTGGTGCTGCAGCGGGCATCGCTGATCGGGCGCACCTTCAGCCAGTCGTCGCTGGCCGCAATCGGCGTCGAGGCCACCAAGACGCTGCTCGCGGGGCTGGCCGGGCGCGACCTGCTGACGCCGGTGGCCGGCGAGTGGGGGTTCAAGCACATGCTGATCCGCGACGTCGCCTACGAGTCGATCGCGCGCTCCGAGCGGGGCCGGCTGCACCTGCGGCTGGCCCGGGCGCAGGAGCAGGCCGCCGACACCGACGCCCAGGTGGTGGCTGCGCACTACGCCACCGCCGCTGAGCTGGGCGAGCGCGAGGCCCGCACGGACGCCGTCCGGCTGCTGCTGGACGCCGCCCGCGAGGCCAGGTCGGTGTACGCCCACGGGCTGGGCCTGCGGCAGGCCGAGCGGGCGCTTGGGCTGGCCGACGACGAGACCGAGCGGTCCCGGGCGCTCGAGGCCGTCGGCGACGCCCACTGGATGGCCGAGCGCGTGAACAAGGCGATGGACGCCTATCGCGACTCACTCGAGCATGCCGAGGCGGCGGGAATGGATGCCCGCGCCACCGCCCGGCTGCGCTGGAAGTGGGTCGACATCCACACCCGCTGGATTGACGGCAAGCCGCCCGAGGAGTTGCACCACGAGATCCACGATGCCATCTCGCGCGGCCTGACCGACGCCCGGGAGGCCGGAGACGAGGCACTCGAGGCCCGGCTGCTGGTCGCCGAAGCTCTGTTCGTGTGGCGGATCGAGGTGGCCGAGCCGCCGCAGGTGGCGGCCCTCGACCTCACCGGCCGCGCGCTCGCGATCGGCGCCCGGCTGGGCCGGCCCGGCATCGTCTCGGCCGCCAACGACGCCCGCTCGGCCCTGCTCACCGCCCTCCACCGGTACCGCGAGGCGGCCGAGACCGACGAGCAGCGGTTCGCCATGCTCGACCGCCTGTCGTCGCGGGAGGAGCAGATGGACGCCTGCGCGGCATCGGCTCGGTCGCGGCAGAACCTGGGTGACTACGCGGGATCGGTGGCCGCCGTGCAACGCGCAGAGTCGCTGGCCGCCGGCGACGACCCGCGGTGGCTGATCCTGCCTGCCAGGACGATGATCGAGAGCTATTTCCTGTGGGACAGGTGGGACGACGCCATGGCGGCCTACAGGCGCTACCTGCCGGTGTTCCGGTCGGGCGAGCTGGGCCGCCGGACGACGCTGTTCGGCCTGGCATCGGGCGTCGCCGCGGGTGTCCACCTGCTGCGCGGCGAGCGGGAGGCGGCCGACCGGCTGGAGCAGCGGCTGACCGGCCGCTCCGAGGGGTTCAACCTGATCGCTGCCCAGGCGCTGCTGGGCTGCGGCGAGCCAGAGCTGGCTCTCGACCGCGCCCGCGACCTGCGGGGGCCGCGGCTCCGGATCTGGGCGATCCGGGCCGAGGCGTACGCGATGCTGGCCGCGTGGGACGAGCTCGACGGGGTACTGGCCCGGGTGTCGGAGATACCGGCGGCGGGCGACCTGCCCCGGGTGACCGCGCAGATCGACCGTGCCCGCGGCATCGCCGGCGACGACATCGCGCTGCATCGGGCGATCGAGGAGTTCGGGCGGCTGGGCTGCCGGTTCGAGCAGGCCCGCTGCCTGGAGCTGGCCGGCCGCTTCGACAAGGCGCGCCGCGCCTATGAGGAGCTGGGCGCCCAGCCGTCGCTGGTCAGGGCCCGCGCGCGATGAGTTTCCGCCGCGGCGCCCGTCCTATCCGTACGTTGCAGCCATATGGTGCGCCGGCGGGTGCCGGCGCGGAAGGGAGCGGTCATGGGACAGGCGGTCGTCCACTTCGAGGTGATCGGCAAGGACGGCGAAAAGCTGCGGGCGTTCTACGGTGAGTTGTTCGACTGGCAGATCGATGCCGACAACGACATGAGCTACGGCCTGGTGCAGCGCGACGGCAACGTCAACGGCGATGGCGTCGGCATCGGTGGGGGGATCGCCGGCGGCCCGGAGGGCTACGGCGGCCACGTCACCTTCTACGTCGAGGTGCCCGACGTCGAGGCGGCACTGGCCAGGGCCGAAAGCCTCGGCGGGACGCGGGTGTTCGGGCCGGAGACGATCATGGGCGCGCTCGTGTTCGGCCAGTTTCTCGATCCCGAGGGGCATGTGATCGGCGTCGTGCAGTCGGCCTAGAACGGCGGCGGGCGGCCGGCACCGTCAGGCGATGCAGACGGTGTTGGCCGCGCGGGAGCAGCTGGTGACGTTCGGCCCGGGGGCGGCCGGATTGAGGCGCCCCCGGCTATCGTGCTGGCCCTGACGCGCCAACAACGAGCACCCGGAGGTCAGCAGATGCCGTCAAACGCCACCATCGAGACCAATCACGGCCCCATCGAGGTCGAGCTGTTCGACGAGGACGCGCCCGAGACGGTGGCCAACTTCCGCAAGCTGGCCGGCGACGGGTTCTACGACGGCCTGATCTTCCACCGCGTGATCCCCGACTTCATGATCCAGGGCGGCTGCCCCAGCGGCACCGGCACCGGTGGCCCGGGCTACACGTTCGGTGACGAGATCAACGAGCACCGGATCGTCCGCGGCACGCTGGCGATGGCCAACGCCGGCCCGAACACCAACGGTAGCCAGTTCTTCATTGTCACCGCCGAGGCCACCCCCTGGCTGGACGGCAAGCACACCGCGTTCGGTCAGGTCACCTCCGGCATGGACGTGGTCGACACGATCCAGTCCCAGCCCACCGACGCCCGCGACAAGCCGGTCGACGACGTGCGCATGGACAAGGTCTCCGTAGCCGGCTGACTCGCCGGCCGCACGGTGCCCGGCACCGAGCCCGGCACCCACCCCGGCACGGTGCCTGGCACCGTGCCGGGCACCTGTCCGCCGGGCGCGGGGGTTCGATGCGCGCTTGTGACGGGTGTGCCGGGCGGCGCGCGGGGGCGCGTCAGCGGGCGAGCACTTCGCGGAGCGAGGCCGCGATGTGGTCGAGTCGGTCGGCGTCCACGCCGTGCTCGATGCCCTCACGCTCCAGCAGCCCGACCAGCGCCTCGGTGGCCAGGTTGCCGGGCGCACCGGGTGCGTAGGGACAGCCGCCGGTGCCGCCGACCGCGGCGTCGAACACCGACACGCCCAGCTCCAGGCCGGCCTGCACGTTGGCCAGGGCCATCCCCTGGGTGTCGTGCAGGTGCAGGGCGATGCGTTCCAGCGGAACCTCCGTGGCCACCGCCTCGACCACCCGGCGAACGTCGTCAGGGTTGGCAACGCCGATCGTGTCGCCGATCGAGATCTCCTCGCAGCCCAGGGCGAACAGGGCCGCCGCGACACGGACGACGTCGATCTCGTCCACCGGGCCCTGGTATGGACAGCCGAAGGCGACCGAGACGTAGCCTCGCCGCCACAGGTCGAGCTCCTCGGCCTGCTCGAGCACCGGCTCGATGACGTCCAGGCTCTCCTCGATCGACATCTTGATGTTGGCCGCGGTGAAGGCATCGGACGCGCCGGTGAAGACGGCGACGGCGTCCGCCCCGGCAGCCACCGCCCGCGCCAGCCCCCGCTCGTTGGGAACGAGCACCGGATACACCACACCGGGCCGGCGATCGATCGCCCGCATCACGTCCTCGGCGTCTGCCAGCTGGGGCACCGCCCGCGGGCTGACGAAGGAGGTCACCTCGACCATCGGTAGCCCGGCATCGGACAGCTCCTCGACCAGCCGCACCTTGACCTCGGTCGGCACCAGGGCGTCCTCGTTCTGGAGGCCGTCGCGAGGGCCGACCTCGTAGACCGTGACCTCGTCGGGGACGCTCATTGCTCCAGCTCCAACAGCGACTGGCCGGCGCCCACCACGTCGCCGGCAGAGACCAGCACTGTGCGGACGACCCCACTGGCCGGCGCCTGTACCGACAGCTCCATCTTCATCGCCTCCAGCAGCACGAGCACCTGGCCCTCCGTCACCTCGTCGCCCTCGTCCACCGCCACCCGCAGCACCGTGCCAGGCATCGGCGCCGACAGCGAGCCTCCCGCGGGCGCGGCGGACACCGCCTGCTGGTCGTCGCCGGCCAGCTCGAACGCCCATCCGAGGTGTAGCGCATGCCGTCCCCGCACGGTCACCTCCGCGTGGGCGGTGCGATTGCCGTACACGCTCCAGGCGTCCTCCGCCTCCGGCTCGGCTGACACACCCTCGGGCAGCGGGGGGATGAGCCCGGGCCCCCACTCGGCGTCGATGAACCCGGTGGTCGCCTCGCCGGCGCGGAAGCCGGGCTGCGCCAGCGCCCAGCGCAGGAAGCCGAGATTGGTGATGACGCCGAGGATCCGGGTCTCGGCCAGCGCCGCCTCCAGCCGGGCCACGCAGGCGTCGCGGTCCTCGGCGTGAGCCACGATCTTGGCCAGCAGCGGGTCGTAGCGCAGGCCCACCAGGTCGCCTTCGCGGAGCGAGGTGTCGACCCTGACTCCGGGCCAGCGGGGTAGGTCGAGCAGCTCGACCCGACCGGTCGCAGGCAGGAAGCCGGCGGCCGGATCCTCGGCGTACAGCCGCGCCTCGATGGCGTGCCCCGAGATCCGGATGTCGTCCTGCTCGAGTTCGAGCGGCGCACCCCCTGCGATCTCGAGCTGGGCGCGCACGAGGTCGATGCCGGTAACGGCCTCCGTGACCGGGTGCTCCACCTGCAGGCGCGCGTTCAGCTCCAGGAAGCACCAGCTGCCGTCGGCGGCGAGCAGGAACTCGGCGGTGCCGGCGTTCACGTACCCGGCGGCCCGTGCCAGCGCCACCGCCGCCTCTCCCATGGCGGCGCGCAGGTCGGGATCGACGGCGGGGGAGGGTGACTCCTCGACGACCTTCTGGTGACGCCGCTGCAGCGAGCAGTCGCGCTCGCCCAAGTGGACGGCGTGCCCGTGCGCATCGGCCAGCAGCTGCACCTCGACGTGGCGGGCCGCGCCCAGGCGGCGCTCGAGGAACACACGGTCGTCGCCGAACGCAGCAGCCGCCTCCCGCCGGGCGGCGGCCAGCGCCTCGGGCACGTCGGCCAGGTCGTCGACGCTGCGCATGCCCCGGCCGCCCCCGCCGGCGGCCGCCTTGACCAGCAGCGGGACGCCCAGCCGTCGGGCCTCGGCGAGCAGCGCGTCGTCGGTGAGGTCGACCCCGGCGTAGCCCGGCACCACCGGCACCCCGGAAGCCTCGGCCAGCCGCCGTGCCTCGACCTTGTCGCCCAGCAGCCGCATCGCCTCCGGCGGCGGGCCGATCCAGCGGATGCCCGCCCGCAGCACCGCCTCGGCGAATCCCGCGCGCTCGGCAAGGAAGCCGTACCCGGGGTGCACCGCATCGCTGCCGGTCGAGGCGGCTGCGGCGATGATGGCGTCGCCCTCCAGGTAGCCGGGGATCTCGACGGCGTCGTCGGCGGCGGCGACGTGGGCCGCGTCCCGCTCGTCGGCGGTATAGGCGGCCACCGACTCGACGCCCAGCTCCCGGCAGGCGCGCGCCACCCGTACGGCGATCTCGCCGCGGTTGGCTATCAGGACTCGTCGGAGCGGTCCGCTACCCATCCCGGCTTCCGTTTCTCGACGAAGGCCGTCAGCCCCTCCTGCCCCTCCGCCGCCACCCGCACGGCGGCGATCCGCTGGGGCAGGTCGTCCAGCGCGAGCGATGCGGTGGCATCGCGCACCAGCCGCTTCGATTCGGCGACCGCGACCGGCCCTGCCGCCAGCAGGTCGGCGGCCGCTTCGGCCACGGCGGCGTCCAGCTCGCCCTCGGCAACCACGCGGTGCACCAGGCCGATCCGGTACGCCTCCGCAGCATCGAACGTCCGCCCGGTCGTGAACAGGGCGCGGGTGTGGCCGGGGCCGATGGCGCGCAGCACGTACGGCGAGATCAGCGCCGGGATGATGCCCAGCCGCGTTTCGCTGAATGCGAACCGGGCGCCCTCGACGGCGATCGCGTAGTCCGCGCAGGCGACGAGACCGGCTCCTCCGCCCATGGCGTGGCCGTTGACCCGCGCGATCACCGGCTTGGGACACGCGTCGACGGCCTCGAACATCGTCCGGGTGGCCGCCGCGTCGGCGATGTTCCCCTCCAGCGGCAGGTCACGCGCGGAGCGCATCCAGTCGATGTCCGCGCCGGCGCAGAAGCTGCTCCCGGCGCCGGTCAGCACGGCCGCCCGGGTGTCGTCCATCCGCAGCGCACCGAACAGCGCGGTCAGCTGGGCGATCAAGCTGGGGCCGATCGCATTTCGGATCTCCGGCCGGTTCAGGGTCAGCGTCGCCACCCGGCCCTCGCGATGGAACAGCACCTCGCTCACATCCGGAACACCCCGAAGGTCGTCGCCGGCACCGGCGCCCGGGAGGCGGCATCCAGCCCCAGCGCGAGCACCCGGCGCGTGTCCAGGGGATCGATCACCCCGTCGTCCCACAGCCGGGCCGTCGAGTGGTAGGGGCTGCCCTCCCGCTCGTAGCGCTCGATCGTCTGCGGCTCGTCGGCGGGGTCGCCGCCCACCGCGGTCAGCACCTTTGCGGCCTGCATACCGCCCATCACCGAGATCCGGGAGTTCGGCCACATCCACAGCTGGCGGGGGCCGTAGGCCCGGCCGCACATGGCGTAGTTGCCGGCGCCGAAGGAGCCGCCGATGACGATCGTGAACTTCGGCACCCGGGCGCAGGACACGGCGGTGACCAGCTTCGCCCCGTCCCTGGCGATGCCGCCAGCCTCGTACTCGCGGCCGACCATGAACCCGGTGATGTTCTGCAGGAAGACCAGCGGAACCCGCCGCTCGCAGGCCAGCTCGATGAAGTGGGCGCCCTTCAGCGCCGACTCGGAGAACAGGATGCCGTTGTTGGCGAGGATGGCCACCGGATGCCCGTGCACGCGGGCGAACCCGCAGACCAGGGTGTCGCCGTAGAGCGGCTTGAACTCGTGCAGCACCGAGCCGTCGACGATCCTCGAGATCACCTCGCGCACGTCGAACGACTGGCGCAGGTCGCGGGGCACGACGCCGTACAGGTGCGACGGGTCGACCGCCGGCTCCTCGGGCTCGGCCACCTGCCAGGCACGCTCCCGGGGCAGGTTAAGGTTGCGGACGATCTCGCGGGCGATGGAGAGCGCGTGGTGGTCGTCGACGGCGAGGTGGTCGACGACGCCGGAGACGCGGGCGTGGACATCGGCGCCGCCCAGCTCCTCGGCCGACACCTCCTCGCCGGTCGCCGCCTTGACCAGCGGAGGGCCGCCCAGGAAGATCGTGCCGGTGCCGCGGACGATCACGCTCTCGTCCGACATGGCGGGCACGTACGCGCCGCCGGCGGTGCACGAGCCCATCACCAGCGCCACCTGCGGGATCGCCTCGGCGGACATCCGGGCCTGGTTGTAGAAGATGCGGCCGAAGTGCTCGCGGTCGGGGAACACCTCGGCCTGCAGGGGCAGAAAGGCGCCGCCGGAGTCGACCAGGTAGATGCACGGCAGCCGGTTCTCCCAGGCCACCTCCTGGGCGCGCAGGTGCTTCTTCACGGTCATCGGGTAGTAGGTGCCGCCCTTCACGGTGGCGTCGTTCGCGACCACCATGCATGGCCGGCCGTGCACCGGGCCGATGCCGGTGACGATCCCGGCCCCGGGCGCCTCGTCGTCGTACATGCCGTGGGCTGCCAGCGGCGCCAGCTCGAGAAAGGCTGTGCCGGGGTCGATCAGGCCCTCGATCCGCTCCCGGGCCAGCAGCTTGCCCCGCGACCGGTGCCGGTCGACCGCGGCCTCCCCGCCGCCGGCCCGCACCCGTTCCATCGCCCGGTCGAGGTCGCCGACCAGCTCACGCATGCGCTCCGCGTTCTGGCGAAAGGCGTCGGAGGATGGGTCGACGTGCGAGACCAGTCGCGGCATCTGGGCGCAGACTACCGCCCTGCGCGGTCAGGCCTTGACGGGCGGATTGCCCTCACGGGCCGGTGCCCGGGCCAGCGGAATCCGCACCGCGAACGTCGTGCCCACCCCCTCGGCGCTGTCCACCTCGATGTTGCCGCCATGGCCCTTGACCAGCTCCCGGGCGATCGCCAGGCCCAGCCCGGTGCCACCAGACTCCCGGTTTCGCGCCTCGTCGGCGCGGTAGAACCGCTCGAACACGTGGGCGAGGGCGTGCCCGGGGATGCCGATGCCCGTGTCGTGCACGGTGGTCAGGGCGCTGGCGCCGTCGGCCACGGCCTGCACGTGCACGTGGCCGTCCTGCGGCGTGTAGCGAAGCGCGTTGTCGACCAGGATCACGATCAGCTGCCGCAACTGATCGGCGTGGCCCCTGACCAGCAGGCCGTCGGCGGTGCTCACGGTCAGCGAGACGCCCCGCTCGTTGGCCAGGTGCTGCAGCGAGGCGACCGCATCCTCGACCTCCGCCGCCATGTCGACGGGGCCCATCTGCTGGCCCGCACCGTCGTCGCCGCGGGCCAGCGAGAGCAGCGAGTCGACCAGGCTCGACAGCCGGTCGGTCTCCCGGACGATCTCGCGCAGCTCGGCGTTCCTCGGCTGCTCCATGGTCAGGTACTCGGCGTTTGCCCTGATCACCGCCAGCGGCGTCCGCAGCTCGTGCGACGCGTCGGCCACGAACTCCTTCTGGTGGTCGAAGGCGGCCTTCACCGGGGCCAGCGAGCGGCCGGCCAGGAACCAGCCGCCGATGGCGGCCAGCAGCAGGCCGCCGGCGCCGCCCAGCAGCAGCCCGCCCAGCAGGTTGCCCAGCGAGTCGTGCTCGGGTTGCGTCGAGCGGGCCACCTGCAGCACCCCGACCACCTGGCCCTCGCGGCGGATCGCCACCGAGTAGACGCGAAGCTCGTCGGCGCCGCTGCCGATCGTTCGGTGATCCTCGCCGCGCTGCCAGGCGACGCGCATGGAATCCAGGTTGGGCAGGGATCGATCCGCAGCTGCCTGGGTGGTCAGGGTGGCGAAGCTGTTCGCCACGGCGACGAAGTAGGGGCTGCGGCTGTACGCGGTCGCGGCGGTCGGTTGGTGGGTGTCGAGGTAGGCGTTCTCCGCCCTGGCGGCGGTCAGCTTGATCCCGGAGTCGACGTTGGACAGCGTCTGCTCGCGGACGAGCGCATAGACCGAGCCGCCCAGCAGGATCAGGACGGCGGCCAGCACGGCCACGTACCACGCCGTCAGCCGGATCCGGGCGCGGGTGAAGACCGGGTTCTCAGTCCGGACGGCGGAACGCATATCCCAGCCCGCGAACGGTTCGGATCGGATCCTTCTGCATGCCGGCGGCGGTCAGCTTCCGGCGCACGTAGTGGACGTAGATGTCGACCACGTTCGATGCCGGCTCGAAGCCCGCACCCCACACCTCCTCGCGCAGCTGGTCGCGAGACAGCACCTGGCCGGGGTTGCGCATCAGGTATTCGAGCAGCGCGAACTCGGTGCCGGTCAGCTCCACCAGGTTGCCGTCCACGCGCACCTCGCGGGCGCCCGCGTCGAGCTGCAGCGGGCCCGCCTCGAGCACGTCGGACTGCTCGCCCGCCCTCCCCCGCCGGCCCAGGGCGCGCAGCCTGGCCGCCAGCTCGCCCAGCGAGAACGGCTTGACCAGATAGTCGTCGGCGCCGACATCCAGCCCCGTGATCCGGTCGGGGACCGCGCTTCGGGCGGTGAGCATGATGATGGGGACGTCGTTTCGCTCCTCGCGCAACTTGCCGGCCACCTCGAGCCCGTTCAGCTTCGGCAGCTGGATATCGAGCACGATGGCGTCGTGACCGCCCGACCGGGCCTTCTGCAGGCCCTGCTCGCCGTCGTTGGCGACATCGACCTCGAAACCGTGCTGGCTGAGGCTCTTGGTGACGATCCGGGCCAGCGGCTCGTCGTCTTCGACCAGGAGGACACGCATGACGTATGACAGCGTATACCGCGCCGATTGAGCCGCTCCAACCGCCCGCCTGAAGGCGGGTGGGAGGCGGCCGTCAGGCGGCCGGGCGGGGGCGGCGGCGGATGTAGTGGATCGCCGGCGCCACACCCAGCGCGGACCACACCGCGAAGGTCGCAAGCGCCGCCACCGGCCACGCGCCGAGACCGTGGACGAGCGCGTGGATCCCGGTGATGCCGGTGCCCGATACCAGGTCGTGGAGCAGGATCAGGGTGGCCACCAGGCCGATCGCCGCCACGGCCCGGCCGGCCCTGCGGCCGAGCAGGTCGCCCAGCGCATGCACGGCCGCCCAGACCAGGGCAAAGGCTGCGAACACGGCCACGACCGCCTTCATGCCGGGCAGGTCGGCGCCGTCGAAAAACCCGGGCTCGGAGCTTCCCCCGACCGCGGCATCCTCGTGAGGTACGTGTTCCATGCCACTCCCATCGGGAGCGTCGCGCTGCGGCTTGAGCGCGAATCGCTGGGTGTCGGCGGCCGCGGCTAGTGTGCGGCCGCAGGAACTGACCACGGGAGGACACGATGCTCAACGAATTCAAGGCATTTCTGCTCCGCGGCAACCTGATCGACCTGGCGGTGGCCTTTGTGATCGGGCTTGCGTTCGCCGCAGTGATCAGCGCGTTCGTCACCTTCCTGGTCAACCCGCTGATCGCCCTGATCGTGGGACAGCCCGACCTCAGCGGCATCGACTTCACCATCCGCGACGCGCGGTTCGGCGTCGGCGACTTCCTGAACGCGCTGATCACCTTCGTGGCCACGGCTGCAGCGGTGTTCTTCTTCATCGTCAAGCCGTACCAGGCGGTGCAGGCCAGGCGGGTACGCGGCGAGCAGCCCGAGCAGCCCACCGTGTCCGACGAGGAGCGCCGCCACCTCGAACTGCTGGCCGCGTTGCGCGACCTGCGTGCGCCGCTCTAGGCGGGGTCAGGCAACCGGGATCAGCGCCGCCGCGATCTCGCGGCAGAACCGCTCCAGTGCGGCTGGGCCGCCCGCCTCGGCGACCTCGATCGCCTTCGAGCCGATGATCACGCCGTCGGCGCCGGCCTCGAGCGCTGCACGGGCGGCGTCCGGAGAGGAGATACCGAAGCCGACCAGGAGCGGCAGCGGGGTGTGCGGCCGCACGCGCTCGATCAGGTCGGCCACACCGGCCGACAGCCGGTCGCGGGCACCGGTCACGCCGGCCACCGAGACCAGGTACACGAAGCCGCCGGCGTTCCGGCATGCCAGCTCGATCCGCGACTCACGGCTGGTGGGCGCCAGCAGCGGCACCAGGTCGAGGTGATTGGCGCGGCAGCCGTCGAGCAGCATGTCCGCCTCGTCCGGCGGCACGTCCGGCACGATCAGCGCGTCGGCGCCGGCGGCTGCGACATCCGCGCAGAACCTCAGCTCGCCGTAGGCCATCACCGGGCTGGCGTAGGTCATCGGCACCAGCGGCACGTCGACCCGCGCGCGCACGTCGCGGATCACGTCCATCGCCTTGGCCGTGGTCATCCCCGCCGCCAGCGACCGCTGCCCCGCACGCTGGACGGTCGGCCCGTCGGCCAGCGGGTCGGAGAAGGGGATGCCGATCTCGAACCCGGTCGCCCCGCCGCGCGCGGCCGCCTCGGCCAGCTCGGCGGTGTCCGCGCCCGCCATCAGGTAGATCGAGAGCGCCGGGATGGCCACGTTCATGCCCGCGACTCCCGCTGCTCCACGGCATCCACGTCCTTGTCGCCGCGGCCCGACAGGCCGACCAGCACCACCTCGTCGGGCTTTGCCCGCTGGAGCGCCAGCCACAGCGCGTGCGACGACTCGAGCGCCGGGATGATGCCCTCCCGGCGAGCCAGCTGGTGGAAGGCCTCGAGTGCCTGGGCGTCGGTGACCGGGGCGTACTCCGCCCGGCCGCTGTCCTTGAGAAAGGCGTGCTCGGGGCCGACGCC
>Ga0068857_100001155_pt1 | contig 20617 bp, 31 predicted proteins | sample KBSCornC72_FD_66591 | JGI IMG/M metagenome (GOLD analysis project Ga0068857, IMG submission 66591) | Corn rhizosphere microbial communities from Kellogg Biological Station, Michigan, USA - KBS Corn C7-2 | ecosystem: Host-associated > Plants > Roots > Rhizosphere > Soil ...
CACCGAAGGGCTCAAGTCCGACTATCTGCTCGTCACCGACATCCGCGACTTCCAGGCGCGCTATGCCGCGCCGGACACGCCGCCTGCCGCCGTCGTGCGCATCGTCGCCAAACTCATTGCGTCGCGCACCAGGACGATCGTCATGTCCACGGATGCGCGCAGCGAAATTCAGGCGAGCCAGAACAATGTCGCAAGCGTCATTGCGGCCTTCAACCAGGCACTGGCGAGCGTGCAACAGAAGATCGTCGACGCCACGCTGCGCGCGCCGGCACCGGCGCCGGCGATTTGATCGCTCACGAAGTCGTCAGTGGACACCGTAAGGCGTCTCTCGACAGCGGCTGACGCACCTGTGCCCGCGCGTATAGTATCAACGCGTAGACTGCCGGAATCGAAAGCGGAGAGAATGATGCGGTCGTACCTGGCGTGCGGAATTCTCTTCCTGCTGGCGACCGCGCCGGCTTTGGCGTCCGACTGCAATTTGGCGGCTCCCGACGCTGCAAGCGCCGGAGCGGATTGTGCCCGCGCCTGGATGGACCAAAATCTTCATCTCAACGACATCGTAACCGTCGGCACGCACAACAGCTACAAGGAGGCGATCCCCGACAAGATCATGGCGCTCATCCGCATGGGCGCACGCAAGGCGGCGGACAGCCTCGACTATTCGCACATCCCGCTCACCGATCAACTGAATGACGGCGCGCGCGCGATCGAGATCGACGTCGTCTACGATCCCAAAGGCGGTCTCTACGCCCACCCCGCGGGTGCAGCGATGACCGGTATCACCCTGCCTGCAAAATTCGCCGACACGATGGCCGAACCCGGCTTCAAGGTCCTCCATGTCCAGGACATCGACTATCGTTCGGTGTGCGCCACGCTCGTCGCGTGCCTTCAGGAGTTGAAGACGTGGTCCGCGGCCCATCCGGACCACATACCCATCCTGGTCACGATGAATGCAAAGGACGACGAGATCCCGTTTCCCGGCTCGGTCACGCCTCTGAAATTCGATACCGCCGCGTTCGATGCATTGGATGCGGAGATCCTCTCTGTCTTCCCCCGCCAACAAATCGTCACGCCCGACGATGTGCAGGGCAGCTTTCCGACACTCAGAGAAGCCGTGCTGCAGCGCGGCTGGCCGACACTGGGCGCCACGCGCGGAAAGTTCCTGTTCGCTCTCGACGAAGAAGGCGACAAGATCAGGACGTACCAGGGCGGGCGCAAATCGCTCGAGGGCCGCGTCATGTTCGTGAACGCTCCGGAGGACTCGCCGGCTGCGGCGTACCTCACGCTCAACGAGGCGCTGACGGACAGCGCCCACATCACGCACGATGTTGAACTGGGTTATCTGGTGCGCACACGCGCCGACGCCGACACGGTCGAAGCCAGGACCAACGACACGGCGCGGCGCGACAAGGCTCTCGCCTCCGGCGCGCAGTACGTCTCGACGGACTATATGCAACCCGATACGCGTTTCGGTCCGTATCAGGCGCGCATGCCGGCGGGCTTCGTCGCCGCTTGCAATCCGCAGCGTCATCCGGAGCGTTGCGCGGGACTCCCGGTCGAGGCCGAGCCCTAGGCTGCCTTATTTCTTGCGTTGCTTGCGCGCCGCATAGCGGGCGTCACGCGCCGCCTTTTGCGCAGCGGCCAAGGCGACAAGGCGATCGGCTTCTTCGCGACGCGCCTTCTGCCGCGCTTCCTCTGCCAACTTCTCGGCCTCCAGGCGCGCCGCTTCCTCGGCGGCCCGCCGCTCGGCCTCGCGCTGTGCCGCTGCGGCCTTCTCCGCGGCGCGCGCGACGAGCCGGGCTTCGCGCTCTTCGGCCTGCCGCTTTCGCTCAGCCTGGCGGCGCGCAAAGTCCGGATCGTTCTGCGGAGATTTTTCGCGCACCCGTTCGAGCTGCGCTTGCTTGGCCTTTGCCGCCGCTTCCAATCTGTCGTTGAAACTTTTTTCCTTAAATCCGCGCATTCCGCCCGACCCGATGCCTTTCTCCCTGAGAAGGGCCGGAAACTACGCTAGCACGGCGGTTTTTCAAGCCGCTTTTCGTAGGAAACCCGCCAAAAAAGGGGGCTCAGTGCCGCCCGCCGTTCACCACCGTGAAAGGAACGGGCTTCCTCAGCGCCGGTTCGGGCGACTTCAACCGCTCCAGCCGATAGCCCAGGCCGAACTCGCTCACGAGCATCAGGCCATGCGGTTCGAAGATCCGGCGCAGCCCATGCGCGTAAACCTGGACCGTTCCCTTCGTCGTATTCAACCTCGCCATGATCCGCTCGAAGGGCACGGCATGGCCATTGGCCTGCAACAGCATTTCGGCAAAGCAGGCGAGCTTTCGCCCCATGACATGCTGAACGCCATTAATCTCGACGAACGGTCTTTGTGAGTTGACTTGAATCATGTTTCCTCGATGTGCGTGGAGTGGCGGAAGGCTGTCTGACGGAAAATTCGACCCGGTCGGCGAGCGCAGCCCCTGGTCGCTCGTTCGAGGGTCGCCATCACGAATCGCGCGCATGAAGATGAGCCGCGGGACGTTCGCGTTGAGGCTCGCCAACTTCGCCCAGAATGACGAAGTCCTGATAGGGATACTTTGCCCGCAACCGGGCAATCTCGCGGCGGGCCTGCTCCAGCGACATCACCGGCGCGACTGGCCCGCGCGGCGAATAACCTCCGGACTTCTCCCGACGAAAAATCGCAAAATTCGTTGTCATGGTGCGACCCGGCTCATGTTCCAACGTTCAGGCTCATAGCGCGTTCGCTGAGCGCTAGGCGTCCGCTTCACGCCTTTGGCCGAATCACTACGGGCACGAGCACAGCTTTCTGTGCCGGTGCAGACAAAGCCGAATCAACCAGCTCCTTGCCCGACCGCGAAATTCAGCAGGTTTTTCAACCGGAATGGCCGCGCCATTCCCCCAATCAAACGCTTGTCAGGACGCTAACTACCACACGTGGATTCGGTTGTGACAAATGTGGGACAAAATCAAATCCGCCTTGAATTCGCCGAATGGCTGGAGTTTCACGCAGCCGAACGACTCGCCGCGCACCACATAACGCTCGTTATGAATTGGCTGCGTGTTCAGCGCACAAAATTTTTTGAACATCGTCGCAGAACGATTCGCGTACGGACGAATCGGAGACGGCGTCACGTAACCTTAGAGTCGTCGTCTAAGCGTTTCAGGATCAATTCCGCGGCGGCCAAGTCCTCCAATGCCAAGCCGACGGATTTGAACAGAGTTATGGCGTGATCGTCGCTGCGACCCTGTGATTGTTTCGTGACCAGCTCCCGCAATGTTGCGACGATGCTGTCGAGGCGGAAGGCGCCCGCGGCTTCTGCCTTGAGCAGGTCGCCCGCTTCGTGGCGCGCGGCCTCCTGGTCATCCACGAACACCGCCGCTGCAGCAACGCTCGCTGCATCGACTTCGCACATCTGCGGCGTGTAGGCGCCGATCAGATCGAGATGCGTGCCAGGCGACAGCCATTCGCGCCGAATGAGCGGCTCATGAGACGCAGTCGCACAGGAGACGATGTCGGCCTCGCGCACCGCCGTCTCGAGAGCTGGCGCGACAGCGGCCTTGATGCCTGCAACTTTCGCAGCGTCGACAATGGTTTGGGCGCGTTCAGGGCGGCGGGCCCAGACCAGAACGCGATCCAGAATGCGGACCGCACCATGGGCCTCGATCAGAGGGTGCGCCAGCGCGCCGGCGCCGACCACGAGCAAAGTCCTGCTACCCTGCCGCGACAGGTACTTTGACGCGAGCGCCGACGTCGCCGCCGTACGACGGGCCGTGATCGCGGCGCCATCCATGATGGCGAGCAGTTCACCACTCGCTGCATCGCTGACGACATAGCTTGCCTGGATGGCGGGCTTGCCCAGCACGCCCAGCCAAGGCAGCACAGTGAGGATCTTGATGCCAATGCGTCCGCCCTCGCGCCAGGCCGGCATCAGAAGAAGGTGGCCGTTTGTGCCATGACCGTCTGAAATGGTGTGCACCGAGCGGCGCGGTGAAAGTGGCGGCGACTCGAACGCCTGCTCGATTGCGGCGATCAAATCCGCCATCGGCGTCAGGCGACGAACATCCTCCGCCGAAATCCAACCGTGACGCACGCAGCCCTCCCCGGGAGTGAACCGCGGTGCCAGTGTAAGGCAGGCACTACGCGTCGACCACGCCGGATGTCGCCTGACGCTTGGCGCCCATCATTGGCGGCAGGCGCCACAAGGGTTGAGCGCCTCAGGATTCGAGATTCCAGATTTGCATGGGCTTGCCGTTCTCGTGAAACGTTCGGAACTTGGCGGGTTCTCGATTGGACCTGCAGAGGTTGTCGAGCGTATCGCCGCGATCGTCCCAATCTCCGACATGGGGAACGCAGAGCATCATGTCGCCTCCGGCATTGGCGATCGCAACGTCTCCTGACGTCATGCCTCCTGTCCTGTGCGGATCGTGCATGGCGTCTCGTACGGCATCCTCCACCCGGGCGTAGAATACTGGTCGTGTCGTCTGCAGAATTCCTCTGCACGTGCCTGGGTCGAGCGGCATCCAACCGGTGCTTCGCCAAAGGGTGTCGGAGACAGGGACATAGATGCTTGCGAGCTGCACCACGCGCGTCGTGCGATTGCACACGACGAGCTGCGTCTGGCCCGTCCACGCCGACGGCCGCGTTGGATTTTGCAGAAATTCGCGCGTCACGTTCTGCACATAGTCGTTGACGGCGCCATCGCACTTCGACGGTGACGTCGCGCAGAGATCGTGCACGGACTTCAGCGATGGAAGATCGACGGCAGAACCTGACGCACCGACGGACAGGCTCAATGGGCCGACCAAATTGATCGGCGACGGCGAGTAAAGTTGCAGCTTGATCTGGATGTAAGCGGTGAAGGCCGCCGCGTCGCTCGGAACATCGGCGGCCATGGCCGTGAGCGCAACGCCGAAGGAAAACAGAAGAGAAGTCAATGCGATCCGGCCAATCATGAGGGTTCCCCTTCAAGTCACGGGAGATGGGGTTTGGGCTCGTACCCCGAAATTTCTCTCGCCGACGCCCGCACTCTGGCCACAGAGGCCCGTCGGCAAAAGGCACTGGGGAATGACCCCATCGCCTTGCGGGAGCCCATACGGACGCAGGAACGCATCGAGGCGGCCAGGTCGGTAACGTTCCGCGATTGCGCCAAGTCCTACATCGAGTCCCGGAAGGCGGGATGGAAGAACGCCAAGCACGCGGCTCAGTGGTCGGCCACCCTTGAGACCTATGCCATGCCGGTTATCGGCGATGTGTCCGTCCAGGCCGTAGACGTTGGTCTGGTCCACAAGGTCCTGGAGCCGATTTGGACCGAGAAAACAGAAACCGCAAGCCGCCCCGTCCTGCGCTATTGGAGTTTCGTAACCAATGCGACCCCCTGAATCAATCTTGGCGAATTTGCACTCAATGGCAGAGCAGCACCGGCAGTGGGGCCTTGTGCAATACTTTCCGGGTGAATCCCCCAAAAATGAATTCTCGGGCTCGGCTGTGACCGTAGGCCCCCATGACAAGCAGGCCCGCCTGCAGTTTTCCCGCAGCCGCGTCCAACAAAACTTCGCATGGATCGCGATCACCGGATTCTAGTTCGTTGACTCGCGACCCAATTCCCTGACGGTGCAGATAGTGGGCGAGCCGCTCCGTTGGAGCTGGCCCATGACGTTCTTCTTCCAAACCCTCATTAACTTGCACGACATGGATTTGCTCCGCCCTGGCGAGCAGCGGCATCGCTGCCGACACGGCCCGCGTCGAAGTTGCGGTGCCCTTCCAGGCGATAACGACATTCGAAATTGGATGCGGGCAAGCGGTCGACGGAGCCAACAGCAGGGGTCGGCCACACTCGACAAGGACGTCGCCAACGCCGACTGCCGCCAAGTCCTCAGGCTTCGGGGGCCGCGCGAACACGACGAGATCGTTGTAGTAGGCTTCTTCGATCGTTTGTTCGCGGCTATTTCCCTCGACCTCGCGCCAATCAGCCGTCACGCGCGTATCTTGTCCCAGATCTTCTCTCTTGCAGAACGCGTCGAAGACCTTGCGCGAGCGCGCTAGACACGATTTGTCCGCCGCAACGAGCGAGTCCCAGATCTGGCTTGAAAACACACCCTGCTCGACGTCGAGCGAGGTGCTGTAACGGGCCAGCTCGCGCGCGCCGGGATGGATGTGGAGATATTCGATGCGGCCGTCGAAGAGCCGCGCCACACTCAGCGCTAGCTCAAGCGCCTTTGACGTGGCGACCGCGTTAAGTCCTGGAACGAGGATGGATTTGAGCATTGTCGCACCTTTTTTTGAGTCTCGACTCGAATCCCATTGTTTGGATTGATCGATATCAATCGCTGCTAGCGAACGCCGATTCGTACCACCTTCGTTGTCGCACTCGTCCGATTGTTGACCGAGATCAAAAAAAGGGGGGTGCCGCTTCCTAACCTTACTTCGCTGCGATGGTCTGAATCGCAGCGCTTAACTCTGACCTATAGGAGGTCGTTATGGTTGAAACAGTCACCAAACTTCCAATCAAAGCAGAAACACAGCCCGGCTCGACCCGTCCGTGGTTTCCGATGCGTACGCTTCGGAATGAGATCGACCGCATGTTCGCCGACTTCGAGAGCGGCTTCTTCACGCCGTTCCGGCATTCGCTCTTCGACTACACGCCCACCGCCTCGGTCGTCAGTCCGACCGTAGACATTGTCGAGAAGAATGGCGGGTTTGAAATCAAGGCCGAACTGCCGGGCGTCGATGAGAAGGACATCGAGGTCAAACTGGTCAACGGTGGACTTCTGATTAAGGGAGAAAAGAAGGAGGAAAAGGAAGAAAAAGAAACCGGCTATGTCATGTCGGAACGGAGCTACGGTTCCTTCGAACGCTATTTCGGACTGCCCGATGGCGTCGATATGAATAAGGTCGTCGCAACCTACTCCAAAGGGATTCTTACGGTGACCCTTCCGAAGACCCAGGAGGCCAAACTGCAAGAAAAGAAAATCACGATCAAAGCGGCATAGCCGAAGTTGTTCATACAGAGGTCAGGAGCGGCGGCTTTCGGGCCGCCGTTTCTGTTTTATCCGGCACGCTGCGTCGATATCGGGTCTTGATGGCGGGTCAGCATTCACTGGCAACTTGTCCTCGAAGACCAGTCGAGCTTGGAGAAGGCGGCACTGTTCGTCGCTTGCAGAATTCGCGTCGAGAGAAAGTCCTGCTGGAAACTCGGTCCAGCCACCTTTTTTCGCTTGTCGACCGATAGTAGATGAGCGCCGACCTGAGCCCGTCATATTCGCGGCTCTGCGGAGCCTGTGCTCGAAGGTACTCGGCCAATTCTCTATCCGTGAGTGCTTTCACCAAGCCCGTGACATCGTCGGAATGGACAATGGGAAGATCGACATCGGAGTCCAAATGCCTGAATTCTTCGCGGCCGCGATGCAAGTCCGATATGTAGAGGAGCAACCGACTGGTCAACAGAACGTCACGGTGCGCGATCTGCGGCGCGTCAAGTCCAGTCCCGGGCGAAGGTTCAACCGCCAACTTGTAGCGCGCAGGATCCAGACCATCCGAGGGCGCTGACTCGATGGCATCGAGCGCAATTCGTCCCTCAGCGTTCAGTCCATCTGTGCCGTACCAGGCGGGACGGTTTTGTCTGAGCGCATAAAATCGCCTTGACGCGACATCCGGCGATTGTTGGCTCAGAGCTGATTCAATGAACGTCGCGAACGCGGGGGGCTGGAACTGGCGCAGGCCGGCAAAGACCTGGTGTTGCTGACATCGCAGAAATTGCTATCAGTGAGGCATGGAGGAATCGTCGAACATGCATTTCCGAGATCATCCCGTTGCAAGTATTTTGCCCGGCGAGGCGGCGCAATTCTCAGCTTTATCGACGTTTCCTAGGCGTAAAGTCGCCGCTCAACCCATACGTTACCGTCCTTCGCGTAAGAACGCTTGACGGCCGCCCAAGCGATTCGATGGGATCGCGCTTCGCGATCAGCCTCGCCGACATGCGCGGAAAAGGAATGATTGAACGCCTCTCGGTAAATCGATTGTGCGCGAGAAGGAAGGTGATCTTGCACCGACTGAGGAAGCTCAAGATTCGTTTGGTAGGGCATTGCATTCCCCGCTGTCTCATCGCCCGAACATTAGTCGGCAACACAGCTGCGAATTTCTGATCCATATCAAGATCACTAGCCAGCGCTACGCGAGACTGACCATTGATAGGAGGCGGCAGTGACGCAAGCGCGAACCGTTGGCGATGCGGGGCATGTCAAAACCTACGACGTGCGCATTCCGCCTCACAATCTTCCTGGCGTTCTGCGCGTACCGCCTCATGCGTTCTCGTTAGTCATCTTCGCGCATGGCAGCGGCTCAAGCAGGCTGAGCCCGCGCAACGTTATGGTTTCTGAATCGTTGAATCGGAGCGGCATCGCAACACTGCTTTTCGACCTGCTGCAGCCGCAAGAAGAAAATGCCAACAACCGAAGGAAGGTTTTTGAGATTCCGTTGTTGGCCGACAGGTTGGTTCAGGCCGTCCGGTGGTCGCAGCGCAATCCCGCCGTGCGCGGTCTTCCGATTGGACTCTTCGGGGCAAGTACAGGTGCCGCCGCAGCACTCGTCGCAGCGGCACGCCTTGAAGAGATCGGCGCAGTCGTTTCGCGCGGGGGCCGGCCGGATCTTGCCGATGGCGTCTTGTTGGCGGTGCGGGCGCCTACGCTTCTCATTGTCGGCGGCGAAGATCATAGCGTTATCGAACTCAACGAACAGGCATATGCTCAGCTCAGCGGGACCAAGGAATTGGTCATCATACCGGGCGCTACCCACCTCTTCGCGGAACACGGCACGCTCGAGCAGGTTATTGCGCATGCAAGACGCTGGTTCGCGACATATCTGAGTCAAACGGACGGGCGATAGGGGTTAGAGATGCACTTTGCCGATCGCACCGAAGCCGGAAAGGCGCTTGCCCGAGCGCTCATGCAATATAAGGGACGACCGGTTCATGTGTACGCGCTTCCGCGCGGCGGCGCCCAGGTCGCCGCAGAAGTTGCACATGCTCTCAACGCGCCTTTGGATCTTATTCTTGTCCGAAAGATTGGAGCGCCCGGGCAGCCCGAACTCGCAATGGGGGCAGTCGTAGATGGCGGCGCGCCGATCATCGTGAGGAATGACGAGGTGCTGCGTTTGACAGGCACGCGCGCCAATCAGTTTGACCAGATTTGTCGCCGTGAACTCCAGGAAATCGAGCGCCGCCGCAAACTCTACATGCGGGATCGACCGCCGCTAAACCCTGCGGGCAAAATAGCGATCGTCATCGATGACGGGGTCGCGACTGGAGCAACGATGAGGGCGGCGCTTCAGGCCACAAGAATGCGAAAGCCGCAAAAGCTCATACTAGCGGTGCCGGTCGGAGCTCACGACTCGATTGAAGCACTGCGAGGCGAGGTCGATGACGTTGTTTGTTTGAGTATGCCTGAAGACTTTGGAGCGATTGGCTACTTCTATCAGGACTTCCGCCAGCTCTCCGATCAGGACGTGATCGATATACTTAAACAGTTCTCCCCTGCCACTGCATCGCTGCAGGTGTAGCAGATCGGGTTCGCCAATTCGGCACTTTAACGTGATTAATGGTGCGACGCCTTCGGCTCAAGTCGCGCATAGACCCGGCGGTCCTCCCGCCAAATCTCGATGCCGGTTCCCGGCTGGCAATGATAACGTCTGTGGGCGTGGTCGATCGCGGCGCGGTCGTTGTCCGCTTTAAGTTCATCGACGGACAAGACGTGGCCCGCCTCATCGACGTGAAAGACACAAAACGTTTCCCGCGGCAATTCTGTTGAACCAGGATTGGATGCCATCTGAATACCCTCCGTGCGTTCAAGTTTTGAAATACTTGCGAGCGCGCCTAATCTTTTTGACGCAGGTCAAAGATCCACAGGTGTCCGGCTCAATGGGTCATTAGCACGGGCAGAGGGCAATCTTCCAAGAGTTCCCGGGTCACGCCTCCAAGAATAAATTCGCGTGCCCGACTGTGTCCGTAGCCGCCGGCGACCAGAAGATCGACGTCTAAGGACAATGCCGCGGTCACAAGCGCGCGCGTGGTCCCACCTTGCGTGGGCTTGAGGCTATGAAGTTCCGCGTCGCAATTTCCCCAGCGCAATTGGCGGACGAGTTCCTGTGCTGAGAAATCGGCGGAAGGCTCCTCTTGGACCTGCAAGACAAACACTTTCTTTGCCTTGGCCAAGAAGGGCTGAGCGGCCGTTAGTGCATGCGCAGATTGTGCAGTATCTTTCCATGCAATCGCCACGCTTTCGCACAGCAGCTCGCGACGTTCGCTTGACGCGATCAGCATGGGCCGCCCGCACTGCAGCAGTATTTCACCGAGGCTGTCGATGTCCAAGCCATAGAGGGGAGCCTCGCGTCCGACCACGAGAAGATCACAAAAGCGTCCTAGACGTATGAGCGTGTTCTTGAGTACACCATCAAAACTCTGCCAGCTCGCCGTCGGAGCGCCGAAGGATGGCTCCATGAGCAGCGCAAATCCTTCCTTGCTGCACAACTCGTCAAGTTGCTTGCGAGCATTGGTTTCTCGACTACGACTTTCTGCCGCGAGCGTGTCCCAGACTTCCTGAGAAATCGCCCCAGCACCCATCGTCATTGTCGCGACCTGCTCGACGATGTTACGCTGAACATGCACGACGTTGATATGGCTGGAAAAGACTCGCGCCACGCGGCTCGCCAGCTCGAGTGAAGAGCGATCACTGGCGGCACCGGACAGTGGTACCAGAATGGTCTTCATCTTTTCCTCCTATCGTCGGGTTGAGGTGACGGTCTTGGGAAGCTGCCACTACAAGCCGAATGGATAGGTCTCTGGCGTACCTTCCGCTGGCTCGTTCGCTAGCGGGGTGACCGCTTTCGTCGTGTGAAACCAAACATAGGCATCGAATTGTTCGCTCAAAACGGCTTTGAAATAGTGGCTGAGAAGTTCGGTCTCTGGTCGATAAATGACGCCTATTGCACGTTCCAATCGTGGTTCTGAAAGAATCTCGCGAAGCTTTCCGCGGTTCGGCGCACGCCAGTCGGTCAGCGAGCGCGACTGGCCGGTACGGTGAAACAGATGCTCGACACTGTCTTCCCGTGCCGGGCGCACCGCCTTCAGTTCCATTGGCGAATCCCAATCCGACGCAGCGGCTACCGTCCCCCGATCGGTTCCAAAACCAATGCTGACAAGGTCAGAGCCGTAAGCCGTTCTGCACAACTCGCCGATGTTGAATTCTCCCTCCCAGCCCATCGAGGTCGCTGCCGCGTTACCGATGTGCGAGTTGTGCGCCCAAACCACAGCTTTCGCGTCTGGTCCGCGGTGACGTATCAAGAGTTGAAGGGTATCGAACATGTGCCTGTCGCGCAGGTTCCAGGACTCGCGCGAGCCTTCGTACATGATGCGATAATATTGTTCGGCCGAGCGTACGATACGTGCGTTCTGAGTCGCGTCGAAAAACGGTTCGCCGTCGCGCGCAGCATAGTCGAGACGCCTTTCCAGAAGCGACACAAGCTGCGCGCGCACTTCCTTCTCGCAGGTTTCTCCGCCCATTACCGCATGGTGTCCATAATGCGCCGGCTCGGATTGCCATGGTGTCAGGCAGCTATAACGCTGCCTCGCTTCCCGAGCAGCCTCGCGATCGACCCGATCGAGATAGTGCAGCACCGCCGCAATGGACGCGCGCAAGCTGTAGATGTCCAAGCCGCGGAATTCGATCCGATCCGTATTCCTACGATGTTCGTTCTCGCCTCTGAGCCATTGAACAAATTCCAGCACCTCCTCGTTGCGCCACATCCAACTTGGAAACCGGTCGAACGCTTTCTCTGTTGTGGTACCAGGCGCATGATGGCGAACGTAACGATCAATGCGCGCCGCGTCCGGCCAGTCGGCCTCGACGGCGACCACGTTGAACCCATGATTCTGGATTAGGTGGCGCGTGATCGCCGCTCGCGCGCGGTAAAATTCGCTGGTGCCATGACTTGCCTCGCCGAGCAGAACAACATTGGCGCCACCATATCGGTCAAAAAAATCGCCAAAGGCTTCAGCATGTTCAGGTCTCGGCAGCACTTCCGCCGTATCGCGAAGCGCCGCAACGATCCGGTCGTCTTGAGGTGCCTCTCTTTGGCGAAGCGGACTACTCATCGCGACCTCAGATCTTGGTGTTGACCAGCCATTCCAAAACCAATCCATTAATCCCGAGGCAGAACACGTTCCCATCCGCCCGGGCAGTACGTCACGTATGGATAGTATTCCTGGTACTCGGCGCACCAATACCACCAACCATACGTTTCACCCGGAGGCACATAGCTATTGGGGTACGGATAGACAGGCTCATCAAAAAAATACCAATCCGGACCCACGACCCACCACCAGCCTAAGCGACCGTCGTGATGCTCATGTCGCCACTGGCCACCGCGCCAATGTCCCCAATCGAAGTTGTGAACGTCCCCATGCCAAGTGTGTGGGACTGGAAGAACGGATGTGCCGTTCCTGTGAGGATGGACACGGACATCGGGGGCATTATGACCGAAGTCATGCCATGACGGGTTGGGGTGACCGGCAGGGGGACCTATCATGCCATGTGAGGCTCCAGAACCATGCCAATGAGCACTTGCCGGACCTTGCGGCATTCCGTTTGAGTTGCCCTGATGATGTTGAGCAAGACCCGGACTTGACAGTAAGGCCGCGCCCAAAATTGCAATGAATAGTTTTTTGGCAGACACCGGATCTTCCCCTTAACCTCCAACTTCTTTTAGAGGTTGAAGCGCGTTGCTTTTTTGATGCTGCTCAAACTGCGACTTCATTTCAGGAAATTCAGGAACCAGAAAGCCTGGCACTGCCCTGCGTCTGACATTGCTAGGATCACGAATTGACCTGGATCACATCGCGTGAGCCGATTCGTGGATTAGGTTCATTTTGCAGGAGGATGTCTTGTGAACAGGCTCAGAAAAAGTCGCAATTGTTACTGGAGCGTCGCTTGGGCTTGGCCGGGCCATAGCCACCCGCATGGCCGAAGAAGGCGCAAAAGTCGCGCTTCTGGATGTTCTGGACGACGAAGGGAAGCTGCTCGAGAGAGAACTCACGGGGCGCGCGCTTCAAACCAAATATTGGCGCTGTGACGTTTCCAAGGAGGCCGAAGTAGCGGTGCACGTACCCGGCGCGGGACGAGCTCCATGTGCAAAGCGCTCGTCAATGGAAAATGCAAACTGCACGGCGGACTATCAACGGGGCCGAAGACGGAGGAAGGCCGCGCTCGCATCGCAGCAGCACAGCGCGCACGCTGGCAGCGAGCCGCTATTCGCGTTCTGGGAAACCAGGGCCAGGACGGGGCGCGTCTTGAAATAGGCTCCCTGATTCTAACCCGCGCAAACTTTGGCAACCTCGCGCCGCCTACTCTGATGACTCCGACAGGATCGGCTTCGAATGCATCCCGGTAGAGTTTTTGCGAATGTCCGCTTTGGGTCGAAAGCGGACGTTCAGGCCCTTTCGACTGCAGGGACCAGTTCGCAGTTCTACCCGTCCGGTGCGCAACAGCCCGATCCGTTGTTACCCAGCTGGACGGATCGGCGAACTTCCATGATAGAAGTTGGCGCATGCGCAATGTCCTCTTTCTTTGCACCGGGAACTCCGCACGCTCGACAATGGCGGAGGCAATTCTGAATAGAAGCGGCGCACAGCGCTATCGCGGGTTCAGCGCTGGGAGTCATCCCAAAGGCAACGTCCATCCCGAGACGCTTCGCCTTCTCGGCCGCCTTGGCTACGACACTTCCGAGTTGCGCTCGAAGTCATGGGATGAATTTGCCGACGGCATCGCGTTCGACCATATCGTGACTGTCTGCAACACCGCTGCGGGCGAACTTTGTCCGATCATTCCTGGCAACCCAGCAAAGACGCACTGGGACGTTCCCGATCCCGCGTCCGTGGAAGGCACCCAAGCCGAGGTAGAAGCGGCTTTCCGACAAGCCTATGACATGCTCTTGGAGCGAATCGGAGCTTTTGTCCGTCAGTGAACAGCACTCTAAGGCGTGCCGTTGCCGAGGCACTCGGAACGGCCTTCTTGCTCGCGACCGTCGTGGGCTCGGGCATCATGGCCGCAAAACTGTCGGGCGGGAACGAGGCGATTGCGCTTCTCTGCAATACGATACCGACCGGCGCGATCCTGGTGGTCATGATACTCGTACTCGGTCCGGTATCCGGCGCCCACTTCAATCCGGCTGTGTCGCTGGCGTTCGCGCTTCGCCGCGATTTCACTTGGCCGCTCACGGCACTCTACATTGCGGTCCAGATTGCAGGAGCGATAGCGGGCGCGTGGGTTGCGCATTTGATGTTTGGCATGCCGGTTTGGCAGGTCTCGGAGACCATGCGATCAGGACAGGGTCAGTGGTTGGCGGAAGGTGTCGCCACTTTCGGTCTGCTGCTCACGATTCTCGGCTGCCTCGCTCGCTCACCTCGCTCCGTGCCTTATGCTGTCGGGCTCTACATAACGGCGGCTTACTGGTTCACGGCGTCAACGTCGTTCGCCAACCCGGCTGTCACTGTTGGAAGATCGCTCACCCATACCTATGCCGGGATTGCGCCAAGCGCTGCGCCCGCATTCGTACTGGCACAGCTGGCTGGGATGCTTCTTGCTGTGAGTCTTGGCGGGTGGCTTTGGCGCCCATCACCTGGCAGCTGACCGCTCAGGTTCACAACGACCCAGTTCTCAGTTTCACCCTGTCGGGTGCGCAGACCGATGTCCGCTTTGGGTCGAAAGCGGACATTCATCTTGAAGCGGATGCAAGTTTAGATCATCCGACGTGCTGATCACAGTTGCGACCTTCCGCGACCCTTGGGAAGCCCATATGTTGCGCTCACGGTTTCGGTGCTGATTGGCCAAGGTCCGGCGCAGCGGAATGCTTTACCATGTAAGCATCATACATAACCCATGAACATGTAGGTCCGGAGCTATGATGCTGGCCGAAGTTGTACTGACGTTCGGAGATAATTCTCTGCACAATCGACTTCCCATTTACCGTCGCTGGTTGGTACAGAGAATCTGCAGCAGAAGCGACGGCGAATTGATCGACCTCAGTAATCCCAGAGGGACGTAGGACCACGATGTTCGACACTCGGCCATCGACGCCGATGTCAAATGCAAGGCAAGGAGTCTGAAAGCTGTCCCAGTCCGCTGACTTTGGAACGCGAATGAATATGGACTGGGGCATATGCAGGTTGACTGGCGGTTTGTAGCCAGATGGAAACGGCGGTTTCACCAAAATCGGTGGTGCCTGCAAACTGGCACGATGTTGTCCCTCGTTTGCCAAAGCAGGATCGGGATCGGCAATGGCACTGGCGTCAGCGGCGAACAGAACGACTACTGCAATCAGCCATGCCTGCAACACTCGGTTCATTGTGACTGTTTCGCCGCTTTTCCGCCGTAATTACACAATGAAGAACCTCGCTCACTGACTCCAACTGCGACTCTAACGTCCACAATCGCCTCCGTTAAGGCTCCACGCCATACCCGGAATATGTGTCGGCAATCTTTGCGTCCAATGCCGTTGCTGCCGCGATGTCAGCATCACCAAGCTCGGCATAACCCAAACGCTTCTTCGCAAGGCCGCGAACGTACAGCGACGTGGGCATGGTACTGTTGTGTCTCAAGGCGGCATCGCAATCGGCCATAGCGTTCGCGAAGTCGCCAAGGCGATAACGCACCAAGCAACGCGAATCCAATGTAAACGGATTGTCCGGCGCGATCTGGAGCGATTGATTGCATTCCGCTAGAGCCACGTCGAGCCATCGGCCCAGCGTCGCCCGCTCCCAACATACGCCGTTCAAAAGTATGGGGTTGCTGGGATTGGCTTGAACTGCGGCATCGAGAGTAGCTTGAAGTTGACCGGTCTGCCCCATTTTCTCCAACACCTCCCCCAACCCACGCCAAGCCGAGACCAAGTCGGACTTGTATTTTATCGCGTGCAAGAAGTCGTCTCTTGCTCGGTCGTATTTTCCCAACCGATAGAAAGCTAGGCCGCGATCATAATAGGCATACGGGAGATCGCTCACGTAGGAGCCTGTCGTCTTGGCCTCCAAGATGATGCTTGTGCATGAGGACACAATCCGCTCGTAGGAGACGCCATGTTCCGCCTCGCACGCCGATTCTATAACGGTCTGCGCTCCGGCAGAACCGGCGAGCAAGATCGTCATCACGACCGCAACTATGACGTTTTTTGCGACCATCCCCGGCGCAACAATACCGCGAAAAGCTGTGAACAATACAGGTCGCCGGTATATTCATGGACGCTTCATCGGACTGATATTCTTCCTCTGATGGAGGATCATCCGTGCGCCCGAGCTTGCAATTCTTTCCATCTATTCTGGCTTGTTTGATCACAATTGGGACATCGCAAGGCGCTGGGACGCTCTCGGCCAAGCCCTGTTCTTTTTCTGATCCTGAGGCGTTCGTGATTGGCCAGCCCTTTCTTTTAAAGGACCCGCGTAGCGGCTCATTCCTTTATGTCGAAAGCGATGGGCGACACATGTCAGCAATCGCGCCCGATGGATCGCTTCTGTGGCATCGTGATTTGTTCGGCGGCCGAATACAGAGGTTTTTCATACCGCCTCCCAACATCGAAGGCGAACCCTCGCCGTCCCCCAAAGAATTGCGGCGTCAAGCGCAGTCGTGGGCCAACCATCTTGGTATCGACCGCGTCGGAGTGGAACCGAATTGTGCGCGTCAGTTCATTGATCACAAAATGCCTTCGCAGTTTCGCGGCCACTACATCCAAGCGGGATCCGGCACTCACTACGGTTGGCTCATAGACGCGAAGATGGGCGATGTTCAGATGGAGACGACCAATTGAGGGCGACCGGCTAGAACTTGAAGCGGGATGACATGCGGTACCTGAAAGCGCCCATTTGCATTACGATGGTTATGGTGGCGTGCGCGATCACACTTGGAACGTCGTATGGTGCCGTGAAACCTTCAGCCGCGCGCCCTCCATTTAATCCGCCGCCACCTTTCGTAAGCGGGACATCACAACTTGCGGGGCCCTGCACGTATGCTGAACTCCAAGGTTTTGAAATCGGCCAGCCCTTTGTTCTGAATGATCCTCGCAGCGGCCTAATCCTTTATGTTGAGAGTGACGGTCGGCACATTGCGGCCATCACCCGCGACGGGAAAATGCGTTGGCATCGAAATCTTTTCGATGACCCCAGATTGCCGGGCCTGTTTCCGGCCCCCATCGAGCGCCCGGCAAAGGCGGTTCGAGAATGGCAACAATCGTACATCGCTCACGAAGCCATTGACCGCATCGGAATCGAAACGGATTGTGTGTTGCGGTTGCGGAACCAAGGTCACGACCCCGCCCGATTTCGCGGCCATTACATCCGCGCCGGTTCCGGCACCCACATCACGTGGCTTCTCGACGCAAAGACCGGTGATTTTCAGTTGGAGAACATCTATTGAGAGCGATGGCGGGATCGGACTCTGGAACGTTATGAAACTTCGGTATGCGCATCCGAGCGCTTACTACTATTGTAAGCAGATAGTAGAACCCCCGCCCCCCGACGCCAACAGAGAAATCAAACTGACGCCACTGCTAACAGGTCAGGCTTGCTGTCCAGTCCCAATCGCTCAGGAGGGGAGATCGCCAATGAATTATGTTTCCGACCAAGAGCTAGACGATATCGAACGACGAGCTTCAGCGGCGACACCGGGGCCTTGGAAGTCCTTCATCGAAGGTCGAGACCATACCAGCGGCGATAGCTTCATTCGCACCTGTAGCAACGACATTCACCTGACTGGCGCGACAGCGTCGGATCAGGATTTCATAGCAAACTCTCGACAGGATATTCCTCGACTGATTGCCGCTGTCCGAGCCATGCGGGAGGCAGCGAGGTTCACAACCTGAGCGCATGGTCGGGCTGCCCTCATTTGAACCGACGGAGCGTCATGTTAAATGGGATTTACAGAAAGCAAATTTGTCCGGACAGCCATGTCTGCCTCGGATATTGCTCAGTTGATGGGATTCCTCACGGCCATTCATAATCGTTGGACAAAGGCCGAAATGATTGAACCGAGTGAAGTGATGGCAGCGATCCAAATCGGATGTATCTACGGCGAAGCCAGGCGCCCCGCTGACCAATCTTCCCTTCCATGACTTTGTCCCCATTTTCGGGAGATTATAGGATAAATATCCTACAGAGTCAATTCGCGCGTATTCGCCAGAGTTCCTGAGCGAAATGTGGGATAATTCGTGGGAGAAGAAAACAATGTTGCACCATTATGTAGGTAAATCAGATATTTACGTACTATTCTTGGCGGACAGGGTGGGATTCGAACCCACGATACCCGTCAAGGTACTCCGCATTTCGAGTGCGGTGCCATCAACCACTCGACCACCTGTCCGCGTCGCGGCTCCATTACTGAACCTCAACCCGGATGGCAAGAACCTGCATTTTCGGCCTTCGTGCGGTGCGGTTCAGTCCTCGCCGCCCGCAAGCCAGCGAATGTCGAATTGCGCATCCGATGACAGCAGCGGTGCGAGGATGGCCAGCGAAGCCTGCATCGCGCGGGCGAAACCGAATGGCGGGTTGACGATCATCAACCCCGCGGCCGTCAGCCGTTCCTTAGCGCCTCCGCCGGCATCGGCGCCGATGTCGACGTCGATGCGCAGCACTTTGTTCGCGCCCGCAGAAAGTACCGCGCCGCCGAAGGCATGGGCCTCGCCGGCCGACTTGAGCGGAAACCACAGGAGGTAGATTCCAGTCGCGAACCTTTTCAGGGCCCGCGCCAAGGCGCGCGCTTCATTGCGAAACTCGTCGGGCGACTCGAACGGCGGATCGATCAACACCATGCCGCGCCGCTCCGGGGGCGGCAGCAATGCATTCAAGCGCGCATAGCCGTCAGCGCACTCGCTTTGCAGGGTTCTTCGGCGAAACCAGGCCAACGCCGACTTCAAGGCCGCCGCATCGTCCGCATGCTTTTCGATGGCGACCAACCTGTCTTGCAATCGCAGCATGAAAGCGGCGATGACCGGAGAGCCGGGATACATCCCGTCCGCGGTCTGCCTCACGATCTCGAGATAGCGCTGCAATGCGGCCGGAAGCTCTTCCTTGCGATCGCGAAGCCCGAGAATGCGGCCGATGCCGTTCGCGGCTTCGCCGGTGCGCTTCGCCGCCTCGCTCTCGAGATCGTAGACGCCGCGCCCCGCATGGGTGTCGATCACCGCGAAGGCGGAGTCCTTTTCGCACAAACGCAGGAGAATGCTGATCAGCGCCAGATGCTTCACCACGTCGGCAAAGTTTCCCGCGTGATAGGCGTGACGATAGTTCATGGCTATTCGCAGAAAATCCGCACCTTCGCCCTTTCGTGATCGACATCGACCTGCAGATCGCGGAGCTGCTCCACGACCTCCTCGAGGCTCTCCGGCGTCAGCTTGCCGATATCGACATCGATGCCCTCCTTGCGCAGCGCCTCGTTCACCTCGCTGCGCGCCCGAGGCGGGATGATGCTGGTGAGTTTGACGCCCGCGCGCAGCAGCTGAATGGGCACGCGGACATTCACCTTGGTCGGTCCTTCGTGTTCGTCGACCGCATCGACCACGACGCGCAGATACTTGAGCGGGTCGTTGCGGCGTGCCTCGCCGGATGACCCGGCGGCGGAAGGCTCGCGCTCGAGCGCGGCGATCAACCTTTCCGCCTCCGCGGCCGTGATCTTTCCCTGCGACAGCATCTCCAGGATTTGTCGGCGGTTCTCGCTCATGGTGCTTGCCTTTCAATAGACATGGATGAAGACGGAGGCCTGCGGACTTTCGACCTCCACATGCGTGCCGGTGAGGTTGCCGAGAACGGCGACGAACGCGCCCAGCGTTTTGAACGGATCGATGTCGACCACCGTGCAGACGACGAAATAAACCGGCAACAGGACGAGGAGAAACGGCAAGAGGAGCAGCCAGATCAGGAACAAGGGGACCCACAGACGAATGCCGCGGCGCACCTCATTCGGCAGGATATGCACGACGGCGAGAAGCGGCGGCCTCATGACTTTCTCTCCAGTTCGGCGATCGCCTCGCCGGCCGTGATTTCGCCACGACTGAGGCGATCGAGGATTTCGTTGCGCGACGGTGTGGGATCGGTCTCGACGAATTCGAGCGCTCCGGCAAGACGGTTGAGCCGCGCCTTGATCGTCGGGTAACTGACGCCGAAGACCTGCTCCATCTCCTTGATCGAGCCATGGCTCTTCACGAAGGCGGCGATGAAGATCTGATCTTCCAGCGCGAGGCGCGCGAGCTGCGGCAGCTCGAAGGCGCCCTCGATGACGATATCGCTGTCGGCCAGGCGCACCCGTTCGACAATCAGGGGCGAGCCGCGCGTCAGCTGGCTCAGTTCCTGCCAATCCCTCACCTTCGCCATGCCCGGGCCCGTTTCCGTTACCGGGCGGAGATATATCAAGATAATTGATATTTCAAGGTCCAAAAATTGATTTTATCAATTATGTAATTAAGTTATTGAATTGACCCGCAAATTCACTCCGAGATCGCTTCCAGCGACAGATTGCGGGTCCTCGGTCCAAAGACACCGATCGCCAGCGCCACCACGCCCATGCTCGCCGCGATTAGCAAAAACACGCCGGC
>Ga0068857_100001160_pt1 | contig 20581 bp, 14 predicted proteins | sample KBSCornC72_FD_66591 | JGI IMG/M metagenome (GOLD analysis project Ga0068857, IMG submission 66591) | Corn rhizosphere microbial communities from Kellogg Biological Station, Michigan, USA - KBS Corn C7-2 | ecosystem: Host-associated > Plants > Roots > Rhizosphere > Soil ...
TAATTCAGAGCGCTGCCGGTGAGGCCGTTGCCGTGGATCGCCGTCCGAAACTGAACGACCGGCTGCTGCATCGCATAGCGAGGACTGAAATGACTGAGATTATTGCAATTCGGGCACGCGAGGTATTGGATTCGCGGGGAAATCCGACCGTCGAGGCCGATGTAATTCTGGAGAGCGGGCAGCTTGGCCGCGCGATTGTGCCTTCGGGCGCTTCTACGGGCGAGCACGAGGCGGTGGAGCTGCGCGACGGGGATAAGAGTCACTACCTGGGCAAGGGTGTTCTGCAGGCAGTCGCGAATGTAGAGACGGTGATTGCGCCGGAGCTGGAAGGCATGGATGCGGCAAACCAGCGGCTGATCGACCAGACGATGATCGCGCTGGACGGGACGCCGAACAAGGGGAAGCTTGGCGCGAATGCGATCCTGGCGGTTTCGCTGGCTTCAGCTCGAGCGGTTGCGCAGACGCTGGAGGTTCCGCTCTACCGTTACCTTGGAGGCGTGAATGCGAGCGTGCTGCCAACACCTATGCTGAACGTGCTGAACGGCGGCGCACATGCGGACTCGAACGTCGACTTTCAGGAATTCATGATCATGCCGGTGGGGGCGGAGCGGTTCAGCGATGCGCTTCGCTGGTCGGCGGAGACGTTTCACACACTGAAGGGCGTGTTGAAGAAGAAGGGGTACAACACTGCGGTCGGTGACGAGGGCGGATTTGCGCCTTCGCTGAAGTCGAACACAGAGGCGGTGGACCTGATTCTCGAGGCGATTCATCAGGCAGGGTACAAGCCGGGTGAGCAGATCTCGATTGCGCTGGATCCAGCCTCGAGCGAGTTCTACGACAAGGAAAAGAACAAGTATGTCTTCAAGAAGAGCGATAAGCGCGAGCTGACCAGCGAACAGATGGTCGACTTCTGGGCGGACTGGGCGCGGCAGTATCCGATCGTGTCGATTGAGGACGGCCTGGCAGAAGACGACTGGGATGGCTGGAAGAAGATTACGGATGAGCTTGGGGAGAAGATTCAGCTCGTCGGCGACGATCTGTTCGTGACGAACGTGAAGCGCCTGCAAAAGGGAATCGAAGAGGGGGTCGCCAACTCGATCCTGATCAAAGTGAACCAGATTGGCACGCTGACAGAAACATTGGAGGCGATCGAACTGGGACGGCGTTATGGATACACCTCGGTGATGTCGCACCGCTCGGGTGAAAGCGAGGATACGTTCATTGCGGATCTCGCGGTGGCGACGGGCGTGGGGCAGATCAAGACGGGTTCGGTGAGCCGTACGGATCGTATTGCGAAGTACAATCAGCTGCTGCGGATTGAGGAAGAACTCGGTGCCGGAGCGGTGTACCTGGGACTGGAATCACTGAATTACGAAGACTAGGCAAACCGGAAAGCGAAGGCTGTATGGATGCGGAAGGGGCGATGCTCCTTCCGCATCCGCGTCTGGTGGTGCGCGAAAGGATGAAACTTTCGTGGTACCCCAGTGTTGACATTCGGTGCTGGAACAGGTCGAATCATCCTACACTGAAAACAAATGCGCCTCCTGACAGCTTTTTTTCTTCTGCTGAGTTTTGTGACTGCCGCAGCGCAGACCGCCCCTGTTATGTCCCTGCGTGATCTGAAGGAGGCGGAACAGCTTGGGGCGGATCTCTATACGAATTCAGGGGCGACGGGCCTGGTACTCGTGGTGGTGCGCGGCGATCGGGCATTCTTCCATGGCTACGGCGAGGCGGTGCCCGGGTCACATGCGGCTCCGACACGGGAGTCGGTAATCCGGATCTGCTCGCTGACGAAGATTTTCACGACGGACCTTCTGGCGAAGCTGGTTTCGGATGGAACGGTTCGACTGGACGATCCGCTGAAGAAGTATGCGCCCGAGGCAGCGACTGTGCCGGAGCGCGAAGCGCCGATCACGCTGGAGGATCTGGCAACGCACACCGCTGGACTGGAGCGCGAGATTGGGACCGCGCCGAGGCATACGCCGCACTTCACGTATCCGAACTACGACACGCGGTGGAACTGGCTGGCGAGTGCGCGACTGAAGTTCACGCCGGGGACGCAGGCGCATTACTCCAACGTGGGTTTCGATCTGCTGAGCGATGCGCTGGCCGCAGCGGCGCAGACGCGCTATGCAACGCTGCTCTACAAACGGACGCTTGCCCCGCTGGAGATGTGGCAGACGACGTTCTTTCCGACTGCAAAGCAATGCGAGAAACTGATGACCGGCTCGCATGATGAGGGTCCGTGCACGATCACGGAGGACACCGAGGGCAGCAGCGGACTGTATTCAACGCCGGCCGACATGGAGAAGTTTTTGAGATACCTGGTTGGCGCCGGCAGCAATGCGCAGGCGGAGAACGCGCGTCGCGTGTATCTGTTGCCGTCGAGCTTGAAAGGGCAGTACGGGCTCGATCATGCGGGACGCCCGAGCGGAATCGGACTGGGATGGATGCATTTGGGTGGAAGCGATGACGTCAATCACGTGATTGAGAAGACCGGGGGTGGAGCGGGGTTCACGACGTACATTGCGATTCATCCGGCGAGCCACACGGCGCTCTTTGTGGCGATGACGGAGGGAAACTGGCGAGACAGGACGCCGGGGTTCAATCTGTTCAAGGCATCGAACAATGGACTGCTGGCGCTCGCGGGGCTGCCGCCGTTTCCCGACCGGCCGAGCCATAGGATGAGATCGCGACACGTTGCGCGAGCGGCAACGACAATGAAAGCTCGCGGGAAAGTGCCGGGACGACGGCGACGGAGAGCGATGTTGACGCAACCGGGAGTGGGCGGTAACTGAGCTTACGACGCACACTCACTAATGAGCTTCACAGAACTCCGTTGAAAGTCTCTCGATGTGATGATTACCACCCGGATAGGACAATCTCAGCATTTATCCTTGTAGTACATCGAACTACTACGAGGTGTTCTCTTCGTGGCTTCAACGAAACGTCCTATTGTTCTGACCGTCCTGGATGGATGGGGTTATCGGGCCGAAACGTCCAACAATGCGATCGCACTGGCGCGCAAACCAAACTACGACAAACTGCTGCGTGAATTTCCGAATTCGCTGATTCAGGCGTCGGACCATTTTGTTGGGCTACCCGACGGACAGATGGGAAATAGCGAAGTGGGTCACCTGAACATCGGGGCGGGCCGCATCGTGCAAATGGACATCACACGCATTGATGCGCTGATTGCTTCAGGGCAGTTTCAGAAAGAGCCTCAGATCGTGCAGGCGATGCAGAAGGCGCGGGATGGGCGAAAGCAACTGCATCTATTCGGGCTGGTTTCGGACGGCGGCGTGCACTCGCACCAGGAGCATCTTTATGCTCTGCTGCGGACGGCGCGCGAGAACGGACTGCAGCACGTGTTTGTACATGCGTTCATGGATGGACGCGACACGGCACCGGATTCGGGCGCGGGGTTCATCGCAAAACTCGAGCAGAAGATGCGCGAGTATGGCGTGGGGAAGATCGCGTCAATCAATGGGCGGTACTACGCTATGGATCGTGACCGTCGGTGGGAGCGCGAGCGCAAGGCGTTCGACGCAATGGTGAATGGCAAGGCGGAGGGGGGAGCTTACCCAGATCCAGTTGCGCGATTGAAGGAGAGCTACAACAACGGTGTGACCGATGAGTTTGTGGTTCCGTTCGTTGTGGTGGATGCAGCAGGGAAGCCCGTCGGGCAGATTCGCGATGAGGATGTCTGCATCAACTTCAACTTCCGCGCGGACCGTGCCCGGCAGATCACGCGTGTGCTGGCGCGCGAGAGCGGATTGAATAAGGACGGCGGGCGGAATCTGGAAGGATGGGAGTCGCTGGATGAGACGATTCCGCGTAACGAAATTCCGAAGAACCTGCACTACCTGTGCATGACGCAGTATGACAAGCTGTACGAGCTGCCGATGATCATCCTGCCGGAGTCGATGGATAACATCCTGGCGAATATCCTGACGCAAAATCATCTGCGCAATCTCCGCGTGGCTGAGACGGAGAAGTTTGCTCACGTGACTTACTTCTTCAACGGCGGAATCGAAAAGCCGTTTCCGGGCGAGGACCGTACGCTGATTCCCTCGCTGAAGGTGGCGACGTATGATCTTGCGCCGGAGATGAAGGCGGAAGCGATTGGCGACACGATTGTGAAGGCCGTGAGCGACACGGCTTTCGACCTGGTGGTCGCGAACTTTGCGAACGCGGACATGGTGGGGCACTCGGGGAAATTGGAGCCGACGATTAAGGCGATTGAGACTGTGGACGCTCAACTTGGCCGGATCTACAAAGCAATAAAAGAGCGTAACGGAAGCTGGCTGATTACGGCGGATCACGGGAATGCGGAGATGATGGTGGATCCTGTGACGGGCGGGCCACACACGGCGCATACGACGAATCCGGTTCCCCTGTTCTACATCGCGGAAGATGCGAGCCACTATCGGTTGCGGCCGGATGGATCGCTGCGGGATATTTCGCCGACGCTGCTGGCGCTGTTGAACCTTGGACTGCCGAAGGAGATGACGGGCGGCGATCTGCGCGTCCCGATCACGAAGTAGCTTCGGGTAGTATGCGTGAAGGCGAGGCTGGAACGCCTCTCCTCAGACTTCTAACCGAACTGGAAACCGTGCCCTAGTCGGTGCGGAGGGCGCGTGCCGGGTCGACGGTTGCGGCGCGATGAGAAGGAATGACTCCAGCAATCGTGGCGACGAGTGCGATTACGAGTATCGCAAAAGTGTAGACGAGAGGTTCGGCCGCAGAGACACCGAAAAGCTGGCTGCGAATGGCGCGTGCGGCAAGTAGTGCGATTGGAATACTGACGCCAATCGCCCATGCAGCGAGGATTAGCACTTCGCGAAGGATGAGGCCGATCACACTGTTGCGATTGGCGCCCAGAGCCATGCGGATACCGATTTCGCGCGTACGCTGCGCGGTGGAGTAGGCAAGGATACCGTAAAGGCCGATGCCTGCGAGGACAGCGGCAAGAGCACCGAACGTAGTGGCGAGGAGCGCGATGGTGCGCTCCGCCAGGATGTTGTTATCGATGTCGTCATCAAGGGTACTGAGAGCATCAACGATCAGCCTGGAATCTATGTTGGCGATTGCCGACCGAATCTCGTTCTCCGCTGCAAGCGGATTTTGCCATGTGCGTACGTAGTAAGTTAGGCCGGTCGGCTTCTCGGCTTGAGAATACAAAGTGTACGCCATTGGGATCGCCGGAAAGCGCACTGTTACGTGCTTTACATCTTTAACCACTCCCACAATCACTGCATCAGTAGATGGCCGATGAGGACGGCTGAGGTGGTGCCCAAGAGCTGCCTGCGGCGTTCCAAAGAAATGTTTCGCGAAGCTTTCATTCACGATCGCGACCTTCTGGGAGTTGGCAGTATCGGATAGGTTGAAGAGCCGGCCCGTAACGAGCGGAACGCCTTGAGTCTGAAGATAGCCATTGCTGATCCAAGGCAACTCTACGTCGAATTCCTCATCAGGCTTCGGAGTATAACCGGTAACAATTACGTCGCCATTTATGTCGTCATCGACCAGTTCAGGATCGTTCGTCGCGCCTACGGAGCGAATGCCTGGAAGGGCAGCAAGGGAATCGAGGATACGTTGTTCAACTGGCGCGATCGCGGACTGCGCGTATCCGGCCATTTGCGGCGCAATGCTGAACGAAAGCAGATTGTCAGTTTCGAATCCTGGATCGACTTCGCGGAGATTTCGGATCGTCTGCACGAACAGCCCGGCGGCTACGATCAAGAGGAGACTGAAGCCGATCTGGAGGGCAACGCAGGTCCGGCGGAAACGCAGAAGGCCGCCGACGCCTGTGCCAGATTGCTGTTTGAGCGAGTCTGAGAGGCGTGGATTCCAGAACTGCAGGGCAGGAGCAAGGCTGAATAGAAGACTGGCTACTAACGTGGCTGCGATGGTGAACAGCACAACCCTGTAATCGAGCGATGCAGAGAATGCGGGTTGAGCGGCGGATCGCCCGGACATCCAGTGGATGAGAAGCTTCAGCGCCTGTGGGGCGATCGCCAGACCGATCGCAGCCCCTGTGATGCCGAGAAGAAGTCCTTCCGCGAGCAATTGACGGCAAATCTGAGCGTTGGTGGCGCCCAAGGCATAGCGCATGGAGAACTCGCGCGTTCGGGTGGCGGCTCGAACGAGTAGTAGGCTGGCGACGTTTACGACGGCCATGGCGATTACGAGCAGAGCCATGCCCATGATGATTTTGAGCGGTGTCTGAACCTGATCGCGCAATGGCGAAAAGCCCTGCGCACCGGTCTCCAGGTTGAGGTGGGCACTATCGATGAAGCTCTTGCGCTCTCGCTCGGAATGATCGCGCAAGTTTGGAAATTCGGACCTGCGCAGATCGCTGAAGAGGGCATTCAAAGAAGCAGCGGCGAGAGAAGGCGAGATTCCTGGTTTTAATCTGCCGACGAGGTTGAGCCAGTAACTTTGATGATCCTTGAGGTAAGTTCTGTCGGGCTGAACTACGCGCTGCATGGTGATGGGTATGAAGACGTCGGGCATTTGTCCCCAGACGGTGCTATGGAACCCCGGAGCTGAAACTCCGATAACGGTAAAAGCAGTGCCATTGATCAGGAGTTCCTTGCCGACGACAGGTGCTTCGCCCAGGTGCGTTTTCCAAAAATCGAAGCTAAGTACAGCAACCGGATTGGCACCTTCAGCTGTTTCATCGCTTGCGAGAAACAGGCGTCCTACGGCGGGTGGCACTCCCAGAGTTTCGAAATAGTTTCCGCTGACCATTGCGGCACCTACAGCTTCGGCGCGTTTCTCCCAGACCACGCCCACGGTCGCCGGAGCTGCGGCGATGAGTCCGTCGAATGCGACGTTCTTCTCGCGCAGGTCGCGGTACATCGGATAGGAAAATTCGTGAGCATGTCCTGGGGTATTTCCGCCGCTGGAGTGCGTGTGCCCTGGGTGGCTACCCGCATAGCTGAGCACGACAAGCTTATCCGGATCATGAACCGGAAGAGCGCGGATAAGGGCCTGATTGAGGAGGCTGAAGACAGCGGAGTTTGCGCCGATGGCGAGCGCAATAGTGAGTACAGTGACGAAGGTGAAGCCGGGATTTTTAACGAGACCGCGAATGCCATACCGCAGGTCCCGCACGAGGGCCTCGAACGGAAAAGAGGGACGCAGTTCGCGGCACTCTTCACGGGTACTCTGCCGGCTTCCGAAGGAGATGGCGGCTTGGCGTCGAGCTTCGTGGAGCGACATGCCATCGGCGAGATTGGCCTCAATCTGACGTTCGAGGTGAAATTGGATTTCATCGTCGACGTCGCGGCGCGATTTGCCGGTGCAGAAGAAGCGGACACGGGAGAGCCATTCATGAATCATCGAAGTGTCTCCTGCTAGATGCCTTCGAGGACGAGATTGACGGCTGAAGTGAGGCGTTGCCAGTTTTCAAGTTCGGCCTCAAGTTGCTTGCGACCGGCGGCGGTGAGGGAGTAGAAGCGGGCTTTGCGGTTGTTTTCGGAATTTCCCCAGTGTGCGCGGATCCAGCCCCTATATTCGAGGCGGTGGAGAGCTGGATACAGTGAGCCCTGACCGACCTGTAAAACGTCGTGCGAAACCTGTTGAATTCTTTGCGCGATGGCCCAGCCGTGCTGGGGTTCGCCGGCGATGGCTTTGAGAATGAGCATGTCCAGAGTTCCCTGAAGTAGATCTGTGGATGGCGGCATCTTCCCCTCGAGGTTCGACAACAGGATGAATTCGCTCTTGTCGATTGTCAAGGGGAGAGTGACGAGATGCTGGTCAATCCGGAGTGGATCCGATCTTCAGGAGCTCAATCTTGGTAGTCTTAGACTGATCCCATGATGGTTGTGTCTGTCTGAGTACAAGCGCAAATTTCGAGTTTCCCGAGAGCGGTATTGGGCTCGAGCATGAGCCGAAGCCGAGGCATTCGGAAGCGGCGGCGGTTGGCTTTGCAATCTGCGGCTTCACATTCTGGGTGCTGACCGATACGGTGATGAAAATCGTCGGCCGTTCAGTGTTGCCGGCATACGAGATCATCGGGTTTCTCGGCCTCTTTGTCTGCGGGTTCCTGGCGCTATATGCGCAAGTTCGGCACGAGCTGGCAGTGTTGTGGCCGACACAGCCGAAAAGGCAAATGGTTCGCTCATGCCTGGACCTGACAAACAACCTGTGCGTAGTCGTGGCGCTGAGGCATGTGAGTCTAACGCTGTTTTACATCCTCGTGTTCCTCTCGCCGATGTGTATTACGTTTCTTGCGGCTGTTTTTCTGCACGAGAAGATCGGCGTCAGGAAAGGCATGGCTATCGTCGCGGGATTTACCGGTGTGGTGATCGCGGTCAATCCGTTTGGAACTTCACGACAGGGAGACTGGATTGGGTTTGCGGCGTGCATGGTATGCGTGTGCTGTTTTTCGGTGAATATGGTGTGGTCGCGGGTGCTGACGCGAACCGAGTCACCCGAAAGCCTGGTGTTCTTCTCAGGAGTCGTGATGGTCATCGCTGGAGGGGTGGGGATGCTGTTTCATGCCGTTCCGCTGAACTGGATGGCGGTTGGGGGACTGGCGGCGATGGGAGCGTTCTGCTCGGCGGGCGCGATTTGCTTCTTTGTGGCCGTCAAGCACACGTCGGCCTCAACGGTGTCGCAGTATCACTACACACAATTGATCACTGGAGCGTTGGTGACTTTTCTGGTCTGGCGGGAACTGCCGACGATCTGGATGTTGATGGGGGGAACGCTGATTGTTGCGGCGGGCTTGTACATTGCGGTGCTCGCGAAGCGAGCGAGGTAGAGCGCCGTTCAGGCCGAAGCCGGGCTCCACGCGCAGATCTGGGCAGGTTACATCTTGAGCCACGGGGACCGATTTCCGCACGGGAGAGGCCTATTCCGAAATAAACTGTGGAAGATCCCCAAGGAATGTAAATGTCATCCTCACAAATTGCAGCGGAGCAGCGTCCCGAGATTACAGGCGATAGGTTGCTTCCCTGGTACTTTGCGTTCTTCATCATCTCAGGTTTCTGTGGACTAGTTTACGAGGTGATCTGGGTACGACTAGCAATGGCCAGCTTTGGCGTGACGACTGCGCTGGTTTCGATTGTTCTTTCCATCTTCATGGCGGGGCTTGGCCTGGGGTCGTGGGTCGCTGGTCTGGCTATGCGAGGATCTGGAGGAAGAAACGCATACCGATCGCTCTCGCTTTACGCGATTGTTGAGTTGCTTATCGGGTGCTCAGCGGTAATTGTCCCGCTTGAACTCAAGTTGGGACGAAACCTGATGCTCAAAGCTGTTGGGTTTGGTGGGTGGCAGACGTGGCAGTACTATCTTTTGTCCGCGACATGGCTGCTCATTGCTTTGTTGCCATGGTGTTCCTGTCTGGGAGCCACATATCCGCTGCTAATGTCGGTAATCAGGCAAACTAATCCCGAAGCTGCACAACGCTCATTCAGCTTTCTCTACTTAGCGAATGTAATTGGGGCGCTCATTGGCACCCTTGTCTCGGCTTTTGTATTGATCGAACTGATTGGTTTCCGCCGCACTTTGTGGACGGCTGGATTCTTGAACGGGATACTGGCGTTCATTGTGGTGATTATTCGGCGCCGGATTCGGATATCAAGTGCGAAGAAATCCGCCGTCGGAACGAGGAAGGGGCAGGCGAGGTCCTCCCTTCCGCGGTGGGCATTGGCTTCCATGCTTTTCGTGACGGGCATGGTCAGCATGGGATCTGAAGTCGTCTGGATGCGGGAATACACTCCCTATCTAGGCAACTTTGTTTATGGTTTTGCTCTGATTGTCACGATCTATCTAATTGCAACAAGCCGAGGCGCTCGTGATTATCGTAAAACTGCAGTCTCAGCGGATCCGGTTCAATCGGCAAGTGTCTGGAGCATTCTTGCGTTCGCGACCCTGCTACCGGCTTTTGGGGCCAACCCTCTTCTTCCGTTTGACTTTCCTGGTTTGAGCGGAATTCGGTTGATTGCGATTTTTCTATTCTGTGCGTTGACGGGATTCGTAACTCCCATGCTTGTGGACGATTGGTGCAAAGGAGAACCGGATCAAGCAGGCGTAGCATATGCGTTCAATGTTTCCGGCTGCATCGTCGGGCCATTGATCGCTTCGTTCGGTCTTGAACCGTGGATTGGTGAGAAGTGGACTCTGCTGGCACTTTCTCTACCAATTTTCGCTGTTGCTGGAGTCCTATCATTTGGATCGGCAAGCGCCGAGGTACCTGCCACGATGGCCCGGAAGGCGCGAACTAGTTTCTTTGTCGCAATTGCTGCGTCCGCAGTCTTGTTGTATTTCAGCCAAGACTACGGGGCACGTTTCAAGAACCGGCAACTCCATCGAGACTATGCAGCTACCGTGATTGCAACCGGCACCGGATTTCAAAGACTGCTGATGGTCAATGGAACTGGAATGACCATCCTCACTCCAATCACGAAGTACATATCTCACTTGCCGCTGGCTTCGATGAAACAGAAGCCGAGAAACGGCCTGGTTATCTGCTTCGGTATGGGAACCAGTTTCCGTTCGATGCTGTCATGGGATATTCCGACAACGGCTGTGGACTTGATCCCGAGCGTGCCGAAGACATTTTCCTATTTCCACGCAGATGCGGACAAAGTTGCAGGATCGAAACTGGCTTCGATTGTGATTGATGACGGCAGGCGATTTCTGGACGGGTCCAGTGAAAGTTATGACGTAATTGTTGTCGATCCGCCGCCGCCGGTCGCCGCTGCTGGATCCAGTCTTCTCTACTCGAAGGAGTTCTACCAGGTTGTCAAGCGACACCTTGCGGAGGGTGGCATATTCCAGAACTGGTACCCACAGGTTGATGGGGACGACGCTTCAACGGCATCGATTACAAAAGCGCTGAAGGAGTCTTTCCCGTATGTCCGAGCATTCAGGTCATACGACAATAATTTCGGCATTCATTTTTTGGCAAGCCTCAGGCCTATTCCGGTTGAAACGGCTGATGTCCTCGCCTCGCGCGTGCCAGCCAAAGCGGCGACTGATTTTCTGGAGTGGGGACCTGAGTCCAGCGTTCAAAAGGAATTCGATCTGGTGCTTTCTCGCGAGATCTCACTGCAGAGCTTGATTGATCTGGATCCGACTGTCCCTCCGGTTACGGACGACGAACCGATCAATGAGTACTTCCTGCTACGTCATCGCTTTCACACTGCAAGATAGCGCAATCGCCGACTTAAATAATGCCGAACGGGTTAGAGCTGACAAGGCCATAGGTCTCCAACGAGAGGATCCTTTGGGCTTGATGATGGCTGAATCAACGCGGGCGCAGAGACTTGATGGCGTTCGGGAGGCGTTCCATGGCTTCGGGGAAGCGCTCTTCGAGGAGGCGCGCTCGTTCGGCAGCGATTCCGCCGAGGTAGGACGGAACAGGCGTCGCCGTCAGCACGAGGACGAACGCAATTACAGAGAAAAGAACTCCGGCAACGGCGGCAGAGACGAGCATGTGATATGCGTCAGCGACGTCGAGCCCCAGGACATTGAAGGCAACGTGTTCGAGCGGCTTGACGTGGCGAAGGGCCGCCAGAGCAAAGAGAGAGAAGAACACTGACAAAGAGGTGAGGACGACGAGCGCGACGTCGAGGCCACGATGGAATTTCAGGCGGGAGCTGCAGCGGGTGCAATCGGCGAAGTGTTGCTCATAGTCCTTACGCATCTCGGGCGATATTCCCGAGATGTCATACCGCCAGCTTGCAAGAATTGCGCCTACTACACGGTCGGTACAATCGGTTTTCGCCATACGGATGTACTCACCTTGTGATTAATCTGCCCGAACCCTACAGGTCATTGGCCCTGAACTCAATGGGTTACCGGCTCTTTCCCCTTGGATGCCCCGCTGTTTGCGGGTGATGCAACTTCTTATCCAAGCGCCTGATTCATCAACACTTCGACGTCAGGGATCGCGTGCTGACGTCCATCTGGGCAGTCAATCCTATTTATGATTGTAACCGAGTTTGTTCAAAAACAGATGGCTGACAACGGTTCATGTTGCGGGGCGAGCAACAGCCGGTTGGCCAAGAGGCTTGCGCGGCCGTTGAGGGCTCGTTCGGCAGAAATGCGGGCAAGCTCGGGAAGATTGTTGCTCTCAGAGAGATGTCCCAGGACGACATATGTGGCTTGGCCGTCATACTCGGCTTCGAGGTAAGTAGCGCAGGCCTCGTTGGAGAGGTGCCCAACGCGGGAAAGCACGCGTTGCTTAACGGACCAAGGGTAAGGCCCGTCGCGGAGCATTTCGAGGTCGTGATTGGATTCGATGTAGAGGAGGTCGACGGACTTGAGCTGTGCCTTCACGTTGGGCGGGATGTAGCCGAGGTCGGTAGCGAAGGCCATGCGAACGCCTTCCGCCTGAAACACGAACCCAACGGGGTCGGCGGCATCGTGGGGAATGGTGAAAGGGCTGATGGAGATGTCGCCGATCTGGATGGGCTTGCCGGCTTCGAAGTACTGGATGGAGGGAAGCGCGGTGGGATCTTTTTCGGCGGCGGTCTTTTTCTTCTTTGGAGCAGGAGCGGAGGATGAGGTGTTGTCAGCGCTGGCTGCGAGGTCGTCGACGGTGGTGTCGGACTCTTCGGGGTCGCAATCGTCGGCGGTGGGTGCGTCGGCTTCAGCCATGCGCGCGGCGGCCTGTTGGCGGCACTGCTCAAGCCACTGCGCGTAGGTCATCTGCTTACGAGGGGAGAGCCAACGGACCCAGGCCCGATGGGTGGCCTGCGTGAAGTAGACAGGGATGCCGAGCTTGCGGGCGGTGACCGCGAGCCCTGAGACGTGATCGGAGTGCTCGTGGGTGATGATGATGGCGTCGAGGGTTGCTGCGTCTTCACCGGCGAGCTTCATGCGGCGGAAGAGTTCGCGACAGCTAAGGCCTGCATCGACGAGGATGCGCGTTTTGCCTCCGGTGACAACTGTGCTGTTGCCCTTGGAACCTGACGCGAGCACGGTGAACCGGACCATGGTATGAGCATACCGCCGCCGGCTGTGTATAACGAGGATGCGGGTTAACGGGGAAGGCACCGGGCCCGAACTGAGAAATCACTTGTTATCGGGGAGAAACTCAACGTCGTTTCTGGGGAACTCACACATAATGCCGATGGTGTTGGACTCGGTGTCGTTGACGAAGACCATCCAGAGGTCGTGGTCGGGCATTTTGGCGACCAGGTGGGGCACGTCGATGAAGTTGACGCCGCGCCGTTTGAGTGTGTCGAAGGTGGAGTGGATGTCGGAGACCTGAAAGTAGAGGATAGTGCCGCCGCGGGGTCCGGGCTTGTCGGATGTGGAGAGCATGAGGCGGATGTCGCCGCATTTGAAAAAGGCGAGATTGCCCGCGTCGAAGAGGAACTTCATGCCGAAGGTGTTCTGGTAGAAGTCGCGTGCGCGGGGAAGGTCGTCGACGGTGATGGCGATCTGGCCGATCTTCTCCAAGCTGACGGCAGGGGCGGCATCGGGGTGAGACATGGCGAAGAGCTCCAAAATAACGATAGCAGGGGTTGGGCCTGTAGCCGGTGGCCCGTAGCCGGGAGCGAAAGGTGAGTCTGAAGCTACGGGCGTGCGAACTGAGCGATACGATAGACAACAGCCTTGGCGGATAGATTCGTATGCGGAAACAGGTGCTGATATTCGGTCTGGTAGGTGGAGTGCTGATCACTCTGCTGCAATGGACCGAGTTTCACTTTATTGTGCTGGAGCATTCCGTGGCGATATACGGGGTGCTGATTGCGATTCTGTTTGCGGGCGCGGGGATTTGGCTGGGGACGAGGCTGCTGGCTCCCCGGGAGCGGATCGGGGAAGTTGCTGTCCCAGGGCCGAGCAAAGCGGATTCGATTCCCGACGATCGTGCAAGGGAGCGACTGGGTATCACGCCTCGTGAACTGGAAGTGCTGCAACTGGTGGCGCGGGGACTGAGCAATCGCGAGATTGGGGAAACGCTGTTCGTGAGTGAGAGCACGGTGAAGACTCATTGCAGCCGGGCCTTCGACAAACTCGGCGCACGACGGCGGACAGAGGCAGTGAGGCGTGGCAAAGAACTTGGCCTGATCGGGTGAGGAGATCGTTCTTTCGCATGAATTCTGATAGTTTCGGACAAAATCATACGAAAGAATGACGCGCGACGGCTGGCAGATAGGGGAGGCTGAGGGCGTTGGCGGCTGGGGAGCACGCGTCGACTGGTGGGGGACGGGATGAAGAGGGCGGTTTGGAAATACGGGTTGCTGAGCGGGCTGGTGCTGGCGGTACTGTTGGCGCTGACGGTGCCATTTGAGCATCACACGAGCGCGCGATTTGGCATGGTGGTGGGGTACACCATCATGGTGCTCAGCTTCCTGATTGTCTTTGTGGGCGTGAAGCGCTACCGGGACGTGGAGTGCGGAGGCACGATCAGTTTTGGCCGCGCTTTTGGGGCAGGTGTGCTGATGATGCTGATCTCGTGCGCGTGCTACGTGGCCATGTGGGAGGTTCTGGTAGCCACGGTGGAAAAGAACTTTGCGCACGACTACACAGAGGGTATGGTGAAGCGGGCGCAGAACTCCGGGCTGCAAGGGGCAGCTCTCGAGGCGAGGATTGCGGAAATCCGCAAGTTTGAAGCGACATACTCTAATCCTGTTTACAGGATGGGGATGACATTGCTGGAACCATTGCCGGTAGGCATTGTGATGGCGCTGGTGACGGCGGGCGTGCTGCGCAGGAAATCCGAGAGTGGAGTACCTGGTGCGGCGAGTGCCGAAGCTTCGTAGCAAGGCTTAACGCTTCAAGAGCAGGAAAAGGAATACTCAGAGGAGATATTAGATGGGCTCAGTGACCGGAATTGGTGGGGTCTTCTTGCGCGCGAATGATTCAAAGGCGCTGTATCAGTGGTATGAGAAGCACCTGGGGCTGGTGAAGGGCCAGGGAGCGTACTCGTTTCCTACTCCGAAGCAGCGCAATGAGGTCCTTTTCTGCCTTTTCAAGCAAGAAGACCAATACCTCCCTCAGGCGCAGAAAGCGATGCTGAATCTGATTGTGGATGATCTTGATGCATTGCTGGATCGGTTGACGAGCGAGGGTGTGACGGTCGATCCGAAGCGCGAGAGCTACGACTTTGGGAAGTTCGGCTGGGTAACGGATCCAGAGGGGAATCGCGTGGAACTCTGGCAGCCTCCAGGCGAATAACGGCGAGTAGAACATCCATTCAGATGTGGGCTCTGACACCTTATCCCAGGTCTCAGAATCGAGACCTGGGCGCCCGGCCAGCTTAGCGGCTGAGACGAATCGCTAATTGCATGACACGCGGGTCGGTGGTGGTGCTGGTGATTGTGCCGAAGGCGGCTGAGCCGAAGCTGCCGTTGGGCTGAGCGAATGCAGGGGTATTGGTTACATTGAAGAGCTCTGCGCGAAATTCTAGTCCGGTCTCGTGAAAGAGGGTTGTGTGCTTCACGAGGGCGAGGTCGAGATCGCGATAGGCCGGTCCGCGAACTGGATTGCGCGATGCGGAGCCGATGGTGAACTGAGGTGCGGTGCCGAATGCGGCGGTATTGAAGAAGTGGTATGGAGATCGGTCAGCGGGTGAGAGTGAAGGCTTGCCAACAAGATTGGGACGCTGGATGGAGAAGCCGGCGAAGGAGTTGAAGTTTGTCGCTTGCGTCACAGTGACGGGCATTCCCGATTGCAGAGACAGGATGGCATTGAGCTGCCAGCCGCCGAGTAGGGCGTCGAGAAGGCCGCCGGATGCGAATTGGTGTCCTTGGCCGGCGGGCAATTCCCAGGTGCCGCTGAACGAGGTGACATTGGGCATGTCGCCACTTGAGGAGTCGCGCTCGAGCCAAGGACGATAAGTGTCGGCGGCAATGAGGCTGCTTGAATTCGGCGAGGACAGCACGGTTGTGGAGAAGACCGCCGAGGCGTCGTCGATGAGCTTGGAGTGGGTGTACGCGAAGAGTAGTGAGACGCCGTGGGAGAGGCGCTGTTCGACTTTGGCTTCTAGGGCGTTGTACTTGGTCTGACCGCTGTTGTGGCGATAGGTCGCGACGTTGAGGAATCGCGGATAGGGCTTGAAAAGCTGAGCACGCGTGATGGTCTTTCCGCCGAGGGAGCTGGAGGAGGGAATCTGACCGTAGTAGGGATTGGGAACGGTCTTGAGTAGTGGTGCCCCCTGGGCGAGCTGGTCGGCAGAGAGCTGGTTGAGATTGGAATCGGGAATGCCGACGTGGACGACGTGCGATCCGGCGTAGGCGACTTCTGCGGAGAGGTTGTTGGTGATTGCATGCTGGACGGCGAGGTTCCATTGCTGAGAATAGCCGGAGCCTGCATGGCGATCGGCAGTGTAGACGCTTTGGCCTAGGCCCGCATCGGGCGTGAGCGGGATGGGCGCAACGGATGGACCTTGGGAGAGAACGAAGGCGGGGCGCAAATTGTCCTGCGTTTTCTGCTGGACGTTCTGGATGAATGGGAATTGTGGTGTCGTAAACGGTGTTGTGATACCGGATTGGTCGATGAAGACAATTCCAAAGCCGGAGCGAACGACGGTTTTCGGGGTGAACATGTACGCGAGCCCGATCCTGGGCGCGAGGTTGTTGTAGTGAAGTTCGCGCGCGCTGTGGGGCAAGCCGTTCTGGCCAAGGTAGTCGAGCTGTTGTGTACCGAGGTTGAAGACGGCTCCCTCGTCGTTCTTTTCAGTTGAAGGGAAGTGGAGCGTGTAGCGCGCGCCGAGATTGAGGGTCAGGCGGCTGGTGAGTTTCCAGTCATCCTGAGCGAAGAACTCGAAGATGCGATCGCGGGGTTTGATTTTGCTCTGCTGCAGGTCGATCTGAAAGGTGTCGACCTGGCCGAGGAGAAAGCTGGCAATGGGGTTTCCGCTGTTGGATACGCCCTGCTGATTGGTGCCCGTGGTGGTGAAGGCGAAGGAGCCGGTGGGGTTGGGGGGCGCAACTGCGTTGAGTTGATACCAGCGGAAGTCGAGGCCGAATTTGAGCTGGTGCGAGCCCCGCGTGTACGCCACGTTGTCGACGGTCTGCCAGACTGCGGTCTGGTATTGCGAGAAGGTGTTGGGCGAAGGGCCGAGCTGCTGGAAGCCGGAAAACGTGAAGAGGGGGAGGGCATTGTCGAATGCGGCGTTCGTGGGGATGCCGGGAATGCCAAGCGAGGCGGAGGCTGTGTCAGCCAACTTGGTTCCGTTGATGGTGTTGCCGCGGCGTGTGTAGCCGATGCGAAGATCGGCTAGCAGGTGCTGGGAGAAGATGTGGGTTTCGTTTGCCACCCCCTGCTGGCCGAGGATGTCAGATAGGCCTGCTACGCCTCCCGTCCCGATGACTGCGCCAGTGATGGATCCACTTCCTTCAGGAAGCGGGGTAACGGGCTGTTCGATTTCGTTGTAGTAGGAAAAGCGGCCGAATGCGATGTCGTGTCTGCCCATGGAGCCGTCGATGCGGAGATCGAACTGGTTCTGGTGGTCGGCATCGTTGGCGGTGCGGGTGTAATTGTTGGCTTTGGTGGTGAGATCGGTGGGCGTGGGGAAGCGAGCGAGCAAAGCCTGGGGGGCGGGGTCGAATGGAATGTTGATGACGTCGTCGGGGAACTCGGCGCGGACGGTTACGCCGTCGACGACGGTTGTTGATGTCGGATCGTAGATGTGGGAAACGCCGGTGAAGATGCCCTGACGTTCTGACATAGTTGGAATGGTTGAAATTCGCGTGACGCCGATCAACTGCTTCACGCCCTGGTAGGCACCGAAGAAGAAGAGGTGATTGGGGACGATGGGGCCACCAATGGTTCCGCCGTAAAGGTTGCGGCGATATTCGGGCTTTCGTGCTCCGACATTCGCGAAGAAGTTTCTAGCGTTGAGGTTTTCGTTCCGGAGGAACTCGAATAGAGTTCCGTGGAATGCGTTTGAACCGGATCGAGTGGCCACATTGACGACGCCACCATTGAAACGACCGAACTCGGCGGAAACGTTGTTCGCTTCGATGGTGAATGCCTGAATGTCATCGATGATGGGGAAATAAACGACCTGGCCGGGTTCGGGCTGCAGGGCTGATATGCCATCGAAGAGATATTCATTGGTGCGGGGCCGTCCGCCGTTGATGCGAGGAAGCACGGTGCCGGGCGGCAGCTCGACGCCGGGCGCCAAAGTTGCGAGCTGAACGAAATTGCGGGTGTTCAGCGGCATTGCCATGACGGTGGATCCGCTGATGTTGGTCTGTACGTTGCTGGTCGTGGATTGCAAGAGAGGAGCGTCTGCCGTGACATTCACAGTCTGCTGGTTTGCAGTTACGGCTAGTCTCAGATCGACGTTGACGGTTTGACCGATGATGGCATGGACACCAGCGCGGGTGAGGTGTGCGAAGCCAGGCGCATTGACTTCGAGAACGTACACGCCGGGACGGAGATTGATGAATGAATAGTCGCCGGAGCGTGAACTAAGGGTGGAGATGCGCGCGTTGGTGCCGCTCTGGGTGAGGTCGATGGTGGCATTTGCAACTGCGGAGCCAGCCGGATCGAGCACGCGGCCTCGCAGGTCCGCAGCGATCTGGGCGCGTGCGCAGAGCGCGCAGATTGCAAGAATCAAGACGGGCAGCAAACGCCGGATCACTATCTGTATCCCTCGGCATGCAGACGCGGCGGTCACCCGCCGGTCTGCCCGAATAAGTGGAGAACCAAGGTTGGGAGGGCTCTGTTCCGGTAGTTTCCCGGCGTACTATCGAATTTATATGTTTAGAATCGTATAGTCAAAGAGCGTGCAGCCAAGTCAGCCTGCTTCGCTGTCGAGGCGTTCAATCATCACGTCAGTGGATTTTATGAGGGCCGCTGCAGTGTCACCCTTTTTCAGGTTGAGTTCGCGAGCGGCGCCGGCGGTGATAATCGCCGTCACATGGGTGTTGCCGATGGCCAGGATAACTTCGGCGAGGAGCCCCTCGATCCTGACGCTAACGACTTTTCCGGCGAGCTGGTTGCGTCCGCTGACCCGGCGGTAGCGGGCCCGGGATTCGGTTTCCGGGCGCGAACCATCCGCATCGAGAAAAGGCTTGAGACTGGCTGCTGTGAGACGGTGGTGTCCGCCGGGCGTGAGGACGGTCTTCAGCTTTCCACTCAAAATCCAGTTTTTGATGGAAGGATAGCTGATGCCGAGCATGCGGGCTGCTTCACGCGGCGTGAGAAGCTGGCGTTGTGCGCTCATGCTCTAACTTGTAGCACCTTGGGGGCGCGCAGAGCTGGTTTATATTCGCGGCCATAGTCGTTGCGAATCGGCTATAGCCGCTGAGGTTCTTGGAACGCGCAGTGGTGGACTTCATTCGATGCGAAGAGCTTTGACGGGGTCGATTGATGCGGCGCGCCGGGCTGGGATGATGCCCGCGATAGCAGCTGCAACGATCAGGACTCCGATGGCGAGGGACATGACGGGCACATTAACCCTGGTGATCTCGTAGAGCTGCGACTTGACGTATCGAACGCAGAAGACCGCGACGGGAATTCCGATTGCGAGGCCAATGGTGGTTTGCAGCATCGCTCCACGCATAACGGATCCGATGACGCGGCTGCGTGCCGCGCCGAGGGCCATGCGGATGCCGATCTCGGGCGTGCGGCGGACGACGGTGTATGCGGTTACGCCGTAAAGGCCGATGGCGGCGAGAAGAAGCGCGAGCAGGCCGAACAGAGACGTGAGGCGCGCGATCAGGCGCTCTTCGATGAAGCGATCGTCAATCTGCTGCTGGAAGGTCTGGAACTTCACGATGGTGAGGTTGGGGTTGATACTTGCGAGGGTGTCGCCGACGAGTTTTTCGAAGCCGGGCATTGGCCGGCTGGTCTGAATGATCAGTGCTCCGGCGAACATGGAAAGATCTTTATCGATGGTGTCATCGGGGTCGACGCCGTTGCCGGCACGCTGGGTAAGCGGCAGGAAATACATGGCGTGATTCTTCCAATAGACACTGGTGTAGGTGGTGTCTTCGACGACTCCGACGATTTCATGTGCCGCATCGCGGCCTCCGGGGCCCGGACCGGAGTAGCCGAAGTGGTGTCCGATCGGGTTGCGCTTGCCGAAGAACAGCTTCACAAATTCCTGGTTCACGACGGCGACAGGCGTTGAATTCATAGTGTCTTGCCGCGTGAAGCCGCGGCCCATGACGACGTGGGTCCCGACGGAGTCGAAGTACTCGGCGGTGCCTTTTACCCAGGAGGCGCCTTTGTTGATGTCGGGGTCGCCCTGAATTTTGACCCCGGAGCCCCAATTGTTTTCTTCCATAGGAGTGTAGGTGGAGAGCGAGACATGAACGACACCGGGGATGGCGTGGAAGCGATCGATGATGGTCTGGTAGAGAGGCTCGACTTCAGTGTTCTTGTATCCAGCTGCCTGGGGGTTGATATGGGCGATGTAGCGGTTGGTGGCGTCGAGTTTCATGTCGACATTCTGGGCTTTGTTGAGACTCTGTGCGAAAAGGCCGGCAGCGACAAGGAGGACGAGGGACAGCGCGGCCTGCAGTACGACGAGGGAGCGCTGCAGGATAGAGGCCCCCTGCGCGGTGGTGCGCGAGTTAGAGCGAAGCGACTCGACGGGCTGAGTGCGCGCTGCCATCAAAGCCGGGGCGAGGCCAAAGAGGACACCCGTGAT
>Ga0068857_100001164_pt1 | contig 20541 bp, 14 predicted proteins | sample KBSCornC72_FD_66591 | JGI IMG/M metagenome (GOLD analysis project Ga0068857, IMG submission 66591) | Corn rhizosphere microbial communities from Kellogg Biological Station, Michigan, USA - KBS Corn C7-2 | ecosystem: Host-associated > Plants > Roots > Rhizosphere > Soil ...
TCAACGGCGTCCTGTTGTCCGGAAACGCCTTCAACTTTCTTGGCGTGCCACCTGTGATTGGCCGTACGATCCAGCCGACGGACATCCAACCGGACGGCCAGGCCGAGCCGGTCGTGGTGTTGAGTCACCGGTTGTGGCTTCGGCTGTTCGAAGGGAATCCTTCGGCCCTGGGCCGGACCCTCCGGCTGAATGGCCGCCCGCACACGATCGTCGGCGTGATGCCTCCCCGCTTCGGGTGGTATGGCAACGACGGGTTCTGGCTCCCTCTGTCACCCACACGCACGGACGTTCCATGGATCAACCCGATCGTGCGGCTTCGCCCCGGTGTCTCGAAAGCGGCCGCGGAGCAACAGCTCGGCGCGTTTCATCAGCGGCTGGCCGCAGAAAACCCTTCGAGTTTCCCGCCGCAAGGCTTTACCACGGCGCTTCGCAACTACCTTGATGTGACGGTCGCGAGCGGGCCGATGCGGACGAGTCTGCAGCTGCTCCTCGGCGCCGTCGCTTTCCTGCTGTTGATTGCGTGTGCCAATGTCGCCAATCTGCAGCTCGCCCGCGGGAGCGCACGCGCGCGCGAAATGGCGATCCGGATGTCGATTGGGGCGGGGCGGCGCCGCATGCTTCGCCAGCTGTTGACCGAAAGCGTGCTGCTCTCCCTCGTCGGTGGCGTCCTCGGTGTGCTGTTCGCATTCGTGGCGATTCGGTCGATCGTCGCATTGATGCCAGAGTTCTACGTGCCGAACGAGTCGAGGGTGACCATCAATATCCCAGTGCTGGTGTTTTCGCTCGGCGTGTCCGTGCTGACCGGCATCCTGTTCGGGTTGGTGCCGGCATTACAGATGTCCAAACCGGACATGACCGACGCGCTCAAGGCCAGCCGCAGCACTGGCGCGAGCGCACAAGGCGGCCGAACGCGCAATCTCCTGGTCGTGCTCGAAGTCGCCTCCTCGGTCGTGCTTCTGGTCAGTGCCGCCTTGATGATGCGCACGTTTTTCGTGCTTCAGAACGTGGACTCGGGAGTGAAATCGGATCGCGTGCTCATGGTGGGTATCCCGCTGCCGCCGGCGAAGTACGCCACGCTCGAGCAGCGCAACCGCTTTGCGCAGGATCTGCTGGAAAGAATCGGGACCCTGCCGGGCGTCGAAGCGGCCACCATCGGGCATCCATTTGGCGGACCTCAATCGCCGTACACGATCGCCGGTCAGATTCCGGACGACTCGAAGCGGATCGCAATGAACCTGGTCGGGGCGGACCACCTTCGTACGTTCGGCATTTCTTTGCTCGGTGGACGCATGTTCGACGCGGCTGAAGTCCGTCGCGAGGATCGGGTCGCGGTGATCAACGAAGCGGCGATGAAGCTCTGGCCCGCTGGTGAAAACCCGATCGGTACGCGGCTGCGGCTCGACGTTCTCGCCCATCCGCCGGCGCGCACGCTCGTCGATGGGGCCCGACCTCCAGAGGTCATGATCGTCGGCGTCATCGCCAACACGCGAAACGCGGGCGTTCGGAGCGAACCGGTGCCGGTTGTCGTCGTGCCGTTTTCAGTGATGGCGCCGCCGCAGCGGATGCTTGGAGTGCGCGCCGCAGGCGACCCCAACCTCCTGCTCAATCCGATTCGCGCGCAGTTGCGGGCGATGGACGCGGATCAGCCACTCGGGCGCCCCATCACGCTCAGCGAGGTGCTCGATCAGGAAGTCGTCCAGCCGCGGTTTACGATGGCGCTGTTCATTGCGTTCGCGGCGCTGGGGCTCGCGCTTGCCGCGTCCGGCATTTACAGTGTCTTGTCCTTCCATGTAACCCGTCGAGTTCATGAGCTTGGCGTGCGTATGGCGCTCGGTGCGCCTCGTCGTCATGTCCTCGGCCTGATGTTGACCATGGGAGGACGGCTTGTCCTCTTCGGACTCGCCATTGGTGTCGCGGCTAGCCTCGCCTCCACGCGGCTGCTTCGCAGTCAGTTGTTCGGCGTGCAACCGGCCGACCCTCTCGCGTATGCGGCTGTGGCTCTGCTGCTTGGTCTCGCGGCCATGGTCGCGTGTTACATCCCTGCACGTCGCGCGGCCGCCGTCGATCCAATGGTGGCGCTTCGACAGGAGTGATCCAGAATGGACGGGTGCCACGGCTGGACCGTCTCCCCGCTTTCGCGCACGACGACATCTTCCACGTCGTCGTCGAGTCGCCTCGGGGATCCAGCGTCAAGCTGAAACACAATCCGGAGTTCGACGTCTTTTCAATCTCGCGTCCGCTGCCGCTCGGTCTCGCTTATCCGTACGACTGGGGCTTTGTGCCGTCGACGAAAGGGCCTGACGGGGACCCGATTGACGCGGCGGTCTTCTGGGACGTTGCGACGTTTCCGGGCGTCGTCATTCCCTGCCGCGCAGTCGCGCTGATCAAAGTGGATCAGAACGGCCCGGATGGCCCGGGCCAGCGACGACGCAACGATCGGATTCTGGCGATTCCGGTCGAGGCACGACGTCAGACGGATCTGTCGGCGCCGAGCGCACTGCCGCAACGTGTGCGCGACGAGCTCGAGCTGTTCTTCGTCACGGCTGCGGCACTCGAGGGAAAGGACCCGAAGGTCCTCGGGTGGGACGGACCGGCTGCCGTCATCGAGCTGCTGCGATCATCTTCCCATTAAGGTCCGTCTCCCAACTCCCATTCATCAGCCTGTATCATTCCCCGCTAGACATGAGATTCGATTCCCGCGACTTTGTCGTGCCGCACGGCGGCCGTCACGTCCTCCGCGGCCGGCCGACCGAGGTCGAGCCGTTCTATGAGTCGAAGGACGACTTCCGGGACATCCTCTCAAAACATGTCGAGCAGCTCAGCGAACTGCAGGAAATGCTGTACGCGAGCAAGCAGTACGCGCTGCTCGTCGTCTTTCAGGGGATGGACACTGCCGGCAAGGACGGCACGATCCGGCATGTGATGTCGGGCGTGGATCCACAGGGCGTGCAGGTCTTCAGCTTCGGACGTCCGAGCGATGCCGAGCTGCGCCACGAGTTCCTCTGGCGGGAAACGCTCTGCCTCCCCGAGCGTGGCCGGATCGGCGTCTTCAACCGCTCCTACTACGAGGAAGTCGTCGTCGTCCGCGTTCACCCTGAGCTGCTGCGCCGGCAGGGTATCGAGGGGGCTCCAACGACGCGCACCTGGCAGGAGCGTTTCGAATCAATCGTCGAGTTCGAGCGTCATCTACACCGGAACGGCACGCGCGTTCTCAAGTTCTTCCTGCATCTGTCGAAGCAGGAACAGCGGCGCCGGCTGCTGGCTCGGCTCGACGATCCGCACAAGCACTGGAAGTTCAATGTGGGCGACATCGAGGAGCGGCGGCATTGGCAGAAGTACATGAGCGCGTATGAGGCCTGTCTCAGCGCCACGAGCCGGGCGCATGCGCCGTGGTACGTGGTCCCCGCCGACGACAAGCGGAACGCCCGGCTGATCGTCTCGCAGGCGATCATCGACGAACTCGCCGCCTTGAAGCTCCACTATCCCGACGTGAGCGCGGCGCGGCGCCGCGAGCTGCGAAAGGTGCGGCGGCGGCTCGAGTGAGCTGTTAGAAGGGATCAGATCCTTCAACCGACCGCGCGCCCGTGTCGACGACCTCGAAGTCGGACCCTTTGAGTTTGTGGAGCGACTCGAGGCCTTGCAGCCGCCGGTCCGGCGCGATCGACATGCGCCAGTCGGCGCCGTTGTCGGCCACGAACATTCCGTACTTCTTCAACCCACGAAGGATGGCCTGCGCGTGGCGTGGGAACCCCGAGATGTCGAAATCCTTGCGTAGCCGGATGCGTTCTCCCATCCGGGGCAGAGAGGGGTCTCGCAGCGGGCTCGCCCAATGCGTGGCGGGGAGTACATATCCACGGCGCGTCGCGCGCACGGTCACACGCATCGCGTGCGCGACGAGTCCTCGAACGCACTCGTCGTAGCGCACGACGGCTGGGAAAATAGGGAGGCCTGCCGCATCGGCGGACGTCCAGCGCTCCGGCCGCGGCGCGCCCGTGCGCAGGTCGAACGTCGCCGCGGTGGACGCCTCCCATCCGGTATCGGTTCTGCGCGCCTGCCAGAACTCGTGAAGCTTGCCGTTGCCAGGATCCACGACGATCAGGTGACGATCGCCCTCCCCTTCCCGCTGCAGCTGCTCCAGGGTCTGACCCGGCTTCGGAAGCGCTTTGGTGTCCTCGTTCCGATGCATCGGCCAGTTCTCGATCGGCGCGTTCGCCGGAATCGGGAAAGGTCCGGGATCGGACTCCTGCGGGTACGCGGTCACCTTGACCGGTAATCGGACCTGATCCCGCGGGACGATGATGAAGTTCATGTCGAGGTTGTAGTCGAGCGGTTTCGCCGCACCTATTGAAGCGATGATCCTGGCGGAATCGACGTGGATCGGCATCGACGAGATGTCCTGGTTCCACGGGTTGTCGGCGGGAAATACCTGCAGCGTCGTGAGGATCTCGTCCGCTTCCCGAGTGTCGAACATGACAGGACGCGAGATCTCCGGAAGCGGTCGACCGACGTGCCCGCCGAGCAGCCCGGTTGCCACGAGCACTCCCAGAGCCGTCACTATCGAAACGCGTCGTGTCATCGGCATTCTCCCTTGCGGATGGCTGGTGATATCAGGCGCGCGCGCCCGGTTCAAGGGCACCGCTTGACATATTCCGTAATGGGAATATGATTGCGTCATGCCTCGTGCGGCCACCACGTCCGACCCCTTCAATGCGGTAGCCGAACCCCGTCGGCGAGACATCCTGGAGTTCCTCGCGCCCCGCGAGCGGGCCGTCAACGATGTCGTCGCGGCACTCAGCCTCGCACAGCCGTCTGTGTCAAAGCATCTCAAGGTGTTGCTTCACGTCGGGCTCGTCGAAGTACGGCGCGACGGCCGTCAATTGCTGTACCGCACCAATGCCAAGGCCATCAGGCCGCTCCACGAATGGAGCGGGCGATTCGAACGGTACTGGCGGAGCCAGTTGTTGCGGGTCAAGGAACGCGCCGAGCAGCAATCGAAGGGAACCGACGAAGACAAGATCAAAAGGAGATCATCATGACCACCGCAGTCAGTCCAGCGATCGAGAATCTGTCCATCGACATCACGGAGGAGATACGCGTGCGCGCGCCCCTCGCGGCGACGTTCGAGGCGCTGCTCGAAGAGATGGGGCCGTCAAACCAGGGATATCAAGGCGTCGCCATGCCGATGACGCTCGAGCCGTGGCCCGGCGGGCGCTGGTTCCGCGATCTCGGCGACGGCAACGGCCATCTCTGGGGTCACGTGCAGGCGATCAAGCGGCCGACGCTGCTCGAAATCGCCGGGCCGCTGATGATGTCGTTCGCCGTCGCATCGAACGTGCAATACCGGCTCAAGGAAATCGACGGTGGCACGCTGATCACGCTGCGGCACACGGCGCTCGGCCTGTTCCCGCCAGACGGCTATCGTGACGCGCTTGGGCAGGGATGGGCCCTGATCTTCGATCGCATTCGTCGTCGAGTCGAGAACGCGTAGCACGGATCGGAAATACGGAGGTCGGACCGATGCGGTTAATCGAAGGAATGTTGCAGGAGCTCGAGCAGGAAACTCAGACGACCCGCCGTGTCCTGGAGCGGGTTCCCAACGAACACTTGTCATGGCGCCCGCACCCGAAAGCGAGGACGCTTGGGCAGCTGGCGCTGCACATCGCGACGGTGCCCGCCGGAGTCGCGGAGCTGGCGTCGCGATCGCCGGCGCAGGCGCCTGATTTCGCGGATCCGAGTCCAAAGAGCGCGTCCGAGCTGGTGCCAACGCTCGAGCAGAGTATCGCCAGGGCGAAGCAGGCGCTCGGTGGCATGGACGACGCCGCGCTGATGGCGACGTGGCGGCTGATGCGCGGCGACCGCGAAGTACTGGCGCTGCCGCGCGTCGCGTTCCTGCGGTCGGTGATGCTCAATCACTGGTATCACCATCGCGGCCAGTTGACGGTCTACCTGCGTGAACTGAACGTTCCGATTCCCTCGATTTATGGACCAAGCGCGGACGAGAATCCGTTCGCCTAATCGCCGGCGAACGAGCGTCAGCGGAAGATACGCCCGACGCCGAAAGTGACCTTCCAGCCGCCGTCGAAGCCGAAGCTGGTGCCGAGCAGCACGGGGCCGACGAGCGTGTCGGCGACGACGCCGAGGCCGATCTGGGAGTGCAGCTCGGCGTTCTCGTCGGTGTCGAACGCCGCGCCGTTCTGCCACCAGGCGCCGGCGAAGAGCGGCCCGCCGACGAAGTCGGGTAGACGTGCGACGCTGCGCATCGCGCCCAGCGTCAGCACCGCGTAGTGGTCGCCCCGTTCCTCGCCGACGCCGAACGCGTCGAGCACGAAGGGGTATCCCAACGAGAACTGGCGCGTCGGCAACGGATGATCGCCGAACGACGTGCCGCCGGAGAACACGCCGAAGAGCCGGTTCGCACCCCTCGAATGGAACGAGGAAGCCCCGACCTCCATCTGGGTCAGATTGCGATTGGAGCGTGGCACACCTTCGGCCTCTGGACTGGTGAACGTCCGAGAGAATTCAAATATCGAGCGCAGGCCGTGCGACGGAATCACCGGACTGTCCTGCTGATCGAGCGCCCAGCGCATACGGAAGCGGACTTCGGGGCCGGCCAGCTCGGGCAACCCGGGATCGCCGTACCGCACGGAGTCGTTTACGTGCGAGAACTCGAATCCGGCGGCGACTTCGCTCTCGCGAGAGATGTTGAAGCCGGCGTCCGTGGACCCGGCGGTCCGTTCCTCGGCATATTGCGCGACCACTGCGTCGTCCATCACGAAGTTCAGCGTACTTCGGCTCGCACCGGCCCGGACGCGGGCGAAAAATCCACCCCCCAACGGCTTGTAGAGCGCGGCCGCGACGGACGGATCCGCGCCGATGCCGCCGTCGATGCGCAGCTCCGACGACGGCCCGAGGACGTCGAAGGCTAGGTAGCGCGCCGCGAGCTGGACCCGGAACGTCTCGGACGTCGTATTCTCGATGTTCAGACCGAGCATCAGGAACGGCGGCGCGTATTTCTTCGGCTGGGCGCGGATGTCGAGCGTCGATCCTTCCGGCGCGTCGGTGATCTGCCAGGTGATCGTCTGGTAGCGATCGAGGCCGGTCAGCGCCGTCAGGTCGTGCTCGAGCAGCGGAATATCGACCGGCACGTTGAGGTGGCGCGCGAGCAGACGTTCGACCGCGGCGGCGTCCGCCTTCTCGACGCCGGTCGTGACGAGACGCGTCGGTGGCGGCAGATTCGCGCGACGCCGTTGCGCGCGCGTGGCAAGCCAGGCCTGCCACTCCGCATCGCTCACCCGGTATTTCAGCAGCTCGGCGCGCCGGGCCTCCGCGGCCTGATGTCCCCGCTCGATCAGCGCGTCGGCGCGGCGCCAGTCCAGCGATCCGAAGCCGTCGACGTCGATCGCGATGACCATGTCGGCCGACTGCAGCGCGGTGCGCGTCGAGGCGCGCATCATCGCGTCCACGGTGCGTCCCATCAACCCGAAGATCGAATAGTCGACTTCGTCGTCGGGTGCGTAGCCAACGTCGACGGCAATCACGAACGACGGCCCCAGCGCCTTGACCACGTCGGCCGGAATGTTGTCGAGGGCGCCGCCGTCGACGAGGATCCGGCCGTCGCGTTCCACCGGCGGAAATACCCCGGGGAGCGACATGGTCGCGCGCAGCGCCGTGGCCAACGAGCCGCTGTCGATCACGACTTTCTCGCCCGCCTTGAGATCGACCGCGACAACGCGGAACGGCGTCGGCAGCTCGTCGAACGCGCGCAGGCCGTAATACGGCGCCGTGATTCGAGCGAGGAGGAAGTCGACCTGCTGGCCGTCGTTCAGCGACGTCGGCGGAACCACGCCACGCTTGAGGCCGAATTCGAGTCTTGATGGGTAGTCGCGGGCATCTTCCTTGCGGCGAAGATTCTTGAAGCCAAACGAGGAACTGCCGAACATCATGTCCCAGTCGGTGCCGGTGATCAGCGTGCGCAACTCCGCGGCTGACATGCCGGCCGCAAACGCGCCGCCGACGAGACCGCCCATGCTGGTACCGGCAGCGACGTCGATCGGGACGTGGTTCTCCTCGAACCACTGGATGACGCCGATGTGCGCGATGCCGCGCGCGCTGCCGCCACCGAACGCGACTCCGACCGTCGGCCGCGACGGCGCCTGGGCGTGCGCAAGGTCAGGGGCGCAGAGGCACAGCGCGAGGAGTGTCACGATGCTGATCCGCATGGCGATTACCCGCACGCTAACGCGCGGGCATGGTCGCAACTATGCAGATCCGGCATCGCGCCCGCGGACGGTACGCATCCTGCTGCCTCGCGCCGCGTAAGGCGCATCGCTCGAGCAAATGCTTCGTTCGCTAGCCTGCTGAGAGTCGGCGCGGAAGGCTGCTCCGTCATCTTGGAGCGCCTCCGGCAGGCCGGAGGCGCGGCGAGCGCCGGAGACGCGCAACAGCACGTGCCCGCGGTGGTGCTCATCGCAATCAGTCAGTCCCCATGGAGCGACGAATGAGCCCGCGACCGAACATCGATTCTGGACATACGAACTCTCGACAGGCAGCACGAGCGCTAGCCGAGGTCCAGAGCGTTCGCACCGGGCGCACAGCGGCGGCCATCGCCGCCGCCGTCGTTGACCACCTGCGCTTTCTCCAGGCGCGGCAACCCCAGCACGCGACGCGGAACGATTGGTATCTCGCGCTTGCCAATGCCGTGCGTGACCGGATGCTCGACGGCTACATCACCACGCTGGATACGATCACGGGCCCGAACACCGCGAAGGTGGTCGCGTATCTCTCGGCGGAATTTCTCACCGGCCCACACCTCGGCAACAGCCTCGTGAACCTCGGACTGTGGCAGGCGACGAAGGAGGCACTCTCTTCGCTCGGCCAGGAGCTGACTGATCTGCTGCAACAAGAGGAAGAACCGGGGCTCGGCAACGGCGGCCTCGGACGCCTTGCCGCTTGCTATATGGATTCGCTGGCGACCCTCAACATTCCAGCCATCGGCTATGGCATCCGTTACGAGTTCGGCATCTTCGATCAGGCGATTCGCGACGGCTGGCAGGTGGAACACACCGATAAGTGGCTGCGCTTCGGAAACCCGTGGGAGATCCCACGGTTGGAGGTCGCGTACAAGGTGATGTTTGGCGGCCACACCGAGCATCTCCGGGACGAACAGGGACAGCCGAGCGTCCGCTGGGTCTCCGACAGGATGGTCCGAGGCGTGGCGCACGACACGCCGGTGCCCGGCTACGGGGTGCCCACGACGAACATGCTGCGGCTGTGGAAGGCGGAGGCCACCGAATCATTCGATCTCGCGGCCTTCAACGCCGGCGACTACTACGAGGCCGTCAATCAGAAGGTCGTGTCGGAAACGGTCTCGAAGATCCTGTACCCGAACGACGAGCCCGCGATCGGCAAAAGGCTGCGGCTGGCACAGCAGTACTTCTTCGTCTCCTGCTCGTTGCAGGACATGATCCGGCTGCATCTGACCCGCGGCAAGCGGATCGAGGACTTTCATCAGTACTGGGCCGCGCAGTTGAACGACACGCACCCGTCGATTGCCGTTGCCGAACTGATGCGGCTCCTGGTCGACGAGCACGCCGTCGGATGGGATCAGGCCTGGGACATCACGCAGCGGACTTGCGGCTACACGAATCACACGCTGCTCTCCGAGGCGCTGGAAAAATGGCCGCTGCCCATGTTCGGCACGCTGCTGCCGCGCCACCTCGAGATCATCTACGAGGTCAATCGCCGCTTCCTCGATCAGGTTCGGCTGCGACATCCCGGCGACGAAGGCCTCGTCCAGCGGCTGTCTCTCATCGATGAATCGGGCAGCAAATCGGTGCGGATGGCGCACCTTGCAGCCGTCGGCAGTCACGCCATCAACGGGGTCGCCGCGCTCCACACGGAACTCCTCAAACAGACGGTCCTCCGCGACTTCTACAGCGTGTCGCCGGAAAAGTTCCTCAACGTGACGAACGGCGTCACGCCGCGGCGCTGGATGGTGTTGAGCAATCCGAAGTTGACGGAGTTGATCACCGCGCGCATCGGTGACGGGTGGATTTCCAGCCTGGAGGACAAGATCCAACGGCTTGAGCGGTTGGCGGCTGATCGCGGATTCCAAGCGGAATGGCAGGCCGTGAAGGTCGAGAACAAGTGGCGCCTGACGCGCCTCATCGCCGAGCGCACCGGTGTGTCGGTCGATCCCCACTCGCTGTTCGACGTGCAGGTGAAACGGCTGCACGAGTACAAGCGGCAACACCTGAATGTGCTCTATCTGGTGACCCTCTACCAACAGCTGAAGCGCGGCGACGGCGCCGGCGTCGTGCCGCGCACGGTGATCTTCGGTGGCAAAGCCGCGCCCGGATACCGGATGGCCAAATTGATCATCAGGCTGATCAACGGCGTCGCTGCCGTGGTCAACGGGGATCCGCAGGTGTCGGAGCTGCTCAAAGTCGTGTTCTTCCCCGATTTCAACGTGACGAATGGCCAGTGCGTTTATCCCGCCGCGGATGTGTCTGAGCAGATCTCGACGGCCGGGAAGGAGGCGTCCGGCACCGGCAACATGAAGTTCGCGATGAACGGCGCGCTCACGATCGGCACGCTCGACGGCGCGAATGTCGAAATCCGCGACGCCGTGGGTCACGAGAATTTCTTCCTCTTCGGTCTGACGGCCGACGAGGTCTTGGCGCAGAAGGCCCGGGGCTACAGGCCGCGCGACATCTACGAAACGAATCCGGCGCTGCGTGAGGCGATCGATCTCATCGCCGGCGGTCTCTTCTCGAACGGCGAGAGTGGCCTGTTCCAACCGCTCGTGGACTCGCTGCTCGATCATGACGAGTACATGCTGCTGGCCGACTACCAGTCGTACATCGATTGTCAGCAGCGGGTCAGCGACGCCTACCGCGATCAGGCCAGCTGGGCGCGGATGTCCATCCTGAACAGCGCCCGGGTCGGCCGCTTCTCATCGGATCGGTCGATACGCGAGTACTGCAACAGCGTGTGGGACGTCAGTCCCATCACAGAACGGCGACGGTCATGATTCGAGACGTGATAACCCTTCCGGCCGAGTCCGCCGCGACGGTCACCAGGCGGACGGCCATCGCCGGCGGCCCCGCCCCGCTGGGCGCGACCCCTTCGGCCGGCGGCGTCAACTTCAGCGTGTTTTCGAAGGGCGCCACCCGGGTGGAGTTGCTGCTGTTCGATACCGCGAACGACGGCGCGCCCTCACGAGTCGTTCCGCTCGATCCGGAGCGGCACCGCACGTATCACTACTGGCATGCGTTCGTGGCCGGGCTCGTGCCTGGACAGGTGTATGCGTATCGCACGCACGGGCCGTTCGCGCCGGAGCGCGGTCTGCGCTTCGACGCCGAAAAGGTGCTGCTCGACCCTTATGGCCTGGCGGTCGCCGTGCCCGAGCGATACGACCGCGATGCCGCCTGCCGCCCGGGCGACAACGCCGCGTGCGCGCTGAAAAGCGTCGTCGCCGATCCATCCCGCTACGACTGGGAAGGCGATCAGCCGCCGCGCCGGCCCTCCGCGGAAACCATCATCTACGAGATGCACGTGCGCGGATTCACTGGTCACCCCAGCTCCGGCGTCCACGGCGTCCGCGCCGGAACCTATGCGGGGCTGATCGAAAAGATTCCCTACCTCGTAGACCTCGGCATCACGGCCGTCGAGCTGCTGCCGGTATTCCAGTTCGACCCCCACGCTGCTCCAGACGGACGCGTCAACTACTGGGGCTACCAGCCGGTGTCGTTCTTCGCGCCGCATCACGCCTACAGCATGGATCGCGACCCGCTCGGCGTCCTCGACGAGTTCCGCGATATGGTGAAGGCCCTCCATCGTGCCGGCCTGGAAGTGATCCTCGACGTGGTCTTCAACCACACGGCCGAGAAACACCAGGAAGGGCCGACGCTCTGTTATCGCGGGCTCGCGAACGAGTGCTACTACATGCTCGAGCCCGACAAGTCCCTCTACGCGGACTACAGCGGGTGCGGCAACACGCTGAATGCGAACCAGCCGATCGTGCGCCGTTTGATCCAGGACAGCCTGCGCTACTGGGTCACGCAAATGCACGTGGATGGTTTCCGCTTCGATCTCGCGTCGATTCTGTCGCGCGACGAGTCGGGACGCCCGCAGGCGAATCCTCCCGTGCTGTGGGACATCGAATTCGATCCGGTGCTGGCCGGTACAAAGTTGATCGCGGAGGCGTGGGACGCGGCCGGGCTGTATCAGGTTGGAACCTTCCTGGGCGATACCTGGCAGGAGTGGAACGGCCGGTTCCGCGACGACGTGCGTCACTTCATCAAGAGCGACAACGGGACCGTGGCGAAGCTCGCCCAGCGGCTGATGGGCAGCCCCGACATCTACGCGCACGAAGGGCGCGAAGCAGAACAGAGCATCAACTTCGTCACCTGCCACGATGGCTTCACGCTCAACGATCTGGTCAGCTACAACGACAAGCACAATGAGGCGAACGGCGAGGAGAACCGCGACGGCACGAACGACAACGTGAGCTGGAACTGCGGTGTGGAAGGGCCGACCGACGACGCAGCGATCGAGGCGCTGCGAAATCGACAGGTGAAGAACTTCTTCGCACTGGAGATGCTCGCGGCCGGCACGCCGATGTTGCTCATGGGCGACGAGGTACGGCGCACGCAGGGGGGCAACAACAACGGCTACTGCGAGATCGGCGACATCAACTACTTCGATTGGACGCTGCTCGAGCGCCATGCCGATGTTCACCGCTTCGTCAAACTGCTGACGCATTTCCGGCAGCATCGAGATGTCGGCCCGGACGGCGGGACGCTCAGCCTCAACGAGCTGTTGAAGCGCACGCGGATCGAATGGCACGGCACCACGCTCGGTCAGCCGGACTGGGGCGACAACTCGCACTCTCTCGCCTACACGATTCAGAGCGTTCGGGCACGCTTCCTCCTGCACGTGATGATGAACGCCTACTGGGAGCCGTTGTCGTTCGAGCTGCCGCCGGGTCCGGCCGACAGCCCGTATGTCTGGCGACGCTGCCTCGACACGGCGCTGCCGTCGCCCACCGACATGACGCCCTGGGCGGACGCGCCCGTCGTCGCCGCCGCGAGGTACGAGCTGCAGCCGCGCTCGATCGCAGTGCTCGCGATTGGTCTCCAGGCTCAGAGCCCATCACTTGAATGATGCAGGCGGAGAACTACTGTGGAAAAGGTTTTGACCGAAGAGCGGCGACGCGTCGATGCGGCAGACAAGCCGCTGTCGGCGAGAGAGCTGGAATTGACGCACGCGTACTGGCGCGCGTGCAATTACCTCGCGGTCGGGATGATCTACCTGAAAGACAACCCGCTGCTGAAGCAGCCGCTCAGGACCGACGACGTGAAGCATCGGCTGCTCGGACACTGGGGCGCAAGCCCGGCGCTGTCATTCGTGTGGGTGCATCTGAACCGGCTGATTGTGAAGCACGACCTGGACGTGATCTTCGTCGCCGGACCCGGCCACGGCGCGCCGGGTGTCCTGGGCCCGGCGTACCTCGAAGGCACGTACTCCGAGGTTTATCCGGATAAGAGCCAGGACGAAGAGGGCATGCGGAAATTCTTCAAGCAGTTCTCTTTTCCCGGCCACATCGGCAGCCACGTCACGCCTGAGACGCCTGGATCCATTCACGAAGGCGGCGAGCTCGGCTACAGCCTCGCGCACGCGTACGGAATGGTGCTCGACAATCCCGATACGATTGTCGCCTGCGTGGTCGGCGACGGCGAAGCGGAGACCGGGCCGCTGGCCACCGCGTGGCACTCGAACAAGTTCCTCAACCCGGAGCGCGACGGCGCGGTCCTGCCGATCCTCAACCTGAACGGCTACAAGATCGCAAATCCGACGATTCTGTCGCGGATTCCCCATGAGGAGCTGGAGGCGCTGTTCGTCGGGTACGGATATCAGCCGTATTTCGTCGAGGGCAGCGACCCGCCAGACATGCATCAGCAGATGGCGGCCACGCTCGAGCGAGCGGTGACCGACATCCGCGCCGCTCAGCAGAGAGCGCGCGACACGAAGTCGACGTTCCGGCCACGCTGGCCGATCATCGTGCTGCGTTCCCCCAAGGGATGGACCGGTCCGCAGGAAATCAACGGACACAAGGTCGAAGGCTCATGGCGCAGTCACCAGGTGCCCTTGTCGGACGTGCGCGAGAACCCGGCGAAGCTGAAGCTTCTGGAAGAGTGGATGCGGACCTATAAGCCCGAGGAGCTGTTCGATGCGAACGGCACGCTGAGGGCCGAGCTCAAGGCGCTGGCGCCTGCGGGCGCCCGCCGCATGAGCGCAAACCCGCACGCGAATGGCGGACTGCTCCGCAAGCCTCTCAACCTGCCGGACTTTCGCACCTATGCGGTCGACGTTCCGACCCGCGGCACCGTGCAGTACGAGAACACGAAGCCGCTCGGAGAGTTCCTGCGCGACGTGATGAAGAAGAACCCGGCCACGTTCCGGGTGTTCGGGCCAGACGAGACCGCCTCGAATCGTCTCCAGGCGATCTATGGCGCGAGCAAGAAGACGTGGATGGCGGACATGCTGCCCGAAGACGCCGACGGCGGTGAGCTGGCACCGGATGGGCGGGTGATGGAAATGCTGTCCGAGCACACGCTACTCGGCTGGCTCGAAGGCTACCTGCTGACCGGACGCCACGGCCTCTTCCATACCTACGAGGCGTTCGCGCATGTCATCGATTCGATGTTCAACCAGCACGCCAAGTGGCTGGACATCTGCAAGAATCACGTGCCGTGGCGCGCCTCGGTCTCGTCCGAGAACATCCTCTTGTCCTCGACGGTCTGGCGGCAGGATCACAACGGGTTTTCCCACCAGGATCCAGGCTTCATCGATCTGGTGACGAACAAAGGCCCCTCGGTGACGCGGGTCTACCTGCCGCCCGACGCCAATACGTTGCTCTCGGTCGCGGACCACTGCCTGCGTAGCACCGACTACATCAACGTCATCGTGGCTGACAAACAGAAGCATCTCCAGTTCACCACGATGGACGAAGCGATTCTCCATTGCTCCAAGGGGCTGGGCATCTGGCCGCGAGCGAGCACCGACGCCGGCGAGGAGCCTGACGTGGTGCTGGCGTGCTGCGGCGACGTCGCAACCATGGAGGCGCTCGCCGCCGCTGCCATTCTTCGCGAGCGAGCGCCGGATCTGAAGCTTCGCTTCGTCAACGTCGTCGATCTGTTCAGACTGCAGCCGGCGTCCGAGCATCCGCACGGATCGACCGAACGCGAGTTCGACAGTCTGTTCACGACGGACAAGCCGATCATCTTCAACTTCCACGGGTATCCCTGGCTGATTCACAAGCTCGCCTACCGCTTCAAGGGTCACGACCACATGCACGTGCGCGGTTACAAGGAGAAGGGGAACATCAATACGCCGCTCGAGCTGGCGATGTTGAACGAGACGTCGCGTTTCAACCTGGTCATCGACGTGATCGATCGGGTGCCGACGCTGCGGACGAAGGCGGCGCACCTCAAGGAGGAGATGCGGGGCGCCATTATCGACAACCTTCGCTACGCGCACGAGCATGGAGCTGATCGAGCGGAGATCGCCAACTGGGTCTGGCCGTATTAGGGCTTCAAGGCTTCTCGGCTTCAGGACTTCGCGGGCCGTGACCATGAGGCCATGAAGCCACGAAGCCCTGAAGCCGTTGAGATACACTTCGTCGCGTGAGAGTAACCGACACGGTCATCACGCTCGCCGTACTGACGGTGGCTCTGCTGGGGATCAGCGCGACGGTCCCGGTGCCTGAGCGCAAGATCGTGCGCACGGGACCGGACGTCGCCCCGACGCTGCCGGCCGCTGCACCGGCGAAGGGCAGCTGGCCGTCCTTCCGCGGACCGAATGCAAGCGGCGTCGCCGACGGCCAGAATCTTCCCGACGCCTGGAACGGCCCGAACTCGAAGAACGTCCTCTGGAAGACTGCCATCCCCGGTCTCGCGCACTCGAGCCCGGTCGTCTGGGGCGACCGCATCTACGTGACCAGCGCGCTCAGCAGCAAGGGGAACGCGACGTTCAAGCCAGGCCTCTACGGCGAGGGGGACGCGTCCGAAGATCGTTCACCGCAGAAGTGGATGCTCTACGCCATCGACAAGCGCACGGGCAAGATCGCATGGGAGCGGCTCGCGTTCGAGGGCCCTCCTCGCGAGAAACGTCACATCAAGTCGACCTACGCCAGCGCCTCTCCCGTCACCGACGGCCGCATCGTCGTTGCCTGGTTCGGCTCGCAGGGGGTGCATGCGTTCGACGTGAACGGCACTCCGCTCTGGAAGGTGGATCTGGGCCGCGTGGATATCGGCGCCTACGACATCCCGTCGTACGAGTGGGGGCCGGCGAGCTCGCCGATCATCTGGAACGACCGCGTCTTCATCCAGTGCGACACCCAGGCTGACGATTTCGTGCTGGCGCTCGACGCGCTCACCGGCAGGACGCTGTGGAAGACCGACCGTGACGAGTTGCCGACGTGGGGCACACCCGCGGTGATCAGCACCCGGCACGGCGACGAGCTGGTGACGAACGCGGCGAACTTCATCCGCGGCTACGACCCGCAGACGGGAAAGGAACTCTGGCGCCTCGGCGGCAGCTCGAAGATCACCGCGCCGACGCCGATTCTCGCCAACGATCTGATCATCGTGGCGAGCGGGCGCAGGCCGGAACGCCCCATCTTCGCGGTGCGTCCCGGCGCAAGAGGAGACATCACGCTTCAGAAAGATTCGACCAGTAGCCCGGCGATCGCATGGAGCAAGACGGGGCGCGGCTCCTACATGCCGACGCCGCTCTTCTACGACGGGATCGTGTACGTGCTCGGTAATGACGGTGTGTTCGACGCTTACGAGGTTGAGACCGGCAAGGAGATCTACCGGCAGCGGCTCGATCCGGTGGGCAGCGGGTTCAGCGCGTCACCCGTGGCCGCCGACGGCAAGATCTATCTGACGAGCGAGGACGGCGAGATCCTGGTGGTCGCGGCGGGCCGCGAGTTCAGACAGCTCGCGACCAATTCGATGGGCGAGCTGGTCATGGCCACGCCGGCGCTGTCCGACGGTGTGATGTACGTCCGCTCGGCATCGAGCCTGTTCGCCGTCGGCCGCGGCGGCAACGTTCGCCCATGATGTCGCCAATGCGCGAAGCTGCCCTCGTTCTCTGTCTTGCCGCATTCACGGCCTGCGCTGATCGCCCCTCGCCTGCGCCTGCGCCGCAGCATCTCCCACCGGCGCCCGCAGGCCTCGAGCAGCGGGTCACTGAGTACCTCAAGGCCGCGCAGATCCACTCCCAACACCCGTGGCGGGACATCTCGCCGCTCAACGCGGACGGCACCGTCAACGGCTACGTCGAGATCGCGCGCGGCGAGTCGACCAAGTGGGAGTTCCGGATTCCGCTGAATCGGCGCGAGGTGGACCGGATGATTCCGACAGAGCTTGGCGGCTACCCGATCAACTACGGGTTCCTGCCGCAGACCATCTCCTACGACGGTGATCCGGCCGACGTACTCATAGCGGGTCCGCCGAGCGAAGGCGGCCGCGTCGTCCGCGGCCGCATCATCGCGTTGATGCGGTTCACGGACACCGGAGACCTGGATTCAAAGGTGGTTATTGCGCCGCTGGACGCGAATGGCCGCGCGACGCAGACGCTGGACGCAGCGGACCGCGAGCGGATCGCGCGGTTCTTCGACACCTACAAGAACCACCAGGGAAAGGCGACGAAGGTGACGGGCTGGGGCGACGCGGCGGAAGCGCTCGACTTCCTCGAGACGACCTCCGGGTTTTTCAAGCAAAGACAATCAGCGGCGAACGCTTACCTGGATTCAGCACGGACCAGCCGATAGACTTCGACCAGCACTTGCGCCATGGTGATGAGCGCGATGACGACGAGGACGAGCGTCGTGACCTGGTTGATGCCCTGCACGAGTCGCGCGAGTTCCGGGGTTTGCTGCGCGGGGGCCAAGAGGTCGCCCGCATTCAGCGCAACCGATACCACGACGAGTCCCAGCACGCCGACAACGAGTGGTCGCAGGCGTGCCATCCACATCCAGCCCGGACGAGCCAGCGCGCCGACGATCAGGATCGTCGAGCCGATTGCTGGAAGCATCGCGACATAGAAGAGGCGCGCCCATGAAGGCGATAACGTCAGGAACGACGCCGCCGGCCCCAGCATCAGGAACGGATACGCCGGAATCGCGACCCACCAGGCGATGAAGAGAATGTTCGCCACGACCTCGATCACGAGGCTGACGCGCTTCGGCGAGCTTGCCGGACGGGTGACTTTCGGCAACGTCCGCGGCGACCACTTGTCGAAGATGTTCAGCTTGGTCTGGAAGTAGTCGGCGACCGCGAACGACACCGTGACCCAGAACGCCACCTGCAGCGCGACGCCCGGGAATCGCATGATGTGGGGGAGAATTCGCTCGGGCGCCTGCTGCGAGAAGCCGATGGAGAAGGCGGCGATCAGCTGCACGGCGAACGCCATGGCCATCGCAATCTTCATCGCCGGGACGTAGAACGGGAACAGCGCGGGACCGATCAGGTACTGCTGCGGCCGATAACGCATGGCGAGCACATATGGATGCCCGTAGCGTTTCAGCAGCGCCTCCTGCTCGCGGATGTCGAGCGGGCGCCCGATCTCCCCTTCCTTGTCGTTGATCTGCGACAGGATGTCGTCGGTCAATTCGTTGACGATGTCGTCCTGGTTGTTCGCAGGCAGATGACGCCTCACGGCGGCGACGTAACGATCGACGAGTTCCATCTTTTTCGCTCCTACAAGATTCGGGTGAGTGACGCGTCGATGGCCTGCCACTCCGCCACCAGCTGCGCCAGCGTCTGCCTGCCCTCACGCGACAGCCGGTAGAACCGCTTGTTCCGTTTGTCTTCCTCGCGCCACTCGCTCACGAGCAGGCCCTGCGCCTCGAGGCGGCGCAGCAGCGGGTAGAGTGTGCCTTCATCGATCGCGAGCCCCTGATCGCCGAGTGCCTTGCGCAGCGCGTAACCGTGGTGTTCGCCTTTGAGCTGCGCGAGGACGGCGAGGATCAGGCACCCGCGCCTGAGCTCGAGCTTGAGGTTTTCGAAGACGTCGGCGCCCATGTGACTCCCCGTTCGGCCCATACTGTTTGCCACACACTGTATGACATACACTGTATGACACACAGTATATATACGCGTCAAGTGGTCTCGGGTTCCGCGCCGGATCGCCGGCGCTCAGGCTACTGCTGGCGCAACGCCTCCATCGGATCGACGTTCGACGCCCGCCGTGCGGGCAGATAGCCGGCGAGCGCCGAAACCACAGCGATCAGCACCACCGCCGCGGCAATCGTGAGCGCGTCGTTCGCCGACAGCCCATACAAGACGGTCTTCACGAATCGACCCGCCCATCGGGCGGTGCCGAGGCCCAGCGCGACGCCGATGCCGACGAGCAGCATCGACTCACCCATCACCATGCCGACGATGGTGCCCCGCTGCGCGCCGAGCGCCATGCGAATGCCGATCTCGTTCGTGCGCTGCGCAACGTTGTAGCTCATGAGACCGAAGAGGCCGATGCACGCGAGTACCAGCGCCAGCACACCGAAGGCGGTGTAGGCCGTGGCGAACAGGCGCTCCTGCGCAAACCGCAGCGAGATCTGCTCACTCTGCGATGTGAACCGCTGGATCGGCAGTGTCGGATCGACCTCGCGCATCGCGGCCCGCACGGCTTCGGTCATCGCCATCGGATCACCCGCGGTCCTGAGCACGACGTTCAGGCTCCGCGCCGGCCCTTGCCACACGCACCGATACATCGTGGGCGGGCCGGGATCGCGCACGCTTGCGTATTTGGCGTCGCGCACTACGCCGACGATCTCGAACTCATTGGACTTCTCGAACGATCCGCCGATGCGCCGGCCCAGGACGTCGCCGTCGGGGAAGAGCTTGCGCGCCGACGCCTCGTTGATGATCGCCACCTTGGGGGCGTTTTTGTCGTCGTGATCGTTGAAGCCGCGGCCGAGTTGCACGGGAATCCCCATCGTTGCGAAAAACGTCGGCGCAACGTCCATCATGTACATCTCTTCTTCGGCGGCCGTCTGCGAGGTCTGCCCCTGCTTCCACATCGAGCTCGTGCTGGTGCTCCCCGAAAGGAGTGTTGTGCGCGTCAGCGCCGCCGAGGTCACGCCGGGCAACGCCGACATCCGCTCGAGTGCCCGACGAAAGACTTGCGCGGAGCGATCCACGTCGTAGCGATTGACGCTCGGATTCACGTTGAACATCAGCAGATTCTTCGAGTTGAACCCGACGTCCACGCTCTTCAGGTTTTCGAGGGTCCGCAGAAACAGCCCCGCGCCGATCAGCAGCACGAGCGACATCGCCACTTGCAGCACGAGAAGGCCCTTGCTGAGGAGCGTGCGTGATCCGGTGACGCTGCGGCTGGTCTCCTTCATCGCGCCAGCCAGATCCACGCGTGTCGCGCGCAGTGCTGGCAGGAGGCCGAAGACCACGCCCGTCAGCATGCTGACTCCGGCGACAAACCCGAAGACCCGCCAGTCAAGCGGCGCCTTCTGGC
>Ga0068857_100001165_pt1 | contig 20500 bp, 17 predicted proteins | sample KBSCornC72_FD_66591 | JGI IMG/M metagenome (GOLD analysis project Ga0068857, IMG submission 66591) | Corn rhizosphere microbial communities from Kellogg Biological Station, Michigan, USA - KBS Corn C7-2 | ecosystem: Host-associated > Plants > Roots > Rhizosphere > Soil ...
ATGCTCCCCCTCTTCGACAGAAAGCCCAATGAGGGCGCTCAACGCAATCCCGGCCGCAATCCGTTCGCAGGCAACGACAGCCCGCCTCTCATCGATATCCGGTACCGCAATGGGATTGTCGTCCGCTGCATCGACCCCGGCAAGTATCGCTGGAAGCAATGGCCGGATGGTCCACACGCCTTCGATATCGTCAGTTGGCAGCTTGCGAAGGGTAAGGATTACGAGGTGGTTTTCCCGTCGTGATCGGACACCCCACCAATGAACACCATGAGCATGAGGGAGCGGTGAGAATGGACAGGTCACAAAGGATTATGTTATTCCAGCACAATGATCCGCACATCATGGTTCCGGGCGATTGTTGGGCAAACGTTCGGGAGAATCTATTTCCGGCACATGCAATGGACTTGGCCGAGGCGCGGATCAAATGACAACAGCACGCAAATCAGGAACGGCTAAGATAGGGCGGCCGAGCGATTTTACACAGGAGATAGCTGACGCGATTTGCGAGCGGTTAGCTGAAGGCGAAAGTCTCCGCAAGATTTGCCTTGCTGATGGCATGCCGAACAAGGCGACCGTGTTCCGCTGGCTTGTGGCGCATCCAACCTTCAGCGACCAATACGCGCGCGCTCGGGAAGAACAGGCCGAAACGCTGGCTGACGAGATCGTGGAAATATCGGATGGCGATGGCGAAGCTTCTGACCCGCAACGAGACCGTCTCCGGGTTGATGCGCGCAAATGGGTGGCGTCGAAACTGAAGCCCAAGAAATACGGTGACAAGCAGCTGGTCGGCTCCGATCCGGATAATCCATTGCCTGAAGGATTCCGCGTCACGCTGGTGAAGGCGAAGGATGCTTGAGGTTCAGCTACCCGAATGGGGCGGCCTACTATGGGATGATTTCCGCCACCTTGGGCTGCATGGCGGACGAGCGGCGGCGAAGTCTCGCTCGATCGCAACAGCGCTGGTCATTCAGGCTGCAGAACGGCATGAGCGCGTTCTGTGTGGGCGTGAAATCCAGAAGTCGATCAAGGACAGCGTGAAACGACTGCTGGATGACGAGATCAGGCGCCTTGGTCTGTCCAGCGTGTTCGATAGCGTGGAAACAGAGATACGCGGCCCGAACGACAGCCTGTTCCTGTTCTCCGGCATAAAGGGCAACGCGACGGGCATCAAGTCTATCGAGGGCATAACCACATTCTGGGGTGAGGAGGCGCAGACCTTCAGCCAGGCCAGCATTGAAACGGTCATCCCGACTATCCGCGCGCCGAACAGCCGGCTGATATGGTCGTGGAACCCGGACCTTGAAACAGACCCGATCGATGTGCTGTTTCGCGGGCCGAACGGCGCCCCGCCCCGCTCCATCGTGCGTGAAGTCAATTATGATGAGAACCCATGGTTTCCCGAGGAACTACGGGCGGAAATGGAATATGACCGTTCCCGCGATTACGACAAATACGAGCATGTATGGCTGGGCAAATACCGCCGCAACAGCGAAGCGCGCGTGTTCAAGAACTGGCGCGTCGAGGCGTTCGATAGCCCGGCCAATGTCGAATATAGGATGGGCGCGGACTTCGGTTTCAGTGTTGACCCATCCTGCGCTCTGCGCTGCTGGATAGATGGCACACGTATCTTCGTGGACTATGAGGCGTGGGGCCTAGGCATCGAGATCATGGCGCTGCCTGCCCTGTTCATGACGATCCCGGACGCTGAGAAATACTGGATGACGGCGGACAGCGCGCGGCCGGAAACGATCAGCCACCTTCGCAATCATGGCTTCCCCCGCATCGCTCCAGCCTTGAAGGGCGCGCGCTCATTGGAAGAAGGCGTCGAGTTCCTGAAGGGCTATGACATCGTCGTGCATCCGCGCTGCCAGCATGTGATCGATGAACTGACGCACTACAGCTACAAGGTTGATCCCTTGACCGGACAGGTGCTTGGCGTGCTTGAGGACAAGAACAACCACCTGATCGACGCGCTGCGCTATGCGGTTGAAGGCGCACGCCGGGCATTAAACGCAAAGCCGCGTGTCGTGTCGGTCACAGTGCCCAGCCTTGCGACGGCTTTCAATCGCCGCTGACCAGTGGTATAGGGATACCGCCTGACCGCACCCCAGGCGCTCGCTTGATAAGCAGGGGTGCGCCTTGACGACTGATACCGAAGCCGATCCGCCCGTTCTCCAAAGGGCGCTTCTCCAGTTTAACACGATTAGCAGTGCGCTGCGTGACGAGCGCATGTTGTCGCTTGAGGATCGCCGCTTCCTGTCGATCGCGGGGGCGCAATGGGAAGGCGATTGGGGCGCGCAGTTCGAGAACGGCATTCGCGTCCAGATCAACAAGACCCAGCGCGGCCATGACAAGATCATCAACGACTATCGGGCCAATCGCTTCACGGTCAATTTCCGCCCGGTCGATAATGGCGCGAACGACGACACATCAGAATTGCTCAACGGCCTGCTCTATGCCGACATCTACCGTTCCAAGGGGCAGCAGGCGTTCGACAATGCCTTTGCCGAAGGTTCTGCGGGCGGCATGGGAGCATGGCGCCTGTGCAACGAGTATGAGGACGAATACGACCCGGACAACGATCATCAGCGTATCGGCATTTACCAGATCGTGGATGCTGACCAGCGCGTGTTCTTCGACCTTGACGCCAAGCTCTACGACAAGTCGGATGCTCGTTATGCCTATGTGATGCACAGCATGACGCCGGAAGCCTTCAAGGAGGAATATGGCGACGAGCGGCTTTCTTCATGGCCGGAAAATCGCCTGCGCACCAACTGGTTCGACTGGTTCCGCCCCACGGTCGTCTATGTCGCGGAATATTACGAGGTTGAGGAACGCAACGAGGAGTTGCGCATCTACAGCCGCAAGGCGACGGGTGAGGAATATCGCTACTGGTCGTCCGAAGTCACGGACGAGATGGCGCAGGATCTGAAGAACCGTGGCTTCGAGGTCCGCAAGAGCCGCAAGGTGAAGCGCAAGCGCGTGCACAAGTGGCTGCTGTCCGGTGCCGAGGTGCTGGAGGATTGCGGCTATATCGCCGGTTCCTGCATCCCGATCATTCCCTTCTACGGCAAGCGCGTGTTCATCGACAATATCGAGCGCGTGAAGGGCCACGTCAGGGACGCGAAAGACCCAGCCCGCGTCTACAACAGCCAGATTTCAAAGCTGGTCGAGACGGCGAGCCTTGCACCGCGCGAGGTGCCGATCTTCGCGCCCGAACAGATGGAGGGCCTGGGCAAGCATTGGGAGCGAATGAACATCGACCGCCATCCCTATGCGCTGGCGCACCCGCTGACCGATCCCATGACAGGCAACATCATCCAGTCCGGACCTGTCGCCTATCTCAAGCCGCCAGACCTTCCGCCCGTGCTGGGGACGCTGATCCAGCAGACCGGCGCGGACATCGCGGAAATCACCAATGGCGATGACGGGTCGATGGAGATCAAGTCCAACGTTTCAGCCGAGGCGATGGACATTGCCAGCAGCCGGGTAGACGCGAAATCCTTCATCTACATGGACAACTTCCGCCAGTCGATGCAGCGCTTCGGCGAGGTTTACTACGCCATGGCGAAGGAGGTTTACGTCGAGGAAGGCCGCGAGGTCCAGACGATGGACGAGGACGGCGAGACCGAAACCGCCACACTGCACGAGCTTTACACCGATCCGAATACCAAGGCGCACGGCAAGCGCTATGACCTGTCGGTTGGCCGGTTCAATGTCATTGCCGATGTGACCGAAGCCACATCCACGCGGCGCGACAAGACGGTTCGCACGATGATGGCGCTGGCGCAGGCGTCGACCGCCGTCCAGGCTCCGCAGATCGGGCAGGCCGCATTGCTGACTGCGATCAAGAACATGGACGGCGAAGGCATCGACGGGTTCCAGGACTTCGCGCACAAGATGGCGGTGCAGCTTGGTCTCGATGAGTTGACGCCGGAAGAGCAGCAGCAGGCACAGGGTCAGCAGCAGCAACCCGATCCGCAATCGATCACGCTTCTGGCGCAGGCCAAGGCGCTGGAGGCGCAGGCGGGTAAACTGGAGGCTGATACCAAGCTCAGCAATGCCAAGGTGGTGCAGACGCTGGCCGACGCCCAGAAGACGGCGAACGAGGCAGGGCAGATTGCCCAGCAGCCATTGCCGGATCAGGGCGCGAATCAGCAGCCTTCTATCGTTCCTGATATGTCAAGAGCAGCTTGATGCGAAGTTGCGAAACTGATATGCAAAATGGGCTGAACAACTACCAGCGGGGATCGCATGGATAACGAAGAATTGCCGCTCATCGAGGGCGAGGACGTTCTTGATCTGACGACCGTTCAGGAGATTGAGGTTGGGGATGAGGGCGAAGAAGCCCTTATAGGGTTCGCGGACGAGGAAGGGGCGGAAGAGGAAGAAACGCCCGTCATCAAGCGCCTGCGCGAACAGAACCGCGAACTGGCCAAGAAGCTGCGCCAGCGCAATGTGCCGCAGAATGACACGACCGATCCTGAACCCGTCATCCCCGCCAAGCCGACACTTGCGGATTTCGACTATGACCCGGATCGCTTCGAAGCGGCGATGGATGGCTATGTCGCGGCCAAGGACGATCATCTGGCATGGCAGCGGCGAGAGGATCAGCGCAAGGCATCACAGGGCCAGCAGCAGGAAGAGCGCGCCCGCAAGATCGAAAAGCAGAAGTCCGCGCTGGGTGTGCGGGATTTCGATGAGCGGGCGGCAGAGGTCAAGGACCGCCTGTCCGAAGCCCAGCTTGCCATCCTGATCGAGGGCGCCGATGACCCGGCCCGTCTGATTTATGCGCTCGGACGCTCGGCAACAAGGCTCGAAATGCTGGCAGGTGAAGAGAACATGGCCAAGTTCGCAGTCATGATCGGCCGCCTGGAAAAGGATATCAAGGTGAGCAAGAAAACCCCTCCCGCACCTGAATCCGGGCGCGTTCGCGGCGCTACGGCATCCCTGTCCATGGGAGACAAGGAGTTGGATCGGCTGGAGAAGGAGGCGGAAAAGACCGGCGATCGGTCCAAGATTATTGCCTATAACAGGGCCAAGCGTCAGGCGGCTTGATTAAATCCATGGCGGGTGGTATCTGAATACCGCTCGCCACTATTCAGCGACCACCGGCTGCAACAGGTGAGAGGCAGGCAAAGCCCCGGAGCGCGCCTCCGAGATCGGATCAATCCCTTTCTCGTGAGGCTTTATGTCCAACAATTTCAGCAAAGAAGAGCGCGTTGCGTTCGACCAGGTCTTTGAAAAGTTCGAAGATGGCCTGGTGGTTTCCAAACTGTTCAACAAGTATCAGCTTGACGATGTGACCGCCGAGCGTACGGGCAACACCATCTGGCGCCCGATGCCATACATTGCGCAGTCGTTTACTGGCCTTGACCAGTCGGCCAACTTCAACCGCAACTATACCCAGCTTTCGGTTCCTACCACGCTCGGATACACGCATTCGGTCCCGCTAACCCTGTCGGCCACTGAACTGCGCGACATGCTACAGGAAAAGCGTCTGGGTGAAGCGGCGATGCAGCGGCTTGCCAGCGATATCAACGTGGATTGCTCGAACCTCGCCGCCATGACCGGCACGGTGTTCGTCAAGCGTTCGTCGGCTGCGTCAGGCTTCGATGATCTCGCGGCCTGCGACAACGCCTTCAACCGCGTTGGTGTTCCTATGGATAGCCGCAAGGCGCTACTGTCGTCGGGCGATTATAACAGCATGGCTTCGAACCTCGCTGCTTCGACCCGCTCGTTCGGCAATGACATTTCCGATCCGGCCCTTCGCAAGGCCTATGTCGGTCCTGTCGCGGGCTTTGAGACCTACAAGCTCGACTATGCATATCGCAAAGCCGCTGCCGCAGGTTCGGGAACCACGCTCAACGCCGCCAATCAATATTACACTCCGAAGGCGACCAGCACGGCGGCAACGGGGCAGACCAGCAACGTTGACAACCGTTTCCAGCAGATCACGGTCAATTCGACCACCAACGTTGCGGCGGGCGATGCCTTCACCATCGCGGGCGTCAACGAGTTCCACCACATCACCAAGGCGGATACCGGATCGTCCAAGACCTTCCGCGTCATCTCGGTGGATTCCAGCACCACGATGACGATCAGCCCACCGATCATCTCTGGCGGCGGCGGCACTGATCCTGAGCTTCAATATCAGAACGTCTCGGCCACCCCGGCTTCGACGGCTGCGATCACCTGGCTCAACACGGTTGCCGGTTCGGTCAACCCGTTCTGGCAGGCTGACGCTTTCGAGATCATGCCAGGCAACTATCGTCCGAACGAAGATGCCGGCCTTGCGATCCTGCGGGCGACGACTGCGCAGGGTGTGACCGTCACCATGGCCCGCCAGGGCGCGATCGGCGACATGTCCTGCAAATATCGCTGGGACGTGTTCTACGGCCTCGTCAACAAGCAGCCAGAAATGACCGGCGCCATGATGTTCAGCCAGAGCTAAGGGGAGTAACAGACAATGGCATCCACTTACGTTGCTCCGTATACGCAGAAGACCCTCACGGTTTCCGCGTCGAACAAGCTCGCTACCTACAGCGCGGCGGCCTATCAGGTCGACAAGCAGGTAGGCTATCCAACCTTCCCGGCCACGATCAACAACGTGTTTGCCGGGTCTGGCGGCAATGTGACCACGGCATTCTCTGCCGCAACTGTCGTGATCATCACGGCGGGTGCTCAGGCGGTGTTCTATAATCAGGGCACCGACGCCACGGTCTACGAGCGCGGCAATTACCAGCCGACGCCCGGCACGCTGAACGCCACCGGCACGCTTACCATTGCTCTGATCCAGGGTGGTATCGTTACCTCCACGACTGCCGCAGCAGTGACGGCCACGCTCGACACCGGAACGGTCTGTGATGCAGGCCTGACGATGGCGGTTGATGAATCGTTCGACTGGACCGCGATCAATACTGGCGGCTCCAATGCCTTCACCGTGACGGCTGCGACCGGCCATACGATCGTCGGCGCTGCGGCGGTGGCGGCCAGCACATCCGGGCGCTTCCGGACGCGCAAGACGGCTGCGAACACCTTCGTCACCTATCGCTTGTCCTGATGAATGGCGGCGGGGCTTCGGTCCCGCCGTAACCTTTGGAGATTCCGATGCAGTTCCCCGCCATGCTCTACAAGCTCGGTTCCATGTTCGAATGGGACGGCGAGATGTTTGATTACGTCATCGTCAATGACGAGGAAGAGGCGGAGATCGCCATTTCTGATGGCTGGAGTGTCGGCAAGCCTTCCGATCCGCTTGATCATGACGGTGATGGCAAGAAAGTCGGATCTCGCGCCCGCAAACCGAAGGATGCTGAATAATGGCGACAAGGCGTTCTCCCGCTTCTCGTCAGGGTACAGTGGTTGTTGATGTAACGACCACGGACGGATTGTCTGAGAGGCTTGGTGCGCAGGGCGTTGTCCTTGTCGATCCGTCTTCTGGCGGCCCGATGGGGACGAACTCTATTCCAACCATCACTCAGGCGGCACAGACATCCTACACCCTTGCTACCAATGCGACGATAACGGCCACCACCGGAACGACGCCTGTTACCAGCATTGCGAAGGGCAATTATGTGTGGAACGCTGTTTTTACCGGGACATCGGTAAAACTCCAGTCTCTTGGCGCTGATGGCTCCACATGGTTTGATGTCGCCACGCTTTCTGCGTCAGGCATCTTTGCCGGTGAAATTCGCCTTGGGTCTAATGCACAGATCCGTCTCTACAATCCGAACGGCACCAGCGACACTGGCGTCTATTCGAGCCTAAGCTAATGGCTGTCACTGCCTGGGCCAGCGGCTTCCCTCCGGTTCCAGCGCTTCCGGCTGCATCGGCGCCTACCGTCGTTATCGCGAACGGTGCGACATGGACTGCTGCCTCCGGCGTGTCGGTCAACAACGCAGCAACCTTTTCAAAATCGCACCCATCAGGCCGCACGACTGGCAATCTGATGACGAAGAACCCGACATCGGGCACCTTCGGAGGTGAGCGGGCTACGTCAGTTCCCGGCAGTTTCAAACTATCGGATTATGCGATCGTCGGCATGGACGTGCTGACCAACATCATCGCCGGGTCTGTCACCATCCGATTTTCGTCAGACAATTTCGCAACGAAGCGCGTGGAATATAGCTGGCCCTTCCCGTCTCAAGTCTACAATGGGGATTGGCAGCGCCTGACGGCCCGCGTGCTGGCGGATACGTCCGGCATCGATCCCAACGGCGCGTGGGTTGTCACAGGCGGTATGGCGATGACGGAAGTCGTCAATGCCGTTCAGATCAGCATTGCGACCACAGCGAACGACGCATGTACGGTTTATGCCGATCAGGTAGTGGCCTTTGCCAACACGCCTGCACGCGGCGCTATGATGTTCGGATTCGACCGCTATTCCGACGCCTCATTGCCTACCATCGCTCTCCCGCTCGCGCAGAAATATGGCATTACATGCTATGCCGCAGGTGACAGCGGGCTTGTCGCCAGCAAGGGAGATGCGTGGGCGAGGGTCAAGCAACTCCATGATGCAGGCTGGCCTATCCTTAGCCAAGGCCCGGATCACAAGGATTATGTGGTTGCTGGCGCGGCTCAGCTTACAGCGGATGTAGCGTCATCCCGTGCGACATTCCAGAACGTCGGGTTAACCAACGCCCTCAATTATTTTGCCTATCCCTATAGCAGTAATAACACCTCCACTGACGCCGCGCTGCTGGCTGCTGGTTTCAGGATGGCATCCACCGGGATCGGATGGAATGGTCACCCGAACGAATATAATCTCGGCTTCAAGTTGATCGGGCAGGGTCGCCAGAATATCGGCGGCATGACGCTGGCGCAGGTAAAGGCCCTTATCGATCGGGCCGCGCTCTATGGCGTGGTGGTGGATCTGTTCTGTCATGGACTGGTCGCAGGAGGCGATGGGACAACCCCTCCAGCTGATACGCTGACATGGTATGCCAATGACTGGGATGCGGCTATTGCCTATGCTGCTGGTTATCAGGCGGCTGGCCGTTTAGACATTACCAACCCGGTCGCGCTATTTGCCGCTCGCGGCTCTATCCCGGTGGTCGCTTGATATGACTGTAATCTGGAACCCCAAAGACCCGGCTGAAACGGTTGCCTATCTGGATGACTGGTCCGGTGAACTGGGGAATGACAGCATCGCCTCCTATGTGTTCGCGGTTTCGTCGGGAACGGCGACGATCGCCAAGCAGCAGATGGAAGCCCGCGCCCTCACCTTCTGGATAGCTGGCGGCACGAACGCGGCCACCACTACCTTCACCTGCACGGTCACGACCAGCACGGGGCAGATCCTCCAGCGCGTCTATTCGCTCTATGTAGAGACGGGGGCGAACAGCTATCAGCCGACCAGCACGACCAAGCGGCAGCTGGTGGAACAGATGTTCATCGAATGCGCGGTCAACGGCTGGGAATATGACATCACCGCCGACGAGAAGGATGTGGCCCTGGCCCGCCTTGACGCGCTCATGTGGGAGCTTCGTGGGCGGGGTATTGATATCGGATACAATTTCCCGCTCGGTATCGGCCAAGGCGATCTGGATGATGTTCTGGGCTGCCCGGATCAGGCGTTCTATGGCCTCTCAGTGCTTGGAGCCGAGCGCCTTTGCCCGACCATGGGGAAGAAGCAGAGCATGGAATCCCGCATTGCTCTGACAGCGGCGATGAAGGCGGTTCGCTCGGCGGCTGTGACGCTGGTTCCCTCGTCGCAACTTGCGCCGGCCACCCCGATCGGTTCGGGCAACAAGCCCTGGTCATCGCGCTATCCCTTCTCGATGACCAGCTGATGCGCGTGCCCGTCATCTCTGGTGTGAAGGCAACGGAAAGCGGGGATTTCCTCGTCAGCTATCCGATCAACCGTGACCCGGTGTTGAAGGATACCGGCATTTCGGACGGATATCTTGCGCCCCCATTGGGAATCACAGAGGTTGCGAGCGGATACGGCGCCAATCGCGGCGGGATCAACTGGAATGGCGTGTGCTATCGGGTGATGGGCACCAGCCTTGTTTCGGTGGGCGAGAATTGGGTGGTAACCGTCCTTGGTGATGTCGGCACCGGCGGCCCGTGCGGTTTCGATTACAGCTTCGATAACCTCATCATCAACAGCGGTGACAGGCTCTATTACTGGAACGCCACCGATGGCCTGAGGCAGGTAACCGATCCCGATCTAGGCGAGGTTGTCGATGCGATGTTTGTCGATGGCTACACCATGACGACCGATGGCACATATCTCGTCGTCACCGAACTGAATGACCCGATGGCGGTCAACCCGCTGAAATATGGCTCGTCGGAAGATGACCCTGATCCAGTGACTGGATTGGGCCGGATGCATGGCGAGGTCTATGCCTTCAACCGCAACACGATCCAAGTCTTCCAGAATATCGGCGGATCAGGCTTCCCGTTCCAGACAGTCAAGACCGCGACCGTCCCTTATGGCTGCGTCGGGCCTCGCGCCAAATGCCAGTTCATCGGCACCTATGCTTTTGTCGGTAGCCAGAGGAACGCGGGACTTGGCGTCTATCTGCTCGGGGCCGGTGACGCGGCCAAGATCAGCTCGGCCGAAGTTGATGCGGACCTTGACGCCCTGACCGATGACGAAAAGGCCGCGCTTTGGGTTGAAGCGCGGGTCCAGAATGACGAACAACGGCTCCTCGTCCATACACCCTACCGTACATGGTCGTTCGCCTCGCAGGTATCCAAGCGGTCATCGGTCAAGACCTGGTGCAGCTATGTCACCAGCACGACCGACGCGGGGATCTATGAAGGGCGCGGGCTTGCCTATTGTTACGGCAAATGGATCGTGGGCAGTTCGACGGGACAGATCGGCTATCTCGATCCGACCACGGCCCAGCATTATGGGCAGGATATCGGCTGGCAGTTCGACACGACGCTTTTCTACAATGATGGCAATAGGGGCCTTCTGACCGGGATCGAGCTTGTGGGCACGCCGGGGCGCGGAGCGGCCGATGGCCGGATATTCTTCTCATATACCAAGGATGGCGAAACCTGGTCGATGGAGCGCGCCACTTCCTCGGGCACCTTGGGCCAGCGGAATAAGCGCCCCGCGTGGCGCCCCGGCATCCGGTTCGAAAATTACATGGGCTTGCGCTTCCGTGGCGTCGACGGCTCGCTCATGGGCATTGCCCGCCTTGAATGCGATGTCGAGGCGATGGCATGACCCTGCTGAAGACCCGCGCCCTCACGCGACAGCAGATTGGCCAGTTTGTAGATTCCGAGCGTGGGATAAGAGCATTCGAGGATGTTCAGGCCGACATCATCAACCAGTATGAGGCTATTTCCAGCGCATCATTTCTGACCATTAGCACCGAGCCATCCCTTGGTTCCGAACGCGTTTTTACCCCTAGTGGTGATTTCGCCGTGGTGGATGGTGGCCCTAACACGACCTATTCGCTGTCACTGTCAGACACGGGCATTGCGGCCGGGATCTACGGTGATGCGTCTCACACCCTTGGCATTACCGTTTCTGCGACAGGCAGGGTTAGCGCGATCAGCAGTTATCTGCTTGTCACCGATAATGTCACGGAAGGTTCGACCAATCTTTACTTCACCATTGCCCGTGCGAGGGGGTCTGTAAGCGGCGGTCTTGGCATCAGCTACGACAGCATTGCCGGCACAATCGCACTCGACACGGCATCGACGCGGAACACCGATCATGCCAGCGTCACCCTGACAGCAGGCGCGGGCCTTACAGGTGGTGGAGACATCACCGCCTCCCGCACGTTCGACATAGGCGCGGGAACAGGAATCACCGTCAACGCCAACGATATCGCGATTGCGACAAACGGCGTGACGGATACATTGCTGCGGCAATCCTCTGGGCTTTCCCTGGTAGGCCGTACGGCCAACTCAACCGGGAATGTCGCGGACATCACAGCGGCCTCAGACGGCCAGGTAATGCGCCGGGCTGGAACCTCGATCGCTTTTGGTGCAATCGATCTTTCCTCTGCCAACGCAGTGACGAACGCGCTGGCAGCCGCCAATGGTGGAACGGGGCAATCGTCCTACACGGCGGGCGATTTGCTCTATGCGTCTGGCGCTTCAGCCATTTCCAAACTCGCTATCGGCTCCAACGGCTATGTGCTGACCAGCAACGGTTCTGCTCCAGGCTGGACCGCCAATACCGGAACGGGGAATGTCGTAAGGGCAACGCAGCCGCAGTTCACCAATACCATCGGCGTCGGAACCGCTGCGAGCGCTTCAGGATCTGGCGTATCCTTCCCGGCCACACAATCGCCCAGCACTGACAAGAATACGCTGGATGACTATGAGGAGGATGTATGGACGCCAACCGTTACATCCGGTTCCGGCTCGCTCACCAGCTACACGGCATCGGGATATTACACGAAGGTCGGTCGGCACGTTCACGCCACGATCGTCATCAGCATCACGAATAATGGAACCGGGGCAGGCTCGATAGCTGCCACCCTTCCATTCACGGCTGCATCTGGGCCTCTATGGGTCGGCTCTGGGCGAGAAAACGCATCGACCGGCAATATGCTGCAAGGCATCCTTGCGTCGGGCGGTTCGGCTGTGACCATCCTTGCCTATAACAACACCTATCCTGGCGGGACCGGCGCGCAACTTGTTCTGACCATTTCCTATTTCATTTGACGGATTATCTTCAAAGAGGTATCAAGATACCCGGCAGTTAATGACCAGCGCCAGGTCACTTTGCTTCGAGGCAAGGCTTGGGCGCGCTGCTACATCTCACGAAAGACGCGGAAGCTGTAAACGCGGTGGTCAACCACCCTGCGGTGCGGCCTTCTTGCGGCCTTGTGGAGTTGGGTGAACTGGATTTCTCGGAAGTCCTCTCCCGCCCTGAAAATCTCTGCCTCATGGGCGAACATGGCGGATTCCTGCTGCTGTGGAGCGCGCCACGCGTTCGTGAACTGCATGTGTTCCTGCTGCCGGAAGGCCGGGGTCAATGGGGCTTCAACGCCTGCCCTGAGGTTGTCGACCATGCCCGCGCCCATGGTGCACAGATGCTGTGGGCGCGGATCGACCCGGCAAAACGCCATCTGGCGATGTTCTCCCGCATCGGCGGCATGAAGCCGACTGGCGAAAAGATCGAAACGTTTGGCGTCGTTTACGATGTCTATTGCATGGAGGTGCACTGATGCCTCCTGCAATAGCAGCGGCAGGAATTACGGCGGCGGCTAGTATCGGCGGCGGCATCGCCAGCTCGAACGCAACCAAAAAAGCGGCCAATAAGGCGGCTGCGGCTCAGACGGCGGCAGATCAGGCGGCCATTGCCGAACAGCAGCGTCAATATAACACCACCCGCTCCGATCTCATGCCGTGGCAGACTTCCGGTTCCGCCGCGCAGGATCAGATCAACGCGCTGCTTGGCATTTCCACGCCGGTCCAGAAAACCACCAATTGGGCCGCCTATGTGCAGGGAAACCCCGATGCGCTGGCCAACTGGAACAGCCTGACGCCCGCACAAAAGGCACAGTTCAACAACGATATGGGCCAGTTCGGTTCCTACCATTACAGCCAGGACGGCTCGCGGCGGGACTTGTCGGCCTATCAGACCACGACTGGCGGACAAGCTGACCAGCAGGGCGCGATCGATGCGCTAAAGGCATCTCCGCTTTATCAGTCGCTGTTCAGCAATGGCGAGAACACGCTGCTGGCCAATGCGTCGGCGACGGGCGGATTACGCGGCGGCAACACGGAAAACTCGCTGGCCAATTTCGGCCGCGATACGCTGTCGACCGTCATCCAGAACCAGTTGCAAAACCTGACAGGGGTTTCATCTGCGGGCCAGAATGCGGCGGCGCAGACCGGCACATTGGGCGCCAATTCGGCCAATGCGATCTCCAACCTTCTTTCAAATAGCGGCACGGCCAACGCGAATGCGGCCCTTGCCAGTGGGGCAGCGAATGCGGGCGCAATCAATTCCATCGTGGGAACGATTGGCGGACTTGCCGGAAACAAGGATGTCACTAGCTGGGCAGGGAAACTGTTCTGATGGGCAGTCCTGACTTCGGCCTTCTCGGCAACATCGCGCAGAACACCAACGGCTATGACACGGTGCAACGCGCCCTGTTCAACAGCCAGAGCCAGCAGCAGAACCAGAACGTCCTGGACCAGCAGGCGCGGGACAATCAGGCGCGGGTGATCCAGGGGCAGATCGTCGCTAATCCCAAGGCGGATGACGCGACGTTCGAAGGTATGATCGGCCAGCTTGCCGCGCTTAATCCGCAGGCAGCGGCGGAAATGCGTAATGCTCGGATAGCGGCGCAGAAGCAGCAAGAATTGAACAACGACTTCGGCGCGGTCGCACAGGCGCCCACGGCCCGCAACGTCGCCACCTTCATGATGAAGTATCCCCAATTGCACGAGGGTTTTTCGAAGGCTTGGGATGTCATGTCCCAAGGCGAGCGGGAAACCGGGATCAAGACCGCCGCCGATGTAAAGGGCCTGCTTGATAGCGGCAACCCGCAAGGGGCAATTCAACTTCTCCAGGCACGCATGGATGCTGATCGGGCTGCTGGCGTCGATGTCAGTTCTTACCCGCAACTAATCCAGTCGATCCGCGACAATCCTGATCAGGCGAAGGTGTGGGCCAATATCGCGCTTGCGGCGGGTATGGGACCGGACAAGTTCGCTGATGCCTATGGCAAGATCGGTGAGGAAGGCCGAGCGAACGAAAAGCAGCCCTTCGTCGTCCAGCAGGCCGCTGCCGATGCGGCTAAGGCGCAGACAGATGCGGCTTATGCCCCACAGATGGCGGAGGCGAGCCTTGCCAAAACCCGCGAGGATATCCGCGCCAGCGTCGATAACAGCAAGCTCAACTGGTCGAAACTGAGCCTCGATCAGGACAAGCTTGCGACGGACACCCAATTGAGGCTGGAGCAGATGCACCAGCAGGCCGGGCAACTCGACGGCACGGCCAATCAGGCGATCAACAGCGCGGTTATCTCGTCGCAGACCAATCAGGCATTGGCGGATCGGGCTAAGGGCCTCGCTGACCAGTTCGCGGCTACCGACATGTCGTCAGGCTGGATGGCGACGGCCAGTAGCGCGTGGAAGGGCGCCTACGGCTCGCAAGATCCCGTGTCCGGTCTGCGCCAATCCTATCAGTCTCTGATCAACAGTCAGGCGGTCAAGAACCTCCCTCCCGGCCCAGCATCGGACAAGGATATCGCCCTCGCCAAGCAGGGATTCCCGCCTGCCAATGCAAGCAAGGAATATATCGTATCCTTCCTGCGCGGAATGGCGAAGATGCAGACGGCGGCGGCGGAAGCGGATGACCGACGCGCCAACTGGATCGCGGCCAACAAGAGCCTCGCCCCTGCCCGTCAGGATATCACGGTAGGCGGCGTTCTAATTCCTGCGGGAACGACCTTCCGCGAGTTCAACCAGAATGTGACCAAGCGCGGCACGGCGAATGAGCCTGCGCCGTGGATGGATGCGATCCTGAAAAAATACGGGGGGCCTCTCAAAGGCAACCGCTGATGGCGCTAGACCCTTCCATCGTCAATTTCTTCATTCGGAAAGGCTATCCGAGTGCGCAGGCCCGTGGGATCGCGGCTGGCATCGACGCGGAAGCAGCCAATGATCATACCGCTCGCAATTCGTCTGGCGGCGGAGATGGTGCGCTAGGTCTGGGGCAATGGCGTGGGGCAAGGCAGAAGGCCCTGATCGGTCGCTATGGGCCAAATCCGACCAAGGTCCAGCAGCTTGAGTTTCTGCATTGGGAATTGCAAGGTGGCGATCATGGTGGGAAGCGAGTGCTGGCCCAGACAAGCGCAGCTGCAACACTAAAATCTTACATCAGTGATTTCATGCGTCCAGCGCAAGGGGCTGAGACGCGGGGGGACAACCAGCGCGGTCGTAATGCGCTTGGCTTGAAAGGAGGTGATCCTGCATCTGCCGGTGGCGGGTCAACCTATGATCGGGTAACGGCCCGCCAACGCGCCGCTCAGGGGCCATCGCTCGCCCAGGTTTACGCGGCCTATCGCAACACTGGCAAGCCTGGTGGCATGACCCCGCAGGAAGCCGCGCAATATGAGCAAGGCGTCCTGTCCGGTCAGATCGTGCTTCCTCGCGGCGGCCAGATCAGGGCAAAGCCACCCGTTCCCTTGCTGCCCGCTTCTGTGGTGCAGGCTTATAATTCCCACCAGATGGATGATGACCCCGACGCGCGGGCAGAAATCGAGCGTGCACTGAAGGCGGGGGAATATGCCCTGCCGCGTGGGATGAAGTTGCAGGCGCCTCAGGCTCGCGGGTTCGGCGAGAGGTTTGGTATGGGCGTCCGCAATGTCATCGAAGGAGCAGGTGGCCTTGTCGATCTGGCCGCCGCCCCGGTTAACACGGCGATCAACATGGCGACGGGCACAAACCTGTCGGCCCAACCCTTCCGCGATGCTGGATCAGCCCTGTCGGATACGCTCGGCCTCGCAAAGCCGGAAAGCAACACGGAAAAGTTGATTGGGGCTGGCGTCGAAGGCGGCGTGCAGGGCCTTATGACAGCGGGCGCTGGTCTTCCTCTGGCTGGCGCATCGGGAACGGCGGGCGTCGTTGGTCGTGCGCTCACATCTTCCCCGCTATTGGACACAGTTTCCGGCGCGACTGCCGGATTGGCTCAGAAATCTGCCGAACAGGACGGTGCGGGTCCGGTTGGGCAGGTTGTGGCGGGACTAGTTGGGGGCTTGTCCCCCGCTGGTCTCGCCGCATCAGCAGAACGCATCGCATCTCGCATCCGTGCGCCCAGGGATTTGCCCGCCGTGGTGGCAGAAACGCCCCGCGCAGCAGTGATTGACGACGCGGGCAACCTCACCCCTCATGGGCAGGAAATCGCGGCCCGTCATGGCGTCAGCCCTGAAGAGGTGGTCGCAGCCTATGAGGCCCCACCCAACGTGCGGCCGGCTAACGATCAGATGGCGCCTGCGGTGGCGCGGGAAGCGACGAACGACCTTCCGGTGCAGGCTGTCGAGGAAGCGGCCCCTGTGCGTCAAACGGGGGAACAGCCTGCGGCGGCACGCGAACCGGAAGCGCCGCAAGTCCCCAACATGCCAGAGGATCAGTCGCCCGATCTCCCTTCCTCCGCTCTCGCGCGGGTGCAGGCTGGCAAGGAGTTCGGCGTCGATTATTCGCGCGGGCAGGCGACCAAGAGCTTCGACGTGCAGGACGCGGAAAGCCGCCTTCGCAACAGCAATGGCCCGCAGGCTGAAGAGATGCGGCAATTCGTCGCCCGCCAGCAGGACCAGGTCAAGCAGGCGTCAGAACAGTTCCGCTCCGCCTTTGGTGACGCAAGCGCAACGCCGGAAGTGCGCGGCGAACAGGTGCAGGAAGCGATCCGCGAATTGCGCGATCTCGGCCAGAAGGGCGTGAACGAGCTTTACAAACAGGCCCGCGAACTGGGCGCGCCTGTCGATGTCGACGCGCAGCCGATCCGCAATGCTTTTGAGCGGGTGATGGTGGAAGCCGACATTCCCGATAGCGTCAAGTCTGTCATCAAGCAGGAAGCGGCCCGTTACGGGATCATCGGCAAGCCCGAGGTGGTCGACAAGGCAACCGGCGCCGTCACATCGGAGGCTGGAATCACTACCGTCAAGCTGGATGATGGCGAGCGGGTCAAGTTCTATGGGCCGCCTGAAAAGCTGCGCCTCGACAATACGGACAAGTTCCGCACGATCGTGTCGAAGCAATATCCGAATGACGGTCCTTTGAAGCTTTCCCAGGTGCTGAAAAAGGCGATCGATGACGCGGTGGAGGAAACAGCTACCCGCGTTGCGAGCGAAGGCAATCCGACCGTTTCCGCCAAGCTCAAGGAAGCGCGGCAGGCGGTCCAGACACAGAAGCAGACCTTCAACGCCAAGGATATTATTCAGTCCATCGCGGATTGGAAGCGCGGTGCCGAGAATGTGACCGGCGCGCTCAAGCCAGAACAGGTGATGCAGCGGGCGCTATCCTCGACCTCCGACCTCAAGCGGATGAAGGCAGTTCTGCTGTCCAAGCCCACGGTCAAGAGCAAGGCAGCATGGCAGGCGATCCAGGCGCATGGGTTAGCCACCGTCTTTGAAAAGGCTGTCACGCGTAACACGAACACAGCAGGCGAGATCGCCGAAACCATCTCGGGCGCCAAGCTGAGAGCAGCAATCGAATCTTTCGGCACCGACAAGCTTCGATTGCTGCTCGACGGCGATGATTTCAATCGCCTCATGAAGCTGCGCCGGGTGATCGAGGATGTTACGGTCCCGATCAGCGGCACGACCAATCCAAGCGGGTCGGGCAATCTCCTGATGCGCTTGGTCAAGGATGTCGACAATCAGGTGACGGCGGCATTCAGCGCGGCGGGCTTCGCGGCTGGTGGACCTGTTGGCGCAGCCATCGCCGGGGGCGCGGCACGCATGGTTTCTCCCGCCGTCAAGGAAGTTAGGCAAGCCGCCAAGGCAACGGAAACCCTCAAGAATGCGGCGGAATATACCGCTGAGCAGGCCGCCAAGGATGACACGCACGGGACCGCACCCCGCAGCATCGCCGGATCGGTGGCCGACAAGGCGAAGGCGGGCGCGAGCAAGTCCGTAAGCGCCTTCATTGAAACCTACCGATCGCCGCGCATCCTTGCGCCGATCCTTGCCAGTGCGGGGGCACAAGACGAATGACGAATATCCAGTATCAGCGAGGTTTCTACGCTGACCTGAGTGGTGACCCGCTCGATAGCGGAAGCCTGTATCTCGGGGTCGCCAACCAGGACCCCCAAACGCACCCGATCAGCGCTTTTTGGGATAGCGCCCTCAGCGTCCCGGCTGCCCAGCCTCTCACCATTTCATCGGGCTATGTCGTCAATAACGGCGTCCGGTCTGCTGTCTATGTGTCGCCCGCAACCTATTCTTTGCGCGTTTTGAACAGGGCAGGAACCCAGGTCGATTACATCGCTGAGGCCAATGACGAAGCGGCGGCTAATGATGCAGCAATCCGAAGCGATCTTGCATCCACATCTTCTGCAAAAGGCGCAGGACTTTCCGGCTTTTCTCAATCGGCCGTCTACGCCACCAAGACGGTCGGCAGCAAGATCGGGCAGACGGTTTCTCCGCTCGATGACCCCTATAATGCTGCTGGTGATGCCTCGACTGATGATCTGAATGCCATCAATTCGGCCATTGCCGCAGCTGCAAACAAGGGTGAGGTCAATCTCGCCGGGGCAACCTATCGGGTCAGCGCTTCCCCAACCAATAACCGTGGCGTCCAACTGACCAACGGCAATGTCGTTATCGGAACTGGTTCAGCGGCCTATGCGGTGAACAGTTACACGCGGGGCTTCGACTTCGTTCATGGTCGGGGCAATCACTACGCGCTCAAAAATGCGATCAACACTGCTGGTACGAGTTGGAATGCCTATTTCTATGGTGACAGCACCGTTGCAACCACGGGCAACGGCGGCATACCGGGTGGTTCCTACACGCCGGATGTTCTTCTTGCCCAGCATATGCGGGAGCATGGGGTCCGCAATGTCGGCACATTCACCAATCGGGCCGTAGGCGGGACGAACTGGTCCAACGCAAATCCCGTTCCCGATCTCGGCGCCAATACAAAGCTGCTCGTATTCAAATATGCGGTCAATCACGTTTCCGGTCAGGATATCGATGCCGAGATTTCTGCAATGCGGACGGTTCTTGCCGCTGTCCGTGCGGCATCCAACGGTTCATGGGATAAAGTTACGATCCTGCTCGTCGGGCCGAACTCGACGCACGATACCGCAGGCGGGCGAACGTCTCTCTGGTATGAAAAACTGCGCAATGCCTATGTGCAGGCAGCGTGGGATTATGGCTGTGTCTACGTCGATCTATATGGTCTGTTCCCGGATTCCACGCGATGGGCGGGATATTATGCCGATACGCCCGCCGTTCATGTCCAGTCCTTGTTGTTGCAGGAGATGTGGGCTTATGTTGGGAATGCCGTCCTTCCTTCTGGTGGATTGCAAATCTCGACCGGTTCTCGGTGGGTGCCGCTCTCTTTCCAGAATAGCTGGGCGTCCTATGATAACGGTTTCAAGCCGCTCCAGGTTTCACTGAAGGAGGACGGTCGGGTTTTTCTCGTGGGAGGAACCGCGCCTCCGGGTGGAACGATCACCGCCAGTCAGGTTATCGCGTCCCTCCCGAACACCAATTATTATTCGAACAGATCCGTGCTTCTGACTGGCTGGACGTTCGATGGCACAAACTATGCCACGCTTCCATGCGGGACCGATACGGGCGGGACTATCTATGCGCGCAAGGCCGCAACTGGGATCACTGCTTTGCTGTTCGACAGCGAATCCTGGCAAACGTGGTGATGTTCGCGATCTTCGAAGCTAAGGCGAAAACGTCAAGGGTCGGGACAACCCGGAAATGATGAACATGGAAACAGCGGGGTCGCGTGTGGATGGAATAGATTGGTTGGGCGCGAGCGGGGGGCAACTCGCTATCGCGTTCGGCGCGGGCTGCGCGGCGTGCTGGGGGTTCATCCAGACGGTGCTGGTTGG
>Ga0068857_100001168_pt1 | contig 20463 bp, 37 predicted proteins | sample KBSCornC72_FD_66591 | JGI IMG/M metagenome (GOLD analysis project Ga0068857, IMG submission 66591) | Corn rhizosphere microbial communities from Kellogg Biological Station, Michigan, USA - KBS Corn C7-2 | ecosystem: Host-associated > Plants > Roots > Rhizosphere > Soil ...
CGCAGGGTGTGTCTATACTGTCTAGCTGTACAGTTGAATGTTTAACGTGTCTGACACGAGACAGCACGCGAGCACTGTCTATGATTTACAGTTGAGCTAGACACTGTGACACTCAGACATGATAGACACCTCATCCCTGCTCCCCCCTTCTTTTCCTGTCTATGATTTACAGTTGAGCTAGACACTGTGACACTCAGACAGCATAGACGTGGGTTTACGCTACTCCTGTCAGAGAAAAGACAACAGTTCTGCCGCGACGAGCACATGTGACAGTGCCGCTGTTTTCCAACTGGGTAAAGATCGTCTTAATGTCCTTGGCACTTGCGCCAAAGAGATGCCGTTGGATGCTGCGCACAGTGAAACTTTGCTCTTTCTTGAGTAACGCGAGCATCCGCTCTTCAAGCGTTGCCACCGCTCGTATCGGAATAATGCGGGGCATGCGTTGCCCTTGCCCAAGTGCAGGGACAGCGGGGGATACGCTTACGGCAGGCCACTGTTCCAAGACTTCTTGGGAAAGCTCAAACCATTCACCCCGTGCGTGAAATCCCGCATAGCGAGATTTTAATACTTGCTCCATCGTATCCATATCCTTTACCAGTTCTGCATATAAGAGTCGCACAGGGAAAGGCATCCCTGAGCCAAGTTGCTGGATACGGCGCGATACATGCGTCGTTTTTCCAACCTTGATATAGCATGTACCAACAGCATGCACGATATAGACATAGCCCGCTTGCATTAGTCCTCCTCCAGCGTATTGTGGTCAGGGGGCGCATCGAGGGGCAACATATAGAGCGCCGTCCTGCCTTTGGGAATCATGATAATGCGCCCGACCGCGACCATCGCGTCGAGCAGATGTTTGAGATCACGGGACATACACCGAAACAGATGCCGCTGGATCTCGCGGGCGGTCATTGCGCCACAACTGCTGAGGAGATTCTCGATCCTCTCTTCCCAGATCTGCTCGCGCGAGAGCGGCTCACTGGCAGCGGCCAGGGCGAGCAGATGGTGGAGCATCGTCCGCCAGGATTCCGTCACCTGCTGCGCATAGGCCCAGTGGCGCATGGCAATCTGCGGCGCGTCCTGGAGCGACGCGAGGAGGATGGCAATCCGGAGGGCTTTCGCATGGAAGCGACCATAGCACGCACTGAGATCCGCCTCGACCTGCTTCTCAATGATGAGCGTCGTGAGGGCACGGTTATACGTGTTGTAGGCCGCGCGCACCTCTGCGGGGAATCCAAGGACCTGGGGGGCAAAGGCTGGGCGCTGAATCCGCCACCGGCTTGCCCCTTTATGGGTGGTGTCCGCTGCCGGCACAATGGTACAGGCCGGCTCGCCGAGGCGCAGATGCCAGGCATGCAACGTCCGCACGAGATCGCTGGGGAGGTCATCGAGCCCTGCCGGTTGCTCGGCCAGTGAGGGCTGCTCATCCAGGCAGGGTGTGATGAAGGCAAAGCGCGGCCAAAACCCGTCATGCCACCAGGGACTTCCCGGGCGCATGTACGGGGCTAGGTCGGTGGCCGTGGCGCTACACAAGAGCGCAAGGGCTGGGTCCGTCACGCGTTCGAGCCCGCGCAAGAGGGTTTCGGTCCCAAAGTCCTCACTGCCGTCATCGAGGACGCGCAAGATGCCGTGAAACTCGGCCATGACACTGTCGTGCCGCCGCATTTGGCCGAGCATGCTGCCCCACTCTTCGTAATACCAGCCCCGCTGCCCCGCAAACGCGAGATCATGCCGGCGTGTTTCCTGCTCAGAGATGTCCATCCCTCCATAGTCCTCATCGACATAGCCACTCATGCGGCGAATGAGCGCCTGGGGCGTAATACGATCCGGTGTCAAGAAAAACTGACAGCCCGCTTGCTTGAGCCCCTTGCGCGCAATATGGGCCGTGGTGGTCTTCGTATAGAGCGTGGACGGGGCCACCAGGGCGAGAAACAACATGGGAAATTCCGGCTTGCCCAGATGCACACATATCCGTCGTGCCGCAATGGTCGAGAGCAGCCAGAGTCCGACCGCCTGATGAAATCCGGCAGCGGCCCGCGGCGCCCAGTGGCGCGAGTGGGCACAGTACAACTCTAGCCAGGGTGCCGCGTCTGCACTGAGCGCTGCATCGAGCCGTGCTTCGACAGGTAAGGCAGGCGTCAGGGGTGGTGCCGTATAGGGGAAGGCACTGGCAATCGTTGCCTCGAGCCCAGCCACGGTATGCGCCGCCTGTTGCCAGCCTGCTTTGAGCACAAAGGTATCCACACCCTGTTTTTTGGCACTGGTGAGCAGTGGCCCCAGCCGGTACGGATCATCGAGAAACGGCGCCATGTAGGGCGCAATCGTCTTATCGTGCCAATAATGCGGATCGGCGCCATGCACGAGCGTGGCATAAATCTGTTCCTGGTACGGCGTGTAGTCAGCCATTTAGCCTCCATATTCCGAGGCGAGTTGTGCCCAGAAGGTGCTCGGATTGAGGCGGGCAGTGACGAGGGCCTTGGTCAGTGCGGCACGGATCGGCGGGGATGCCTGGGCTAAGGCCCAGACCTGAGCACGTGCTGGCGCGCACGTCTCAATCCACGTAGGATCTCGTACGATTCTTTCTGTCAGTAGTAGGGCCGCCTTGGCATCCTGCGACGGCTCTTCCCTGGACTGTCGCCCGTGCGTGCTGACGCTCGGTTCTCTGGGTGCGGCAGGCGGCAGTGGTGGATAGGGGCATGCTGTCTCAGGATAGAGCACCTGCCAGACGACCGCTGGACTCATGCCGTGTTGATGGAATTGCTGTTCGACCCAGAGCCACTGCAGGGGATCTGGGGCCGCCTGTCGTAGCACGGTGACCAATCCATCCAGACTCAACATATTCACGTCGTCTACGACAAAGTCCACCGCGAAGCGCAGATCGACGGGATCGGCTGCGCCAGCAGGCGGCATGCGCATCGCCGGGGGACGCTGGGGCTTCCGGTGGGGCAGCGGCCCCGTATCCGCGAAGAGGTCGCGCTCATGGATCGCGATGGCCGCACAGATCGCTGCTGCGGTGCAGCCTGCCCAACAGCGCAGCAGCACGCGCTCCCCTTCCCCACGCAGAGACAGGGACGGCGACGTATCGTCATGGGCCGGGCAGCGCACGTGCCACTCCCTTCCCACGAGCCGCCCGCCACCACAGCGGCGGACGATGGCCTCGATGCGGTCTTGTGTTGTGCCGGTCAGACAAGGGGACGCCCCGGGTGCGCGAGCGGGCCAGGGCGTGTGGTGTTCTGGAGGATTTTCTGGTATCATAGATGTGCCTTTCGAGGGTGATGTTGACACAGTGTCTCCCAGAGTTGCGAGTCGGACGGTCCCTGGGGTGCTTGCAAACCCCAGGGGTCATCGCTGCACGTCTCAGGGCTCAGTCCCCACGCCGGTTGTCTGTATGCCATCACGCTGCACCTCCAGTTCATCATCTCCATAGAGATTCACGAGAAAATCCAGACTCACACCGAGCGCCCGCGCAATACCCCGGGCGATGTAGATCCCTGGCTCGGCATGCTTGCCGTGCTCAATGCGCCAGATCGTGGGGGCTGTAGTGCCCGCCTGATTCGCTAATTCTTGCTGCGAGAGCCCACGCCGTTCGCGCATCTGCAAGACTCGCCTCCCAAAGATCGGAACCGTATGCATACCGCTCCTCCTTACGCTTGCATTGAAGTATAAACGTTGCTCTATTATACAAGTTTTGCAAGGAAAGGCAAGATATATCTATACGTTAGCGTAATCTTTTTCCTTGTTATATTCTTACGTATGCGTTATACTCTTGACATAAGAAAGGCGGACGACGCTGCCTGCAAGCGCGATATCGTCCGCCTCCGATGTCCCGAACCCCTCTCGCAAGGAGTGAGACCATGACGACACTAGCACAGACCGCGATGCCCCGCAAGCCTGCCAAGGCGTACTATGCCATGTTAGATGAGGATCATGGCGTGCTTGCGCAACTGGACGATGGCGTGATCTATTTCCTCAACGACGTGACGGATACGCTCACGGTGCTGGAGCCGCAGATGTGTCCGTGGGTGACGATCCTGGGTGAGGTGGGCGTGGCGGATCTCGCGCTGGCGCAGGATACGATCCGTGGAGGATACGTCACGATTGCCTCTACACGCTCGCAGGAGGTGCGATAATGTATGCGCTCATTGGCTATGGAGACCAGATACTCGGTCAGCGACCTCGCACGCGGCTGGCTCGGCTGGACGCCGGCCCGCTTGTGACGTGGGATGGCCTGGGGTGGGTCCTGCACCCCTTCCCCCGTGCAACGCTCACGGTCTATGCAACCTGGGAGAGGTGCCCTGATGAGGTGCAGGTGCACCATCTCCAGCGGTTGCTGCCTGTCGTGCCCCCTGCCTAAGCCTGTCGTGCATCTTGCGACGGATGAGTGCACGATACTCATCCGTCGCTCATTTCTGCCTCTCCTGCGCTCTAGGATCAATTCTGAGCGAGGCATGTGTCTCCCGAGAGGGATAGGATATTCGACGCTCCTATGCGATCCTCAGCGGTCTCAGAGGCTTTCTGCGCATGGAGACAACCTCTAGCATGCCACTGGTGCTCTCATGCCTCTCAGTTCGTCCAGCAATACGTCAGCGTGCTGTGACACCGTACGCAGACGCCATAGTCTTGCCGCGGGAATGTCATCAGATGTGCACCACGCACGTGACACCACCCGACCCGCCACGTCATTGTGCGCACCCATCCTGATCCTGGGATAATGCGCATGGAATGCCGACGCAGCGATGGCGCGTCCGGGGTTACTGTCTTGTGCTTCATGTGTGCCCTCCTGTGTTTCTCTTACCACGTCCCTGCCTGCTTTAATTCCTCACTGAGGACATTGACTGCCCCACTTAACGCGTCTACGACGTCGTCATGCGCCCCAAACGGAAACAGGCACAAGTCGCCGCGCGGATCGAGGAAGTCGGCGTTCCACCTCCCGGCGACGACGGCGATATTGTGGGCCTCGGCGGCGGCACTGGCGATCTTGGCACGCTCAATTTTACTGCCGGTCTCGCGTTTGCCATAGACCGCATAGCCCCGCAAGACGCGTCGTTGAAAGTCGGCGACGACGGCTTTGCCACTACTCCCCGGCTCTTCGCCGATCCAGACTTCGACGGCTTTGCCATCGAGCCGCGCCGTCTGCAGGATCAGGTCTTCCACGCCTTTGGCGCTGAGGCGGGCGCGTTGCATGTCGACAATCCAGTACTGCCCACCCCGTTCGGCAACGAGGAGCCCCACCGTCCAATCGGCGTCGCCGACGACGAGGCCGTTGCGGACCTTTTCTTCCGTCCCCGCGCAGTCCCACCAGCGTACCAGGCGGGCATTGTGCGGATAGTCGTGGACAATCGGAAACCACTGCCGCTGAAACATGGCCCCACTCAGGCGGGCGGTTTGATGCTGGCACTCGATCAAGAAGGCGGTGGGGCCGATGAGCGTGAGCAGCGTACTGCACGCCTCACGGTCCTGCCCCACCCAGGTCGGTGTTCCTGCCACAATGCGCATCCGGGGTATGCCCTCGGGAGTCGTTTCACGGACCCACCACCCGGTCTCGGGTAACTCGCGCAGCACGGGATGCGGACCCGACAGATAGCGATCCTGCAGAAACTCGGCCCGGCCATCGGCCAGTTGAGCAAAAATGCCGTCCAGATTCGGGATATTCTGGACGCCAATGACGGCCAGGGCATCACTGCCGGTGGGCAAGACGGCGCGGGTCAGGGTAATGATCTTCTTCTGGATCGTGAGGAGACTATCGTGCTCGTCGTCTAAGTCATCTAGTAGTAATAGGTCCGGCCTATCTGTATCAATACGAACACCACGCGCTGCGGTATCCAGCCCCACCGCGTCCAGCGTAAAGCCCTCGGCGGTGCGCAAGCGATTGACGCGCCATCCCCGCGAGAAGCCGTAGCGATTCAGCGCCCGTTCGACCCCCGCCCGTTCAAAGAGGCTTGAGACATTTGCGACGTGGTCATCAGCCTGTGTCTGGCTTGCACAAATATAGAGGCCGTACCGGCGCAAGCCAAATTTGCCGACGGTGGCGGCGCCGACTTCCAGGGACGATGATTTTCCGCCGCCACGCCCCCAGATCGCGAGAAACGTGCGCGCCGGATGGCCCGGGCGCAACGCCCAGAGCCAGCGCCAGAACTCTTCGTGGTGCGGGGCCATGGGCACCCGTTCCCCACGTGGATTCTGGAAAGAGGTGGGAAAGGTGGTCAGCAGCCATTGCATCGGGTCATCAGGCAGGGGGTGAAAGAGGGTGGCGCGCCCCGGCACGCTCGTGGCTTTACGGTGGGCCACCCGCAAGCCCGCCATGCTGAGCAGTGTGGGATCGGCGAGGCGGGGATCAAGGCTCGGCACGGTCCGCCTCGGTGAGCAGGAGTTGGGCTTCCGCCAGGACCTCTTCGACGGTCAGGCCGAGCGCGTCCGCGACCTTCTGGGCCGTCTGCTGGATCGTGACCTTGAGGTCGACGCGGTCCTTGCGGCCCCATTGGTCTGGTTTAGATCGCTCTAAGTGCCATGCGTCGGCGGCCCAATCCGGGGGAGCCATCCGCTCCTCAACACTGGTACTGCCGTCGCGATGGGTTGTCGTCTTGCGGTAGATGACGGCGCCCCCGCGTCCGGCCTGTTCGATGCGAGCCACGCGCCTAACGGTGTCTGTAGCAATCGCTTTTTGGACGGCAGCATGGAAGCCCTTATAGGGTTCCATGGCAGGTCGCGGATGGTCACCAGCACCCCGATTGACCCATTCCAGTACCGTCGCCCGCGCTATCCCCGCAAATTGCGCGGCCTCCACGAGTGAGACCCCCGCGCTGACGGCATTGACAATGGCTTGTTGCAAGTCAGGCGTGAGTTTCGTTGCTCGACCGTTTGGACGTGCCATAGAGATTCTTTCTAGCCAAAAAGACGTAGTTGTTGCGGATACGTTGCGCGCGCCCCCTTGCGAACATTGCATCGTAGATGGGCCAAGACACAGTTCTTATAGGAGGTTTCCCCGCCAAGACTGAGTGGAATAATATGATCACACGACGCATCCTCTTTTTTGCATCGCTTCATGCAAATTTGACAGATACCATGCTCGCGTGCATAGAGGACCTCCTGGAGCACAACTTCGACAAACGGGGCGGCTGCCATCCGCGCTCGCCGTCGTGCATTATACGCTCGTCGGGCTGTCTGGACATCAGGATAGATCCGTTTTCCGTGTGCATAACAGGCTTTTGAGCAATACTTCTTTCCTTCTTTCCATGCACTATACCAGACCTCAAAGAGCATGCCGCATGCGAGGCACCACACGGTAACATTCTGCGGACGTGCTCTATTGTAGCATGCCCAGGAACAATAGACCGTTGCTGACTGCATCGCTGAGCGCTTGCGCGTTATGGTCACTCCGCAGGTGCCGCAGGCCGCTGTCAGTGGGTTCCGTAGGTAGTCTCCCCAACAGCGCAGCGAGCAAAACGTGCGATCTGATCGTATTTGGGACGGTTTGCGCAATAGGGGTTTCTGACATTGCATGCAGACGACCGCAATACGCTGCCTGGGACTGGCATAGCAGTCTACGGAACAAAAATGCTGTGCTTGCTCACGTTGCGCCACGCAAATCTCAAAGGCTTTTCCGCAGGTATCACAGTTGACCGCGAGGCGCTTCCGCTGGGCAAGGCCTGCACAGCGATGGGAACAATACTTGCGTTGCCCCCCTTTGACGAGTTGCCCACAGATGCGGCAGGGTTGCGCGGGCACGACAGGAATGCTGTGTCGCCTCTCGCGCACGCGCAGGATAGCGTGGGCAAAATCCGCAAAACATGCGCGTTCTGGTAACTCTTCGCGACGCCCTTGGCCGCGCTGCACCCAGTTCCACGCTGTGCCTGGAACAATGCCAGCCTGGCGGCAGGCGGCTGGAAACGACAGTCCGCTCTCATAGGCGGTAACAATAGTCGTATGAATGGCAGGTGTGAGCGTCGAAGGACGCCCTATCGCTGGCGGCATGGCTACCCTCCTTCTCAGGATAATGCAGGTATCGGGCTCTGAGAAAGAGAAGGTTTCTCAGACTTATGATCGAGCACCCCGTCGAGCGCTACCCGATACCTGAAGTATAGCATATTCTTGAGAGAAAGGTACGGAAATTCAGGGAGTTATGAGCCCAGCGACACGCCGGCAGACACGGCATTCACCATGGCTTGCTGGAGTTCCGGAGTCAGTTTGGTCCGACGTCCCGGACCAGGGCGATGTGGCATGAGACGTTCTCCTCCTGTCTGCGTGCCTGCGTGTCGTCGGGATGACAAAAGCGCCATTCGCGGCAGGCAGACATGGTCATTATCGTAGGCAGCAGCGGCATATACATGCGCCATGCGCGCGCTGCGCTGAAGCACTCCACAGCATAGCATAGGTCTCGGGATGTGTGACATAGGACGCGTGCTGGCCGCGCGCTCTGGGGGCCATGCGTGACCCTACTTCTTGCAAATAATATACTATATATGCTACAATATTGAGCGTTGACAGTCTTGCAATCCTTCTCAGAAAGTGACGCATATGGACTATCTGACGATTGCCGAAGCCGCGGCGCTGCTCCAGGTCTCTGCCGGACGCGTGCGGACCCTCATTGCCCAGGGGCGACTCCCTGCGGAAAAGAAGGGCATGCAGTACCTCATTCTGCGCGAGGTCCTGACCCTCTTTCAGGCCCATTGGAACCGTGCGCGTGGCTGGCGCAAAGGGGTAAAGCGTGGCCCCCGTTCTCAATCGACATCGTGACGATTTTCTTTGGCAGACCCCTTGTAATAATATGTTGAATACGTTATAATATTAATAGTGGATGCAACGAACACTGTAACAAGAAAAGGAACCATCATGAAGACGACCAAGACGACGACCGGATGCCTGAATCTCTGGGACGAGCAGACCACCGACCAGTTGCTGGTCATCAAACAGCAGCTCCTTGACAGCCTGGGCAGCGTGCAGCCCGAAGCAGCGACGAGCTTGTGGGGCCAAGTGGCGGTGCTTCAGAGTATTCTGGATGCGAGAGAAGGAGCCGCCTCGACCGCGCATGCAGAGGTGCCCACGCCAGCCCTAATACCGGCGCCGGCCACGAACAAAGCCACCGCCCTTCACATGCAAGTGGTCACGCCGCTACCGATGAACGCCAAGGGCTTGGCGCGTGGCGTGACGCGCGCGACGCTGTGTGGTCGCAGTGGCCGCAGCAAGATGACCAGTGTTGAGGCACACGTGACGTGCACAGCATGCCTTGCCCGGCTCACGCCTGCAGTACCTCAGCCACACGAGGAGCAGGGAGACGAGGCACTCCTGGCATCTCTGCGCACACACACCGCGCTGCGGGAAGCGATGGATACCCTCGCGGGGCACCTGCTGATCGAGGATGGGGCCGCTGTCCCGGTGGTGCCTGCCAAGGAGGTCCCCCTGGGCGCTGCGCAGCCCACAGAGACCGTAAAGATCATCAGCAAGACCGTACGCGTGCGGAAGATCACCAAGGCCCAGCCTGTCGAACCTGCCACGGGCATGCCCGAGCCGCCCGTGTCCTACCATGAACTCCCAGAGCCAGATGCCCGAGTCATTGAGATGACCACCGACCCTGCGAATCGTGCCGCGTATCATGCCCAACTCCTGAGCGAGGAGGAAGACGGTACACGGCTGGTCTCGCTCTTTACCACGGCGCCCAGGGAATACGATGAGCCTGGGACGGTGCTGGTGCAGGACGCGGTAGGGATGCACAAGGGGCAAGTCGTGCGCGAGGTGAGGACCCCGCTGCGGCGCCTGAGTGGGCAGCGCAATAACTATACGACGGGGCGATTTGAGACCTTGACGCCCTCAGAGTGGGCACAAGTGTTTGTAGGGCCGCTGGCGCAAGCGACGGCCCTGCTCGACGTGTTTGACACGCAGCCCCTCGCACAGGCCCTGGAAACGCTGAAAGCACAGGACGCAGCCCAGACGCAGCCCCGGAGAGCCCACCGTGCCCCTGCGCCCGCACGCCAGGCACAGACCAAGGCCCCCCGTACTGAGCGCCCCAGTAAGCCCTGTAGCCAGGGTTGCGGCACGATCATCTACGGCGCGACGGTCAGCATGTGTGCGACGTGCTGGAAGGCCATGAGCAAGGAACAACAGGCGGCGTTTACGGCGGCCCAGAAGGCCGCGAAGGCTTCGCAGGTTGCCGCCTAGGTGCCGAGGGCGGCACGGGGGAGGAGGGTTCTCCCCCGGCCTGCTGGCCCTGGTACTGGCGGGCAAGCCGCACCTGATTCATCGTCATCCATGCCTGCTGATACTCCACGTCCGCGAACAGCTTAGAAAAGCCCGTAATATGCTTCAGGCGGAGTAACTCCTCGGCATTCATGCCTAACTCGTGACAAATCTCCCCGTCACCCCAGCCATTTTCAAGCATGGTCAGCACCATGCTACTCATGCCCTGGACGCTATGTTTGCCCCTGGCACGGTTATGGCGTACCGTTGACGCCATACGATCATTGATGGTCTTCTTCAGCTCCACAATCGGCAAGAGCCCATGGCACGCATCATAGATGTCCTTGCGGGTCTTCATGACGTAATAACGATGGAAGCCGTCCACGATCACCCACTTATCCTGCGCCGGGTCCCAGATGGTCACAACGGGCTGCGTGTAGCCATCATGGGCGATGGAGGTATAGAGCAACTCCATCTCAATCTGGGCGACGTGATTGGGATTGTAGGTATTAGGGCTGACCCTCTCTATGGGTACCCATTGCACATAGTCCACGGGTTGCGCCCGTTGGGGCGCATGCTCATGGAGGATGGTCCGCAGAGCCGCAACAAGCGTCCTGGCATCGGGGGCCGTGGCAAGGGCCTCACGCACGGCATCCAGAAGGTCAATCATGCTGCATGGCTCCCTGGCGGCATTGCCAACTCTTGCGGAGCTTCCCATGGGCGGCCTCCCATGTATGATATTTGGTGCCATGATAATCATTCACAAGGAGGGAGGCTATTTCACATTGATACAAAGGGGGAAGCCCTTCTTCAATGTATAAGGCTTCCCAGGCGGTGAATTTCCGGTGGAAGATGGTGCGGATTGCGGGATCCGTAATGAGGTTGGTCAAAAGATGGTCGCGATATTCCTTCCATGAGGCAAACATCCATGGCAACACCTTCGGCACGGCATAGAGGAGTGCGGATTGATTGACGGCATTGACCCCATGCACCCGCGCTGTGACCTTATCCCACATGACCGGTTCGAGTTCTTGCATGAACGTGAGGGACTTGAGGGCCGTTTCGTGGTGGACATTGGAGACACGCATATTCGGGATCGGGATGCCGTATTGATACATGGCATCATACAGTCCGCAATAGGGCCAGCCATGGTCATGGATCGCTTTCCAGACATCTTGCCAGCGCCAGTCATAGAGGGGATAAAAGGTGTACTGGTTCCAGGCTTTCCCGGCGGCGGTGCCCCAGGTGATATCTTTATATGTGGCGCAGTTCCCAAGCCCATGCATGCGCCCAGGGCTCTCCTGGCAGCGGACACCGGCAAGATGGCAACGAGGGGTCATGCCAAACCACGCATGGCTCAAGTGTTCAAAGAGGGCTGTAAAACGATCCGTCCGCGTGGGGTTGTCATGGATACTATGGGGCTCTTTTTCTCGCAGCCAGAGTTTTCCCGCTTCCCAGCAGTGGAGCCACTCATCACCACTGGCAGAGGCATTAAAGATCTTAAAGGGACCCTGGAACCACAGTGGGAAGACGCGCGGGTCGTGCATCACCTGCCGGATATACGTAATGACCATGTCCCATTCCGCCTCCTGGTCAATAAAAAGGACATGGACGGGCAAGCGCCCGCATTCCTCTGCGACCTGCAGCGTCAGATTGAGAATGACCGTGCTATCTTTGCCGCCGGAGAAATTGACGATGACCTCGGGAAATTCACGGTATAGGCGTCGTATCCGCTCCAGCGCGGCCTCAAGCACATTTTGCTGGAGATAGATGATACTCATATGACGCCCTGCACCACGACAAAATGGCCGAGCGTCGTGACGTGTCCAGGCAGGGTCGCGTGCACGCCGTCGTAATGGGACACGACATGGCCCGTCCGGGCATACGTGACCGGTACATAGCCGGGCGCAAAAAACATGACGAGGTACCGTCCTCCGGGACGGATCAGGAGCGGAATCTGGCTGACGACCTCGGCCGGAATATAATTGGCTGCTCCAAAGAGGCACAGGGCAACATCATACGCCGTGCCGACAAACTCTTCGAGCGGAGTTCTGATGACGGACGTCGCGGCAGTCGGATGTTTGCGGGCAAGCTCGGTCAACATGGCCTGGGACGGATCAATGCCGGTATAGGCCTGTGGCCGCAGGAAGTCCAGGACGGTCCCCGTCCCACAGCCGATATCGAGCACATGACTCTGCGTGACGTCACCTACCAGATCCATGACGGCCTCTGTCTCTGCCACACTGGCACTATCGGCAAAGGCGGTATCATAGTGCGGCGCAATCGGATCATACGGCGCAGGGCGCACGTCCAGGGCTGCCCGATTAATGAGGATCGTCGCCGGCACCGGCGCGCCCATCGTCCAATACTTCATGCCGTTGATATTCAGGCGTGTATACTGCGACTGCTTATAGCGTTCGGGATAGCCATAGGTCCGGATAGCCTCGACGGCTGTGACAAAAGCCGCGTCCTCCGTCCAGTCCCGGCGCAGGGTATACCAGTGCGGTTCCGTCGGCATCGTCTTGGCATAGATCCAGGGATGGGCAAGTAATGATCTGCCAATGGTTTGGAGCAGGGCAAACGGGATCATAGGGTTGCCGGATCAATGGAGAATTCGTGGTAGCAGTGCGGACAGATCAGGGACACAAGCTGTTTCTGGTCCGTAATCTTCGCCTGCAGGCGTGCGGCCGCGTCCTCCAGGTCCTGCTCTGTGACCTGCCGCTGCTGACTCTCTGGGGTCAGCATGGGGGCATAGGCCTGGAGGTGTGGAGCCGGCAGGGGCGGCAGACTGACCTGGGCTGCGAGGTCTGCGAGCACGTCCTGGACGGCCACATCTGCACTCTGGACCGTCTCAAGTAAGGCTGTCAGGGCTTCGCGGGACGTCTCTGCCAGGGCGGCGAGTGGATCATGTGTGGCGAGAAGCAGATTGGCTTCCGCTGCAGTCACATCCAGAATCAGCGTCGGCCAGGGTGTGTCGCCCAGCGACTTGCGCAAATGGCCGTCAATACTGATGAGCCGCCCGGTCGTGGGATCTTCATAGGCAAGCAGTGCCCCGGCAATCCCTACCTCGTCGAGGACGCCACGCAGAGCTGCGCGTTGCTGATCCGGATGCGTGCGCCACTGCAGGGGGTGATCGTCCAGGTCACGCGGGGACACGTAGCGCAATTCCTTGATGCGATTGCGCCAGGGAGGGACGGGACGCGGCGGCGTGGATGGCATCGATCCTCCAGAAGCATCAGGGCAGCACATGCCCTAAGCATAGAATATCGCTGCATCCTGCGTCAAGCCGGCAGGGGTCCGGCCCGCTACACCCTGTGCCCGCGTGGACGGCCCTTGGGCCGTGGACCTGCCCCCCTGGCCGCGGCATCGAGGGCCGCATGCCGGGCACGGGACTGCCCCGCGAGACAGCGGTGACATTGCTGGGCCACGGAGCGCGGTGAGACGAGATCTTCGAGCCACTGGTCGCCGTCACGGGCTAGCGGGCGGATGCCACAATAGGCCGCATCGGCACCAGCGGGGAGCAGGTGGTAGGAGAGACTGCGTGAGGTACGGACATAGTGCAGGGTGTGTGGAGCAGACATAGGGAGCCTCCTGGGGATGCGGGGCGGCAAGCGCTCAATGCGCGCTTGTGCGCCGTAGCGCCGCAAAATTGTCCAGCCGTTGCATAGGCTCACTTCTTCCATAGGATACGTACTCATCAGCGATCCCTTTCGAGGAAGATATCAGATGTACCCTCGATAGTATGCAGCCTCGCGTCTCGTCTCAACACTGACACAGCCTCTCTCGTCCTTTGCCTCATGCACCATGCATGCGTGAGTGTTTGTCATTGCGTAGGCCAAGCAAATAGTCTGCACTGACCCCAAATAAGCGAGACACCGCCGCCAAGCGCTCAGCGCTAATCGTCTGATGCCCTTGTTCAATACGGCTCAATACCCCCACGCTCACGCCAATCTGGCGCGCGACATCTTCTTGCAAAAGCGCTCTGAGCAGACGTGTCTCTTGAATGCGTTGCCCTATCGTACTGTCAACAGCCATGGTAGGTCGCCGAATCCGTCGCCGAATAGAGGATTTCTCCATCATCATACCTCCTTGCGACATAGTATAAGCGATTTATTTTTAATTCTCAACAATATTTTCTATTATTAGCTTGCAAACTTAGTAAGTCAGTGTTATACTCTCTACATAAGATGAGGGGGAGGAAAGAGAGCCAGAGAGGAACGGGGCTCTGAAAAACCTCCACAAGACCGAGAAACTCCCCCTCCAGCCCCAGAGAAAGGTCACCTAATCTGGGTGGAAGAGAGCAGAGACAGCGCGACAATCCCCAAGGACGCACGGACGCGGGGGGAGCGCTTTGGAGGGTATCGGCCCTGTCGATGGCACGATCCTCCCCGTCAATGTGGAATGCAACCAGTGGCGCAGATTCCCACGTAGCGCGACTCTCCAGCGTGGAGAGGAAGGCAGAGGACACGAACCCACAAGGAGCCCCACATGATTCGCATTGAGACCATCAAGTACGAAGCCGCGCACGGCCACACACCCCGGCAATCCCGGCAGTATCGCACCAGTCCCTGGGCCTTCCAGATTGACCTCGACCCGACGCCGGTGTTCATCACGGCTTCGTATGCAGACGCCGTCAAGCAGGCTCAGACACAGGCGCAGTACAGTATTACTGTCCTGCCCTAAGCGGACACACACAGGAGACAGCATCATGGCTAAGTTTGGACACGTCACCGGACACAAGAAAGAGACGAAACGGGCGAGCGACTGGTACCGTCAAATTGAGGAAGCGACGATCCGCCAGGTGGAAGCCGCGTGGCAGGCGCAGCAAGTTCAGGAAAAGAATGCCGAGAAACATTGAGGAGCATGATGATGACACAGTATGCGATAGGAGAAACGGTCGAGTTTGTCGGTGAAGGCAAAAGTGTGACATTAGGAACGGTGGTGCGTCGCACAAAGACACAGATTACCGTAACGCTTGCGAGTGGCGAGACGATGAAATTTTGGGACGACAATACGTATAAGACAAGTTTCCCATATGGTTCTCGCACCATCGCCAAGGCGGGATATGTACGCAAAGCATCCAAAAAGCAATGAAGGCATAGCCACATGGGAACCGTGTTGCTGTTGTGAGGACTATTGGTGCACCGTGCATCAGCAGCACGTCTTTGAGTGTCCCTGTCCAGAGATTGAGACCTGGACCACGAATCCCTATGCAAGTGAACAACCAGTACGCATGTGTCTTGACAAAGAGCATGTTGTTGCGAAGGAGCAGACCATGATAGCGACCATTCGGGATCGCGCCAAAAACGGCGGTCAGGGCATGCGGTGGATTCGCCACGAAAAAAGATTAGCGCTGTACATTCGTGACGGATTAGCCTGTGCCTATTGCGGCTATGGTATTGAGGACGGCGCACAGTTGACGCTCGACCATCTCCATCCGCATAGTACGGGCGGAAGCAATGACGCCACGAACCTCGTCACCTGCTGTATGCGCTGTAATAGTAGTCGCGGCAATCGGGATTATCGGCAGTTTGCGGAAGCCGTTGCGGCCTATGTGAATCATGACGTAACCGCTGCGGCCATTCTTGCGCACATTGCGACGACCGTGCAGCGACCGTTTGATGTGGCTGCGGCGAAAGCGCTGATTGCGCAGCGCGGCAGTTTTGCACAAGCCTTACATAGCTAAGGGAGCATAGGCATGCGGATTGAGATCATCGACGGACAGGCACTGAACAACGGGGCGAAGGCTGTCCCCTGCATCGATTGTCGCACCGAGGAGCGTTCCATAGTGGATGCCGCCGCGGTCCTCGTGTTTGGCCGGACGCGCATCCCGCTTTGCGTCCGACACCTCCTCCTCATGGAACGCAACCTCTGCGTGCAGTTAGCGCGGCTCTGTGGTGATCCATCGCCCCAGCGGGCCTAAGCGTGCGCGGGCAGGTTCACAGGGACCTGTCCAGCCTGAGACAACAGGCACGTTCTCTCCGAGAGCGTGGGCGTCAGGGCTTTGCGTAGAAAGGATGTTCCGTATGGCGCAGTCTCACGTTCTCCATGCCTGTTGCCGCTATCGCGTGCTTGTCACCCTGGAGCATCACGGCTGTTCCTGGCAGGCGAGTTACCTCAGTGACAGTCTTCCTGATGGGGCAGCGATCACGGCGTTGGCGTCCGTGTGGTTTGTCGAAATCTTTGATCGCCAGACGCAGACGTTTGTGGAATAACCCGCATGCCTTGGGACGAGGATCAGGGCACGCAAGGAAACGCATGAACTATAGTAACGAAATCCAGTGCCTCTTATTACAAGAACTCGGCGAGTTGCCCCAAGGCCGCTTGCGCAAGAAAGTGATGCAACTCGCGGCTGATCGTGGGGAGACCTTTGACAAGCACGCCTATCTTGGCGCTCTCGATGATCTCATCCACCTTCGTCGCATCAGGCCAGACGACGGAAACTGGGTGTTACTACGACGAAGCTCGTCATGAGCGCGCCAATCTGACCCTTGCGCCCTGGGATGAGGACCAGGGCGGGTGTCTGTGGCTGTGTGGCCACACTGAGGAGTCCATACCAAGGACGAAACACCGAGACCCGCACTGCCTGAGAAAGGACCCGCATGCATCATCCCTTTGTGGCCGCTACGCTGCTCACCGCGGCGCTCACGGTGGCCGCCGTGCCGCCGGGGCAGACCGCCCCGTTGACTCCGCTTCGCACCAGCCCCTTTGCTGACTTGTGTACCGCGACCACGTATACCGCAAGCGGCATCATGGCCTGTACCCATATGGTCAATCGCTATCGCCTCACGAAGCAGGGGCACTTCAGCGTCGAATCCTGTCAGACCGCGCGGGAGGCCCGCACTTGGTTTTTAGAGGCGCTGGACGATCTGGGCTACCGGATCTTTAACGCCGTGAGCGCGGTGGAATGCGCACTCATCGGGGAGGCACGCCGCCCATGACCACGCACGACATGGCCCGCTGGTTAGAGCACGGTGGCAAGGTCGTCACCATTGATACCTATAGGCATATCTTGAAAGTGAGCGTCTACGAGGCGATCTACCCCTACACACATATGGTCTGCCGCGTGATGGCCGAACCGCTCGACAAGCAGAGCGCATGGTATCGAGACATCAAGCAGCAACTCGGCGATGACTGGTCGACGGATGTGCTGGGTAGTGATGTCGACGTGACTGTGAGCGTAATACAACAGTTAGGGTGGTAACGATACGCAGGGCAGGATGAGTCCTGCCCTCTTTCTCTTGCAAGGGGTACGCAATGATACCAGGTATCAATGTAAGTGGCACGGGAAGCCTCGTCAATGCACTCTATCGTCAATCTGCGCCTCCAGAGCCCGTCGAAGACATGGGTGCAACGATCCTGCTCTGGACAGATCGCCATGCGGCCACGATTACGCTCGTCAGTCGGGATAAGAAGCGACTCTGGGTGGCGCGAGATAGTGCGACGCGTACCGATACCAACGGCATGTCTGAGCAGCAAACGTATACCTACCAGCGGAATTACGCTGCAGAGCAGGAGTGCTACAGCCTCCGCAAGAATGGCCGCTGGGTCCGACGTGGCGAGCCGATGGAGAGCGGCCAAAGCCTGCTCATCGGCCAGCGCCGGGAATACCACGACTATTCCTTCTAGAGCATATAGAAGAAAGGACTAAGCATGGCCGACATGACGGTGGCGACGACGATCCTGGAGCAACTCGGCGGACGGCGTTTCCTTGCGATGACGGGGGCGAAGCACCTGGTCGGTACTGAGACGAGCCTGGGTTTTACGCTCCCGGGGACGCCCGGGTTTGTGCGGCAAGGGATCAACGTGGTGCGGATCACGTTGACGCCGATGGATACCTACACCGTGGCGTTCTGTCGAAGCACCAAGAAGGGCTGGAAGGAGGTCGAGCGCTGTGAGGATATCTATGCCGAGAATCTCCAAGAGTGCTTTACCCGCGAAACAGGTTTAGCGACACGGCTGTAACTTTAAAGGAGCATCTCATGGTCCGTAAACCTCTCGAGCACAGCATTCGTCCGTGGACAGAAAGCGACTTCGGCCACTCCGGCTTTCTGCTCACTATCCGTGAACCGTACACGGGCCACCGCGGCCAGGGCTTTTTCCTCGAGGAGGCTGCGGCAGTGCGGGCGTGGCAGCACGCGCTGCATCGCTATAATAGTGGCACGAATCCCCTCGAATATCTCGACACGCCCTTTGCGGCTGTTCCCTAAATGCAGAGTGCGCCGGGCTCTCCCGGCGGAATGCAGCTCCTAGCCTCGTGCTGGGACTCGTCACAAGCCGAGATACGTAGAGAGGAGGTGCCCACAACCTACTAATCTGACACGTTTTAGTAGATGGTTGACATATCGTTGCTGACACGAGGAGAAGGACGGTGTGATGAGCAAAAAACGCTACGTGAGTCTGTGTGCCTGTGGGGAGGTCCGTATGCGCTACCGGGAGCCGCATCAGGGCGGGTTGCATTTTTCCGAGGGCCGGTGTCCCTCCTGCCAGACCCTGCGCGTCTTTCGTCTTGTCTTTCCCCCCGACACGCCACGGAACAGAGCCAAGGCGTCACTGTACGAGCGGGGACACCGCACTTCCTAACCATCCGCGAAGAGCGCACGTCTCTTGAGGAGTATTCAATGCATTTTTCCAAGGTAGCCATTTCCTATCATCGCAACGGGATCTGCGGCAACGGTTTTCATGTCGTCCGCTTTGGCTGGTACGACGCCGACGAAAAGGCCCATCGCACGATGGTGGCGACGGTCTTTGCGGAGCCGGGGAATTGCGCCGTTTTAGACCTAGACGAAACTGCTCGCGGGAACATCGCCTTTGCCAAGGGCAATTCGTGGCGCGGTGATGAATTTGAGCCGACCCTGCGCGAACTCATTGCCGCATGGCAACAGTAAACAAAAGGCATCTGCTATGGACCATTTTCGCTGGACACCGGATCTCACGACCTGGCACAAACAGACGCGCAGGCTCTATATGAGCAATGACGGCCTGAGTTGCGCACGGCGACAATCGAGTGGCCGCTGGGTCTGCGCTATTCGCCTCGATCTCGACAGCACGTGGCAGGAGTCGCCCTATCGCTGGGGGGCGCTGCATGCTGCGCAAAGTGAGTGCCGCCGTATGCATGCAAAGTTGCGTGATACAGAGGAGGTCTGATGGACAATCAGCTTCCGCTCTTCGGCGTTCCCGCAGAGCCCGAGGGCATTGAGTATGATCTGGACTTTATTCTCACGAACCCCATTCCTGCCTTCTGTGCACGGGGCGGCTCTTCCCACTGTCGGCAGACGCAACAGCACCAGACCTCTGAGAGGATCCATGCTCCCTCGCTGCGCAACGTACACTGCTTTTGGTGCTGGGGACCGATGCGCCCGCTCAATCCTGTTACCTATCGTGCGCGACTCGCAACGCTCTGGCAGCATGTCGTGCCTTAGTCATCCCCCTTAGAGCGAAGGAGAGGCCTATGCAGACGTTGGTAGGGCATACGTCGAAAGCCACGGCGTATGTCTATGACGCATACGATGCGTCCACCGCACGGTGGCGACGGCGGCATGTCTGGCTCGAATACAATCCAAGCCGGGGGTATCGGATGGTGACAGAGGTTGTGAATCCCCGGAAGCGCGGTGTGCCCTGGCACCGTCTGCCGCGCCGAGAGGAACCCTATCATGACCTGGCGGTGCTTTATCTGGATGACGCGGGGCAGGTGCAGGTAAGTACCTTACAGATCCCGTTCACGCAGAGCCTTGCCGAGATTGAGGCCTGGGCTACGCGCTATGCCGCCGGGTTGCAAGGTGAACATGCGCAACTGCTCCTGGCAGCGTATCGGATGTATGCACGCATGCGCGAGGCCCAGCAGCAACCACCCGCGCCTACTGTTTAGATGGTCCACCCTTTGCGTTGGTATGGAAAAGGAGACTGAACGATGGGTAAACGCCTTGAAAACCTGCTCGATGCCTACACGGCCAAGCGCCAGGAGTACGACGCGTTCCAGCTGCACTGTGCCGCGCAGACCGCCGAGATCCTCGCCGCCATCCCTGTCGAGTTGCGTGAGGCCTTAGCAAAGGTTGATGCCGCCCGTGACGCTGGGGCACGGCAGCTCCAGGCCGATATTGATGCCCTCGCGGCCACGCTCAAGTCTGCGGTGGGTGCGGCGGGACATACCGTCAAAGGGACGGACTACCAGGTCGTCTATAGTCGTGGGCGGGTCAGCTGGGATACGCGGGCGCTGGAAGGGTACGCCGCTGCGCATGAGGAACTGTATCAGTTTCGCCTGGAAAGCGAACCGACCGTGAGTATTCGCGCCGT
>Ga0068857_100001173_pt1 | contig 20456 bp, 15 predicted proteins | sample KBSCornC72_FD_66591 | JGI IMG/M metagenome (GOLD analysis project Ga0068857, IMG submission 66591) | Corn rhizosphere microbial communities from Kellogg Biological Station, Michigan, USA - KBS Corn C7-2 | ecosystem: Host-associated > Plants > Roots > Rhizosphere > Soil ...
CTTAGATTGGGTGACTTAACGGTGAAGTTGGGCGACAACGCCAGGGCACTGTCGTATTACAGGACTGCAGTGGAAATGAATTTGAAATTGACAAAGAATGGTGACGGGGATTTATCCAGGGTGTTGGTTCTTGCTCTGAGCCGCTCCGGTGTCAGCCGGACTCAGGCATTCCTCGGCAACCGATCTGGCGCGCTTGACGAATGCAACAAAACGAAGTCGCTCCTGGTCCAGGTTGTTGATGATCCCGCGAACGCACATCAACGCGGAATAAAGGCCGAGGCTTACGGTTTTCTTGGTGACGCTTATGCCAGTCTCGCTGGAGGGAAATCATCGTTACCAAATGAGGGGGAACAGCTGTTGGTCGCTTCTCGCGAGATGTATCAACGGAGTTTGGAGATCTGGGAAGATATGCGTAACCGCGGCATCCTAAGTGGTGCCGACGCGAGCAGACCCGAAGAAGTTAGAAGGGCGCTGGATAAGGTAAAGAGTCACTAGAATCCTGCAGTTGGGAAGTATGGCAAAGCTGGTTCTGTGAACAGTGACTAGCATCCCACAGCTGGGAAGGGTGGCAGAGCTGGTTCTGTAAACACTCACTAGCATCCCACAGTTGGGAAGGGTAGCAAAGTGAAGAGTCCAGTGCTCACATGGGCCGTTGTGCCACCCTTCCCAACTGTGGGATTCTGGTGAGTGTTCACATGGGCCTTCCTCACTCCGGGATTCTAGTCCCTTGTGAGATTCAATAATTCTGCTATGAGGATCAGGATGACTTATCGCTTCCCAAAATTTCTGTTTGCGCTAATTGGCTTCGTTCTTGTCTGCGTGCCAGTACGCGCACAACTAGATTTTCAATCATCCAGCGCAACTCCGATTGTTTCCAAACCGAGGCCTTCGCCCGTTCCAGCTCGTTGGCGAGGATTGATTGGTGAGTACGGTGAGAACCACGACATTCTGTACGTCCTGGAAAAAGATGGAAGGCTGTCTCTTTCGTTCAAGAGAGCTCAGCCAGAATCGTTGGAACAAGTGTCCAAAACGGTTTTCAAGTTTCCCGCTGCCAGCTCTCGTGTGGGTCAACGCGTGACTTTCACGACCGGTTCGAACGGACGAGCAGTAAAAGTCGAAGTCGACAATGTGGTGTTTGTCAGACGACAGATCGAGCCTGAGTTGGGAGCTAACCAGCTCCGAGTTACACCACTGCGATCAGTGCCTGAGCTGATCAAAGAAGCGCTTGCAGTTGAACCGCCGAAAGAGAGCGGCGACTTTAGGGCACCTGACCTTGTAGAGCTCATAAAACTCGACCCTACGATCAAGCTCGAAATTCGTTACGCAACCACAAACAATCTTTTCGGTGCGGTGTTCTATTCGCAGGGGCGGGCTTTTATGCAGCGTCCTGCTGCCGAAGCGCTGGTACGAATTAACAAGAAGTTGAAACAGATGGGCTATGGTCTATTGGTCCATGATGCTTACCGTCCATGGTATGTAACGAAAGTTTTCTGGGACGCGACGCCAGCCGACAAGAAAATATTCGTCGCTGATCCGTCGAAAGGTTCGCGTCACAATCGAGGAGAGGCCGTTGATCTTACGCTATACGACTTGAAGACTGGCAAGCCGATCGAAATGGTGAGTACTTACGATGAGACAACCGATCGAGCGTATCCTGATTATCCCGGTGGCACTTCACTGCAGCGTTGGCATCGCGACTTGTTGCGAAGCGCGATGGAAGCAGACGGCTTTAAAGTGTACGAAGCAGAATGGTGGCACTTTGACTATAAGGACTGGCAGAAGTATCCAATCGGAAATATACGTTTTGAGCAGATAGGCAGGTGATTACGACTATTTACATGATTTTCTCTGTGCGACCTTTGCGTTCTCCGTGCCTCGGTGGTTCGAAATGAATCGGGAACTACTTCACCACCGAGGCACGGAGAACACAAAGGTCGCACAGAGAACCACAACAAGTCAGTTCCCTGCATGCGCGAGGAGTAATTGGTGAATCAAACACTTCAACGGTGCTTATTCGTGAGGAGTATTTTACTGGGCGTGCTGTTGTTGACCTACGGCGCGAGTCAATTCACCCCTGTGTCAACCGCGCAAGAGACTTATGATCTCGTCATTCTGAATGGACGAGTTATGGATCCCGAGTCTCGCACGGATTCAATTCGCAACCTCGGAGTTATTAACGGTTCTATCAAGATCATCACATCCAACAAACTAAGCGGACGTCAGGTTGTTGACGCGCAAGGTCTCGTTGTAGCGCCGGGTTTTATCGATCTTCATCAACACGGTCAGGACGAAGAAAACTATCGCTTTAAAGCCAGGGACGGCGTGACATCCGCGCTTGAACTTGAAGTCGGTACAGGCGACATTGATCGCTGGTACTCTCAGCGCACCGGAAAGTCTCTCATAAATTTCGGGGTCAGCGTGGGCCATCTCGCTGCTCGAATGATGGCAATGAACGAGCCAGTGACCTTTGTGCCCAGTGGAGAAGCCGCACGACGAGCAGCCACAGATGAAGAGATCGCACGCATGAAGGAGACACTCGATTCAGGCCTAAGGCGCGGGGCAGTCGGTGTCGGACTAGGTATTCAATACACGCCACTGGCATCGCATTGGGAAATTTTAGAAATGTTCCGGGTTGCCAAACGTTACGACGCATCGGTTCATGTTCACATGCGAAACGGCGGAGTGGTGGAACCAGCCAGCAGCGTTCAAGCGCTTGAAGAAGTCATCGCCGCGGCCGCAATTACCGGAGCTGCACTTCATGTCGTTCATATAAACAGTACGGGCGGTGGAAACACTTTGAAGTTGCTCGAGATGATTGGTGAGGCAAGAGCGCGGAACATCGATGTCACCACTGAGTGCTATCCCTATCTTGCAGGAATGACCGACATCAAGTCGGCTATCTTCAATGAAGGATGGCGCGAGGTCTTTGGTATTGACTACAAAGATCTTCAGTGGGCAGCAACCGGAGAACGCCTTACTGAGGAAAGTTTTCAGCGTTATCGAAAAACCGGCGGCATGGTCGCAATTTTTTCTATGACGGAGGAAATGGTATCCGGTGCTGTTAAGAGTCCTTTAACGATGATTGCAAGTGATGGCATTTTGGAGAACGGGAAGGGCCATCCTCGAACTGCGGGCACGTATTCAAGAGTTCTAGGTAGTTACGTACGAGAGCAGGGGGCTCTGTCATTAATGGATGCGATCACCAAGATGACTCTGATGCCCGCGCAACGCCTGGAGAAGCGTGTACCATCGATGAAAAACAAAGGTCGAATTAAGGTTGGAGCTGACGCGGACCTTACGATCTTTGATCCGAAAACCATCAACGATCGGTCAACTTATCAGGAACCGGCACAGTACTCAGAAGGTGTTAAATTTGTAATCGTCAATGGTGAGATGGTTGTTAAGGATGGAACTATTCAGTCCGGCGTTCACCCCGGCCGCCCAATCAGAGCCCCATTTTAACTCTAACGCTCAAGCTGATTCGTTTGTGACAGACAGTTAGTGCCTTTTCGAAAAACGTACTTCACCCCTCTGGGAGGGAGCGTTGGTTGTTCGTACGTCGCCGGGCTATCAATTTCATTCAAATCGAACACGGTTACATTGGCAATAAACCCGGCCTGCAATCGCCCGGTTTTTTTGAGGCCAAAACGCTGCGCAGGCATATCAGTGATCTTGCTAACTGCCTCTGCAAGGGTGATCCACTGATGGTCGCGACAGTAAGTACCGATAAACTTTGGAAAAGTCCCGAACAGTCGTGGATGCGGAAGTCCCTTAACATAGAATCCGTCACTTACAATGATTGATAAGGGGTGACTCAAGGTCTGCTTCAAGTTTGATTCGCTTTGGTTGAAGAGAAGTACATTCACCATTCCTTTCTCTTCGATCAATAAGTCGAGCATGACGTTGACTGGATCAACCTCCGCTGAGTCTGACAATTCCAGTAGATTTCGTTGAATGGCCTTCTTATTTTTTTCTGATTCAACTCCGGCAATGTAGATGTCGTGCCAGCGCCACGGCAGCGTAGCGACGATTTCAGATGAGATGCGCCGCCGTTGTGCCGGGTCTAGTAATCGCGCCACCATCGACTCAACCCCTCCATCGAGAGACCAGGCAGGCATCAGCATGGTCATGACTGTGCTACCGGCGATGTATGGGTAACAATCGAAAGCAACGTCAAGGCCTTCGTCGTGTGCTCGTTCAAGTTTCTCGAGCGCGATCTGTTGCAAATGCCAGTTCGCAGCCCCGGCCGCCTGGAAGTGGGAGATTTGCAGGCGACAGCCCGTGCGTCGCGCTAACTCGAGCTGCTCATCGATGGCCTCAACCAACTTATCGGAGTAACTGCGGATGTGGGTCGCATATGTCTTTCCGTTTTTGGCTACAACTCGACACAACTGCTCTAACTCGTCGAAAGGCGCGCTTGAACCTGGCACATACATGAGTCCAGTGGAAAGCCCAACTGCTCCGGCTTTTAGAAAATCATCAAGTAGATCGCACATCGATGCGACTTGCTGATTCGTTAATGGTCCTAACCGGTTCCCGGCCGTGGCTATTCGCAAACTCCCGTGGCCGACAAGAGAAGCAACACTGGCCTCCGTTTTACTATTCGAAATGGAACTGATGTATTCGCCCGCAGAACTCCAGCCCCATTCTCCCTGACTGCAAAATAGTCCACTTGCGAACGCACGGAGGTCAGCGGCGTATTGAGTTGCCGGATAAGGTGAGAAGCCGCAGTTTCCAACTACTTCACCGGTTATGCCCTGGTGAATTCGTTCGGGTCGATCTTCGTGAACCTGGAGGTCAAGATGATTGTGAGAATCGATGAATCCAGGTGCAATAATTAGATCGGTGCAGTCAATCACGTCACACTCGCGTGGCTTTTCGCATCTCCCAATCTCGGCGATCAGTTCACCGACGATTAGAACGTCAGCTTGATATGGAGGCGCGCCGGTGCCGTCTACGACTGTGCCTTTTGTGAGAAGTGTTTTCCTCGTCATCTATGTGCGAGCGCGTAAAAAAGAGATCAAAGCACACGATGTTATTCGATTTTCCTCTCAGTTTCGGAGGTCACAGTCAAACTGTTCGATTAGCCGAACAAAAGTTGCCCTGATGGCAGGTTCTAGTTGATGTTTTCTCTGATGCTAATTGAGAATCTGCCGGAGCGTCCCTCTTCACTAAGAGCGACCCTTTGACTATAGTTGGACCAAACAATAACAGCACTTCTCCTGTCCTAAGATTATGTCGAAGGTAGAGGGCGTGAATGCAGTACAGAATGTTGGGAGACACGGGACTCCGTATTTCGTCAATATCGTTGGGAACCGCGGAACTGGGGATGGATTACGGATTCAGGGGAGCTACTAATGGAGCGCGCCCCGACCTCAAAGAAGGAATTCGTCTTATTCATAAAGCGCTTGATGCGGGAATTAATTGCCTGGACACCGCACCATCTTACGGAAATAGTGAAATTGTCATCGGCGAGGCGCTGAAGCAAACATCCGTCACACCTACAATAGTAAGCAAGGTTCTGCTTCCCAACATTTCCGACAACGGAACAACTAACAGCAAAGAGATATCGAGCTCAATTGAAAGCAGCCTCCAGTCGTTAGGTATTGAGACTTTAGACATTCTCTTGATCCATAACACTTCAGTAAACGCGCTGAAGAGTGAAGAAGTACGAACTGCGCTGCAAGACGCGAAACAACAAGGAAAAGTCAGATTTATCGGCGCCAGTTGTTATGCCGACGATTTACCTGCCGAGGTCTTGAGCTATCCCGACTTTCGCGTAATGCAAGTGCCTTTTAATTTGTTGGACCAGAAGATGGCAGCGGGGTTTTTTCAAGCCGCTCTAACAAACGGGATCGGGGTTTTTGCCCGTTCAATATATCTGCGGGGAGTCCTGACCCCTCAAGTGAATCGCTTGCCGGAGCGGTTGCTTCCCTTAAAGGCGGCAGCCTTTAAAGCTTTGGAAATCGCTGGTGATGAAGTGAGGGGGCTTTCGGAGCTGGCACTTCGATTCAGTCTATCGTTCAGTGGGGTCAGTTCGGTCTTAATCGGAGTAAAGAACGTTTCGGAACTAGAATCAAACCTGGCAGATGCTGAAAGAGGAGTACTCTCAGCAGAGTTGCTAACACAATTAAGAACCGTCGATCTCGGAGTTAGCCCGATGGTAGATACACGTACATGGCAAGATGTCATCATTTGAGCCCAGCCTTAGCTAATTAGTTTTAGTTGTGACAAAGGACGACAAGATAAAAAGTGCTCGACTCAATCGGTTGATCGATCTTTTTGAGAATGATCAGGCCGCGGTGGGCATCTTTGCGTTTAATGTCGGAACGCGTCCCGCTGCTGCAATAGCTTCGTCGGCGCTCGACTTTGTCATCGTCGATTTGGAGCACACACCATACGATCCCAGGGGATTGGAAAGTTATCTGCTGGCAATGACCGATAAGCGACGAATGATGGAGAAAAAGAGTCTCCAGCCCGATGTGGTGCCACTCGTCCGATTACCTGCTAACGGTCGCGAACGTGTCCAATACATGATCAAACAAGTTCTCGATCTAGGCGTGTTCGGCGTCGTCATCCCGCATGTTGATTCTGCCGCTGATGCTCTTGCCGCAGTTCGCGCGATTCGATTCGCTCATTCAGAAACCGATCCCAATCATGAACCGCAGGGGCAGCGAGGAGTTGGATTCCCTTGGGCCGCCCGTTACTGGGGAATTTCCGAGCCGGATTACGGACGGAGAGCTGATCTATGGAAGCTCGATCCAGACGGCGAACTGCTGCTGTTTTGCATGATCGAAACACAGGAAGGTTTTAAGAATTGTCGTGAGATCGCCACGACTCCTGGCGTCAGTGGAATTCTGATTGGCGCTTCAGACTTATCCTTTTCGCTCGATGGATTCAAACACGGGCCAAAAGTGCAGGAAATCATTCCGCAGATCCTGAACGTCTGTCAGGAAAATAAGGTGGTTTGCGGCATTGTAAGCACCGAGGATCGGGTGGAAGAACGCGTGAACCAGGGGTTTAAATTTTTGATTGTCGGGACAGACGCCGGCTTGCCGTCAGCGGTCGAACGCGGCATCGAAATCGTGAAAAAGACACGGCGGTAACAGTCATGGTCCATCGAACAATCGGAGCTGAGTCTGATCTGGCGCGCAAGTTTACCAGCCGGGGACTGTTTGCCCATGCCTGGGATCTAAGTGAGCCGGGAGCCGACAGGTTGTGTGATTGGATGTGTGAAGTTGGGCTTGACGTAATGTGCCTGGCGGGCAGTTACCACTCGGGCTGGTTTGTACATCCTCACAATAGACGGCATCGTCTATTTATGACTGAAGGAAGCGTTGTTTACTTTCACCCTCGAGACGAACTCTACGCTCAAACATTTTTGAAGCCCAGGATAGCTGCGCTCGCTCAGAAGACTGATTGGTTATCTGTTGCAGCACAGAGCGCTCGCAGTAGAGACCTTAGGTTGGTCTCATGGACAGTTGGTGTTCACAACACTTTCCTTGGTCAACTGTTTCCTGAATGTACTCAACAGAATGTCTATGGGGATTCAATTCCCCACGCTCTTTCCATAGGGCACGACGACACTCGGGAATATCTGAAAGCTCTTTGTAAAGACCTGGCAACAAATTACGACTTATATGGTTTGCAGTTGGAAGCTTTTGGTTGGTTGAGCTTCCGGCACAACCACCATCATGAGCGCGACCTGACAGCGCTCTCGAGCCTGGAACAACAACTACTTTCGCTTTGCTTCAATCCTCAGACCGTTGCTAAAGCCGAGGCTGCCGATATTGAAGTTGGTAAGGTCCGTGAAATCGTGCGCACTACATTGGATGCTGCATTCTCCGAAGCACCAGATCGACCTGCCAATCATCCGGAAAGCCTGGAGGAATTAGAAAAAAGGTCACCGGAATTGAAAGCCTATAACAAGTTTCTCAGAGGCTTGGCCCACTCACTAATCCGAGAGATTAAGTTGGAGTCACTTAAGGGCACTCGATGCAAGTTGTATCTCCAGGAGAAATATACCCCGGAGTTAACGGAAGTTTGTGACGGGTTTGCGGCGTGGGTCTACGGCAAACCTCCATCCGAGATTGAGGGAATTGTGAACTCGGGCAAACCGAATCATTGGCCTGGTGAGTACCATTGTTACCTGCGACTCGGTATGAATCTACCGGCTAGTGAACACGAACTTTGCGAGATGGTGCTGGCGGCAAAACGCGGCGGTTCCACTGGTCCAATTTTTTACAACTACTCGGAGACGCCACCAAAGATGTTGGGGTGGATAGCTACTGCGTTGGCGGGACAATAGTGGTCCCACCGCGATGCGATTCCGCTTGTATGCAATTTAGAGCTCATTAGTTTATTCGATCGTACTAATTTCCATTGTGGAGGTTTCATGCTCATAGAGAACCCTGCCGGTAATTATGCTTTTCTGGCGGCTGACAATCCATACTCCGCTGGTGTTGTGGCCCAGCCGGGCTATGAAATAGTTCGTGTGGTATTAAAAGAGGCCATTCCCTATCGCAAGGGGTTTGACCTCATCGCTCAGTACCTGGAAAAACAGGGCAGGCCGCGCACCGCACTTTGCAACGTGGAACTTCGTTCGCCTCATCCAGCGACATTCGATGCTTTTGCTAGCTTTAACGACGGTTACCGCGCCTTGTTGGAGAGTTGGGGTTTAATGGTTGATGATATGAATCCGATTGCTCGAACAAATGTAGCCCCGGCCTTGAATTCGCCATCCGAACCCTCGCTTTACGCTTTTGGCTATTCTGCTAAATCGGCCAAATCGAATGGTGAAAGAACTTTTGTCGTCTCTGGTGCTGGCGAGTTAGTTAATTCTGATCTGAGCTCACAGAATATTGCTCGTGCGAAAGACACATCGGAAGACGCAATCAGGGAGAAGGCCAATTGCGTTCTTGCGATAATGCAGAGTCGTTTAGCTCAAATGGGAATGAAAGAGTCGGCCGTCACAGAAGTTAATGTCTATACAGTTCACAATATCTTTCCACACTTAGAACCCGCGATCCTCGCAGCTCTTCCACAAGCCGGCTTTCACGGACTACGATGGCATTTCGCTCGTCCGCCCGTGCTGGACATTGAATTTGAAATGGACGTCAAGAGCATTCAAGCCGAACACTTATGTCCGGTGAATGGATTCGCCTTTACCTGATCAAAATGGAACCTGCTCAACAATCGCATTCCGCAATCAGGACCAGGCGTCGCGAGATCGAGCAGCTGGCAAATGAAATTCTCTCGCACAATCTAAAGGGGATTCCTTACGGCGCTCGAGTTATGCCTCGAGAAATCGAGGAGCTTGACTGGAACGTGCTGAATGGTGACCTGCCGTTTCCTCTCCTGGTCCTAAAAAATTCTGCGATCGATCGGAATCTGCAATCGATGGCGGATTTTTGTGTGAAGAACAACATGTTGCTGGCACCTCATGGTAAGACAACGATGTGTCCACAAATATTTGCACGGCAATTGGACGCTGGAGCATGGGCCATCACAGTCGCAACAGTGTCCCAGGCAATGGTGTGTGCCAGTTACGGCATCAACCGCATCCTAATCGCGAACCAGGTTGTTGGTGACTCAAACATCAGCTCGCTTGTCAGGCTGCTCAATGACAACGACGAAATTGAGTGCTATTGCCTCATCGATAGTGTTGCTGGTGTAAGACATCTTGCCGAGACGATGGAAAAATATGGGGCCAGGGCGGCACTTAATGTCTTGATAGAGTGGGGGCGTGATCATTGGAGGTCTGGCGTCCGCTCGGAGCGACAAGCGCTCGAAGTAGCCGTCGAGACGGTCAAACAGGGTCGGTTTCTAAAGTTGTGTGGTGTTGAGGCTTATGAAGGGCTGGCAACGTCATCTGACCCGGCGGATGAAGTGAAACAGGTTGATGAATTCTTCTCTGATTTTCTGATGGTCGCAGAGAAGATTAAATCGAACTCGCCGCTGGATGCTTCGCCTATTCTTAGCTTTGGTGGCAGTTCGTTTCTAGATCGGGCAGTGCACCTGGCAAAATCTTCAGCCGTAGACTTTCGTCTCGTGTTACGCAGTGGCTGCTACGTAACAAGTGATCATGGGTTCTACGCAGAGAAACTGACCGCGAGTAAGCAACGAAGCGAGTCTGAGATCCCCGATTTCCTGCCCGCTCTTGAACTCTGGTCATATGTTCAATCATTACCGGAGCCTCAATTGGCGTTATTGACCTTTGGTAAGCGTGACTGCCCTAATGACCTTGGTTTTCCGGTTCCACTCTTCAATCTTGAAGAAAGCTTAGAGGATCGCCGGATCTTGACGGGGGCACAGATAGCAAAACTAAACGACCAGCACGCGTACATGACGTTCGCCGATGACGTTGGATTGAAAATCGGTAGCAAGGTTTGTTGCGGTATTTCTCATCCCTGTACTGTTTTCGATAAGTGGCGCGTAATTCCCGTCGTTGATGATAACTACAACATAATTGATCTTTACCGTACTTTCTTCTAACCTATCGACGCTCACCCCAATAGTGTTCAAACAACTCTAGAAATGAGCTGCCTAAGAGTAAAGCACGAACTGTATGAGTGAGCTTAAAGTGAAATCGGTTCCCGCCGTCGAACGAGCCCTAAAAATAATTGAACGATTAGCAGCGTCCCGACGAGGACTAACCTTGTCTGAGTTGTCGCGTGAGCTTTCCCTGCCAAAGAGTTCAGCGCTTGGCTTATTAGTAACACTCGAGCGGCACGATTATCTCAAGCGTGGCGAGAAAGTTGGCCGCTACATGTGTGGGCCAAAACTGTTGGAAGTTGCCCATGCAGCACTAACGCGGCTGGAGATCCGTCAACTGGCCGCTCCGTATTTCAGAGAACTGATTAAGCGAACCAACCTTACTGTGAATATGGCAATTCTCGAGCAAGATGAAGTTGTCTTTGTGGAGAAAATCGTACCGCCCGGAGCGCTTAGTAGCACACCAACGTGGGTCGGGAAGCATATGGACATAAACACCACTGCGGTGGGAAAGTCATTGATCGCATATCTTCCTGATGATCAACTCGACCGGTTTATTAACCACTTGCCGAAGCACAATAAGAACGCAGTCAATTCACCCGGAAGGTTTAAGGAAGAGTTGGCGAAAGTTCGCAAGTTAGGATATTCCGTAAACGATGAGGAAAATGAGATCGGTTACAGAGCCATCGCCGTTCCGATCTTTAACGCGGAAGAAAAAGTAGTTGCCGCGATCAGCATTGCGGGAACCACAACCCAGATCAGTTCCACAAACTATAGTGGCTTGACCCGCCAGCTCAAAAAAACTGGCGCCGCAATTTCGCAGAGACTAGGTTATACGCCCGCCACTTGATTGATACTCTTCGATTCAAGATTCTACAACACCATAAAGTCAGAGGAACTTTTCTCGACCGAAGTGTTTCGGTTCATTCCGAGTTGAATACCACTTAACGAATTCTTCCCAATATTCGTGGTATTTTTGATGTGTTCGATTAGTCGAACTAAACGGCCTTCCAGATTCCTTATTCGTTGACTGCACATCGCTCATTTGTAGAATGAATCTCAACTGAAGTTTGGTTAATGCAACAAGCGGTTGAGTGCGCAGCGATTTTTCTGGACTCCTTCCTACTCTGTCGAAAAATAGATCGATTCCACTGGAATTCAAGACCGAAATTTCCAGGAGGCATGTTCCGTGAAAACAACTAACGTTTCTACAATTCTAATGTTTCTCGTGGTGGCATTCTGTACTTTTAGTTTCATGCCGCCAACTGTGTTTGCCCAGGAAACTGCGAGCATCGGTGGAGTCATAAAAGACGAATCCGGTGCGCTAATGCCAAGTGCTACCGTCATCGCAGTGCATGAGCGCACCGGTTATTCGCGAACGATGTCCACTCAGAGTGACGGGTCTTACCTGTTTACTCTTCTTCCGCTTGGTAGTTACAAAGTGGAGGTGGAGGCCGCAGGCTTTAAGCGGTCCATCAGAACAGGAATTGTCTTAACGGCAGGACAAAATGCAACTGCGGACGTAACGATGTCACTCGGAGGCGTTACTGAAACCGTCACGGTAGATGACGAGGTTCCCCTGATCGACACTCGCAGCGCAACCCAGTCGACCCTCATGGACACCAAGCGAATGGTTGAATTGCCTATTAAGGGAAGAAGCCCGGCATCGCTAATCGGCCTCGTTCCGGGTGTTAGTCAGGTCGCGGATACGGGAGAACAGCCCACAAGTCGTCGCGTCGTCGTGAATATCGCAGGCGGGAGAACCGACGCTAACTCATTCAAACTCGACGGCGCGGAATGGGCCAACATTCAATATAGCTATGGCAATCCTTTGCCTCCTCCTGACATGCTCCAGGAATTTAGCGTTGAGACCAATAGTTATGACGCTTCAAAGGGATTGGCTTCGGCTGCAAGCTTGAGCATCGTTACAAAGTCGGGAACAAACGATTTTCACGGTTCGGTATGGGAGTTCCTCCGAAACGATCACCTTAACGCAAGAAACTTCTTCGCTCCAACTAAGCCATTCCTGGCCCAGAATCAGTACGGGTTCACGGTTGGTGGTCCAATTATTAAGAACAAGACTTTCTTCTTTGGAGGTTACGAGGGCAGTAGTATCCGTACCAGGAGACTGAGCAACAGTGCATTTCCCGCGACGGCGGCAGAGAGAGCTGGAGACTTCTCTCATTCCATCGGCGCGCTGCCTAAAGATCCGCTGACTGGTCTGCCATTTCAGGGCGGAATCATTCCACAGAATCGATGGGATCCAGCCGCAGTGAAAGTATTAAGTTCACTCGTGTCGGCAAACAGTGCCGATGGTCGTTACGTTGTGTTGCGACCGGCGGCCGATGATGGTGATCAGTACATGATAAAGGTTGACCATCAAATTACTTCGAAGAATTCCGTCTCCGGTAGGTACTACTATCGAAAAGGTCAAAGTGATTTTCCAACGGCGTTCTTTAACGGGAATGTGCCGTGGACTTCAGAATTGGACAAAGTCACTTTCGGCCAGCTAAATATCTCAGACACCCACACGTTCACGCCTACAGTCATTCTGCAAATGCATCTCGCGAGAAGCACCAATGATATTGACTGGAAGGCTCATGATTCTCTGTTCCAAAGCGCGCAGGAAATAGGCATAAACCTGCCAACTCCCAAAGTACTTCCTTTCCCGCCAACCCTGACGGTTACCGGTCGTTTTACGGCGGGCTCAATTATCCAGTGGGACTGTCCTAAGAATTGCAGTGAACAATGGGACTTCGGCGCAATGCTGAGCTGGATTAAAGGGCGACACAGCTTTAAGTTTGGCGGCTCGATCTTGCCAACTCATTACGGTCTTCACGAGGCGGGCTTCACCAATGGAAACTTTACGTTCAATGGAGAAGCCACTGGAAACGCCTTAGCTGACTTCTTAATTGGTAAACCCAGTAACTTCACTTTCAATATTGAGCGCTTTGATATGAAGTCAAAACTGATGGGCGCTTTTATTCAGGACGACATTAGAGTTAGCAATACAGTTACCTTGAATCTGGGTCTGCGCTATCACTACGAAACGCCGACCACGAACGAGTTGGGATTTGGTGCTACCTACATTCCTGGCTTCCGTTCACAGGTATTTGCGGAAGCTCCGGTTGGTATGGCCTACCAGAAAGATGCTACTGGTCTACCGAGATCATTTTACTTTCCCGATCGAAACAATTTTGGACCACGAGTCGGTCTAGCATGGGATGTTTTCGGCAACGGTAGAACGAGCTTCAGGATGGGTTACGGTATCTTCTATCAGCAACAGCAGAACGGGAATTTACAGTATCTTGGTTATGACCAGCCATTCGTTCCGAACATCAGCATAACCACCGTACAGTCACTGTCGAATCCGCTGGCGAATTTCCAGGGTGGCGTGGTACCAGGAAATCCGATCGAAACATACAATCCGGAGACGGGAGCCGCGAGGTTCAATAAGCCAGTCTCGATGTATGCAATTACCCCAAACTTTCCAAATCCTTATGTTCAGCAGTACAGCTTGTCTATTCAGCATCAGTTACCGAAGGACTACTCAGTCGAAGTTGCCTTCGTAGGAAATGTTGGTAGGAAGCTTCAAAATCCTGCAGAGATCAACCCCGCGTCTTATGCCCCCGGAGCGACCCTGGCCAATCGCGAACAGAGGCGTCGCATCAATCCAGGGAACCTGAGTTCAATAACATTGTTCAGTAACTCAGCCAATAGTTCATACAACTCCCTGCAAACATCAATAACCAAGCGATTCAGCAATTCGTACTTACTGAACGCAAACTACACCTGGTCGCGATCGTTGGACCAGACTTCGGCATTTACTGGCGCCAGTACATATCAAAATCCCGACAACCAACGGGCTGATTGGGCACTCTCAGATTTTCATCGAGCTCACGTCTTTACGGCTTCAGGAATCTGGGAACTTCCAAAGCTGTCATACGGCGGTTCATTCGTAGGTGCGATCCTCAATGGTTGGCAGCTGACCGGGCTGATGCGAATTTCGAGCGGTCTGCCATTTAACGTTATTTCCGGAAGAGATAACTCATTGACTGGAATTGGTAAGGACCGTCCAAATGTCGTTGCGGATCCCGTCTTGTCTTCGGATCGTCCACGCGGAGAGGTGGTTGCTAAATACTTCAACACCCAGGCCTTTGTTGCGAATGCTGCCGGCACATTCGGCAACACCGGCAGAAATGCGTTGATAGGTCCCGGGTTTGCGAGCACTGACATCGGTCTTTTCAGGAATATTAAGTTTAAGGAAAGGCACCAGATTCAGTTACGCGGCGAAGTCTTTAATGTCTTTAACCAGGTGAATCTGGCAAACCCCGATTCAAATCTGGCCTCGACTTCCTTTGGTCGAATTTTATCTGCCAGTGATCCACGGATCATTCAGTTAGCGATTAAGTACTCCTTCTGAGGGTGCAGCTTTCTAAAACAGCTTGTAAATCGACTACATGTGTGACCCATCGCTTTGTAGTAGGCGTTAGACCACTTGTCAGGAGATCAGCGTGAGCAACATCTCGCGAAGAAACGTAATTAAAGGAATTGCGGCGCTCCCGATCGTAGCTACCCTTGATAGCAATGTGCCTGGTGCTCCGCCCGAGCAAAGTAAACCGAAGCCCTCAAGATTGGCTGACGTCGGATATGTTTGGGAAGGCCAGGGATTCAACCGTTATCTCTTTCCCTCGATCTACGGAGTGGGTGAGGGAGTGCGTTATTTCGGTCTAAACAAGATGGTGTACATGTATCATCCGAACACCAGGGTTGCCATGGAAAAACTAACCTCATACAGTGAAGTTATCTGTGATATCAGTAAGTGGAAGGTAAGGGGACAGGAAGACAACTCTATTCTTAAGTATCACGACGGGAAAATTGAGACGAAGCTGGAAGAAGCCCGCGCGGTTTCCGACCTGTCTGTCCAGTTCCCAAATGTTAAAGGTGGCTATGACGACGATCTGATGGGCATGATCAAGAAGCAGGGATATACACCTGATCAATATGCACCTGTCTATCACGAGTTAAAAAAGAAAAACCCCAACAACAAACTTTGGGCCGTGGTCTACTCTCACGAGCTTGAAGAAAAGCAGTGGGCCCAGTTTGCTCCCTATATGGATCTCATCAGCTTTTGGATCTGGAAAAAGGAAGATCTTCCAGACCTGGATCGACATATCAATCGCTGTCGCGAGGTGTTTCCCGGCAAACCGATTAGTATGGGGTGTTATTTACGAGATTGGCCGTCGCGCACCGCTATGCCCGCAGAAATGCTGAAGCATCAATGGGAGCGAGTAGTTAAGTATCTTCAGGATGGTCTCATTTCTCAGTTTGAAATTATTGAAGGAATGCTGATCGATTGGTATCCGGAACCGTCGCGTTGGGTAAAAGACTTCATTGCCGCGAACTAAGAACCGGAATTCATACTCGCTGTTGCTATACGAGTATGCGATAACGACATATGGCAAATGTGGTCGATACAAACAGGGTTACAGTCATAACAAACAGTGAACAGGATTTAGTCTCGTCGGAGGTTGAAAAGCCCACCCGCGTAAGATATCAAGTTCTCTTCGTAATTTTCCTCCTCGCAATAATCACGTATCTCGACAGAGTCTGTATCTCCATAGCTGCCCCATCTATCAGTTCCGAGTTGGGACTGAATGAAGTGCAAATGGGAACGGTCTTCAGCATTTTTGCGTTTGCTTACGCGCTGTTTGAGATTCCTACTGGTTGGCTTGGCGACAGGCTTGGTCCGCGTCGCGTGCTCTCGCGAGTTGTGATCTGGTGGTCCATGTTTACGGTCTTCACTGGAATGACCCGAGGATTCCACTCGCTGTTAGCCGTGCGATTTCTGTTCGGAGCCGGTGAGGCTGGTGCTTACCCAAACATTAATCGAACCCTTTCCAGCTGGTTTCCTTTGCGAGCACGTGGCACCGCGCTGGGCGTGGTTTGGACTGGCAGTCGACTCGGAGCCGCTATTTCGCCACCGGTCGTTCTGTTTTTGATGGGCAGGGTTGGTTGGCGCGGTACTTTCTATCTTCTGGGAGTCATCGGTGTCATCTGGGCAGTTTTCTGGATTACCTGGTTTAGAGACGATCCCGCCCAGAAGAAATCTGTTAACCAGGCCGAAATAGACTTACTGAAGCGAAATAAGTCGGAGATCGTTGCGCGTCCAGTTACACATCTGCCGTGGCGACAGCTCTTTAGTAACTCCACGCTACTGTCCATCTACTTGATGTACTTCACGCTGGGGTTTGTCTATTACCTCTATATCACATGGTTCCCAACATATCTGATGAAGGCTCGTGGGATGACCATGGCACAAATGGGAGTTTATGCTTCGTTGCCGCTGGCGTTCTCTGCTGTTGCCACTTTAATAGGAGGCTTCTCAACCGATTGGTTAGTCCGTCGTCTCGGGCTTAGATGGGGCCGAGCAGGAGTGGGAATCTTTGGTTGCGCTGCCTCTGTCGTGTTTCTGCTGGCGGGCTTACAGGTGTCTGACGTTCGAATCTCGGTTCTCCTGATCTCGCTGTCAGCTGCATCGAGCGATTTCACCCTTGCCGCGTCCTGGTCCACCTGTGCAGATATCGGCGGTAGACTGGCCGGCACTATCAGTGGAACGATGAACATGGTAGGGAACGTTGGCTCAATGCTCTCTCCACTTTTGATGGGCTATTTGATTCAGTCATTCGGCAATTGGAATCTGACGTTCTATATTGCGGCGGGTTTGAATGTCGTTGGAATGCTGCTGTGGCTGAAGATCGATGCCTCTAGACCATTGTCGACAGAAGCGTAAAGAACAACAAAAGGAGTGTTTCAAATGACTCGCCTGAATGGGAATGTGAAACGCCAGGAGACAAATCTCCATGGCCGTCGAAACTTTCTGATAGGTCTAACTGTTAGTGGCATCTACTTCGCAACCGCGGGACGCGAACGAGTACTGGCTGTCGAAACTGCCCAGTGTCAGGACCCGAGGATGGTAAATGGCGAGTTGAAATCCTGGCAATCACATCCTCGGTTGCAGCGGTTAGAACCCGCCTTTCGTTTCCTTGAAAAACCAGACCTCAAGGATTTACCTGCCGGTCGCGTCGAAATCGACGGTGAGAAAATATATGCACTCGTCATGAAGACGCCCACGCGGGCGATTGCTGACGCAAAGTTTGAAGCCCATAGAAAATATATCGATGTGCATTACTACATCGCTGGCCAGGACATAACAGGTTCCTACCCATCAGAGGAATTGAAAATAACGGATCCCTATCAGGACAAGACTGACATCGAACTCTTTGCCGTGCCTTCGAATTACCAGAAACTTGAAATGCGTCCCGGTCGATTTGCTGTTTTCTTTCCTGGTGGAGGACACATGCCCAATTGTCATCTCAGTGGACCACCTCAACCACTCCATAAAATTGTTGTCAAGGTAGAGCGTGATTTTGGCATTAAGTAAGTTTCATCATAGAGGCTCGACATGAAGAGATTGATGTTTATCGCTTTGCTGGTGCCGGCATTTGTGGCGTTACTTACCCCGGTAACACATCGCTTTACGCCTACTCGCTACTACCATGAGTTCTCGGCTTACATGGAGCCTGCCCTCCACATAAAGCCAGGGGATACCGTAGATACAACCTGCGCTGACTCTGATGGACACGACAAGAACGGCACCAAAGTAACAGACCCTCCTAATCCTCTAACTGGACCATTCTTTGTAGAGGGCGCCGAACCTGGCGATACGTTAGTGGTTAAGCTCGAAAAGATTCGGCTGAATAGAAAGACGGGCATACAGTCGACGCGAATGGCCGACAATACAGTACTGCCGCGTTATCACATTGATTACAAGACAGCGCCCCGAATTATCACCTGGAATTTCGATTTCGCATCGATGACGGCCACGGTAAATGACTTGTCACCAAAAATGACTAAGTTTCGGTTGCCCTTGAAGCCTTTTCTGGGATGCGTCGGAGTGGCGCCTGCTATGAATGAAGCTCAGTCGACATTCACGGCGGACGCTCACGGCGGCAACATGGATTACAACCAGCTGATTGAAGGTACAACGCTATACTTCCCAGTTAGCGTAGCGGGTGCATATCTATTCGTGGGAGATGGTCACGCAGCGCAAGGCGATGGCGAAACTAGTGGAGGTGGGATAGAAACGTCGATGGACGTTCAATTTCAGGTTTCGCTAATCAAGAACCGACGAATACCCTCAGCACGTGCAGAGACTGATGAGTATTATCTTGCGATGGGAATGGCCCGCCCTTTGGACGAAGCGCTTCAGCGTGCGACGACAAATATGATTGCCTGGCTCACTACCGATTTTGGCTTGAGTAGCGAAGAGGCGCATGTGCTTTTGGGTTCCAACGCTCGTTACGATGTCGGCAACATCGTCGATCCCAGATACACGGTCGCCTGCAAGATCGAAAAGAAAATACTTCACCAAATAGCTCAACCTGGTCGCTAGTCAGTGCTGCACCTCAACGGTGGCACAATTCGGCCGAATATCTTAACTGTGATACGTTGCGAAGGATTACACGTCACCGTAAATACTTGTTGAAAAAGTCGAGGGTGCGGGTCCACGCAAGTTTAGCTGCGCCTTCGTCGTAACGAGGAGTCGTATCGTTATGAAAGCCATGCTGTTTGCCGTCGTACATATAAACTGTGTAGACCTTGTTGTTGGCTTTCAATGCCGCTTCGTAGGCCGCGATTCCTGCGTTCACTCCCTGATCATTTCCGGCGTAATGAAGCAAAAGTGGTGCAGCTATCCTGGGCACGTCATCCGCTCCTGCTTGTCTCCCATAAAACGCAACGCCTGCATTCAGATCAGCTCCGAGTCGTACGGCCAATTGATTTACAATGCCGCCACCAAAACAAAATCCGACAGCGCCCAGTTTGCCTGTCGAATCAGGTCGTGCTTTGAGCCACTTCGCCGCTGCGACGAAGTCTTCCGTCATCTTCTTGCCATCGACGGTTCGAAATGCAGCAGCGCCTTTCTCGTCGTCGCCGGGATAGCCTCCAACTGACGTCAAACCATCTGGAGCAAAGGCAATAAAATTAGCTACCGCCAGTCGTCTCGCGACGTCCTCGATATAAGGATTAAGTCCGCGGTTTTCGTGAATGACCAGAACCACGGGTAGTTTCCCACTTTTTGACGGTCGCGCCAGGTAGCCCTTAATCGAACCATTTCCCGCCGGTGAATCGACAACCTCCCGACTTACTTTGATTCGTTTGTCATCGGGTGGTACCTGCTGGGCCCACGCATAGTTGGGTGACAAACTCTCGAAAATGGCAGCGACTGTTAGACCGCCGACGGCAAACTTGCCCGCACGATCGAGGAAAGTGCGCCTGTTGATGTCACCGTGTTGGTACTCGTGAAAGAGGTCCAACAACTCTTGTGGATAATCGGATGCTGATTTGCGTTCCATTTTTTCTGTGTTCATACCGTTCATGTGGGTTTAGTAGTGTAGACTTCAGACACACGTATTTTGCTACTTTGTTTTGCCAGAGGGTTTGCGAACCTATCACATATGTCTGAAGGAGAACAAATGGCTTGTAAATCAGAATTGAACCATCAAAGCTGGCGACGCGAGTCGTCGTGGTCGGTGCTCATTCATTTCTCAAGATTGACCAAACCAGTCTTGATGGTTGCTCTTTTAATTACTGTCAGTTCTAGCCTGTCCGTCATGGCCCAAACGGGACAGGGTTCGCCCTCGGAAAAGGTAACTTTGTCAATTGATCTGTCGAAGCCGGGAGCGAAGATCGATCGCAATATCTTTGGGCAGTTCGCGGAACATCTCGGCCATGGGGTTTACGAGGGCATCTGGGTTGGGCCTGATTCCAAGATTCCAAACACACGCGGCATACGCAACGATGTTGTATCCGCGCTCAAAGAGTTGAAGGTCCCGAACGTTCGTTGGCCAGGCGGTTGTTTCGCCGACGAATACCACTGGCGCAAAGGGATTGGTCCAAAG
>Ga0068857_100001174_pt1 | contig 20455 bp, 26 predicted proteins | sample KBSCornC72_FD_66591 | JGI IMG/M metagenome (GOLD analysis project Ga0068857, IMG submission 66591) | Corn rhizosphere microbial communities from Kellogg Biological Station, Michigan, USA - KBS Corn C7-2 | ecosystem: Host-associated > Plants > Roots > Rhizosphere > Soil ...
TTCTATCTCCGCACCTTTGCCGGCACGTTACGCGCAGAGGCTGATGAGCAGGAGCTGGGTCGCAGGCAGCATCAGCTTTCTGCGCTGTTTCACAGCGCGCACGCGACAATTACCGCAATCCGAGAGGCGAGTCCTGAACCGTGACGTCTCACCAGCGACTGAAGCCGGCGCCGCCCACTCCGTAACATGGGTTATTCACAATCTTCTCTCGCCGTCTTCCGCAAGCCTGCGGACGCGGTTCTCGCAAGTCTTGCGCTACGACCCACTGGCGAGCGCGCTGCGTTTCCCGAGTCGCCGTTTGTTTCCGCCACTCTTCCGAGCGGCTGGTTTCTCGTCGTCGCCGATGGCGCGGAGCACGACATCATCAGTGAGGAGAGGCTCGGGCAGCTCTCCACGGCCTGCGAGGTCGTCACCTGCACGGTCGAGGAGCACGTCATGGTCAGCGAGGCTACCGGCTGGCGCGACGGTCAGCGGCTGTGGCGCGTGACCCACGACGCCCAAACCAGCATTGAAGATTTGCAGACCGAAGGGGAGCTTCCTTCGGCTTTCGCCGCGATCCGCGATCGCCTGGCCGAAGAGCAGCGCACAGCCGGCGGCAAGGACTCCGACACGGATTACTTCTTCGACATTCCGGTGGAGCTGGCGATGTCACTCACCGGATACCGCCACGACGCTACCATTCAAGGATTGGTGTTCGATGTGCTCGAGTCCGTCCGACCGCCAACCACCAAATCCTTGTTTGGACGCCTCTTTTCCAAGTGAACGAACGAAACTACGAAAACGTCCCCTCTCTAGGGCCGCGCGCATCCTTGCTGATCTGGCGGATGGCGCCGAGATGGTAAGCCAGGTGAGCGATGCTCGCGATCATTCCCGTGAGCTCCACGTCCGTCGCCTCACGCGGCGTGTTCAGCGCAGTCAACCATCGATGTGCTTCGAGGCGGAGGCCATCGCGAATCTCCTTCCATTCTGATTCGTCGACCTGGGAGATCTTCCACGCTTTGTCCCACGTCGCATCGGTGAACGGATCGCCACCGCTCTGCGCCCATTGATTCATCAGCGACAGTCCATACCGCACGTGTTGTGCATGCGCCGCAATCGTCGCGCCGCTGTTCGCCGCGCGCGAGGCATCCGCGGGCGATATCTTGTCGAGCGATCGCAGCAGCCCCAGGTCGCCTGAATTGAGAATGTAGGCGCCCCCCTGCCCGCTGGTACCGTCCACCAACTCGGAGAAGAGGCGCGTCAGCGCGGGGCTCGTTTCTTTCGTGTGCATGAGGGTGTTCAACTCCTAACGCGTTTGCAGTCGACAGCGGCAGGTGAGATCATGAGCGCCGCGAATCCAGCTCCATGTCGAAAGCAGTCTACCTGTTCGTCGCAGAGGGGTTTGCCGATTGGGAGCCGGCTCATGCAGTGGCCGAATTGCGGCGTCTTGGGCGATTCCGGGTAGAGTCCGTCGCCCTGACGTCGGAGCCGGTCCGTTCGATGGGTGGCCTGGCGATCCTGCCATCCAAGACGATTGGCGAGGTGGACGTTAGGGATGTCGCGGCATTCATTCTCCCCGGCGGGGACAGATGGGAGAGGGACGCTGTCGAGCCTGAGCTGGAGGCGCTCCTCAAGCAGCTGGATAGCGTAGGCGTCCCAATCGCGGCCATCTGCGGCGCGACGGTCGCCATTGCGAAGATCGGGTTGCTGCGCGGCCGTCGACACACGAGCAACGGGCTCGAGTACCTCCGGTCGCACGTGCCCGGTTATGCGGAAGCGGACAGTTACGTCGACGCGCCAGCCGTTCGCGATGCGAAGCTCGTAACGGCTAGTGGCCTGGCGGACGTCGAATTCGCGCGTGAGCTCTTGGAGGAATTGGATGTGCTCACGCCCGCGGATCGTTCGCTCTGGGCACAGATATTCCGAACCGCGAAGATTCCAACAGACGGTGCCTGACATCCGCGTGCAGCCGACGGCGGTTGGGGCGCTGGAGCAACGCTGAGATCTCGCCATGCGTACGTGGGTGAAAGCAACGCTCGGTGGCGTCGCGCTCCTTGCTGTAGCGCTGGGTGCGCTGGCGGCAACCGGGACGTACCTGGTCTTGCGCCACCTGGAGAAACGCTCCGGCAGCGAAGCGGAGGCGGTCCAGGCGATCGACGCGGTCAAGGCGCGTTTTGGATCGCGGCCTCCGCTGCTCGAGATCATCGAGGCGCAGAGGCCTGACATCCGGATCAATCGGCCGGTCGAAGCCAGCGCGCCGCCGGTCGACACGATCCACGTCATCAGCTGGAAGAGTGATACCGGCGAATTCGCCCGCACCGAGTTCCCCCTGTGGCTGATGCGGTTCAGCACCGTGAACATTGCGTCGCAGCTGGGCATCGCCCCTGCGAAATTCCGGCTCACCGTCAGCGACGTCGAACGCTACGGCCCTGGCATCGTCGTCGATTACGGCTCGCAAGGGGCGTCCCGCGTGCTCGTGTGGGTGGATTGAGGCTGGCTTCTGGACATGGACGCACTCAACGACGAACAGCTGCACGAGTTTCTTGCGCGGGCGAAAGTTCCCGCCGCTGACCGTTCACGCGGCATCGGTCGCGAGCTCAGCTATCGGCCGCCGCCGCTTCGAGTGGTGGTCATTCATTTTGGAGATTCCGACTCTCCGGAATACATCACTCGCGTTGTTTCGATCGTGTTGTCTACCCGGGAATCGTGGGTGCTGATCCCCCGGCACTGTCCGGCGTCCGCGCTCGGCATCCACGACGTCAGTCTCGAAGCCGAGGCGCTCGCCTTCGGCCTCCCTGAGCGGGAACGGCTCTGCGCGTATCTGTGCGAACACGACACGAGCCTGAACTCGGCCTCTGCGGATCTGTACGCGCTGAGTGCCGATGGCGACGTCCTGGTTACGTGGGACCATCACACGGCTGATGAAGGCCTCCGAATCGATCTACGTGTCGTGGATACGACGAGCCGATTGTTGGCCGACTTGAACACTGCCGGCGTCGAACTCGAGCTGTTCTACACTGACGGCTGACATTGGCTGCTGCTGACGATCGCGATCCCGCTGAGCCGACGTGGCTGAGTCACGCGCGGCGCTATTATTCTCAAATCGGCAGCGAATCGACCGATCCGGTGACGGTATTCAGCGCCGTAGGCGAGGTGAGCAGCGAGAAACCGGGACAGCCCTTTGTCCACCTCGAGCCCCGCTCTCGCGCGGTTTACGTACTCCATCCCGATAAAGGAGAACGCGGCATCATTCGCTCAGAGGGTCTTGTACCGGCGGTGAAGTATGTGATGCGCCGAAACGATGATGCCGTCTGGGTGCTGTCGGTGCGATCTGTCGTTAGGAAGCGTCACACCTTACGTCAGTCTGTCGGAGGTCAGTGGACGTTTAACACTCCGTTCTTCTCGCAAGATTTGTCAGGCACGGTGAGCGGCGGGGTCAAGCTTGTGGGACGAGTTGGGCCAACGATGCGACTGTGGTTCATGAGAGTCGAGCCCGGTTGCGACACGCCGGATGTGCTCGCGGCTGTCGCATTCCTGCATCGCTCATGGTGGCGCTCGTAATAGCGACTCGCCTTCATGCTTTGAGGAATGCGACGGCTCGTATGAGTGAAAAAGACCTGTTCCTGATCGCCGAGCTACCGGGCTTTACTCCACAGATCGGCCGTCTTGTCTCGATGCTGAACTATGTTCGATCGACCACGCTTTCTGCAGTCGCAGGTTTAGGCGTGGGCGAGCTCGACTACCTGCATGACGCCCAGAGCAATTCCATCGGGACGCTCCTCCTGCACATCGCTGCGGCGGAAGCCGGCTACCAGGCCGCGACTTTCTATGGGCGCGGTTTAGACGAAGAGGAGAAGCAAGCGTGGGGCGCTGCTCTGGATTTGGGTGAGAGGGCGAGACGGGAAATTCGAGGACACGAGCTCGATTATTACGTGAACAGGCTCGAGCACGTTCGTGGAAAGACGTTGGCGGAACTTGGCCGCCGCACGGACGAGTGGCTCGACGACTGGACATCCTCTGGAAGCGGACAGAAGGTGAACAATTACTTCAAGTGGTTCCACGTGTTCGGGCACGAAATCAACCACAGAGGGCAGATTCGATGGTTGCGCGTACGCGCCGCAGGACGGCCATCATGACAGCTCCCGAATCATCGCCGCCCGAAACGCCGCTGCAGCCGACACGCGCCGGACGGGGAGTGCCCGACTGGACTCTGGAGTACTTCGAGCGCGGTTACGGCCAACGCTGGGGACTCCGGCCTCCTTCAGATCAAGTCCGGCGAGAGGCCGGGGCGCTTTGGAATCTGCTCGAGCTGTCGCCGACCTCGCGCGTCATTGACATCGCGTGTGGTCATGGGCGACATGCACTCGCCCTCGCCGACCGCGGGGCTGCGGTCGTCGGCCTCGACTTCGCCGTCGCGCTGTTGAATCGGGCGCGACAGCTCGAAGAGGAACTGCGGGTTCGGGTCGCCTGGATTCGTGGGGACATGAGGCGCCTCCCATTTCGAGCTCGATGTGCCGACGGAGCCATCCTGATGGATGCGTTCGGGTTCTTCGACAACGAAAACGATCACGAAGCCGTGCTGCGGGAGGCCGCCCGAGTGCTGACGACCGGCGGACGTCTGGCGTTGAAAGTTGTAAACGGCGGCCTTGTCCTGGATGACTTTCACCAGACGGAGCGAGAGGAGCAGGACGATGTCGTGGTCTCGGTGGTCAACACGTTGTCGTTCGGTCCACCTCGCCTGACGCAGCGGATCAGTGTCCGCGGAGGCCGGGGCCACGGCGAGTACGAACGACGCCAGCGACTGTATCGAGTTGAAGAACTACGCGCCGTCCTCGAACACGCCGGGCTGTTCGTCGTCGACGTGTTCAGCAATCCAGAGGGAGCCCCGTTTGAGCCAGCGACGTCGCCCGCGATGTGGGTCGTCGCTCAGCGGCCTGACGCCGTCTAGCATCGGATTGCAGCCGCCCGCCGCTTGAACAAGAGGCACGAGAGGCACAGCATGGAACAGACACGCATTCGCTTCTGGCAAGGGTTCAGTCTCGCCCTGGCTCTCGCGCTGACCGCCATGGCCGCCGGCCCGGTGCATTCGGTGTTTGCGCAGTCAGATCGGAAACAACGGTTCACGGAGATCGATGTTGAGCGAATCAACATCCTCGAAGCCGATGGCACCGTGAAACTGGTGATCGCCAATCGTGAGCGCGCACCAGATCAGGTGAGCGAGGGCCAGTCGCGTCCACGCGCTACCAGCGGATCCAGAGCGTGCCGGCCGGAGCCGAGCGTTCGAAGCTCGAGGCCGAGTTTGAGGCCTGCTGCGCCGGTTTTGGCGCGACGCGCGTTTTTCTCGGCAAGAGCCGCGGCCGGGATGCAGTTCTCGGACTTGCCGATGCCCGGGGGCGGGAACGTCTTCGGCTGATCGTCACTGCGAATGGCGATGCGAGAATCGAGTTCGTCGACGAGAGCGGGAAGCCCACGACGGTCTTACCTGCGCAGCGATAGAATTGTGACGCGCTGAGGCTCCGCGGTCTCATGACGATCTTGATGGGTCTCTTCGCGGCGTGCGGTGCGGCACTCGCGGCGATGGGTGGTAACGCGGCACCTCTTGAGCGGTCCGTCTTCTGCCAGCACCCTGCAAGCCAGTTACGCAGCGACGATTGCCTCTGGTCCGTTGGCGGACGCGCCGGCATCGCCGCAACCGCACGTTCTTCAAGGACTGTGGCAGTCGCAGCCGCGGTGACTGTCTGGAAATGCGCTGCGAAGGAGTCCGCTGATCGTGGATCATAGGGGGCACAATATCGTTGACCATGCGAGCTTGTGGCTGCGGACCGCGGCGATTGCGGTGGGCGCTCTGCTGAGCGCCTGCGGCGGCACGGCGCCATCAGCCACGGGAATTGATGGCTCGTGGAGTGGGACGACGTCTCAGGGGATGACGATTTCCTTTACGATTTCGCCGGATCAGAAAGTGACCGCCATCACTGTTGGATACAGTTTCAACGGTTGTTCCGGGTCGCAGACCTTCGCCAACCTGAACCTCGACACCGCTCCAAACGTGATCTGCATCCCAGGGCCATGTTCGACTACGATCTCGTCGTACCGTGCGTTCAGCTACTTGGCTGGTACGCCGATTGATGGCCCGTCGACCGCCGTCAACGGCCTATTTACCTTGCCGACCCGAGCCCAAGGTCAGGTCAACTTTAAAGATTATCCCGGCTGCGGGACTGCGGTCGGAATCGGATGGACAGCTGCCAAACGTTGAAGATGAGGCCGAAGAGGCCGCGGCCCGCCCGTCTAATCTGAGGTCGTCAGCCAGACTTGCACATCGAAAATGGAACGCCAGCTTTCAGACCTGCTGCGCGCGGTATGTAGCGGCGAGACACACGCCGTATCACGCATGCTGGCGACGAAACCCGATCTCGCCACCACGCACTTCGCCGAGGGTGCGACCCGACAACACGCATCGGAGTTTTTTCTCGCCGACATCGCTCATTACGTCTACGCCGGAGACACCGCTCTCCATGTGGCGGCCGCGGCATTTCGGCGACCGATTGCCGAACTTCTGATTGCGCAGGGCGCCGACTGCCGGGCGAAGAATCGACGCGGAGCCGAACCGCTGCACTATGCCGCCGACGCCAATCACTGGAACCCGGACGCGCAGGCTGAAGTGATCGAGTACCTGGTGTCGGTCGGTGCCGATCCCAACGCCCTGGATGACTCCGGTGTGGCGCCCCTGCATCGCGCGGTGCGAACGCGATCGTTGTCAGCAGTACGAGCCCTGGTTCAGGCGGGCGCCACTCCCACGCAGCCAAACAAGGCGGGCTCGACCCCTCTGCACCTGGCGGTTCAGAACACCGGACGAGGAGGCAGCGGTTCTCAGCGCGCACGTGAGCAACAGGCAGGCATCATCGCCCTGCTGCTGGCGTCTGGCGCACGGCCGAGCGATCGAGATCGCCGAGGCAAGCCGGTTTCTCAGGCAGCCACGAGCGAGTGGGTTCGAACGTTACTGACGGAACCCGGCTAACATTGGCGAGCCACATGACGTCTCACCGGTATCGCGGATCCCGCTTGTGGATTCCCGTCGCACTGGCGGTGCTGCCTGTCGCGGCACAGGTTCGAGAATCCGCCACGCCTTCATCTCTGGAGTCGGGTGCGGAACAGGAAGCGTTCTTGTCGCGGGCCTCCGTCGTGACCGCCGCACCAATCGACGGGAAACGAACATGGCGGGTCACGCTCGAGAGCGGGGGATCCGGAGAGCCTGACCCGGTGTCCTCGCCCTGTACTACGTAAGCTGCGGGAGCTGAACCAAGACCTACTGCAGCGGACCTTGAGCAAATATTTATCTTCGCAGCAACTGGACGGGTTGGAGGTTCGCCGGACACTCCTCCTGAGGCACTTCGACGACGCCATCGTCCGCAACGGTGAACCCGCCGTGTTGTACGACTTCGCACCGAGGTTTTAGCAATGCCTGCACTTCCATCTTCTACTCCTGCGCAGTTTGTCCAGGGTGCCCCCGTGCTTCATGTCCAGGACGTCAAACTGACGGCCGCGTTCTATCGGGACATCCTCGGTTTTACCTGGGACTTCGGTGACGACGCATACGCGGTTGTGTGGCGCGACAACTCTGCGATTCACTTTGTACGCGACGATCGAAGCCCGAGCGGCGTCCATCTCTTCCAGTGGATCAAGGACGTGGACGCGTATCACCAGGAACTGGTTGCTCGTGGCGCTGAAATCGCCTCAGGTCCTCTCAACCAGTCGTACGGAATTCGTGAACTTGCGATCCGCGATGTCAACGGTGTCCGGATCGTATTCGGCCAGGATATCGAACACCCCTGACCGGAGCGATCGATGTCCAAGCCACTAAGCGGACGCGTCGCCGTAGTCGCCGGCGCAACACGCGGCGCCGGACGCGGGATCGCACGGATGCTCGGAGAGGCGGGGGCCACGGTCTACTGCACCGGGCGCAGCAGCCGTGGACAGCCGAACACGTCGAGCCATGTGCACGCCGGCCGGCCTGAGACCATCGAAGAAACCGCGGAAATGGTCACCCGGGCCGGCGGCACAGGCATCCCGGTGCGTGTTGACCACACGGTGGAGGATCAAGTCGCCGCGCTGTTCGCGCAGGTGGCTCGCGAGCACAACCGGCTGGACATACTCGCCCTCGTCATGACCGGGCAAGCGGCTTCCTGGAAGAACTTCCTCGAAGAGACACCCTCGCAAGGGAAGACGTTCGTCGACGGCTGGATCTGGCCGCATGTCGTGACCGCATGGCACGGCGCACAGCTGATGGCGAGGCGGCGAGCCGGACTGATCGTGGAGCTGGTGGAAGGGGACAACGTCGGTTATCACGGCGGGTTCTACTTCGACCTGATGGAGATGCTGTTGAAGCGGCTCGTGTTGGGTCTGGCGATCGATCTGGGCAAGTCCGGCATCACGGCCGTGGCCGTCGCCCCGGGCTTCATGCGGACAGAGGCGATTCTCGAAGGGTTCGGCGTCACCGAGGCGACCTGGCGCGAGGCGCTCGGCCAGCCGCAGGCCGCCGCCATGGGCTGGGGCGGATCCGAAACACCATGCTTCGTCGGCCGGGCGGTGGCCGCACTGGCGGCCGACCCCGATGTCGCGCGGAAGAATGGCGCCATCCACACAACGCGGGTGCTCTCGGAAGAGTACGGGTTCCACGACGTCAATGGCGTCCGCCCGGACTACGGGGTACTCGACGCGGCAGTCGAGCAGGCGAAGAAGACGTTTCTCAAGCCATCGATCGATGCCGCCCGCTTCACGAGGGTGGACTGGAAGGTGACCCCCAAACTGGAACCGGCGCCATGAACATCCCGCGTGTTCACATGCCTAGATACGCCGCGCCGATCCTCAGGCGGCCGGTGATCGCTTCGTCGAACGCATAGCGCAGCGCCAGTGTTCCGAGCCCGTGAGAAAGCGCAAGCGGAATGATGTTCGGGTGCCGATCGTAGAGCCGGCACCAGATGAGCGCGGCGGTGCCCGTCACCACCACAAGCAAGGGATTGGGGAGGTGGATCGCGCTGAACAGTAGCGCGGCGACGACGATACCTTTGGCGCGGGACGTCGCGCGTTGAGCCTCCCGGAGCACGACGGTTTGCAGCACCCATTGCTGCGCCCCTCCCCAGAGCACGAGCGGTGCGAGACTGCCGAGGAAGTCCCGGCGATCGTGCAGCGTGCCGACCGCAGCGCCTGCGCCGATGATCACGACTGCGGCGGCGAATGTCACCGCCATCGCACGCCACAGTCCCGTCGCGAGCGCAGGCCATGAGAATCCCCAGTCTTCATGGCGGAGATCGTGCCAGGCGGTGAAGATGACAACGACGGCCGCGGGAATGAAAACCGCGCTGCGCGGTACGTACGGCTCGACCAGCCAGACGTAAACGAGGACGCACGCCATGATGGCGGCCGTGAATGGCATGAGGCGATTCTACCGGCAGCCTGTTCAAAACTTGGACACCCGCCAGCGCCGGTGGACTTCTTGCTCCTGTTCCCGCTGCAACGCGACCTGCACTGATTTCGATGCGTTCCGCGGATTCGCGTCAATCAAAACCGTCACTGGCGAACGAGATTCGTATCCTCCGGTCCAGTGACGCGGTGTGATGTCGGGATTAGCGGGCTATTGCTGGAGGATTCATATGACTCGATGCGTCGCGCTCGTCATACTCGCGCTCGCGCTGAATGCGGCGCCGCTCCACGCGCAGACCAGCGTACTGACGGTCACCGTGCCGTCGGCTGACGTGCACAAGGGACCGACGACAGGTAGTCCCGTGATTGGTCAGGCGCCGCGGAACACTGCGCTGACCGTCGCGCGGAACCTGGGAAGCTGGGCTGAGGTCCTGTGGCCGCAGTCACCGGACGGCGTTGGTTACGTTCACCTGACGATGGGACGGATAGGTGCGCCGGGTGCAAACCCGCCGGCCGCCAGCCCTTCGCCGCGGGCGTCTTCGTCGCGTCCGGCGGCGCGCCAGGGAGCGGGCACGTCTGCACGCACCCCCGAGCCAGTGCCGCTCACCACGACGCAACGGATGCCACCGGGAGATCGCGTCGCCTCCAGCGCTTCGCAGGGAGGACCTTCAATCAGCCACATCGTCGGCGTCGGTGGAATGGTTGGATCGATGAGTAGCTGGGGTGGCACCGCGCGCTGGTGGCGCAACAAACACGTGGGCATCCAGGCGGCGCTCACGCGCGATGCGATGACCAGCGACGTCGCCCCCGGTCGCGTGACCTCGATGCAGATCGAGCCGGGCGTCGTGTACGCGCTGTTTGATCGCGTTCCGGGTTACGTCTGGTTCCGCCCGTACGTCGGGTCGGGTCTGAGCTTCCGCCGCCAGACGTTGAAGGACGCCGTGGCGCAGCCGATCACCGACAGCGGCGTCGGATACCGTGTCTTCGGCGGTACGGAACTGACGTTCGCGGGCATGACTCAGTTCGGCCTCAGCGCGGAAGTTGGCTATCGCCGGCAGCCGACGCCGTTTGCCGGGTTCGAACCCGATCGTTTCGCCGTGGCCATCGCCGGTCACTGGTACATCAAATAAACACGGCGCTCGATATCCAGCGCCGCTCTTGCGTGACCTGGCGGCCTGTACGCTCGTGCGATATGAACAACGTTGACCAGGAGATACAGGCCGCTCTCACCACTGACGGAACGATCGACGGCGATCTCGTGACGCGCTGGGTCGATGACGCGCGGTCGTGGTCGACGTTGCGCCTGCTCTACGAGCTGACGCGCGAGAGGTCGGCTGATATCGCGCCGAAACTGGACGACGAGAAAGTCTGTTTCGTTATCCGGACCTTCCTGCTCGAGTCCATCCGGCTGGATCCGAAAGACTGTGAGGGCGAGTGGAGCCGCTACGAGTCCGCTCGCGTGATGGTCGGTTGGTTCTACCACCTGCACGAGTTGCCAGTCGAGTCGGACTGGGCGTCGAAGTGGCTGGCGTCCGCCGCGGAAGCGGTGACCGGCGCGTATCTGGCCGGCGACGTTGAGGTCCGCGAATGCATCGAGACGGGCTTCCTCGAGCACGTGCTGGAGGTCGACGCGCTTCATCCATATTTTGCACACTGGGCGCATAATCCAGTCCTCGCCCCCGCGCACGAGCGAGCGCTCGCGTACGGAAACGCGAATCCGTACCATATGAGGAGCATGTTCGGACTGCTGCGCGACGCGGAGAGGCGCTACTCGAAGTAGATGACCTGGAACGGAATTTTTCGTGCGGTCACATTCGCTGCCCTCATCGGGATGGTGATGGGTGGTCTTTTCGGGCTTGGCGCCGGCAACCTCGCGCCTGAGTTCTTCCGCCATCTGATCCCGTGGCAGGACGTCGAGCCGGTTGGAATGGCGACCCTGCTGGGCGCGACCGCGGGAGTCCTGCTCGGCGGAGCATTAGGGTGCTTCGGGGTTCTGGTTCAGACCGTGCTGCAATGGAAGGTCCGCGCCGCGCCCGAGAAATGAGTCCCGCAATGCCCGCCGGAAGCAGCCTCGAAACCGTTCGCGCCATCGCGACACGACGCGGTGATCGGGCGAGTCGCGTCAAAGACGCCGCGGAGTGCATCCGCGGCGCGCGCGACTATCACTGGCTGTCGTCGAGGTCGTCGTGACGGCAGAGAGTGATCGGACGTGGTAGCAACCCCGGCAACGCCCGCATTCGAGTAGGCTCGACGTTGATGCCGGCCGAACTCACGATTCGGATGCTCCGCGGCGATGTCATTGCCGTGGTCGCGGCTACCTTCATCGCGTCGCTCGGTATCGCCGCCCTCGCTCTCTACGCGTTGCGAAAACGGTCGGCGGACCTGACGCCACTCGCATTTGCCGCGTTCGCGCTGCTATATGCCACCAGGCTGGCGATCGCGACGCTAACGATTCAATCAGTCCTCTCTGAATCCGGCGGCCCGTGGGGATACATCGGCGCCGGCCTCACCTATGCGATTCTTCCGGCCGGCGCGTGGATGGGCGAAAGCCTTCTCGGAGCCGGCTGGCGCGGGTCGCTGAGAATGGTCCGTGCGATTTCCGTGATTGTCGCGCCCGTGGCAATCGCCGGGATGTTCGCGACCGGCCGCCCCGAATGGTTGATGCTCCTGAACAACCTCCTGGTGCTGGCCATGATCGGGGCGATTGGCGCGACGGTCGTTCAGCACGCGCCCGACGCGTCCACTGTTATCCTTCGCGCCGGCGTGATCGTGGCGGCGGCGTTCATCCTTGCGGAGAACCTTCGCGGCATGGGCGTACTGCGATGGCCTGCGGGGATCGAATTCGTCGGGATTGTGGTGTTTGTGTCCTCGATCGCCTTTGCGGTCGCCGATCGTTTCCTTCGCACCGAGGGCCGGCTCGCCGCCGTGCAGCGCGAGCTCGCGACCGCGCGGCGCATTCAACAGGCGATCCTGCCCGACCGCGTGCCTGACCTCCAGCGATTCAGGCTGGATGTCCGATACCTGCCGATGACCGAAGTCGCTGGAGATTTCTACGACTTCCTGAACGTCACCGGATCACATGGGACTGTGCTCGTCGCGGACGTCTCCGGACACGGGGTCCCGGCGGCGTTGATCGCCTCGATGGTGAAGGTGGCGGCGGCATCACATGACGGCAGCGCGACGGATCCAGGTGCGCTGCTGTCGGCCGTGAGCCGCACGCTCGACGGACAGCTCGGCGGACAGTTCCTGACGGCCATGTGCGTTCACCTGGATGGAGAGCGCGGCGAAATCGCGTACGCCGGCGCGGGACACCCGCCGTTGCTGCACTGGCGCGCCGCAGAACAGACGCTCGAGATTCTGAACAGCGACGGCCTGCTCATCGGGCTCGTACCGTCCCAGTACGAATCACGAACCGCGCGCATTCAGCGCGGCGATCACCTGCTCGTCTACACCGACGGCGTGCTCGAAGCGACAAACCGGGACGGCGCGTTCTTCGGGGACGAACGTTTTCACGCCGTCATCGCGCAGAACGCGACGAACTCGGCCGCGGAACTCGGCCGCTCCATCGTCGAGGAAATGATCCGCTGGTCCGGAAACCCCGCGGGATTCACCGACGACGTGACGCTCGTCGTCGTCGAGGTGCAGTGAAATCCTCAGCAGCACACGCTGTAGTACCATGAGATCGCCGATAGAGATCCCGTATTGCGTCTGCAATTTGACGATCTGACGTTCGATGCGGAGACGCGCCAGGTGTGGGCCCGCGGCAAGGAAGCCCGGCTGTCGCCGAAGGCATTCGATCTGCTGGCGCTGCTCGTCGAGCGGCGCCCAGGAGCGGTGTCGAAGGCGGATATCCGCGAGCATCTCTGGCCCGGCACGTTCGTGTCCGAGAGCAGCCTGCCCTCGCTCGTCTCCGAGATCCGTGACGCGATCGCCGATCATCGACGAAAGCCCGGCCTGTTAAGGACGCTGCATGGCTTCGGGTACGCGTTCCAGGCTGAACGTGCGGATGCACAAGGCGCGCCTGCCACAGCCGACCCGCACGCGTGGCTCGTCGGCGCGACGACGAAAATCGCATTGGACGTCGGCGAGAACATCGTCGGAAGGGAAGGCGAGGGAATCGTCGCGGTGAAATCCACCACCGTCTCGCGCCGGCACGCCCGCATCGAGATCGACGCGACTCGCGCCACGGTGGAGGATCTGGGAAGTAAGAACGGGACCTACGTCAACGACCAGCTGGTGAGTGGCGCCACGCCAGTCGCCGACGGCGATCAGGTTCGGCTTGGATCGCTGCTCTTCACGTTCCGCCTGTCGCAGCCGTCTCAATCAACCGAAACACAGTCTTCCCGCCGCGGCACGCGATTACGTCCCTGATTTCTGACAGACGCACCGGGCGAGCGACCCCTCTCGCCTGGCGACCGTGCGCGCGTACTCCGACGCCGGTGCGCCGGTGCCGGCCGCGGTGGTATGTCGCGCCGACTGGCGGCTGAAGTTCCAGCTCGCGCCCATCGTGATCCCTCGGTTCAAGGCGTGGCCGTTCCGGCCCGCGACGAGGCGCGAGAACGACCCGAACACGTCCACGGAATCACTGATCGAATACGCGAACCCCCCGCCGGCATGCAGGTAATTCACTTGCTGCACGATGTCGTGGACCGGCTGATATCGCGGCTCCACGGCCGCGAGGCCCCCGAGCGGAAAGTCGATGCCGCCGTGCGTGTAGGCGCCGTTCACCATACCGAATGCGCGGAACGACCGGCTCACGAAATACCCGAGCTCGAGATCCCCCATGCTCTTGTTGTGCGAGATGTCCTGCACCTTCTCGACGAAACCGTAGGCCACCCGGCTCGACACGAACATTCCCGGCACGCCGCTGGTGAACAGCTTGGCGATGAACGCACCGACCTGCAACTCCCGCAAGCGTTCGCCCGCCGCCGCGTGACCGTAGTACGGATAGGCATGGCTCGGGACGATGGAGCCGACGTAGGGCGTGATCACCGCTCCCTTCCGGGTGACGTTGTACCTGACCGAGAAGCGAAGATCCGTGAGAGAGGTGTGGAAATGGCTGTTGTCGATGTCGGTTCCGGGATGCGGCTTGAGTCCCGAGTACGCCGATGAGACGACGGGGACCGCCAGATCGACGGCGACTTTGTCGGTCAGGCCGTAGGTCACGTCCGTCAGCACGACGATCGTATTGATATGCCCCGAGTCGCGCATCGTCCCGGCCGCGAGGTGCTTCTTGACGTTGATGTCCTGGACCGAAAGCGAGACCGCCCCTTCACCTCGATCCGGGACCCACGCCTGCGCGAAGGCCGCGGGCGCGGAAATGAGAAGTCCTGACAGCGCCAGCGCGGCAGAGACGACGTGCATGCGAACCACGGACATGATGCCCTCGCTACTGCTCGTCAGGAACTCTTCCCGTGCTTCGATCGCGCCTTCATGGCGTTTTCGATTTCGTCCAGGTATTTGAGGGGTCGATCGGACGACTTGAGGTGGGAGACGAACTGAGCGTTCGCAGGGTCCTTCGCCTTCGACGCAAACGCGACATAGAGCGCGTCGGGGTGCGCCGGGGACGCCGCGACGAGATCGCGCACCCTGGTCGCCTCCGCGGCGTCGACCAGGATGACGTCGACCGGCACCGTTCTGAGCGCCTGCTCGAGAAGGGCCCAGTCTTCGATGACCGACACGGCGTGTCCAGCCTGCCGCAGCGCTTTGTGCAGCTGCGGATCGCGGATGGCGGCCTTGGGATCGGTCGAGGACCTGGCGTAGATGAGAACCTTTCCGGGATAGACCGAGGCGTAGGCCCGCTGGAACCTCGCGCCGCGGCCCACCATCAGGAACTTGTCTCCGCACGCCTGGCCAACCGGGTAAAGCGCCGGAACGGTCACGATGAGGGCGACAACGAGCAGTGCAGTTCGCGACATGACAGCCTCCTGATCACGCTGAAGTATACGTCCGCCCCGACGAGCTGGATCTTGGAAAAACCTCAGGTTTTGCTCAGCGTCCTTCAGACCTCCAGAAGCGTTCCCACCACGTGCGAGGAAGCCGAAATCCTTCAATGAGATAAATGTCGGACCTGACGCGAGCGATCGAGGTCAGGAATCCGCCGTTGGGGAGGCGGCTGAAGCCGCGAATGGGCTGCAGCGCCTGCGGAATCGTGCCCATGCTGGCGTTGATCACCCGTTGCTCCCCCTTTTCCGGATCGACCGAGACGAGCATGAAATGATGCAGATCGTCGGTCGTCCGAAGGCCGTAAATGCGACGGCCATCTTTGTCCCAGGCGTACGCGAACCATCCGCCCTCGCCAATCACACGCGGCGGCCGCGTTCCGTTTGCATCGACCAGCGTCAGGCCGTCGAATGTCTCGCAGGCAATCCAGTTTCCATCGGGGGACCACTGAGGCCGGGCGATGAACGGCGGAATACCGTTTCGATACAGGGTGACGGGAGCCGAACGGCCGCCAACCTGCGCCTTCAGCAGAGTGAGGGATCCCGCTGTGTCCACAGCGGAGAGGTATGCGATCCAGTCACCCTTCGGAGACCACGTCGGAGCGTCCTGGTACGACAAGTTTTCGCCCGCCATCATCACAGGCGTACCGCCGGCGAGCGGGGCGATCCAGACACGGGATCCGTCAGCTTGTCCAATCGTCGCGGCACGCTGGAATGCCAGCTTTGAACCGTCGGGAGAAAACGCCAGTGCCCCCACCGAGCTCGACTGCGCAGTGCCGAAGTCCGCATCTGTGACGAGCGGCTGATGGAGGTAGCCCTCCAGGTTCTCCAGCCAGATCTGCGGGTTTCCAGTCCGATCGGTTACGTAGGCGAACTGCGTGTTCGCCGGCGACACTGCCGGGTCGAACTCATTCCTCGAGGTGCTGCGGAACGTCTTAAGCGGGGAGCCGTCGAGCGGAACTTCATAGAGGTCGAAATCCGGCGATTCCCACGAAAACATGACGGAGCGCCCATCCCTGGACACAGCCGGCCAGTTCTCGTTGCCCGGCGTCGTCGTGATGGGGGAGACCTGGTCGCTGCGAATATCGGCGAGCCACAGATGTGTGCCAGACGTTGGACCATCGGATCGCGTCACCACCACATGGTGATTATCGGGCAGCCAACTGAACAAGGCAGGAATCAGGCCCGAGCCGTTTCCGTGCCCCGCGAGCACCGGTTTTGGGTCGCCGTCCGGCATCGCGATCTCATAAAAGCCGCTGCTCATCGTTGGCCCAGGGCCGACCCAGACGAGCAGCCGGGAACCATCAGGCGAAAACCTCATGTAGGCGCTCGAACCCAGCCAGTCTTTGAGAGGTCCGCGCGAATAGCGTTCTTCCTTGCCGTCGGGGAGCGTCGCGGACCACAACGACATCCGGAACAGGCCTCCCGCCTCGTCGCGGAGGAAAAACAGCTTTTTGCCGTCGGCGGAAAGTGCGGAACGTGACGCGCCTTCAATGATCGGTTCGGGACTTCCGCCGACCGGACTGATTCGCCACAACGCATCGCGGGTACGCGCGAGCGAGTGGTAGTAGATGAAGCCATCAGTGGCCCACATCGGATTGAAACAATCGAATGACGAGGTCGTGATCTGCGTGCTCACCGCGGACCCGACTTTCCGGGTGAGGATCTGAACCACGCCGTTCACTTCCGCTTCGTAGGCGATCTCCTTGCCATCGGGGGACCAGGACGGAGCGCTCTGATATCCGGAGTCCGCAGCGAACGGCGTGAACTTGTCGAAGCGCGCGCCTGCGTCGGCGGGCAGGAGCGCCCACGTGACGAGCAACGCCGCCGCGGCGAGGAGGGTGCCAGCCGCTGCCGCGATCTGCCACCGCGGACGGGCAACGACGAGCGGCGCCGTCACACCGGACGCGCTGGTCGCTTCGGAGAGATTCTCGCGGATATTGCGAAGGTCGGCTGCGAGATCCGCCGTGTGCGCGTATCGCTGTCGCGGGCTCTTGGCGAGCAGCCGGCGGATCAGCCAGCGAACGACAACCGGCAGCGTCGGCGTGATCTGCGCCGGATCCGGCGGGTCCTCCGCAATAATCGCCGACAGCGTCTGCACGGCGGTCTCGCGCCTGAACGGATGCGTCGCGGTGGTCAATTCGTACAGCATGACCCCGAGCGCGAACTGATCCGATCGGAAGTCCGCCTGCTCGCCTCGCGCCTGCTCGGGACTCATATACGGCACTGTGCCGACGATCAGCCCGTCCGCCGTTTGAGTGGCGACGATCCGGTTCGTCAGCGTGGCCTCGCCGTCCGGCGCCTTCGCCAGTCCGAAGTCCACGATCTTGACCTGGCCATCCGGCGTCACCATCACGTTGTCGGGCTTCAGATCGCGATGGACGATTCCCGCGGCGTGCGCGGCGGCCAGCCCTTCGGAGACCTGGTGGGCGATCTCGATCACGCGCTTGAGCGGCACGCGCCCGCGGTTCATCTCCGCCCGCAGCGACTCGCCGTCGATCAGCTCCGAGACGAGGTAGTGGATCTCGCCGTCGGCGCCGATGTCGTACACGGTCAGGATGTTGGGATGATTGAGCGCGCTGGCGGCGACGGCTTCCTGGGCGAAGCGCCGTCGTCGATCCGGGTCGAGCGCGGCGCCGTCGTGGAGAACCTTGATCGCGACGAAGCGCTGCAGACGCGTATCGCGCGCGCGATACACCTGTCCCATGCCGCCAGCACCGAGCGGGCTGACGATTTGATAGGGGCCGTAGCGCGAAGGCAGCTCCGCCATGTAGGAACTGTGATGTCCGGGTCTAAAGACCCGGACCTACTGGAGCGAAGCTAAGAAGATATCCTCCGGAGTCGAGGGCGTCAACGCGTTGCAAGTCTCACGGTGGGGTCAGACCCCGAACTTCAGGGGTCTGACCCCACCGCATCAATTGCTTCCCGCGACCGGCCTGAGGAATTTCTGGAACGTCCAGTGCGCGACGCGCTCACCCTGCCGTCGGCCGAGTTCATCCGCGTTGCGGAAGTGGATCCCCTGATAAATGCGGACGTCGACAACTTCCTGCGCCGCGTCGGAAAAACGGGCGAACGACCGCGGGTTCGTGACCAGACCCGCGTTGGCACTCGACACCGTGAACGTGAGCTCGTCTGTTCCGAAGAACAACTGCAAGATCGTCGTGATGGAGCCGGTGATGCAGTTCGCACCGGATGAGTGGTCGGGATATGGAGGCGTCAAGAGAAACGGTGTCCATGTCGGGTCGCCGATAGTGTTCGGGTTGCCGTCGTTGTCCCCCTCCTGGATCGCCGTGATCGGGCGCCAGAAGTTGTAGTCATACTTCGTGTCGTAGATGGTGATCTGCGAGTCGGCCATCGACAACGCGACGAGTGCGAAGAGTCTGGCTTTATCGCCGATATCAGGCACGTTGGCGTTCGCGATCCCTCGCAGCGCGCCGAACCACTGGCCCGGAAAGGCGGTCCAGAAACGAGCCATATCGGTCTGGTCGGCCGTGCGTACTGTGCTCGCGACGGCTCCGAGCGCCTTCACTTCGTCGTAGTCGCGCGCGTACGCCTCGCTCGTCAGTGGATACGGTGGTGCCGGACGGAACTGCGACGGCCGCAGCAGCACAAACGGCTCCGTCGTCGCCATGAACGTATTCACTCCCTGCGTGACGCTCGGCGTCGGACGCCACTCGCCAGGCGCTGTCCCGCCGAGGAAGGGATCGATCGGCGCCACGAAAAATGGGCGGTATAGCGGCAAGAGCGCGGTGGCGGCTTCGTATCCGGCCTGTAATCCTGCGTCTCCGGCATACGTCACCGCCGGATCCAGCGCACCCGCGAGGCATGCGTGGGCGGATCCGTAGAGAGCGACAAGCATGGTATAGCTTGCCGCGGCGGCGGCGGCCGCGGGCGATCCAACGCCCAGGCGTGCCGGATTCTGGTAGCGGTATGCCTCGAATCGTCCCTGGATCGCCTGCACCGCGTCGTGTACCGCGGCCTGGATGATGGCGACGTCGAGAAGACCCGGTACGCCGGGACGGGCTGCGCCGGAACAGGTCATCGTTCTCGCGTTCCAGTCGGTGACCGCATCGGCGGAGGCCGGATTGGCCACGCCTATCGTGATGCCGATGACCAATGCGGCGAAGCTTCGCAGTCTTGCCATGATCGTTTCCTCCTCGCGTATCGTGTTCGAACGCTCCGAAATGGATTTCGCGCCGACAACTGGGCGACGCCGATCACGCTAACATTCGATGTCGGCAAGATTGCTTGGCTTCTCCGGGCGTTTTCCTCAGGTTTTCATCACTGCAGGAGGCAGAACGTTGACATTCGCACGCGGCACGTTGCTCGTACTTCTCGCGCTCACGTGTGTGATGCAATGCCTCGAGGGGCTTGCCTCGATCGCCAATCCGGCTGGCATGATGGCGGGGCTGAACCTGGCGATGGCGCCAGGCGTGGAGGTACCGCTCACGTTCCTCGGCGTCGCGATGATCGTGCGCGGGGCGGTGACCGCGGTTGCATTGGCGTGGATCGTCAAGCGGAAGCCGGAAGGATTGTTCCTGGCCAGGTTCACGGCGGTGACGATTCTTCTCAGTGCGCCGGTCGTGTATTTGAAGCTGCATCGGGTGGACTTCGCCGCCGGCGATCTCATCCAGGGGCTGCTCCTGCTGGTGCCGGCGCTCGTGGCCAAAGAATGAGCGATGATCGCAGCCGAACTGGTATTCTTGCTGCCGACCAGGAGCACTCCGAATGGCACGCAAAGTGATTTATTGGCTCAGCACCGGCCTCATCGCCGCGATGAGTCTGTTTGCGGGATTCGCCTATCTCTCGGGATCCGCGGAGGCCGTCACCGGGTTCGCGCACGTGGGCTATCCGCAGCAGCTGCGCGTCCTCCTTGGCATCGCCAAGCCGCTCGGCGCCATTGCCCTCCTCATGCCTGGCTGGCCTCGTCTGAAGGAGTGGGCGTACGCCGGCTTCACGTTCGCCTGGATCGCGGCGATCGTTGCGCACTATCGAGCCGACGGCCCCGCGTCGGCCGTGCCCCCCTTTGTGCTGCTCGTTCTGCTCGGTCTGTCGTACGCGACCCGGCCGGCCGGGCGGTAGCGAGTTCATTGACGACTGGCGATCTCCGATTGCCG
>Ga0068857_100001180_pt1 | contig 20405 bp, 18 predicted proteins | sample KBSCornC72_FD_66591 | JGI IMG/M metagenome (GOLD analysis project Ga0068857, IMG submission 66591) | Corn rhizosphere microbial communities from Kellogg Biological Station, Michigan, USA - KBS Corn C7-2 | ecosystem: Host-associated > Plants > Roots > Rhizosphere > Soil ...
GCCCAGATCCCCGAGCCTTACCGCAAACTAGGCTCGCTCGAATTCTCCAAGCTCCTGCTCAATGAAGCCAAGGTCGCCGTCTCTCCCGGCATAGGCTTCGGCGACTACGGCGACACCCACGTCCGCTTCTCGCTCATCGAAAACGAAGAGCGCACCCGACAAGCCATCCGCGGAATCAAAGCCATGCTCTCCAAGAACGTAGCCGTCGGCGTGTAAGGAGAATAATTAAAGGTCGGGTGCCCCCCGGTCGCTCGCACTTGGGAACCGGGGAGTAATCTTCATCACCGCTGACGTTTTTCTGAGTAAGTCAGCCGTACACAAAAAGATTTCAGTTCTTCCCGATTCCGACCGCGTATCCCGCCATGAAGAATCCCGGAGGCGCTGCGGCATTCGTTTTTCCCCGCAAAAGTGTGCGGAACCGATTCCCCAACTTCCCAAGCTGATACTGCTGTCCGGAAAGATAGAACGCTGAGACGTCCGTGACCGTATTGATGTTCACCACGCTGAAGTCGCCAGTCGTCGTATCCAGAATCACCTGTTGTTGCAAGGTCGAAGTCTGGATCGGCGTCCCTGACCGAAATGACTCGGGATCGGCGAAGCTGGCGGGAGATGAAGTCAGATAGACAGTCGTCGTCCCGATGCGGTCCACGATGCGCAGGGTTCCGTTGGTCGTCACGCGCTGATTCACGGCTTCCGTATAGAAAGTGAAGTTGGCAGTCGCCGCGTTTTCGGGAGTTCCGTTGAAGGCAGGCAGTTGCGACACAAAGCTGAAATAGCCGAACTGGTAGGAGTTGGGACCGCTGTTGTTGACGTTTCCGATGAATTCCAGGGCAACTGCATCCTCATCGAAAGTGACGTGCTGGAGACTGTCTGTTTGCTGGGCGGTGGCGAAGCCAGGTGTGAAGACGAGCATCGCCGCAAGTGCCAGCTGTGACAATTTGCGCAAGATCATGGGTTGTTCCTCCTTGCGGCGCTATGGAATTCTCACCGCAGGTCTCCATTCCTGATCTCGCCCACAACGAACGTCAATGAATTCAGCCTGTATTCCGGATCAACATTGGATAGACCCGCAAATCGATTGAAATGAGAGTCTTCGGCGTGATGTAATAGGCCCCACCCTTGCGGAGCAGCCGAATGCCCGGTCCGATCCTTCGGTTCAACGACACGGAACTCGATGTTGGGCGCTATGAAATCCGTCGAAACGGCCGCTCCTTGAGGCTGGAACGCCTGCCAATGGAGCTGTTGATTCTGCTCGCTTCAAGGCAAGGCGAACTCGTGACGCGGGAAGAGGTCATCGAGCGCCTTTGGGGCAACGGCGTCCACTTCGACGCCGATCAAGGTATCAACACTGCGATTCGCAAAATCCGCTTATGCCTGCGCGATACGGCCGAGAATCCCACCTATATCCAAACCGTCGTCGGCAAGGGATATCGCTTCATCCCGTCGGTGAAAAGTGCGGCCCCTGCGACTCCCGTGCCTCTAGACGAAGCCTCGCCGAAGATTGAAGTCCCTCATCCGTCCCTGACCGCCTCTTCCCGACTCTCTCGATTTGGCGCGAAGAGTTGGATCGCCATAGCCGCAATATCAGTCATCGCGGCCTTGGCCGGTTCGGCTTGGTTCTGGTATCTGCATCGCGAGCCTCCGCCCACCTCGATCAGAGCTATCGCGGTGCTTCCATTCGAAAATCTCTCCGGTGACCCGGCACAGGACTACTTCGTAGATGGCGTCACCGATGAGCTGATCACCGAGTTGGCCAAAATGGGTGGTGTGCGCGTGATCTCCCGGACATCGAGCATGCAGTATAAGCACGCAAAAGGAAATCTGCGGAAGATCGCAACCGAACTTGGCGTCGATGCTGTCGTCGAGGGCGCAGTTGCGCGCTCTGATAATCGCGTGCGCATCACAGCGCAGCTCATCCGAGCGTCTTCTGACCAGCACCTGTGGGCCAACTCCTACGAGCGGGACGTCTCGAATATCCTGGCACTGCAAACCGAGATTGCCGCAGCGGTTGCACGCGAGCTGCGCGTGGAGCTGGCACTGCAGATGCCGGCGCCTGCATCGCCAAGACCCTTGAATCAAGAGGCCTACGCGGAATATCTGCAAGGGCGTTATGCATGGAACCTCCGGCGCGAGCCTGCGCTGCTCGAGGCTGTCCAGCATTTCGAAACAGCGATCCGTATCGCTCCTGATTTCGCGCAGGCATATTCGGCTCTTGCCGACTGTCACACCGCGCTCGGATACCTGAACGCCCGTTCACCGGATGAAACATTCCCAAACGCTCGACTCGCGGCTCAAAAAGCGCTGGAGCTCGACAACTCTCTCGCGGAACCGCATGCCTCCCTTGCGTACTACTACCTCTACTACGAACGAGACTGGCAGGCCGCCGAAACAGAGTTTCGCAAGGCCATCGAGCTGAACCCCAGTTACGCAACGGCGCACGACTGGTACGGTGTCTACCTCACTGCGAGAGGGCGGTGGAGCGAAGCTCTCGCAGAGATGGAAAAGGCGCGTGAACTGGATCCTCTTTCGCTGCCCATCAGTACCGACGTGGGCTTTTCGCTCTATTACTCCGGGAACTACGACGCCGCGATCAAAAGTCTTCAGGCGACCTTGGCGAAGGAGCCAGGCTTTCCGCTCGCCCATCTGTGGCTTGGTCGCGCCTATGAAGAGAAGGGCATGTACCCCGAAGCTGTAGCCGAATTCGAGAAGGTACAGAAGTCCCTCCCGGGTTGGCCTGTCGCTATCGCGGCAACGGGATGGGTATATGGGCGCTCAGGAAGAAAGGACGATGCCCATCGCATTTTGGCCGAACTGAAAGCCCAGTCCAAAAAAAGATATGTGAGCGCTTATGCTATTGGTCTCGTTCACGCCGGTCTTGGCGAAAAGGATGAGGCACTGCGGCTACTCAATCTCGGCTTGAAGGAGAGAACCAACTGGATGGTCTGGACTGCTGTCGATCCACGATGGCAGCCGATTCGCAGCGATAAACGATTCCAGCAACTCCTGCACCAGATTGGACCGTGAAGGTAAGAGGCCTACTCAACAAAAGCTGTGCCCGATTCACCTCCGCTTTCTCGCAGTGAGTGGGCGTTCAGTGACCCAGCACACATCTCCCCGCTCACGAACCTGTCACCATCTTCCTATAGTGTCCTTGCCAGGTACCGCCACCGTAGATCCGCTATCCGTTTACTCCATCGGACTGAAGCTCCGTACGCTTCGCACCGCGAAGCACCTCACCCTCAGCCGGCTGGCGGCGCAGACACGCCTCTCCACCGCCCTCCTTTCCAAGCTCGAAACCGATCACATGATTCCCACGCTCCAGACCCTCGAGCGCATCTGCCGCGTCTTCGGAATCAGCCTGGGCCACTTCTTCTGCGAACCGCAGCACCACTCCGTCTCCATAACCCGGCGCGAACACCAGGTCGAGCCAAGGGAACATCACTCCGCCCGCCAGATACCGTTGAGCATCCCAACCTGCCAGGCATTGCTTGACTCGCAGATCCTCGCTCTTCCAGCCGGAGCGTCCATCACCACCGGTGAATGCGGAAGCGTTACGGAAACCACCGCCTATGTGCTCGAAGGCACTCTCCACATCAGCGCGGCTGGCACCTCTGAGGCGCTTGAAATCGGCGACAGCATCGTCATCACCTCAGACCAGCCCGTCATCTGGAGCGCAGAAGGCAAATCACCCTGCCGCTTCCTGAGCGTCTCTGCAAAGCACTCAGCTGGCTGATCCAGCCGCCCAGTCAACCGACCCGTCACAGAAAAATCTGCTAAATAGCTCAAAACTACTGCCCCGCGTTTTTGCAGTCCATTTCGCCTTTTGGCGCACAATGGAATCAAATCCAGATTTCGTTCAAAGGAGCACAACATGCAGGTCCAGCGGCCAGGCTGTGTCCTTACGACTCACTAGTGTCCTAAGCTCCTTTATTTGCATACATCTACAGCGAACTTCAATCATTAGACATATTTAGCGTCATCCCCCCTCTGCAAGCTGTTGAAAGCAGAGTTCTTGCTTCAAGAGAAAGGGGTGGGGGGTGGGAGTGTTTTCGATGTACAACGAATGGACATATTCTGTCTAGCGGCCATAAGTGCCGCGCACCGGCTCTCAAGGGCAAGGCCTTCTGCTATCACCACATGGCTTCTCGCAGGCTCGCACGTATGACCCTTACCTCCTCCAACGCACTCCCTTTGCCTACCATTGAGGACGCTACCGGGGCCATGACTGCTGTCAACCAGGTCCTGCGCCATTTGGCAAATAGCCGTCTCGATCGCCCCAAAGCCGCCACCCTTTTCTATGGACTTCAGATCGCAGCATCCCTTGTCCGAAAAACTCAATACGACCAGCCCCCCGGCCAAACCGTTCGCGACGTCTGCGAAGATGAGGAGGAAGGTCTGATCGCACCCGAATCCACCTCCTGTGAACCCCCTGAGGACTGCGAAAAGTGCGCCAAGGCAGGCGAATGCAAAACTTGGCAGGTGTCCCAATCCGAATTTCCGGGAGACTTCTTTTCTCCGCCGCCCACCTACAACGCGAAACCCGCCCGCAGCCGTATTGCCCGCAGAATCGCTAGAGACGAGAAACTCGCCCAGGATCGGCGCGAGCTTTTCCGAATCGCATACGGCGACAACAACGACGATAACTGATGTGTTCAGAGTCTCCAGGGCATAGGCATCAGGTTCGCGAGGGATCTGTCTTACTGGCATCGTCTCCACGGTAGTATTCTGGGACACCGAATCTTCCACTTCCCGGAGGTCACCGTGAGAGTGCCTGCGATCGTCATCGCTCTCGTCGTCTGCTCCGCCAGTGCCCAGCAAAAGCCCGCCTACCTGATGGATGGCCTCGGCACGCTGCATCACCCCGTTTCCACCCAGAATGCAGAAGCGCAGAAGTTTTTCGACCAGGGCCTCCGCCTCGTCTACGCCTTCAATCACGAAGAGGCCGCCCGCTCCTTCCATCGCGCCGCCGAACTCGATTCCAGACTCGCCATGGCCTGGTGGGGAGTCGCCCTCGCCGTCGGCCCCAACTACAACCTCCCCGTCGATCCCGACCGCGAAAAGCTTGCCGCAGAAGCCATCGAGAAGGCCCACGCACTCGCCGCCAGCGCCACACCCATCGAGCAGGCCTACATCGATTCAATGTCCAAGCGATTCTCCGGCGACTCGAAGCCGGATTACCACCAGCTCGACATCAACTACTCAAAGGCGATGGCCGAGCTTACCCACGGCTACCCTGACGACCTCGACGCCGCCACTCTCTACGCCGACAGCCTCATGAACCTCCGCCCCTGGCAGCTCTGGAACGCCGACGGAACACCTGCTGAAGGCACCAACCAGATCGTCTCCACCCTCGAAAGCGTCCTCCGCCGCGACCCCAACCACATCGGCGCCATGCACCTCTACATCCACGCCGTCGAAGCCTCGCCCAACCCCGAGCGCGCCCTCCCTTACGCTGATCGCATCCCAACACTAGCTCCCGCCGCCGGGCACCTCGTCCACATGCCTGCCCATATTTACGAGCGCACCGGCAACTTCGACGGAGCCCGCGCGCAAAACGTCGCCGCCGCCAAAGCCGACGAAGCCTACGCCGCCGCCTCCGGCTCCCAAGGCATTTACATGATGATGTACTACTCGCACAACCTGCACTTCGGCGCCGTCTCCGCCAGCATGCAGGGCCGCTGCGCTGAAGCCAAGTCGCAAGCCGATCGCCTCGCTGACAATCTCCGCCCATGGCATCCGACAAGAACATGGCCTCTATGGTCGAGCCGTTCATAGGTATGCAATACGCCATCGCCGCTCGCTGCGCCCGCTGGGACGATCTCCTCGCCGCCACTGAGCCCGCCTCACAAACAAACGCCCTCAAAGCATACTGGCTCTATAGCCGAGGCCTCGCTCTCGCCGCACGCGGCAAACTCTCCGAAGCGGAAGCTCTTCACAAGCAGCTCGCCGCCATCGAAGCCGCAACTTCGCGTGACGACATCTTCATGCCGCCTGTGCAGAACCACACTGCGCAGATCTACCACATCGCCGGAGATATCCTCGGCGCGCGCATCGCCTCCGCAAGGGGCGACCGCGCCGGTGCTATCAACCTGCTTCGCGATGCGATCGCCAAACAGGACCAGCTCCTCTACAACGAACCTGCCGACTGGTACTATCCCGTGCGCGAATCCCTGGGCGGCATGCTCCTCCAATCCGGCGATGCCAGAGCCGCGGAACAGGTCTTCCGCGATGATCTCGAACGCAATCCACGAAACCCGCGCTCTCTTTACGGCCTCGCGGAGGCTCTTACCCGCCAGAACCGCGCCTACGAAGCCTCATGGATCAAGCAGCAGTTCGACACCGCCTGGCAAGGCGCCGACGTCACACTGAAGGTGGAGGACTTGTAGGAATAACCAGAACCTCGGGTGCCCAGAGCCTGTCCTGAGCGAAGTCGAAGGATCTCGATTCTGAGACTTGGGAACGACGGTCGCAGATATAAATCCGAACTATGAAATCCTGAACGACTTCACCGCGATCGCATTCGGCCCTCGCCCCGCCGGCAGCATCGTGAACATCGCAGGATTTTTGCTCTGCGTCCGCACCACGGCCACATCGCCGGACCGCGCATCCACCACGAACAGCAGATGCCCTGCGCTCGAAAACGCCAGCGCCGACGGCCCATCCCCGACGTGAATGCCCGGTCCGCCCAGTCGTCTCCCGTCGCCGATGTCAAAGACTGTCACTTCCTGCGAGTGAGAGTTCACAACATAGAGAAGTGAATTATCAGCCGACACCAGCCCCCGAACCGGTCCCGCCCCCATCAGATACGCGCCGCCCACATCCCCCGTGCTCGTCACCACTTCAGAAATCGAATTCGACATTGAGTTCGAAACAAACATCTCGCCGCCATCCGGTTTCAACGCAAGATGGATCGGCGCCCGGCCCACGTCCAGCAACGACTCAAGCCGATCAGCCGTCGCCGGTCTTCCATCGGCCCTCGCCTCGTGCGCCAGTTGCACCGCCATCACCTGGTGCCCTGCGCCGCACGCCGCAAATGCCTTCGACGAATCGGGCAGTATCGCCACGTCTGTTGCGCCCGGGCATCCCTCAAACACCGCCCGAACCTTGCGCGTGCCCGTATCGACCACCGTGACCGAATTTCCGCCGCGGTTTGCTACCACCAGCGTCTTCCCATCCGGCGCAACGCGAGCGGCCGCAGGATCTTCGCCAACTCCGATCTGCGTCACCTCGCGATGCGCCTTCAAATCCAGCACCGAAACTGTGTTCGATCCCGAATTCACCACGTACGCAGTGTTCCCGTCCGGATCCAGCGCAATCGCCACCGGCATCTTGTGCACCGGCATCGTTCCAGCAACCGAGTTCTTTTCCGCATTGATCACCGAGACAGATCCCTGCCCGTTCGGCGTGCCCGTATTCACCACATACACTTCATTGCGCGCCGGATTCGCCGCAACTGCTGTCGGATTCTGACCAACCTGGATCTCGCGATCCACACGCACATTCACCACGTCGTAGACCGACACAGTTCCGCTGCCCGAATTGGTCACATAGGCATATTCGCGGTAGTTCGCGTCATATTGCGGAAAGTCGTGCGCCCTGCAAGCGCTCAGAACAAGCAGAGTCGAGACGAACAGGGCCATGCCGGCCCTGCGAATGCAGCTCTCAGAGTATGTATCAGGGCGCGACTTTTGTCGTGCCCAAAGGCCGGCACAAAGGATGGGGGCTTCAGCTCCTGGAAACTCTTCATCGTGCGCCATCCTATTTCGCCGCGGTCTCCACCCGAATCCCGCGCTGCAGCTTGCGATTCACAATTGGCGCAATCTGCTCAATCTCATTCACCATCTGCGCAAACTGCTCCGGATAGATCGACTGCGGCCCATCCGACAGCGCCTTCTCCGGCTGATGATGCACCTCAACAAGAATTCCATCAGCCCCTGCCGCCACCGCCGCGCGCGCCATCGGCAGCACCTTGTCGCGCTTGCCTGTCCCATGGCTGGGATCGACAAGAATCGGCAAATGGCTCAGCTTCTGCACGGCGGGCACAATGCTCAGGTCGAGCGTGTTACGCGTGTGATCCGCGAACGTCCTCACGCCCCGCTCGCACAAGATGACTTCGTAATTGCCTTCGCTCATGATGTACTCTGCCGCCATCAGGAACTCATCGAGAGTCGCGCTCATTCCCCGCTTCAGCAGCACCGGCATCCGCAGCCGCCCGGCATGTTTCAGCAGCGAGAAGTTCTGCATGTTGCGCGCGCCAATCTGGACGACATCGGCCCACTCTGCGACGAGATCGAGCGTCTCGTTGTCGATTGCCTCAGTGATGATCCGCAATCCAAACCGGTCGCGAATCTCCGCCATGATCTTCAGCGCGTCGACGCCCAATCCTTGGAATGCATACGGCGATGTTCTCGGCTTGTACGCTCCGCCCCGAAAGAACTGCGCACCAGCGGCCGAGACTTGTTCCGCAATCGCAAACGCCTGCTCGTGACTCTCAATCGAGCACGGCCCAGCCACAACCGCCAGGCTTCCGCCGCCGATGGTCGCGTCGGTCCCGGCAAACCGGATGACGGTGTCTTCTTCCTTCACGTCGCGGCTGGCTAATTTGTAAGGCTTGGAAACCTTAATGACCTCGGCTACGCCAGCCATCTCTTCCAGATTGCCGCGGTTCGCTTCGCCCTGATTTCCTGTAATTCCGATCGCCGTCCGCTGCGCGCCCGGCATGGGATGGGGGCGGTATCCCAGAAACTCAATGTGGTCGCAGACGGCCTTGATCTGCTCTTCCGTGGCCTGCGCCTTCATTACGACTAGCATTGCTGGATCCTCACTCAAAGTTTACGGCAATTCGACAGTTCCATTGGGAGATGGCTTTGCAGGCGCGTTGGTATCCCATGTCTCCAAAACCGGGAGACATGGGGCACCCAACCTCTTTTTCCGCGGCAAACGTACTATCGAATCTCCCGTGATCTCCGTTCCGCTTCCCGTTTCTCACTTCTCCACTTCCACCCCAGCCACGCTAGATACCCAAGCTGGATCGTCCACGTCACGACATAGGCCGCGGTCACAAATTGATGATCGAGAATATCCCGCTGATCCATAACCTTCTCCTATATGGGCTGCCGTATCAGTCCGCGCTTGCCAGTGCCTCTTCCGCTTCCAGAGCGGCGTACTCCTGGTGTCTCCGCTCTACCTTGTAGCGCAGCAGCAGGACCAGCATTCCCCAGCAGAACCAGGCCAGCATGTTCCACAAAAACGCATGAATCATTGTCGGGTCTTTCATGCCCGATCCCTCGTCCCCGCCAAACACGGGCGCGGGATGCTGCGTCCGCCACCAGCGGTTCGACATGTACACGATCGGGACGTCGAGGGCGCCGAAGATGCCGAGCACCGCTGCGAGCGTCTGCATCTGCGGACCCGCGGCAAATCGCCGTAACAGCAGGTAGCTGACATAAATCAGCCACAGCACCAGTGTTGTCGTCAGCCGTGCATCCCACGTCCACCAGATGCCCCACGCGCGCCGCCCCCATAGTGGTCCCGTCGTCAGCACCACCGTGCAGAAGACAACCCCCACCTCGGCCCCTGCCAGCGCCCACGCGTCGGCAATCTGCGCCCTTCTCGGGTTGCTTCGCCGAAACGCCAGGTACCCGATCGATCCCAGCAGGCTGACGGCAAAGAAGCAGAACGCCACCGACGCCGAAGGCACGTGGTAGTAAATGATCCGAAACACGTAGCCCTGCAGCGCATCGTCGGGCGCCACATAGATGGCCTGGTAGTACCCCCAGATCATCAACAGGATCGTGATCAAAGGGAAGAGTGTGAAAAGTGCCTTCTTCATAGCAATTCCTGTGCGGATATTTCAGTCTACGCCCATGACTGGTAATTGGTCCCCATCCTCGCGATGGATACAGACCCTGTAGGAGTCCGCTCCACGCAATGCTTATTCCGCATGAAACACCACATCAAACAGTAGCAAACTAACCGTCGTAAAGATGATGTCGTAGCCGCTCAACATCTTGATCCATAGCCACGGATCGTTCTCGCCCGTAAGCACCGCCGTCGTCGCCTGCACCATGCCCAGCAGCGCTGGAATGAAAATCGGAAACAGAATCAGCGACAGCAGCAGTTCCCGATTCCTGCTCCGGATCGACAGCGCCGCAAAGAACACGCCATTGCAAACCAGAGCCCAGGTCCCCAGCGGCAGAATCAGCATGAGGATCCACGCCTGGCCCGCAATGTGCAGGTTGTACATCACAAAGAAGAACGGAGCCAGCGCGATCTGCACCAGCGTGACGAAGATGAAGTTCACCAGCACCTTCGCGAAGTACAGCTGCGCGCCCGAACTCGGCGTCATCCGCTGCGCATCCATCACCTGGTGCCGAATCTCGCGCGCCCATGCCTGGTTCAGCGCCGATACCGACGCAAACATCGTCGCCACACATAGCACGCCGCCGGCAATCCCCTGCGAAACCGCTGCCCGGGGATCGAACGCCAGCGAAAACAGCACCACCACCAGCCCCGCAAAAAAGAGCATCGAGACAATCGCATCCAGCGACCGCCACTCGATCCGCAAGTCCTTCACCAGGTGCGTCCAGAAGACGGAGTTCATCGTTGCTCTCCCTCCGCCAATCGCGCACCATCTTTCGTCAGGTCTGCCGTCGCTACCGGAACGTCCAGCGCCTCGGCCGCTTTCAGATAATCGTCGGGCTTCAGAATCAGCTGTGTCCCGCGAGTCCCCGCCGACACGCTGATCTGGTCGAACAGAATCACCGTCTCATCTACATACACCGGGTAAGCCTTCTTTGCGCCGAACACCGTCACGCCACCGCGAATGTACCCTGTCAGCGGCTGGACTTCCTTGAGCGAAACCATTTCCGCTTTGCGCAATCCAGCGGCGCGCGCGAGCTTCTTGAAATCCAGCTCCGCGTCTCCCGGAATCACCGCAAACACAAAGGTCCCCGGGCCACCGGTGGTCAGCAGCGTTTTGAACACCTGCTCCGGCGGCATCCCCACCTTTTTCGCCACGGAGATCGCCGACAGGTCCTCAGGATCAACCTCGTATTCCCGTAGCTCAAAAGGAATCCCTATCGACTCGAGAAAGCGCGCGCCATTCGTCTTCATAGCGACGGGCTCCCCGGAACGCATTCCGCCACGCGCCCGCCCTTCAAGCGCAGCACCCAGTCGGCAATCGGCGCAGCATGTTCCCGCTGGTGCGTTGTAATCACAATCGTGCGGCTCGAATGCCGGAACCCTGCCAGCAGCTCCACCATCTGCCGCGTCGACTCGATATCCATATTCGAGAACGGCTCATCCAGCAGCAGCAGCTCCGGTACAGGCATCAGCACGCGCGCAAGGGAAGTCCTCTGCCGCATGCCCTGCGAATACTGCCCCAGCGGCCTGCTCAGATTCGGATCGAGCCCGACCTGCCGGAGCGCATCCGCAGGATCGAGGCATTTCTGTCCCGGATAAAGGCTCGCGAAGTATCTGAGGTTTTCCTGTCCCGTGAACTCGTCGTAGAGCATCGGCGCATGGCTCATGTAACCGATGCGGTCCCGCACATCGTGCGGCTCGCCCTCGCCAAAGATCGTCACCTTGCCGCTTGTCGGACGCAGCAGCCCCGCCAAAACGCGCAGCAGCGTCGACTTGCCCGCGCCGTTTTCCCCGATCAGGACGTAGCACTTCCCGCGCTCGAGATCGACAGAGACTTGCCTTAGCGCAGCAAACGAACCAAATAGCTTGGAAACATTTTCGACCCGGGCGCAAACGGTAGAACGGTCGGCCTCCGTACCTTGCGCGGTCATTAATTAGTTGCTGGCGATCCCAGCCGTCTCCTTGCCAACCTCTGCCGGCGCACCACTCGCCTGCGAATTGCTCGCGGGCGTCGCCTGCTTCTGCGGCGGAGTCATCCCCGGCTTCCCAGGCGCACCTGGCTTTGCTCCCGGCTCAGCCGGCGCATACTTGCTGGCGCATTTTGCCTGCAATGCCGTCGCGTGGAACACCCCATCCCGCCCGATCGTCCCCATCGCCAGAGCTTGCGCATCATCCTTGAAGGTGTCCGGTGGGGGCTCCTGCCCCTTGTAGACCACCGTCAACTTCCGCCCCTTCGGCGCATTCGCGTTGTGGCTTTCAAACTCGTTCAGAACAAACGTGACGTGCGGCCCTTCCTGCTCAATCGAGCCTGGGACCACAAAGCCTTCCACCCGCAAATTGCTCGTGTACGCCTTATCGCCCATCTTGCCCAGTTCAGCGACCGTTACGTAATAGCTCTTGTTGGCGCCGTATGAGGTAAACGCCAGCCACCCTATCGTTCCCAGGATGACCGCAACCGCGATTCCGATCCGCACCGAATTGGAAGACTTCTTCATATTTCTATCCTTAACGATACGGGCGCCCATGGGACAAATCAATGGTGGTGACAATCTCGTGACCATCATGCGTGATTTAGATCACATTCTCGCGCTGAAGTTCGCCTGGAACGTGAAACTCTCCACGGCCGCCTTCAGTGAGCAGATTCAAGGATTTGCGCGGCCCGATCCAGGCACTGGGTCAGAACTGCAAGCTGCGCCGCAGCCCTCTGGGCGTCCTTGGCCTCGATCGCCTCGTTGACCCCCGGTATCACAACCGCCGCATATCCCGTATATTCCCCCGGCGCATAGATTGTGTGCTTGTACCATGGCCGGTTCGGCAGCCCCGCCTGCGTCACAAGTGCTGTCTCCACCGTCCTTAGAGTCGAGTTCAACTGTTCCAGGTCCCCCGGCGGATTCAGCTGTACTTTGTGTGCATGATCTGCCGCCTTCGCAAACTTCCCAACAGCCGCCTGGGCCGGGTTGAAATCCAGCCCGGGTACCTTCGCATCTTCAGCTTTTCTTTTCGCTGATTCGATATAAGCTTTCACCTCGCGCGCATATGCCTCATAGTCATACGGCAGCACGTCGGTATCTGCCATCCTCAGCGTCTCGACACCAAGCACCCTCGCCATCTGCTGCAGATACACAAAGTGTGGATCGGCATTCAGAGTGAACCACGCATAATTGTCGAAAACCGAGTGGTACACCCCATACGGTCCGCCCGATCCCACGTCCGTCGACGGCACTCCCACATGCTGCAGGAACGGCGTGAAGTCCGACCCCGATCCCAGGTCGCTTACATGCACTTCGTCTCCCGGCTGTGGCGGAGCGTTGCTCGCCCGATGTTCGTTCGACCCGTGCCGGTTTGCGCGCCACTCCTGGTAGACCGTGTCTCCCATCGGGCTCGGCACAGCCTTCGTCACCTCGCGCATAAAGTTCTTCAGCGAAGGCACCGCCGACGCACCAAAATCCGGCCCGCTCACCGCCACATCCGTATTGAAGTACGCCACCGCGTTCTTAAGCTGATCCGCGTGCTGCTCCACCCACTCCGTCGACCCGATCAGCCCCTCCTCCTCTGCGTCCCAGCTGCAAAAGACGATGGTTCTCTTCGGCTTCCATCCTTCATGGATTAGCGCCCCCACTCCATGTACGGCCTCCAGCATCGCCGCGGTTCCGCTGTTCGGGTCCACCGCTCCATACACCCATGCATCGCGATGGTTTCCGACTACCACCCAGTTATCCGGCAACTCCGTTCCCTTGATCTTCCCCACCACATCCCAGATCGTCCGCCGCTGATAATCCTGCTGCGACACCAGATGCACCTTCACGCCGCCCGGCCCCAGGTGATAACGAAAGGGAAGTGATCCCTGCCAGCCCTGCGGCACGCTCGGCCCCTTCAATGCTTTCAGTATCGGAGCTGCATCCGCGTAGCTCAGCGGAATCGAAATGATGTGCGGCTGGTTCCCCTCAGGATTCACCCTCGCCGAATCCGGCAGGTCCGCTGTACTCGCAATCCCGGGAGTCTCCGGATCACCCGGATACTTAAATAAGTACTGCACGCTACCGCGCTGCACGCCACTTTCTGGACGCCACGGCCCGTTCGGATATGGATCGCCCTTAAAGAACCCATCGTCCTGCGGATCGCTGTAGATCAGGACTCCCGCCGCCCCGCGCTTCTCGGCGATATACACCTTCACCCCGCGAAAATTCGCGCCATACCGCACCATCACAATCTTCCCATGCAGGTCGATGTGCTGCTTTTCGAGCTCGTCGAAATCCTCCAGCCGCCCGTAATTCGCGTATACTACCTCGCCCGTAACGTCGCCCGATCCCGACGACCCGTTAAATGGCATCACCACGTTCGGATTGTTATCGAAAGGATCTTTCTCGACGTGCTCCCGCGTCGGCCCCGTCATCAGCTGTTTGCCGCTGGCGTCGAATGCTTCGACCTTTACAACCTTGGGCTGGTTCAGCAGCACGCGAAACGGAACAATCTCCGTCTCCAGCCCCGCTGCCCTGAACTTCTGCGCCACATACTCCGCCGTTTTCCTGTCCTCGGGAGTGGCAGCCATATGGGGCTCTGCTGTCAGCGTCTTCAACTCCTCGCCCGCCAGCCTTGCGCTGGGCACCGCTAAAAACTTCTGCTCGATCCCCGCCTCTTTGCTGAAGTCCTGATACCCAAACACCGAAGGCGCAGCGGAGGCGCCCCGTCCAAGCTCCGCCTCGACGGGTTTCGTCGCAGCACTCTGGGCCAACACGGCATTCGGAAACAGAACAGAACAAGCCGCAAGAACTGCGGCCCAAAGACGCAGAGTCATCCCGTAATCCTTTGCTCGGAGATAGAAGAAAACACAAAACAACAGTGTAATTTGCCGAACTCGGCAATAACTTAGCCCATCCGACTCTGCCGGAAAATTCACCGACTCAACTGGAAGGTTTGCTCGCATCAGCTTCGTGCCAAAAGCTGATAGCTATGAGGTAGCAGCTCTCCACCAGCTACACTAGATGTTTCGGAGCCCTCCCCTGCCTATCCGCCCCAAGCTCAACGAGGAGAACCTCGCTGCCGCGTGCGACGAGGCCTCGACCCTCGCCCAGGCCCCTCCAGAACCCGAAGGAGCGGAGCTCCCACAGGTCATCCGCGCCCTCCGCAACCGGAACTTCCGCCTCTTCTGGAGTTGCAACTTCACTTCCAACGTCGGCAGCTGGATGGAGAACATCGCCCGGGGCTGGCTCGTACTCACCCTAACCAACTCCGCCTTCTGGCTCGGCGTGATTGGCTTCGCGGGACAGATCCCGTTCCTGTTCGTCACCCTCTTCGGCGGCGTCATCGCCGATCGTGTCAATAAGCGCCGTCTGCTTCTCGTCACTCAGTCCGTCATGATGGTCCTGGCATTCATCCTTGCGGGCTTCACCTTCTTTCATCGCATCGCCGTTTGGGGGATCGCCGCCATCGCCTTCGGCACCGGGGTTGCGATGGCTATGAACGCGCCCAGCTACCAGGCTCTTGTGCCCAAGCTCGTCAAGCGCGAAGACCTTACCAACGCCATCGCGCTCAACTCCGCCCAGTTCAATACCTCGCGCATACTCGGCCCCACTCTAGGTGGATACGCCATGGCCATCTTCGGAATGGCTGGTAACTTCCTCCTCAACGGAGTCAGTTTCCTCGCTGTTATCTGGGCGCTCCTGCGAATTGAGTACCCTGAAGAGAACCTCAATCGCCATCAGAGCCTTTGGCAGAGCCTTCACGGCGGCTTCGCCTACCTCCGCAGCAATCGCGAGATGTACGTCCTCATCTGGATGACGGCCTTTGCCAGCTTCTTCGGCTTCCCATTCATCACCTTCATCCCCTACTTCGCGAAGGTGCAGCTCGGCTTGAGCGAAGCCGGCCTCGGCTGGCTCATGGCCTGCTCAGGATTCGGATCAGTACTGGGCGCGCTCACCGTCGCCATCTCCGGTAACATCCGCCATCGAGGTCGCATCCTCACCGGCTTCGGCGTCGCCTTCTTCGCAGCTATCATCGCCTTCAGCTATTCCCATGTGTTTGCGTTGTCGGCGGGGCTGGCATTCTGCGAAGGTTTCTGCGGAATCCTGATGATCTCGTGCTTCAACGTCTCAATCCAGCACCTGTCATCGGACGAGATGCGCGGCCGCATCATGAGCATCTATGCGACCAGTTTTCTCGGTCTTCCGCCCATCGGCTCTCTGCTCGCCGGCGAACTCTCCCGCCACATCCCCACGGGCCACGCCCTCGCCGCCATGGCGGGAGTCTCACTGCTCTCCTTCATCGCCTTCTACGCCTTCTCCGAACCCCTTCGCAACTTCGACTAGGAATGGAATAGAGGAATAACAAACCAAACGCGGGTGCCCCCGGTCCCTCGCATTTGGAGACCGGGTTAAGAATGAAGATCTACCGCTAAGCGACAGCTTGTGTGCAGTGCGCACACCGCGTCGCATCGATCGGAATCTCGCTCTTGCACTGCGGGCACTTCTTCGTCGCGGGCGGCTCAACCACTGGCGGCTTGAAGCGCGCCATAATCTTCGCCGTCGGCATCACGATGAAGAAGTACACAACGAAGGCCACGATCAGGAACGCGATCACGGCGTTGAAGAAATTGCCAATTTTGATGACGCCCGTTCCAACATGCACAACAATGGCGCTGAAGTCCGGCTTGCCCACTACAGCAGCAATAAGCGGGTTGAGGACGTCGGCGACCAGCGAATTGATGACGGCAGTGAATGCTGCACCGATGATGACCGCTATGGCGAGATCAATGACGTTCCCACGAAGAATGAAATCCCGAAAGCCTTTGAGCATCTGCCCCTCCTGGTGTTGTTCTGCACTTCCGCCATTGCCCGTCCAAGAGACGACGCGAGCAACCAGCTTGGGCGGCACTTTGGCCCATGCTACACAAACAAAAGGAATTTGGAATAGATAATTCCTCGCGTTACGCGAGATTTCATCTCATCGGTAGGCTACGAGAAAGACGATCAGCATCAGGATCACAAGGTCCGAGTAGAGCAGAATCAGCACTCCGGCTGAATAGAGGCTCCATTTGCCGCGCATGCATCGTCCCGTCTCTGCCATGCCCCACGCTCCCAGAAACAGCGCTGCAACCTGCCACGAAGACCCATGCAGATTCTGGATGTGAGGGAAGCCCGCCAGCAACAGGCTCGTAATAAACGCAGTCAGCGACAATACAATGCCGCGCACAAGCGATTTTTGCCCAAGCCGGAATATAGTCAGCGGGGAATACACGACTTCTACAACTGTAGACAACGGACCTTAACCTGCTACGAGCTCCATCTCTTTGAGTGACTCCGCAAATGGCGCCCGCAATACACCACGCTCTGTGATGATCGCCGTCGTATACTTCGCCGGAGTCACATCGAACGCCGGATTGCAGATCCCCACGTTGTGCGGCGTCAACTGCTTTCCGCCGTGATGCGTCACTTCCTTCGCCGCCCGCTCCTCAATCGGAATTGCATCACCAGTCGGCGTTTCCATATCGATCGTCGACCACGGCGCAGCGCAGTAGAACGGAATTCCGTGCTCCTTGGCAAGAATTGCTACGTTGTACGTCCCGATCTTGTTGGCAAAGTCGCCATTCGCCGCGATCCGGTCGGCGCCCACAACCACGGCCTTGATCTTCCCCGCGCGCATCAGGCTCGCCGCCATGTTGTCGCAGATCACGGAAGTCGGAATTCCGTCTTCCATCAACTCCCACGCCGTTAGCCGCGCACCCTGCAGGAAAGGCCGAGTCTCATCCGCATAGACATGGATCTTCTTGCCCATCTCCACAGCCGAACGAATCACGCCCAAAGCCGTCCCGTATCCGCACGTCGCCAGAGCGCCCGCGTTGCAGTGCGTCAGCACGCCGCCTTCATCGGGCAGCAGCGCTCCACCATGCGCGCCCATCGATTTGCATGCCGCAATGTCTTCGTCATACATCGCGTTCGCTTCTGAGAGCAGCTTCTCCTTCACCTGCTTCATCGATGCGCCGCTAGCAAGCAGGTCCGCGAAAACCTTCTTCATCCGGTCGATCGCCCAGAACAGGTTCACGGCTGTAGGACGCGTTCCCGCCAGCCGCGCGCACACCTTCTCGAACTCCGGCTGAAACTCCTGAGCCGTCTTCGCCGAACTCCGGATCGCGCCAAGCGCCACCCCGTAGGCCGCGCTCACTCCGATCGCCGGCGCACCCCGCACAACCATGGTGACAATCACATCCGCCACCTGTTCGTAATCAGTGGCGAGCACATAGCTCTCCTCGAGGGGAAGCTTCGTCTGATCGATAAAACGGACGCCTTCAGGGGTCCAGGCTAGCGTAGGAATCATGCTCTTCCAGTGTAAATGCACGTCGGCTTCCGAAGCTGCCCCGCTCAGGCATCTAGACTTAACTGAAGCCGCCGCCGCCTTCTCGAGAGGAGCTAAGTGACAGGACCAACGCCCGATTATTCGCACTTGTTCATCGAGTTAGGCTGCGTCGCCGTAGGACTGGCTTTCCTCGCCCGGCTCGCCCGTCGCCTTGGTCTCTCTGCAATCTCGCTCTACCTGCTGGCCGGCCTCGCCTTCGGAAATGGCGGGCTGCTCCCTCTCAACCTCACCAAGGGGTTTATCCAACTCGGTGCCGAAATCGGCGTGCTCCTGCTCCTCTTCATGCTCGGCCTCGAGTACTCCGGTGAGAACCTCACCAAAGGACTTCGCATGGGAGCCTCGGGCGCGGCAATCGACCTCCTTCTTAACTTCCCGCCAGGTTTTCTCGCCGGACTTCTTCTCGGCTGGTCTCCTCTGGCCTCCGTCCTCCTCGGCGGCATCACCCTCGTCACATCCTCCGGCATCGTTGCCCGCCTTCTCTCCGAACTCAAGCGCATGCAAGCGCCAGAAACGCCGACAGTCCTCTCCATCCTTGTGCTCGAAGACCTCATGATGGCCGTTTACCTCCCGTTGGTTGCAGTTCTTCTGGTCGGTGGTGGCCCGCAGAAGATCCTCGTCTCCGTCGGCATCGCCAGCGCAACCGTACTCGTCGTCCTCTTCATCGCCACTCGTTACGGCCACTCCTTCAGCTCGCTGGTCGCTCATCAATCCGATGAAGTCGTGCTCCTCAGCATTTTCGGCACCGTCCTTCTCGTCGCTGGAATCGCTCAGCACCTCCAGGTCTCCGCTGCCATCGGAGCCTTTCTCGTCGGAATCGCCGTCTCCGGACCCATCAGCGAGCAATCTCACCGCCTCCTGACTCCTCTACGCGACCTCTTCGCCGCCACGTTCTTTTTCTTCTTCGGACTGGAAGTCGATCCGCGAACGCTTCCTCCTGTTCTTCTCGCGGCAGCCGCGCTTGCTCTTATCACCACCGCTTCGAAGATCCTCACCGGTTACTGGGCCACTCGAACTCAGACCAGCGATCGCCGCGCACGCCTCAGGGCAGGGCTCACCCTCGTCCCTCGCGGAGAATTCTCCGTCGTCATCGCCGGACTCGGCGCCGCGATCGAACCCCGCATCGGCTCTCTCTCGGCCGCGTACGTCCTGCTGATGGCCATCGCCGGACCTTTCCTCGCCAAGACCATTCGCTAGTCGCCCAGCATACTTAATCACTGCTACTTGCGAATGAAAACGTTTGCAGTTTCCGCTGGACGCACCCTACTCCATCTGCGTACATTGGTTTGCGTACTATCGGTGTACACATCCGTTCGGCCCGTGGAAATTCTGGCCCCTCCCAGAACTTCTGAGTCTCCACCGGTGTGCGCCTGAAGTAAGGAGTCGTGTTTGCAACTCACCTTCGTTGATTGGCTCATCATGCTGCTGTACTTCGTGTTTGTGCTGGGCATCGGCTTTGCCCTAAAGCGCTACATGAAGACCAGCAAAGACTTCTTCCAGGCCGGCCGGGCTCTCCCCGCCTGGATCTGCGGACTCGCCTTCATCAGCGCCAATCTGGGCGCGCAGGAAGTTATCGGCATGGGCGCTTCGGGCGCCAAGTACGGCCTCGAGACCTGCCACTTCTACGGAATCGGCGCAATCCCCGCCATGGTATTCGTTGGCATTTTTATGATGCCCTTTTACTACGGCTCGAAAGCGCGCTCCGTCCCCGAGTTCCTCCGTCTTCGTTTCGATGAAAAGACCCGCGCCCTCAACGCCTGCTCCTTCGCCGTGATGACCGTATTCAGCTCCGGCATCTCCATGTACGCGATGGCCCGTCTCATCCAGGCGCTCCACGTCTTCGACGGCCTCTTCCGCGCACTCGGCTGGGCGCCCGAAGGCATCTTCACCTTCTCCATCATTCTTTCCGCCATCATTGTTCTGCTCTATATCTTCCTTGGCGGACTCACCAGCGCCATCTACAACGAAGTTCTCCAATTCTTCCTCATCATCGCCGGCTTCCTGCCGCTCGTCCTTCTCGGCCTGAAGAACCTCGGCGGATGGCACGGTCTCAGCGCAGCCGTCTCCGCCGTCGATCCCCGCATGATGCACGAGTGGAAGGGCGTCCTCCACCCCAGCACCAATCCCATGGGCATCGAGATCATCGGCATTGGCATGGGCCTCGGCTTTGTTCTCGGCTCCGGCTACTGGTGTAC
>Ga0068857_100001181_pt1 | contig 20397 bp, 15 predicted proteins | sample KBSCornC72_FD_66591 | JGI IMG/M metagenome (GOLD analysis project Ga0068857, IMG submission 66591) | Corn rhizosphere microbial communities from Kellogg Biological Station, Michigan, USA - KBS Corn C7-2 | ecosystem: Host-associated > Plants > Roots > Rhizosphere > Soil ...
CAATTCCGAGCAGTCTCAATGGTTTGCAAGTTACGAGCATTGGAGACAACGCGTTCTGGTCGGCGCCTTTGACAGGAGTAAGTATCCCCGACAGTGTCACTTCGATAGGGTATTCGGCGTTCGCGGATTGCCGCGGTCTCACAAATGTTACGATTCCGGATAGCGTAACGTATCTTGGAGACACTGCATTCGGTTTTTGCGACGGCATTGTGAGTCTCACTATCGGGAAGGGTATTACGACAATTCGAGGAGGGAGTGATCGGGGTGCGTTTGGAACGTTCGAAGGTTTGACGAGCCTTACACGCCTTGTGATTCCGGACAATGTAACCAATATCACCGATGGCCCGCTTTATTTCGGCGGTGCCTTGGGCGCATTTTATTTTTGCAGCAGCCTGACAAATGTCACCATTGGAAAGGGTCTTTCTTATCTTGGAGTGGGAGCATTTTCCTGGTGCACGAACCTGCAGGGACTCTACTTCGAAGGAAACGCTCCAACACCGGGGCAGAACATGTTCGGACAGGACATTTTTCACTGGGACAATCTTGCCACGGTGTATTACCTGCCGGGAACAACGGGATGGGGTCCGACGTATGCTGGCCTGCCGACGATGCTTTGGAACGCGCAGGTGCCGTCAGGTTACAGTAGCGTGCCAGCGGGACCAGGAACAAACAAATTTGGATTCAAAATTGCGGGCACGCCGGGCATTCCCATAGTTATTGAGGCTAACTCGAATAGCCTTATTGGAACCTGGATTCTTCTGCAAAGCTGCACGCTCACCAATGGCTTGGTTGAGTTTGTCGATCCTCAGCCGATGAACTTGCCTATGCGTTTTTATCGAGTTCGTTCGCCTTGAAGCAAGGGACGCATCAACGCTCAATAGAGATGCGGGATGGGCAACGGAAAGTCAGGGCAGTTGTCTCAGGCGATAGAACCGAGGTGTGTCGAAATCGCCGGATTGTGAGCCGTCGTCAACGAAATCGAAGGAGCCGTTCGTTGGCGTGACGATATTCGTAAAAGAGTGCCAGGACGCCGGGTTTAGAGTCAGGGACCATTGCACTTGAAATCTGGCGTTTGCAAAACTCAACCACCGCAGATGGACCCCGTTTGTGTTTCGGTTAATTTCGTTGATTGAAAATGGAGCGGCAAGTTGAGAAACAGCCACCCCTTCGTGCACGCGGAAGAAGTGATACGGAGAAGGCCAAGGCAAGGATTGACCGCGTACGCCTGTAGAAAATGGTTAACTTGTTTGACTTCGTTGGCCTATCTGGCCGTCCCCTTCACCGCCACACCCAATCTCCTTCCTCCGGCACATCATGTTCCCCTTTCTTGAAGCCAGCCAATCCACCCTCATCCTTCTCATTCCATCCGATCGAATAGATCGCGTAATGCCCGTCTGGTGACGAAATGTATTTCAGCGCTTGTCCGTTGATAATGTCATGCGGCAACTTATCTAAAAACTTCGGCACAAGCTCTTCCGGCGACCTTGGCAATCGCCCGTTGGCCAACTTAAATCTTTCGATTGCGCATGCTATTGCTCCTGTATCCACCGCCGTCTGCACAAACGCCGTCTTTCTCGCCATTCCCAATCCCTGGGGCAACAACAACGAACAAAATGCCTTATGTGCGAAAAATGCGCGGACACGCGATGTGCTCGCATCCTTGGCCATCCTTTGTTCGAACTGCCGGCATAGCATTGGACTAATCAGCCGATTCGTAGCATCTACGCTCGGAACTACAAATTCGTCAAAGAAATGCCGGTAATTCAATTTTTCCAGATCGAACCATCCATTTGGGACCGCCGTCCAAATCGCTCCGGGAAATTTGCCGTCGCCGACAAGGTCGTTGTATTTATCCGGTTCACGCCGCAAAAACTCGATGCATCCCATTCCGAACAGGGCTCGCTCTCCCTCGAGTGCCTGTTTCATGTCAGCGCAAAAATCAAATTGTCGCAACCGTTCCTCGAGCGCCTTCAATTGAGGTTCCGACCATTTCCCAACTCCGCTCGCGATCGGTTCCACCGCCAGATACAACATCGCGAATCGCACCAATTGCGAGACGAGTATCGGCTCAACTCGCGGGGCGTCCACAATGCGGAGCATCAGCATGATGTCACTCAATGCCTCATCCGTTTTCCCGAGCGCCAGCTCGGCCGTCGCCCTTAGCTGCAAAACCTGGCAAATGCGCTTCAGCGTCGCCAAGTGTGGCAATAAGATTGCTGCAGGATCATCGCTATCGTAACGCAGGTTAAACCTCGAATACTTCCGGTTGCTGCTCTCCCGAAGCTCCTCGAGCACGTCCCGCCATTCTTCGAGATTCGCCAGCACCGCCTCTGCCGCTTCCTGGCGGCTCACTATTGAATTGGTGGGGTGACCTTGCCCCGTGCGGGTAGCATCTGGTTGATTGAGCCGATTGGTCGATTGCAAATATGCGGCCCGCCAAGCCAACAAGTCGATCTCAGTCGTCACCCACGAATTCGACCGTGTGCTTTTCTCCGCTTTCACGGCTCTCGCCGCGCGGTCGTATTCCGGCGCAAAATTATTCACTGACGCCAGCGCATTGGTGCTTCGCCATTTTTGAGTTCCGGGAAGAAAATCGAACAACGGCGCCAAAAACGGCGTCATGGCAAAGTTTTCGCTCGGCGGCACGACTGCAGGAACATAAGCCGCTGCGTCGAATCGTTCGCCGTGCACTTCGTGCTCCTTTTTGTATTTTTCCCACGCCCGAGGCCCTCGCCAATTTTCTTCAAAATAAAACAACCCCACCAGGCCGAGTAGAGCTATAAAGACAAAGAAGTAACGCCAGCTATATAACAAAGCTGCCACAGTTCCAGCCGCATGTTTTGGTGTTCGGCTCAAATCTATCTCATGTCACTGCCAATACGGACAAACCACCGGCAGAATCGTTTCGCTCTCGTAGCCGCCGCCGTGCGGAGGCGGATTTCTGCCGCAAGCCGCCTTCGCCTCCTCGCCGGCGGCTACAGCTCATCTTTCCCCTTTACCTTTCCCCGAAAAAGGGTTGCCATTGGACAAATTCGGCGCAGGAAGACCAACTCAACAATATGAAAAAACTTCTCATTCTCGCTGTCACTTGCAGTCTCGCTCTGCTCACAAGTTGTAAAAAGAGTGAAACTTCTTCGGAGCAATCGCAACCTTCTGCTTCCAGGATTCCGTCTGGAACCATCCAATCCGCCGAAAAGAACAGTTTTCAGGAAGTCACCTCCCATCTCGATCCCGGTGGCAACCTCTATCTCTATTTCAGCACGGAACAACTGCTTGATGGCCTCTCCGCGAAAACTTCAGGCCTCCGCCAGTTACTCGGCGTAATCCCAAACGTTAACGAAAGCGATCGTGAAAATATCGAGAAGGCCCTCAATATCGTTACCAACCTGATCAAAAGCTCCGGGGTCGAAGATGTAAGCGGTCTGGGCGTCAGCTCCATCGCGAGCGAAAAAGAGTTCTACCACTCCAAAGCCCTGCTCCATCATTACAAAGGCAAAGGCTCCGGCTTCCTCTGGACTCTGTTCGGCCAAAAACCACACTCGCTCGACGCGCTAAATCTGCTCTCCACGAATACCGCTGTCGCGTTCTTCAGCGATTTCGATATTTCGCTGCTTTGGAAAACTGTCGAAAAGCAAGTCCAGCAATCTGGCTTTTCCGAAGCGGAACAGGAACTTCAAAAACTCCCGCAACAGTTTGAAGCAGCCACCGGCTTGAAATGGGAACAGGCCCTCGCCTCTCTCGGTGGCGAATACGGCCTCGTTCTGACACTAAATAATTCAAAGAAAATCAGCATCCCTCTCGGCGGCGGTCAGCCACTCGAAATTCCCGAACCCGCGCTCATGCTCGTTGCCAAAGTAAAAGACGACACCATCTTCAATCGCGTTGACGAAGCCCTGAAAAGCTCGGGGCAATCCGTCTTTCGCACTGACGAAGCCGATCTCAAAATGCGGACTGTTGCGCTGCCTCTGCCTCTCCCGATTCAACTCGGCCCTACGATCGCGACAAGTCACGGTTATCTCTTCATCGGCTCGAGTGACTTGATCGTAAAAGAAGCTCTCGCAGTCAAATCCGGCAAAGTTCCCGGGTTGAAATCAACTCCAGAATTTCAGCATTTGGCCAAAGGTGTGCCTCAGGAAGGGAATAATTTTGTATTTCTCAGCGAACGATTTGGAAATGCGATCCGCGAAATTCAGAGTCAGGCCCTCGCCATCGCGCATACTTCTGACAGCCAAAAGGAATTGCTGTCCATGTTCCGCTCCGAACACGCTCCATTCCTGTTTTCTGTCGGTGGAAACACCGACGAGGGCTGGCTCGGCATCTCGAATGGCAACCAGCATCCCTCCAAACTGTTTCTTGCTTCAGCCATTGTGCCCGTGAGTGTCAGCGCCGGGATGCTTCTCCCCGCCTTCGCGAAAGCCAAACAGAAAGCGCAGGCAGTAACTTGCGTAAATAATTTGCGTCAAATCGACTTCGCGAAACAGACCTGGGCTCGCGAACAAAAGAAAGAGGCCAACGATCTTCCAACCATCTCTGACCTACAGCCATATCTCCCGAATAACAAATTTCCGACCTGTCCTGCCGGCGGCGTTTATGGCATAAACTCTGTTTCCACTACACCTGAATGCAGCAATCCTAAGCATGTTCTGCAAAAATAAATTGAATGACGAAAATCACGCGGTAGTTTCATTTCATATGTTTGCGAAAATTCGCAATTACGTGATTTGCACACTGCTTATGACGACTTCGACAATTATCGCCGCGGATCCAAAAACCCAAACTGACCCCTTGCAACAATTCAAAAAGCGCGCCGACAAGTTTCATTCCGTCATCAGCCTGCCGCAATTTGAAACGACGACGAACGACATCGACGCCACCGTCAAACAAACCGTTGCCAATGGCAACGCCGCGCTCGATATCATCGGCGCACTCAAGGCCAATCAGGTCACTTTCAAAAACACCGTCCAAGCCCTCGACGATGCTTCGTATCAAATCGGCCTCGCTGCCAATCGCCTCTCCTTAATCAAAGAAACCAGCACCAATGCTGCCTTGCGCGATGCCGCTACCGACGCCATCAAAGAATTACAGGAATGGAGTGTCGGCCTCGATTACCGCGAGGACGTCTATCGCGCAGTCAAGGCATTCGCCGACACCAAGCCTAAACTCAAAGGCGAAGACGAAAAGCTGCTGTTGGAGACCGTGCGCGATTATCGGCGCGCGGGATTGGACCTGCCAAAAGGAGAACGCGACGAAGTCGAACGCATGCGCAAAGAGCTTTCCCGCCTCACGACTGATTTTGATTCCAACATCACCAAAGCCCAGAAACCAGTAAAGTTCACCAGAGCCGAACTCGACGGCGTTCCGGCCGATTTCCTTGAGCAGACCAAGACCGGAGAAGACGAATACACCGTCATGGCGAATGTCACCTGGCATTACATTACCGTGATGGATAACGCGAAGCGCGAAGAGACCCGCAAGAAACTGCTCATCGAGCACGACAATCTTGCTCGTGCGGAAAATATTCCGCTCATGGAAAAAATTCTACCGCTGCGCGACGACGTCGCCAAAAAGCTCGGCTACAAAACCTGGGCCGATTACCAAACTGAAGTTAAAATGGTCAAAAACGCGGCCACAGCCACCGACTTTCTCGAAAAGCTTAAGACCGGACTTCAACCGAAATTCGACGCCGAACTGAACGAGTTCCGCAAAATCAAGATCAAGGAATCCGGCGATGAAAACGCGAAGATCAACATCTGGGATTGGCGCTATTACAGCAATCAACTGAAGAAAGAGAAATACACCGTCGATGCCGAACAACTTCGTGTTTATTTTCCATACCAACGCGTCCTCGATGGCATGTTCAGCATCTATCAGAATATCTTCGGCCTGAAATTCGAACCGGTTGACGCTCCTTACAAATGGATTGGCGATCTGCAACTTTACGCCGTTTCCGATTCCAAAACCGGCGAGCCACTGGGTCTTTTCTACCTCGACATGTTCCCGCGCGAAGGCAAGTACCATCACTTCGCGCAATTCGGCATTATCGAAGGCAAATTGCTTCCGGATGGAAAATACCAGCGGCCCACCGTTGCTCTCATCTGCAATTTTCCATCGCCCGGCAAAGACAAACCTTCGCTGCTCTCTCACCAGGATGTGGAGACGCTCTTTCACGAATTCGGCCATGCGATGCACTCCATCGTAACGCGCGCCAAATTCAGCCGCTTCTCGGGGACGAGTGTCCCTCGGGATTTCGTGGAAGCTCCCTCCCAAATGCTGGAGAATTGGGTCTGGGACAAAAAGGTCCTCGACAGTTTCGCTGCCGATTACCGCGATCCATCCAAGAAAATTCCCGCCGAAATTTTGTCGAAGCTAAAGGAAGCCAAACTCGCCACCGAAGGCACGCGCTATCGCCGCCAACTTTCCTTCGGACTGATGGACCTCACACTGCACACGCAAATTCACGACGGCAACGCGAAGGAAGCTTTGCCCCTTTCCAACAAGGTCCTCAGCGACGTCTTCCTTCCGCTCGCGCCAGACACCGCCTTCGTCGCCTACTTCGGACATCTGATGCACTATGACGCCGGCTATTATGGCTACGCCTGGGCTGACGCCATCGCCGCCGACATGGCGACCGTTTTTGAAAATTCTCCGAAAGGCTATTACGACCAGTCCACCGGCCACCGTCTCCGAACTGAAATCTACGAACCGGGCGATTCCCGCGACGTCAATATCTCAATCGAAAAATTCCTCGGCCGCCAAAGATCTATCGCTCCATTCCTGAAAAAGATCGGCATCGAAACAGCTAACGGCAGCGCATCCCGGGCGAACTAAGTCTTACCGTCGGCCCGACTCTGCTCCCGTTCCAGCGCATGAGCATAACTGTCTATTCTACGCAACAAGCTGTTATAATAGGAGTGTGCTCCTGGTCCCAATCTTTCTTCGACCCGGCAGTAGAGCGTATGTTCGTACGGTTTGAATAGAGGCCGCTCGGGAATTTCAATCCCCAACCGGGTCAGGCGCGGTCTGGCGACGAGCAGGAGTAGTGAGCATTCGCTGATTTCTCCGCGGGCCAGATCTGCAAGCCCTCGCGAGACAAGCTCGTTCCCCGGCAGAAGAGTTTCGTTATTTTCACCACTCACTTTGCAGATCTTTTCAAGAAATCTTCTATTTTCTTTCTGAAGTCCTCCGCGTCTATTGCCGGATAGCGCAACAATTTTGGCTGAATTTGCGAAAACTTGTGGCGCAATTCTTCAACAGTTACATAACCGCCGCGCACCAGATCTCTGACATCCTCAATGTCTTGCTCATAGCCGCGTTCCAGCTTTGCCAATGCCTGAAGGGACAAATCATAGTGAAAGAATTGCAACTTCCCGACCGAAGCGACGAGGGGACTTTTTTCTCTCCAATCTGACGTCGCGGGAATGAAATCGTTCGGCGATGCCAATTCAATGTTCAAGTCCAGCCGGTTCTTCAACTGAGAAATAGCCTCGAAAACTCCTTCTGGTTCCGGGTCCAGTTTAATATCAATATCGATCGTCTGCTCTCGAAAACCCAGCAACAGAGCAGTCGCTCCTCCAGTAAAATAGACTTTGCCTGGACTTCGCGCCGACGCGGCCAGTTCGTCCATGAATTTCCTAAGCCTTTCGACAGTTACCTTCCGCCTCATGTGCGATTTCCAAGGCTAGGCCAGCTCAGTCTGCCGGTCAAATCCCGTTCCTTTGTGGTCTTTGCGTTCTTTCGCGGCTGATAATTCCTCATTTCATGATTTTGCCATAAAAATGATTTTGCCTCTGTTCCTTCCTTGCTAATCCTTTAGCGGTTTCCGAACCCAAACGGGACCAATTATGCGAAATCTTTTGCTCGGCATTGATAGCGGCACTCAATCCACCAAAGTCCTCGTCGTGGATGCACGCGACGGCAAAGTCATCGCTTCTGCCACTCAAGAGTACGACCTGCTCCCCAATCTCCCACCTGGCGCAAAAGAGCAGCATCCTCATACCTGGCGCGATGCCGTTGCCAGCGGGATTCGACGCTCTCTCCGCCAGGCCAAAGCTGTTGCCGCCGAAGTCAAAGCGATCGGCGTTAGCGGTCAGCAGCACGGTTTTGTTCCCCTAGATACCAACGGCGAAGTCATTCGTCCCGCAAAACTTTGGTGCGACACTTCCACCATCGCCGAATGCGAAGAGATCACCGAAAAGCTTGGTGGCCTCAAAAAAACTATCAAAACTCTTGGCAACGCCGTTCCGCCCGGATTCACGGCGTCAAAAATTCTTTGGCTCAAAAATCACGAACCCGAAAATTTCGAAAAGCTCGCTACCATCCTTCTTCCGCACGACTACATCAACTTCTGGCTCACCGGCGAAAAGGTCATGGAATACGGCGACGCCAGTGGTACCGCTTTGCTTGATGTTCGCAAACGCAAATGGGTCCAGGCGGCATTGGACGCAATCGATCCGGAACTCGGCAGCAAATTACCGTCGTTGCTCTCCAGCGATAAGCCCGCGGGCGCATTGCAACCTTCAACCGCCAAAATGCTCGATCTCCTGCCCGGCGTGCTCGTCAGTGCGGGCGGTGGCGATAACATGATGGGCGCAATCGGCACCGGCAACACCCGCCCGGGTGTCATCACCGCAAGCTTCGGCACGAGCGGCACCATCTGCGCTTGTGCCGATAAACCGATCGTGGATCCCGAAGGCGAAATCGCCGCGTTTTGCGATTCCACAAATCATTGGCTTCCATTGCTTTGCACGATGAACGTCACTGTCGCCACAGAAATGGTACGCGACGATTTCGGTTGGTCCTATGAAAAATTTGCCGCCGAGGCCGCGCGGGTCCCGGCCGGCTCCAATGGCTTGCTATTGCTTCCTTACTTCGAAGGCGAGCGCACGCCAAACGTCCCCGACGGCACCGGCGTCTGGTTCGGGATTAACAAAAAGACTTTCGAAGCCGGCCATTTCGCCCGCGCCTCAATGGAAGGCGTCACTCTTGGAATGAACTACGGCTTGCGCCGGCTCGCTGAACTTGGGGTCAAGCCGACTCAAATCCGAGCCACGGGCGGCGGAGCAAAATCCAAAGTCTGGCGTCAGATCATGGCTGATATTTTCGATGCGGAAGTTGTCACCCTGAAAGTCACCGAAGGCGCTGCATATGGCGCAGCTTTGCAAGCCCTCTGGTGCTGGCGTCAGCAACAAGGCGAAAACGTTTCCATCGGCGACATCACCGATCAATTCGTCGAATTGAATCCCGGCGAATCCGCCGAACCGGATGAAAACAACGCCGCCGCCTATCGCGAATTGCAGGACTTGCAGAACGAACTTTCCCTCGGTCTGCGCGGCGTTTTCACTAAACATCGCAAGTTCGTTCTTGGGTAAACTGGGATTCACTGCTATGTTGCGCCGGTATGGCCACAGAGGCACTCGCTAGAAAAAATCGGGCTTGGACTGATGAAGAATTGGAGGCACTTCCGAAGGATGGCTACAAATATGAACTCCTGGATGGAGAGTTGATTATGAGCCCGACCCACGCAAGACATGGAAAAATCTGTGTGCGTCTTATCATTTTGTTGGGCACTTTTGTCGAACGTCATAAGCTCGGTGACGTCTACGAGTCTGGCACTGGCTTTCGTCTTGCACCTGATCTTCTTTTGAGTCCAGACATTTCGTACGTCAGCAAGGCTAGACTCAAAAAAATTCTTGTCGCACCCGATAAGTTTTTGCTCGGTGCTCCTGATTTAGCTATTGAAGTGCTCTCACCAAGTGATCGAATGAAGCAGGTCCACCGCAAACTCGACCGCTACTTTGAACACGGCGTGCGCCTCGTATGGTGGGTCGACTGGACCAAAGAGCAGGTGCACATCTACACACCCGATAGTGTCAGTGCCCTGACTCGTTCGACTGATATATTATCCGGTGGTGATGTTCTGCCCGGTTTCAAATGCCGATTGAACCGGATCTTTTGACCGGAGCGTACGCAAATGCGCAAACATAAACTAACATACGGTCCCGGACGGGACCTATGATAATAGCCCAACGTTTCAAGGTTGGGTGTGTTCAACCGAAACGTCGAAAAATCCCGAAGGGACGGCTGAATTTGCAATTCGCGCCCACCACTCTAGCTTAAGATTCTAATTGAGCGCATCCCGCAGTATGCCGGTAAACATCTACCGAGTCACTCCAGAGGGCCAAGAGAACGCGGGAATTGCATGGTTGTGCGATGGGAATTGGCGGCTTGCGAATCAAGCTGATGCTCTCGCAAAGTGGCTCGCACAGAACGACTCCGTTCTCAAGCCTGACGAATATATTGCGGATATCGGCTTCACACCTCGCGAGGACGCCTTGGGCGGCGGAGCAGCTATTTCACCGGAGACGATGGGCATCATGGCAGAACTTGGCATGTCTCTGTTCATACCCGAGTATTCCCAATAATGTCGGCCCTCTCGACAATCCTTTACTCTTTGCTACGATCTAATCGTGGGTTTTGCCACCGCATTCAAATCGTTCAATCCCAGCGCGCTCGTAAAGCAATCGCTTGGCGCTGACTCGACCACCGTCCATCGCACGCTGACGAAATCCAGTTCTTCGCTCGCGGACTTTGCTCATTTAATCTCTCCGGCTGCAGTAGAATTTCTTTCGCCACTTTCTCTCCGCTCTCAGCAACTTACCCAACAACGTTTCGGCAAAGTCATTCGCCTCTTCGCGCCTCTCTACCTCTCCAACGAATGCATCAATAACTGCAAATACTGCGGCTTTTCCCGCGACAACCCAATCTTGCGCGTCACGTTGTCTGTCGATGAAGTCCTCAAAGAAGCCCGGGAACTTCTCTCCCAGGGTTTCCGCAACATCCTCCTCGTCTCCGGCGAACATCCCAAATTTGTCTCCACCAACTACATGGCCGATTGTGTTCGGGCTCTTCACGACGTAATCCCGAGCATCTCCCTCGAAGTCGGCCCCATGGAAACGAATGAATATCGCCCGATCGTCGCTGCCGGTGCTGAAGGCCTTGTCGTTTATCAGGAAACTTACGACCGCGATGTTTATACCGATATGCACACTGCCGGTCCCAAGCGCGATTTCGACTGGCGTCTCGAAACTGCCGAACGCGCTTACAACACCGGCTTCCGTCGCCTCGGTATCGGCGCTCTCTACGGTCTCAGCGACTGGCGATATGAAGCCATCTGCGTCGCCGCTCATGCCGATTATCTCCTGCGCAACTGTTGGAAAGCTCAACTCACCATCTCACTTCCCAGGCTTCGCCCCTGCGCCGGCGAATTTCAACCTCTCACACACATCACAGACCGCGAGCTCGTCCAATTGGTCTGCGCCTTTCGCATCATGTTTCCTGATGTCGGCCTCGTCCTCTCCACCCGCGAACCGGCTCGCCTCCGCGATGGCCTGATCCCGCTTGGCATTACATTGATGAGCGCCGGCAGCCATACCGAACCCGGGGGCTACACCGGCGCAGGCAAACAAAAACTTCATCATACTCAACGCGGTCGCATCATCGAACTTGGCGCTAGCGAATGGGCCGCTGCCGGCCCCGACCCTCACGCCACCGGGCAATTCGACATTGCTGACGAACGTTCGCCGTCCGAAGTCGCCAATCTTATCCGCCGCCTCGGCTACGAACCTGTCTGGAAAGATTGGGATGCAGCCTTGAGTGCCTAAAACGTGACCTCCTCCTTCGTCATCGCCAACGACCGCGAGATTGAATGCAAGCTCCCCTGCTCGCTCGATCAATTTTTGATCACACAAAATCTTTTACCCCGAAGCGTCGTCGTTGAGCATAACGGCGAAGCCGTCGCTCCTTCCGAATTTCCCCATCGCCAACTTCAATCCGGCGATCGTCTTGAAATTGTCAAAGTCGTCGCCGGGGGCTGACATCATTTTCTCCTTTTTCAAAGTTCAAAGTTCAAAGTTAGAATGCCGAGTCAGCGAGGTCCCGATTCCGTTTATCGGGATTCGATATTTCCTCTTAACTCTACTAGCCGCTCACTGTCATCAGCACACCTTATTCTTCTTCTAAAAATTTTTAGCGACCCCTTACCCCACAGATGTCCCACCCCCTTTCATACAATTTCACGCATATAAAAATGACAAACTGATCAAACAGCCGAACCGCCAAATCGAATCTATGCCAAACCAATCCAATATTGGTGCCCTGATTTTTCTGCTCTGTTGCGCCCGGGATGCTCGTCCTTGTGTTTCGTCCACTTGCCTGACCCCTCGTGCCCCTCGGACAAGCTCAGTCCAGCCCAGTCAAGGCTAGTCCAACCAAATCCAACCACCCCTCCCCCTCCCGGTAAAAAGCTGGTAAAGAAACGGTAAACTTTTTTGGCGATTTTTGACCAACTGGCGAGAACATCCAGTCATCAGGCTTTTTCCTTGCTTCAAACCTTAACTTTGCGGAAATGACCCTATGCGCAACCTATTCCGGCTAATCACTATCTTCACCTTTGCCACGTGTTTTGGTCGGTCCGCGGAATTCGACCTGCTCATCCGCAATGGCGTGCTCTACGACGGCTCAGGCAAACCGCCCCTTAAAAGCGACATCGCTGTAACCGATGGCAGGATTTCGGCCATCGGCACTCTTACCAACGAGCGAGCGAAAACGGTCGTCGATGCTAAAGGTCTCGCCGTTGCGCCGGGATTCATCAACATGCTGAGCTGGGCCAACGAATCACTCATCCAGGATGGCCACTCTCAAAGCGATATTCGACAAGGAGTAACTCTGGAAATCATGGGTGAAGGCTCCTCTATGGGCCCGCTCAACGATGCGATGAAAAAAGAAATGCTCGAGCAACAAGGAGATATCAAATATCCAGTCGAATGGACAACCCTGGCTGAATACCTCGGTTACCTGGTCAAACGCGGCATATCTTGCAACGTCGCTTCCTTCATCGGCGCGACAACCGTTCGCGTTCACGAAATCGGTTATGCTGACCGCCCTCCTACATCCGAAGAGCTCACGCGAATGAAAAATCTGGTCCGCAAAGCGATGGAAGATGGCGCGCTCGGCGTCGGCTCTTCACTCATTTACGCTCCCGCATTCTACGCAAAGACTGACGAACTCATCGAACTCTGCAAAGTCGCTGCTGAATACAACGGAATGTACATTTCCCATATTCGCAGCGAAGGCACTCGCCTTTACGAAGCCGCCGATGAACTCATCCGCATCTCCCGCGAAGCAAAAATCCCAGCTGAATTCTACCATCTCAAGGCTGCCGGCAAACCAAACTGGGATAAGCTTGACGGTCTACTGAAGAAGATCGAATCGGCTCGTGCCGATGGTCTCCATATCACCGCGGACATGTACACTTACATTGCTGCCGGGACCGGCCTCGATGCGACGATGCCGCCGTGGGTCCAGGAAGGGGGACTGCAAGAATGGATTCGACGCCTGAAAGATCCTGCGATCCGCCAAAAGGTTAAGGCGGAAATGTCTCAACCTACTGACAAATGGGAAAACTTTTTCGTGGCTGCCGGCTCGCCGGACAAAATTCTCCTGGTTGGTTTTAACAACGAAAAACTCAAACCTCTCACCGGGAAGACTCTCGCCGAAGTCGCGAAAATGCGCGGCACTTCGCCCGAGGAGACTGCGATGGATCTTGTTATTGAAGACAACAACCGCGTCAGCACGATCTATTTCCTTATGTCGGAAGACAATGTGCGAAAGCAGATCAAGAAGTCGTGGGTCAGCTTTGGTTCAGATGAATCTTCGCTCGCGCCAGAAGGCCCGTTCCTGAAATCCAATCCTCATCCGCGTGCTTACGGAAATGTTGCGCGTTTGCTCGGCAAGTATGTGCGCAATGAAAAGATCATCCCACTGGAAGAAGCGGTGCGGCGGTTGAGCAGTTCGCCGGCTGAGAACTTAAAACTCCGTGATCGCGGGGCACTCAAAGAAGGCTACTTCGCTGACATCGTCATCTTCGATCCAGCAAAAGTCGAAGACCATGCAACATTTGAGAAACCGCACCAATACTCGACTGGAGTTCGCGACGTATTCGTGAACGGAGTTCAGGTTCTCAAGGATGGCGAGCACACCGGTGCTAAACCTGGACAGGTTGTACGTGGCCCAGGTTGGAAGCATGCAGTCGCTCCAATTATCCACGGCCACGCACATAACGATTACGAACATAAGAGGCCACTGTTCGACGCTTTGGACAATGGCCTTTGCAGCGTCGAAGCAGACATTTATCTGATAAATGGACATCTTCTCGTCGCCCATGAACGGTTCCAAACCAAGCCGGAGAAAACGCTGCAATCACTTTATCTCGATCCTTTGCGAGAACGGGTGAAGCAAAATGGCGGGCGAGTTTATGCAGGAGGACCCGAATGCAACCTCTTGATTGATATTAAAACCGATTGGAAGACGACTTATCCAGTGCTGCACGATGTGCTCAAGCAATACTCAGATATTCTCACGGTTTTCCGACCGGACTCAAAGACAACCAATGCAATCTCGGCAATCATCACTGGCAATCGCTCAAAGGAAATGTTTGCCAGTGAGACAGAACGCTACTGCGGGCTTGATGGCGAATTGGCCGATCTGGATTCCGATGCACCGTCCGACCTCATCCCCTGGATTAGCAGCAACTGGTCATCCAGCTTTCATTGGAACGGCCATGGCGAAATGCCCCCGAATGAAAAATCCCGGCTGAAGGAAATTATCACAAAGGCACACGAAAAAGGCCGTCGCGTTCGTTTTTGGAATTCACCGGACAACCCGGATTTTTGGCGCGAAATGCTGTCGGATGGAGTGGACCTGATTAACACGGACAAACTGCCTGAATTGCGGCAATTCTTTGAGGCGACTCATGAGAGCCGATTGTAATTCATTTGTTGCTTTTCAGGTATTTGTCCATCCACGCCAATGTTTTGTCCCACATCTCTTTTGTATAAATGTGGCCCTGGCCAGGATACACAACACTTTCAAATTGGCTTTCTTTTCCATAAAGGCGGTAAACCGGCTTCACTGCGGACTCGATTACATGAATACCATCCACTGGAGACGTCTGATCCTGATCTCCATCCAGGAAGAGTACCGGACGCGGTGCTATCAAAGCCACAATCGCATCGGTATCAAAATGGTTAAGAATGTTCGGCACGTAATAGTAGATGCCGTGGGATTTGAGCAGGCCGTGCTCGATCAAGTTCTGGTACCTTGTAAGGCAGCAAATCGGCACGCCGGTTTTGATTCGGTCATCCAATGCCATCAACCACCACGCGCGCGTGGCTCCCATGCTCATTCCCATCACTCCAATCCGCTTCGAATCGATGTCGGGCCGCGACGCGAGATAATCCAGTGCCATCAAATCATCGCGCAAAATCATGCCCCAGAGCGTTCGTCCAACCCACAAATTGAACTTGCTGGCCGTCAGTTCGCCATCTCGCCCTTTTTCTCCGGCGGGTCCGCGGCCGTTTCGTTCGCCGAAGCAATAAGCATCGACTCCGATAACGACATAGCCGCGCTTCGCAAATGCAGGTCCCGGTTCTTCCGGTGTGTGCTTGGCTTGAAACAACTCCTCTTTGCCAAGGTCATATTCGCCGCCGTGCCAATGGCAATAAAGAATCGCGGGAGATTTTTCAGAGGAATTTTTGGGCAGGACAATATAGCCCGGAATCGTCGCTCCTGCAAAGTTATCAAATTGAAACTTCTCGACGATATATTCGTTTCGGTCTTCGCGAGAAAGCGTTTCGATTTTCGGGGTTTTTGGTCGTGGCGGCAATTTGCCCAACAAATCCCAAACCTGGGCTCGAATTTTCTTTCGTTCCTTCTCCCATGAAGCTTTCGAAGTTGGCGTGTGAAAAGCCGGGGCGATTTTGGCTTTCTCCAGCCAACGCGTCGTATCCGATTGGTCGGACTGAGCTTTTCCTACAGCCATGCAGCCGCATATTGCTACCGTCGAGAAGAAGATTCGATTCATAATTTTGGGCCGGTTTGACAACGCTCCAATCCAGTACAGGTTGTGTCAAGAAAACATAGTTATGAAAACTGTGGAATTGAATCTAGTTAACGAACCCGGATTCGCTCCAGTTTCTTCTGAGGCAGAACCCGTTATATCTCCTGCGCCTGCGCCGACAGCATCCGACGATTCCTTGCTCGATGCCTATTCAAAGGCGGTCGTGCATGCTGCGGATGAGGTCGGTCCTTCGGTCGTGAACATTGAAGTGCGCAAACACAATGGACAACGCGCGGGCAGCGGCTCCGGATTTATCATTACACAAGACGGATTCGTGCTGACGAACAGCCATGTCGTGCACGGAGCGGATAAAATTGAGGTCACATTGGCTGATGGCCGCCGTCCGGACGCACATGTTGTTGGCGAAGACCCCGACACGGATTTGGCGGTCATTCGGGTCTATGCGCCTCAATTACGTCCGGTGCGCCTTGGGGAATCGAAGAATATTCACGTCGGCCAGGTCGCCATCGCGATTGGGAATCCTTACGGCTTTCAGTCTAGCGTGACCGCCGGAGTCGTCAGTGCTTTGGGACGTTCGTTCCGGGCCAATACTGGCCGGCTCATGGACGACATTCTGCAAACGGACGCTGCATTGAACCCGGGCAATTCGGGCGGTCCGCTTGTCAATTCGCATGGCGAAGTCATTGGCGTGAACACGGCGGTGATTCTACCGGCGCAAGGCATCTGTTTTGCGATTGGCATTGATACCGCCAAGCACGTCGCGGCGTGGCTGATTAAAGATGGGAAGATTCGGCGAAGTTATATTGGTGTTGGCGGACAGAATGTGCCGATTCATCGGCGACTGGTCCGGCACTTCCAATTGTCTGCGCCGACGGGCGTGCTGGTGATCTCGGTTGAACCTAACGGCCCGGCGGAGAGAGCGGGTTTGCGCGAAGGCGATGTAATCGTCGAATTCAAAGGCCAAACAATCCCGTCGATAGACGCGCTGCACAAGCTGCTGACCGGCGATCAAATTAACGTGGAAGCAGAGTTGAAGGTGGTGCGCCGAACGGAAAAATTGACGCTGCAAGTTACACCGGCAGAGTCGCAAGCCTAGGCCAAGTCGGCAACCAAGTCATAGTCCGTGTGAGCGATCACACGGACTTGAGCGAAATTTCCGATTTCGAATGTCGAACTTCGAATATCGGATTTGGGACTTCGCACGTAAACGCGGCCGTCGATATCAGGCGCATCTGCCTCGCCCCTGGCGACGAGATAGTTGCCACGAAGCCTGGCAGCGCCATTGTCGGTCTCGCGAATCAATCCATGTTCCCATGAACTAATGCGGGCCTTCTTGAGTTCTTTGGCGCTGGCCTCTTTCTCGATCAAGACTTTGATTGTGCGTCCAACGAATGATTCCGCGACCGCTACAGCGATTTTATGCTGCGTTGCCATGGCCAAATCGCGTCGGCGCTTCTTAATCTTATCAGGAATCTGTCCGGCCATCTTTCCGGCGCGAGTTTGTTCCTCCTGCGAATAGGTGAAGATGCCGAGGCGCTCGAATTTGGTTTCGCGAATGAATTGCAGAAGATTTTCGAAATATTCCTCAGTTTCGCCAGGAAATCCGACGATGAATGTTGTTCGCAACGCGATCCCGGGAATTCCCGCCCGTATCCGTCGAATCAGATCGACGATATACTGCTGCGAAGTTTCGCGGCGCATGCGTTCGAGCATGTTCTCGTGAATATGCTGCAGCGGAATGTCGACGTAGCGCGCGACTTTGGAACACTCGGCCATGGTCTGAATCAATTCGTCAGTCCAATGGGCAGGATGTGTGTAAAGTAAGCGAATCCAAAAATCGCCCGACAGTGCGTTCAATTCGCGGAGCAAAGTGCAAATGGTCGTTGATTCGGCAGGCAGAGCTTTTACGGCGGCATTAAATTTTTCTGGAGCGGAGATGGCGCGGCTGTGATTGGTGCGCAAATCGAGGCCGTAATAAGTCGAATCCTGGGAGATGAGATTCAACTCCTTCACACCGTCTGCAATCAATGCTTTGGCTTCGGCGATGACGTCCTGTTGCTGGCGGCTCCGATGCGAACCGCGCATCCGCGGGATAATGCAGAAACTGCATGGGTGATTGCAGCCTTCGGCGATTTTGACATAGGCAAAATGGCGAGGCGTAAGGCGAAAGCGAGGCGTGGCGAAGTCGGGAATGTAGATTGGGCGGCGGTTGATCTCGATGTGGGCGGGTGGGGCGAGCGTCCCCGCGAGCCGTTGGGACGAGAGCTCTTCTATGCTTCTGTCGGCTCGCGGGGACGCTCGCCCCACCGTGTTATTTGCCCGGCGTCGCCTGTGCGCCAGCGCGGTCTTTACAATCGACGTAATATTCGCGACCTGGTCGATGCCCATGAAAGCGTCCACTTCGGGAAGTAGTTTGGGGAGCTCGTCCGGGTAGCGCTGAGTCATGCAACCGGAGACGACGAGGCCCTGGCCGCGATTGTGAGCTTTGCGGACTGCGGCGGATTCGAGAATAGCATCAACACTTTCTTCCTGTGCGGAGTCAATGAATGAGCATGTATTGACAATAACGACATCAGCCTGCTCGGCGTCATTGGTAATTTCGACCCCGTCTTTGAGGAGAGTGCCGAGCATGATTTCGGCATCGACGAGATTTTTGGCGCAGCCCAAGGAAATCAGGCCGACGCGCAATGGTTGTTTCTCAACTTTCTCCTTCATCACAGTCAGCTCGCTTAGCTTATGGATTTGATGCGCCAACCGGGGAAGCATTGGTTCCGTGTCTGGAAGGTGTCGCGGGTAAAGTGTTTGTTCCCTGTCTGGATAGCGGGATTTCCGGGGACGTGTTTGTACCCGAGCTCGAGCGAGGGGTCTCGGGCGGAAGTCGAAGTTTTGTTCGGAGCACGGCCCGGGCTTCAAATTGAAGGTCGTTGGCGGGGTCGAGCAGGCGGTCACGAACTTTCCTGGTCAACTCCTCCATTGGAGGAAGTCCCAACACTTCCTCTCGTTCCTTTGGTATCCGGCTCATAAAGCTGGTCCTTACTTTGTTCGCCAATAGCATAAGTCCTGTGGCGCGATCATCCTCGCCAACTGCAAGGTTCATGTAAGAAGATTGGATCAATCCTTCGACGGCTGCCTGACATCTATCCTTGCCAAGTTCGCTGACGTCCTCCGCAATTCGTGAAACGGCGTAGTCATCCAAAGTCATGTTCTTTGGAAGTGAATCGGGTTTGCCATCAAGAATGGGTTTGTCTGGATATTTTTCGCCGAGGTATCTGAACCAGTAAGCTGCTTCCTTCATGCGGTTGTGTTCATAGAGAAAATAAACCGCATCTTTGACGAAATTGCGGTGGGCTTTCAAAATGTGGTCGCGATTTGGCGCATCCTCTTCTGCGGCCTGCTCGTAAGCGGCGCTGACTTTGGGGATGATGTCCAGATTCGGGCCGAAATCGAAAATCTTCAGGAAGGGATTGGCGATGAGACGCCCGCGCTGAAAGCTGAGCTGCATCGACTGGTAAATGACGCGGCGCAACGTAATCAAATCGTCGGTCTTGGTTTTAGCAGGATTTTCTTTGGCGACCTCGAGCCCTTTCGCTGCCCAATAAATGGCGTGTGATTCAGGCAAACGCCATTCCAGAGGTCCGTACTGAGCGTCCACTTGCTTCATGAACCTGGGGTCCATTTTATATTTCTCGATCAACAAACGGGCGCGATTGGTTTGGTCCTCAGTCTGCGGATTGATCAGTTCGTCAAGATTGGGTTTCTGCTTGGCGAATACCGCGGCCATTTCATTGGCCCATTGTTGTTTGTAATAAACGCTGGCATCGTCGAGGTTCGCGCCCATCTTATGTTGGAAGAACCAGGCGAGTTCGCGGTAAATGAGGGTTTCGTTGGGATTATATTTGAGGCCTTCATCGCGCAGCAATTCAACACCACGGGAGACCCATCGCCAGCGATCGGGCCAATCCTTGAATTTGACGGAGATGTTGTAGGCCATGTTCCAGGCCTGAACGAGCCAGACTTGAACGAAGTGAGGTTCGAGCTTGGTGATCCAATCGGCCAATTGCGCCATTTCGAAAAACTTGTCGTCTTCCTGAAGATCGTTGGCGCGAATCCAAAGGGCGTTGGATATGAGGCCGCGAAATCCGCCGAGGGCCACGGTGGTGAAAGCGAGAACAGGCGGAGCATTCTCGAGGGGTTCAATGCGCGTAATGCCCAACTTTTTGCGGTCGCGGTTCATGGAGCGTTGGAGGGGCGAGACGCTCACGAGCAGCAGAGCGGCAAGAATGAGAAAAAGCGATTTTTTGAGTTTGCTGCTCACGATGGAAAATTCGAAATTCGAAATTCGAAATTCATTGGTTTCCCTGGGCTGTCGCCAGTTCGCGGCGTGTGAAGATGGCCATGCCGCTGAGCGCGATTATACCACCGAGCAATAGAATAATTTGCGAGAAAGCGAGGCCTAGTTGCGACCAACTGATGCTGCGGCC